>Ga0209988_10003762_pt1 | contig 10047 bp, 11 predicted proteins | sample N075metaG_FD_183115 | JGI IMG/M metagenome (GOLD analysis project Ga0209988, IMG submission 183115) | Deep subsurface microbial communities from Kermadec Trench to uncover new lineages of life (NeLLi) - N075 metaG (SPAdes) (version 2) | ecosystem: Environmental > Aquatic > Marine > Ocean trench... | reverse complement strand
CTACCACCAGGAGAACCTGTTTCACGCGTCGCCATCCACGTTCCTGCTGATCGCGGTGCCGACGACCACCGACGCCCGGCAGCTGTTCAAGAACGAACAGACCGGCGGCATCTACGAGCACCACAAACGCCGACTGATTTCACGCGACACCGGCTCGTCGCTGCGACACGAACTCGTCCACGCGTACCACTACGCGCACATGGACCAGCTCGGTCAACGTCACCCGCTGTGGATCCAGGAGGGTCTTGCGTCACTCCACGAGTCGTATGTCTTCGAGGCTGACGGGTCGATCACCTTCCTTCCCAACGAGCGTCACAACCTCGTGCGTGGCCGCGCCAAGGCAGGCACGCTCACACCGTGGTCGATGCTGATGCGAATGAACGACGACGAGTTCATGGCCCGCGCGTCACACCACTACCCGCAAGTCCGATCGATCTTCGAGTTCCTTGCCGATCGCGGCAAGCTCGAGTGCTGGTATGCCGCGCTCGTCGGGCACTACGAGGACGACTCCACCGGGGCGCTCGCGTTCCGCGCGTGCTTTAGCCTTCCTCTCGACGACATCGAGCGCATGTGGCGGCGGTGGGTGGCCGGTCGCCCCAATGTTGATCTCTGGATCCAGGACGGCGATGCGGCACTGGGTATCATGTCGCATCCACGTGGATCCAACGACGGCGTCGTCATCGCAAATATCCTGCGAGGATCGCCTGCCGCGGCTTCACGCCTGGAGATCGGCGATATCATCGTGGCGGTGGACGACCAGCCCACACGCACGTTGATGGAACTGCAGACGATCATCGCATCCAAGAAGATCGGGGACACGGTCACAATCCGGGCTCGTCACAACCGGGAGTATTTCACCGTTGTTGTGTCGCTGCGGCCCCTCTGACCGATCAGGAGGTAGATGCTGGTTCAGAAAGGGCTTGTGGGGGTCAATGTGATTGAAGGGGAATACCGACGGACCTACACTAAAGAGGTTCGGGACAGGCTCGGCAGGCTGGCGGGGTGGAGCCGTATCCGGACGATGTGCACTCGATGACGAATACCTCGGCGGCACACTCTTTCTCGTCGGACTTCAAGCGTTTTTTTATTCGCGGGCTCGTCGTCCTCCTGCCGTCGGTCTTGACGCTCTGGATCGTCGTCAAGGCATACCAGTTCATCTACAACAACATCGCCGAACCCATCAACGGGTGGATCAAGCTGGGCCTGGTTCAGCTCGGCCGCAACTGGACGCCGGCGCGGCTGAAGTTCGGACCCGACGTGGCGTCGGTTCCCGAAGGCGTCGCGTCATGGTGGGCCGCCCACAGCTGGTACCTGGACACCATCGGTGTCATCGTGGCGATCATCGCCGTGTATGTCGCGGGACGTTTGCTCGGTGGTCTGGTCGGACGAACGATCTACCGCCGTCTCGAGCAGCTCGTCGTCGCCCTGCCGGTGTTCAAGCAGATCTACCCCTACGTCAAGCAGGTGGTCGATTTCCTCTTCGGCGACGACCGGCCGATGCGTTTCAACCGCGTCGTCGTTGTGGAGTATCCACGCAAGGGGATCTGGGCAGTCGGCTTCCTCACCGGCGGCACAATGAAGTCGATCGCAAAGAGGTCCGGCGATTCGGTGACGGTGTTCGTGCCCAGTTCACCGACCCCCTTCACGGGGTACACCATCACCGTGCCCCGCGAGGAGGTCTTCGACCTTCCGATCTCCGTCGAAGAAGCGATTCGTTTCGCGGTCACCGCCGGCGTGCTCATCCCCGATCACCAGGTCCTGGAAGCCGCCGTCCGGGAAGCCACCGCCACCAAGGCCACCGGGGACACCGGGGACACCGGGGACACCCCACCCGGCGACACCGACCCGTCGCCCCGACCGAATGATCCACTGCAAACAGGGAGATTGCCATGCAAGTGAAGATCAAAAGCAGGCACGTGCAGGTGACACCGGCAATTGAGGAATACGCATCAAAGAAAATCGAGAAGTTTCCCCGATACTTCAATCGGATACAGCAAGTCGAGGTCATCATCGACAAGGCCCGGAACGGGTATACAGTCGAGATCATCACGGACGTCGAGCATCACGAGCCCTTCGTCGCCACCAGCTCTCACGAGGACCTCTACGCCTGCCTTGACGTCGGAATTGACCGAACACTGCGGCAGCTCAAGGATCACAAGAGTAAGCTGCGTGATAACAGGCACAACACACCCTTGAGCGGAAACGAAGTATGAAATTGCTCGACATCGTCGTCAAGAAGGCCATTATCCCGACGCTCGAATCCACCGATCGCGACGGCGCCATCGCCGAGATCATCGACTCGATCGTCAAGGCCGGGGCACTGAGCCCGAAGCTGCGGGACGAGTTCGTCAAGGCGGTCATCAAGCGTGAGAACCGAGGTTCGACCGGGTTCGGTCACGGCGTGGCGGTACCACACGTCAAGCACTCCGCCATCACGAAGATGGCGGTCGCCGTCGCGGTGAGCCCCGGCGGGGTCGAGTTCAACGCCCTCGATCGCCAGCCCGTCTACTCGATCCTCCTGCTGCTGAGCCCCGATGACCAGCCCGAAGAGCACCTCGACGCGATGGAAGCCATCTTCGGGAATCTCAGCCAGGAGACCTTCCGGCGTTTCCTGCGTCAGGCCAAGACGTCCAAGGACATCCTCACCCTCCTGGAAGAGGCCGACGCGAAGGCCCCCGTGCGTTAGACCCGTCCAACCGCCGAGGACCATCCATCTATGCTAGGGTGGCGGTGGAGGGGTCCAGACGAGTTGCGCGGAGTCCACAAGGGTGTCCAACACAGCCTCGGCGATCGTAACCATCGCCAACAAACTCGGTCTTCACGCGAGGCCGGCAACGCTGTTCGCCGAAATGGCGAGCGGCGTGGAGGCTGATATCAAGGTGCGCCGATGTGACTACGGCGACGCCGTCGACGGCAAGTCGATCATGCAGATGATGATGCTCGCGGCCACGACCGGGACCGAGATCGAGATCACCGCCGCAGGCAACAATGCGTCACAGGCGGTCGAGACGCTTGTAAAGCTTGTCGAGAGCGGGTTCAAGGAAGAATAGCCATTAGCCATTAGGGAAGAGTCGCAAGCGTACTACTAGCGATGCAGGTGGCTACTTGCCCCTCTTCCCCCTAATGGCTAATGGCTCTTGCCCCTGATGGCTCTTACCCGATCTTCTCCGCCTTCGGTTCGCGGGACATGAGCGTGGAGATCGCATCCCGGGGGCTGAGGTTGTTGGAGAGGATCTCGTGAACCGCCATGGTGATGGGCATGTCGACGCCGCGGTCCGCGGCCATCTGGGCGACCGAATGGGTTGTCGCGACACCCTCGACCACCGACGAGGTTGAGTCCAGGATCGAGGCGAGCGTCTCGCCGCGTCCCAGCCGTTCGCCGCAGGTGCGGTTGCGGCCTTCGGGGCAGAAGCACGTGGTCGCCAGATCGCCGACACCCGCGACCCCGAAGAACGTATCGACGCGGGCGCCCATCGCCGCGCCAAGGCGGGCGATCTCGGCCAGACCGCGGCTCAGCAATGCGCTCTTGGCGTTGAATCCCAGGCCCAGGCCGTCGATCATGCCCGCCGCCAGGGCGATGACGTTCTTGGTCGCCCCGGCGATCTCGACACCGACGAGGTCGTCGAGCCGGTAGATCCGCATCCACGAAGCCCCGAAAAGCTCCTGTACCCGTGCGGCCGTTGCGATGTCGTCCGCCGCCGCCACCATTGTTGCCGGTAGCCGGCGGGCCAGTTCGGCGGCGATCGTCGGACCGCTCAACGCGCACAGCGATCGACGCGGCCGGTCCGGATCGTCACCGGTCGCGTCGGCGATCACCTGGGTGGGCCGAAGCAGCGATTTCTTCTCGAGCCCCTTGGAGAGGCTGACGATCGGTACGCCCGCATCGGGTGCACCAATGCGTTCCCAGACGGGCCGGATGAACTGGGTGGGGACACAGCTGAGAATCACCGTCGCCCCGTCCAGGAGGCGGTCCTCGTCGGCGGTGACCTCAACCTCGGCCGGCAGCTCGAAATCCGTCAGTCGTTTCGGCGAACGCCGGGTTGCGGCCAGGGCACTGACCCGGCTCGCGTCCCGCCCCCAGAGGCGGCAGGCGAGCCCCCGCTCGGCGGCCAACGCCGCCAGGACGAGCCCCATCTGGCCGTCACCCACAATCGCCACCTGTTCAGCCACAGCGGCCATTGAATCGGAACGGCCCCGGCTCGGCAAGCCCGACCCGCCCTGAACCTCACCTGCCGCACCGCCGTAGCACCACCGCGGATACCCTACGGGATCGTGCCCTCCGGGCACGCATTTCACCCCGTGGCCACAGAGGGAGCCAGGCATGTCCGAGTTGACCGTTGCCGGTGCGCCGGAGCAGGACGTCCAGATGCGCGAAGCCTCATCGGAGGGCGCCCAGCGGCTGGAACGCCGGCTGACGGTGGCCCTGGCCGGAGGCGTTCTCCTGGCCGTCTCCTGGATTGCCGGGATGTTCGACGCTCACGCCCAGGTCGCGCAGATCCCCGCAGCCCTTGGTGCGTTGGTGCTCGTGATTCCTTTGCTTGCCGGGGCATGGCGTGAGATCGGCCGCGGCCGGCCGTCCAGCGACGCGCTTGCGTCGCTGGCCGTGCTCGCGGCGATCGCAACCGCCAACTATCTCGCCGCGGGCTTCCTGGCCCTGTTCCTCTGGACGGCCAACCTCGTGTTGAGCCGCACCGCGTGGGGCGCGCAGCGCGCCATCCGGGACCTCATCGATCTCACGCCCGACACGGCGAGAGTCGTCGGCGACGACAGCGAACGCGAGGTCGCGCTCACACAGGTCCGGGTGGGGCAGGTCGTCCGCGTACGTCCGGGCGAGAACCTCCCCGTCGACGGCCGCATCATCGCGGGCACCAGCGATATCAACCAGGCATCGCTCACCGGCGAGGCGGTTCCCGTCGAGGCGGCCGTCGGCCGCGAGGTCTACGCCGGCACAGCCAACCTCACCGGCCAGATCGATATCGAAGTCACCGCCGTTGCCGGTGACACCACCATCGGCAAGGTCGAAAAGCTGATCCGCGAGGCGGAGTCGGCCAAGACCGAACGGCAGGAGTTGATCGAGCAACTGGGTTCGTACTACGTTCCGGTGGTCCTGATGGTCGCCGGCCTGGTGTGGTTCTTTACAGCCAAGAACGACGCGATCAGGAGTGAGGCGGCGATCCGGGCGATCACGGTGCTGGTCGTGACCTGCCCGGGGGCATTGCTCATCTCGCACCCCACGGCCATGGTTGCGGCGTTTGCCGCGGCCGCGCGGCTTGGCATCATGATCAAGAAGACCAGCACGCTCGAGGCCGCTGCGTCGATCGACACCGTCGTGCTCGACAAGACCGGGACGCTCACCACGGGTAAATTTGCCGTCAGCCGGCTGGCGCCCGCCGCAGGCGTCGAAGGCGCAACGCTGCTGCGGGCCGCCGCCAACGGCGAGCAGCACTCCAACCACCCGCTTGCCCGGAGCATTCTCGAGACGGCCCGACAGGCGCGCATCGAACCCGTCGAGAGCGAACGGTTCGAGGAAATCCAGGGCCGCGGCGTCATCGCCCGTATCGACGGCCGCGAGACCCATGTCGGCCGGGCCGCCTGGCTGATGGAGTTGAACCCCGACATCCGCGAGGCGGTCGCCGAGGTCGAGCAGAAGATCGAGGGCATGTCCGGCGTCCACGTCATGGAGGACGGCGCCTACCTCGGCGCGGTCGGGCTGGAAGACAAGCTTCGTGCGAACGCCGCCGAGACCGTCACGCAGATGCGGCAACTGGGTGTGAGGCGTGTCAGCATTTTCACCGGTGACCGTCTGGCGGTCGCCACGCGTGTCGGCCGGGCGGTCGGCGTGGACTTCATCGAGGCCGAATGCCTGCCCGAAGAGAAGCAGCAGGAATTGCAATACCTGCTTCAACGCGGCCACCGGACGTTGGTGGTCGGCGACGGCATCAACGACGGCCCCATCCTCGCCTCGGCCGATGTCGGCGTGGCCATGGGGCTCTCCGGGTCGGACATCGCCACGAACTCGGCGGGGGTCGCCCTCATGAACGACGATCTGCGCAACATCCCGTTCCTGCTGAAACTCGCACAGAAGACCCGCAACGTGATCGCCCAGAACATCGGCGCCTCGCTGCTGCTGGCGATCGTCGGCCTGGCGCTGGCCGCCACGGGGAACATCAATATCTGGGCGGCCCCGCTGCTGTACGCCTTCGGCTACATGATCGTGATCGGCAACAGCATGCGGCTGGTCCGCTTCGGCGAGGACTTCACGCACCAGGAGCAGGGCCGGTTAAAGATGGAGGCCGGGATGCCGGTCAAGCCGACCCGGCAAGCGAGTGCCCTGACCGCCGGGTAAACGGAAGAGCCGCGTTCCGCAAAATGCCCGGCTCGGTTCTCCGAATATAGGATTAGCCGGTCTTACCTGAGGAGCTCGACATGGATTTCCTGGCATGCGGCAGTTTCGGTGACTTTGCCCAGAGCGACAACTTCATCGCGGTGATCGCAATCACGTTCGGGTCGATGATGGGCCTCACCGGCATCATCGGCGGGACGATCGGCGGCGTCATGAAGACGCGTGCGAAGGAAATGACCAAGCGCGAACTGGCAGCCTACGTGGCCGAGGGCTCACTTGACGCGGACAAGGCCGTGATGATGCTCAACGCCGGCACATCGCGTCATGACATGCGGGACCTCGGCAAGCACGTCTGACCGGAGCAAACACAATGCTGATTCTCGCCGACGCTTTCGAACAGCTCCTCGACTCGCCTGCGCCTGTGATTGCACTGGGCACCATCGTCGCCGTCGTCGCGATCGTTGCCGGCAGTGCCACGAAGATCGTCAGGTCCCAGGGACGCGAACGGACACGCCGCGAGATCGCTGCCTACGTCGCCGAGGGATCCATCGACCCGGACAAGGCCATCGAGATGCTCAAGGCCGGCGAAAAGGGCCAAGACCACTGATCCGGCCTCACGCGGTACCGATCAGTTCCCTTTCCATCGCATCGTTGTACTTGCCCCAACGCGCGGCGCCGTTGAGACGCGCGCGGTGGTGAAACGCGCCCTGTGCCTTCTCGACGTTAGCGGTTTCGCCGCGCCAGGCCCGCAGCGGCGGCTCCTGTAACGCCCGGCCGTAGGAGAAGCTCAACTGCCACGGGTTCGGTGCGCCACCGGCACTGTTCATCGCGTTGAGGTGCGCGGTCGCCTTTTGGTTGCTCTGGCCACCGGAGAGGAAGACGACCCCCGGCACGGCCGCCGGCACGGTCCGGCGTAGACAGCGGACGGTCTGTGCCGCGACGGTCTCGACATCCGCCTGTTGCGGGCACGACATGGCCGAAATCACCATGTTCGGCTTTAACAGCATGTCCTCCAACACGACCTGCCGACGGAACAGAGCCCCGAAGACGCTCTGGAGCGTGGCCTCGGAGACCTCGAAGCACCGTTGGATCGTGTGGTCGCCGTCCATGAGAACCTCCGGCTCGACGATGGGGACAAGCCCGGCTTCCTGGCTCATCGCGGCGTACCGGGCGAGGGCCTCGGCGTTTGCGTCGATGCAGTTCGGCGTCGGCAGCCCGTCGCCGATGGTGATGACCGCACGCCATTTCGTGAACCTCGCGCCGAGTTCGTAATACTCGGCGAGCCGCTCACGCAGGCCATCAAGCCCCTCGGTGATCTTCTCGCCGGGAGCGCCGGCGAGCGGCTTGGCTCCCTTGTCCACCTTGATCCCCGGGATCACGCCCAGGTCGTCCAGGACCTTCGCAAACGGCGTTCCGTCCGCGGCCTGCTGGCGGAGCGTCTCGTCGAAGAGGATCACGCCGCTGATGAAGTCACCGACACCGGGTGTCGTGAACAGCAGTTCCCGGTAGGCCCGACGGTTCGCCTCGGAGGACTCAGTCGAGATCGAGTCGAATCGCTTCTTGATCGTCGGCGCGCTCTCGTCGGCGGCCAGGATGCCCTTGCCCTCGGCGACGAGAGCCTGCGCAACTGCGTTGAGGTCCGGCATCTGGGCTTCGCTCCTTATCTCTGCGAGAACGGCCAAAACTCTATTCGAACGCTCGCGACGCGTCTACCACCATCGCGACCGCCGGTACGCGCGAACGATGTGCTCAATAGCCGACCGCCTGGCCGTCGCGTCTGAAATCACTGGCACCGAAATACCCGTCGTCGAGGCGATAGATCGCCTGGCCCCCACCGTGGGCCACGGTCCGGGCGCCGGCGATCGTGACGTCGTGCCCCATTTGTTCCAACTGCTCGTAGACGTCGGCGTCAAAGCCGGGCTCGATCGACACTTTCAACCCGCCGTCGACACGCCACCGTGGGGCATCCAGCGCAGCCTGCGGATTCTGCGCGTAGTCGGCAAGTCGGATGATCACCTGCGCGTGCCCCTGCGGCTGCATGAAGCCGCCCATGACCCCGAAGGTCATGACGGGCCGACCTGAGCGCGTGACAAAGCCGGGGATGATCGTGTGATAGGGCCGCTTGCCCGGACCGACCTGGTTGGGATGCCCCTGTTCCAGCGTGAAACAGCACCCGCGATTCTGTAACGCGATACCGGTATCGGGGATCACGATGCCGGAACCAAAGCCGGTGTAGTTCGACTGGATGTAGGAAACCATGTTTCCTTCGGCGTCGGCCGTCGCGAGGTACACGGTTCCGCCGGACTTCGGCGTGCCGTAACCGGGGTCCTTGGCGCGGTCAGGGTCGATCAGGGCGGCGCGTTGCGAGAGGTATCCCGTTTCCAGCAGCGATTCAACGGAAATATCCATCCACCGGGGGTCGGCGATGTACCGATGGCCGTCGGCAAACGCGAGCTTCATCGCTTCGATCTGAAGGTGCAGGCTCCGCGCCGAATCAACCGGGTGCTCGGCGACGTCGTGGTTCCGGAGCATGCCGAGCATCAGCAGCGCCGCCAGCCCCTGGCCGTTGGGCGGAATCTCGTGCAGCGTCCAGCCGCGGTAGTCCACCGAAATCGGTCGCACCCAGTCGCACCGGTGCTCCGCGAGGTCGCGCCGGGTGAGCAGCCCACCGGTCGCTTTCGCGTGGTCGGCGATCGCGGCGCCGAGCTTGCCCCGGTACAACGCGTCGGTCCCGGTTTCGGCGATCTGCTCCAGGGTTGCGGCAAGCGTGGGGTTCGTGAACCGTTCGCCGGCACCGGGCGCGTGGCCGCCCGGACAGAAAGTCTTCTGGAACGACTCGAACTGAGCGTATCGCGTGCGACCCCGCTCCCAGTAGTAGGCGGTCTGCGGCGCGACGAGGAAGCCCTCGCGAGCGTACGCGATCGCCGGCTCGAAGAGCTTTTCGAACGGGAGTGTTCCGAAACGCCCAGACAACTCGCGCCAGCCGGAGACGGCACCCGGCACGGTGACCCCGCCCCAGCCCAGGAAGTCGATGGAGTCCTGGCCCGCGAAGCTTGCCGGATCGAGCGTCATCGGTGAGCGGCCGGATGCGTTGAGCCCGTGGAGGTCGCCGCCGGCCCATACAAGTGCAAACGCGTCGGAGCCGATGCCGTTGCTGGTCGGCTCGGTCAAGGTCAACGTGATGGCCGTCGCCACCGCGGCATCGGCGGCGTTTCCACCCGCCCGGAGCATCTGCAGCCCTGCCTGGGCGGCCAGCGGTTGCGACGTCGCCACCATGTTGCGGGCGAGTACCGGCATCCGCTGCGAGGGATAGGGGAGATCCCAGGTGAAGTCGGCCATGGGTGAACTGTACCCGGCGAACGATGGCGACGGACACAAAAACAGGCAGGCCCCCGCACGTTGACGGGGGCCTGCCTTGGGCCGCAGCACGACCCGGGCCTGGCGCAGTCCATCACCGGCGCGTCGTTCCGCGAGTGGCGCAACCGGTCACCGCGAGAACACGGAACCATTCACCCGCCGCAGGCCTCAGTGGATCTCAGATCAACCCTTCCATGGCCACACGGCGCGATCGGAGCAATTCCGGTCTCTCCAGACCGCGGGTGAGCGTAGCGGAGTGCCAACTGCTCGCAAGGGACGGCGAATATTGTGCATGCGCGGTGGAAAGAAGGGTAGAAGCACGCAACCCTCCATGCCTACGTGCCTTC
>Ga0209988_10003761_pt1 | contig 10048 bp, 4 predicted proteins | sample N075metaG_FD_183115 | JGI IMG/M metagenome (GOLD analysis project Ga0209988, IMG submission 183115) | Deep subsurface microbial communities from Kermadec Trench to uncover new lineages of life (NeLLi) - N075 metaG (SPAdes) (version 2) | ecosystem: Environmental > Aquatic > Marine > Ocean trench... | reverse complement strand
GCTCTGAACGAATCGCCGTTGATATTCTGGTTTATTATTTTTGCCTGGAATGGATTGGGGGCCGCATTTGGTCCGCCGCTGGTGTGTGCCTTGTGGTATCCGCGTACCACCCTAAGAGGTGCGATCATAGGTATGCTGGGCGGGTTTCTCACCACCGTTTTCTGGGTGCTGGTGATGAAACCACTGACCTATGATCTGTTGGAAATTATTCCCGGATTTATTGTCGGTATGGTTTTGATTTTTCTGTTCAGTAAGCCGAAGTCTTTGGAAGCAACCACCGGTCAGTGAAAAGTTCACCAAATTGTTCGGTGGTAATGTGGCATGTTGAAAACCCTTCAGATGGTTTGCATCATTCTGCAGAAGATGCTTCTGAAAGTGCGCCTGTCTCGCTTTGATTCTTTAGTCAGTTATCACAGCAACTCGAATGGCATCCAGCTTGATACTGGTTGAGTCCAGATAGTGCTGCATGTCATCTGTCTCATTCAGCAGGTGATCGATTTCTTCCTGGCGGATATTGGGGTTGACCTCGGCCAGCGCCTGTAAGCGCTGTAATTCGGACTTCTGCAGATCCTTCATTTTTTCGATGGATTTTTCAACAATGGGTTTTTCGTGGTTTCCGGCCAGTTGTTCAGCCCGTTTAATCATGGATAATATTCGCGTCCGTGTATGACGAACAAAGTCCTGCGCGGTGTGACGGCGGACCTTTTGCCCAAGCCTGCTGAAATGTTTTTCGCTGAGAATATTGCTGAGGTCATTATTCTTGCTGTCGACGACCACCCGGATCATGGTCAATGGCAGGTAACGTTGCAACTGCAGAGCGGGTGGCGCCGGGCAACTCATGGTAAAAATGGCTTCCAATAATAGGGTGCCTGCTTTTAAAGGCGGCAACTTCATGGTACAAACTGCGGTGTTACCAAATTCGCCGTTCATGACCATGTCCATTGCACCTGTCACCATGGGGTGCTCCCAGGTCAGATAATGGAAATCCTCACGTGTCAGGGCCAGCTCACGATGGTAAGTCGCGGTGAGGCCGTCCTCGGGCAGAGCCGGGAAACTGTGGCCGAGCATATGTTCGCCAGGGCGCAGTACTACACTGGATGCGGTGTGGTGTTCCTGATCGACGCCAAACTGATCGAAAACCTTTTCCATGTAGGCTGACAGGGCACGACGTTGTTCCTGTTCGTGCATGTCTTCAACAATTTGATCGGCACGGTGATTGTCACAGGAGTTCAGCTCGAGCAACCGGTCACGACCCTTTTGTAGTTTCTCTACCAGAGAGGCGGCATGACTACGAGTCTGTTGTATAAGGTGATCGATAGCGGTCCGGTCTTCCGGGTTTTCCAGGCAGACGCCGAGGGTGTTTTCAAACTGCTGATACATGGCTTGTCCAATCGCACAAGTACGCTCGAAGGCATTGATGCCCTCGTGGTACCAACGCAGCAATACGTGCTGGGCACTGTTTTCATAACAGGGGACATGTAGCTGGATGGTATGACGCTGACCAATCCGGTCAAGACGTCCTATGCGTTGCTCGAGCAGATCCGGGTTCAGAGGCAGATCAAATAACACCAGCTGATGTGAAAATTGGAAATTGCGTCCTTCACTGCCAATTTCCGAACAGACCAGCACCTGCGCACCTTCTTCTTCAGTGGCGAAGAATGCCGCAGCCCGGTCCCGTGCGACCAGTGACAGTCCCTCGTGGAAAACAGCCGAATTCACGCCATGTTTCAGCTTGAGGTGTTGCTCAAGTTCCAGCGCTGTTTCTGTTCTTGCGCAGATCACGAGGATCTTATTACCTCGTCGTTGTTTCAGAAACTCTACCAGCCATTCGACCCGCGGGTCGGTCCTCAACCAGTTTTCACCCAAGCACAATTCAGGCAATAAAAGCCTTGCGGACTTAACTGGCTGAGTTTCAGTTTCAGAAACGGGTATTTCAGGTGCTGCCAATAGGTGCTGGTGCAATTCGCGATCAGGAAAACCCTCTACCGAGGCCCGCGTATTGCGAAAAAGCACACGACCGGTACCGTGCCGATCCAGTAATTCACGAATCAACCGACTCCGTATCTGTTCCGGGTCAGTGGTATCATTTTCAAGTTCTTCGGTTACAGCGGTCATGGCTGAAGTGCCGAGAAATGCTGCCAACTGGCTTTGAACCAAGTCGTTTTTCAGTTGTTGCAAGCCATTCTCGGCCAGTAATTTCTGCACCAGTTCATTCACAGGTTCATAACGCGCTTCCTCTTCCCTGAATCTTTCAATATCAAAGTATCGTGCCGGATCCAGCAGACGCAAGCGTGCAAAATGTCCCTCCATACCCAGTTGTTCCGGTGTCGCGGTCAATAGCAACAAGCCAACCGTATGTCGGGATAAGATTTCTATCGCGGTGTAAGCAGGACTTACCCGCTGTTCGCTCCACTCCAGGTGGTGGGCTTCATCAACCACCAGTAAATCCCACCCGGCCGCCGCGGCCTGTTGTACCCGTTTCGCTTGCCGGCTCAGAAATGACAGGCTGCAAAGTACAAGTTGAGCGCTCTCAAAAGGGTTTTCATTACCGGACTCGAGCAACGCAAGACACCGCTCTTCGTCCAGAATGGTGAAAAATAAATTAAAACGCCGCAACATCTCCACCAGCCATTGGTGGATCAGGCTGTCGGGTACCGCAATCAAAACGCGATTGGCGCGACCGGTGGTCAATTGTTGGTGGATGATCAATCCGGCTTCTATGGTTTTACCCAGACCAACCTCATCGGCCAGTAACACCCTCGGTGCATATCGATTGGCAGTCTCATTGGCAATATATAGTTGGTGAGGTAACAGCTGAATACGTGCACCCAGCAAGCCGGCGACTGGTGACTGTTGTAATTGGCGGTAAAAACGAAGCGTCTCCAGGCGTAATTCAAACGCGCGGTTTCTATCAATCTGGCCGGCAAACAGTCTTTCCTGTGGCTTGCTGAACTGAACAAAGCTGTCCAGATCCAGTTCCGGCAAAACCATGATCTGTTCATTTTCATCGATACCGAGATAAATCAGGCAGCCGTTGCGCTCCTCAACCTCGGTGATTACCATCGCCCGGCCTTCAACATTACTGACCTTTTGTTCCACTTCGTAACGAACACGGCTCAGGGGTGCTATATCGACCGCATAAGTCCGTTTCTCCCCGGCAGCAGGGAAGCTGATATTGACACGGCGATTGGCAACCTCGAGAACAATACCGAGGCCTAATTCAGATTCCGTGTTACTGACCCAGCGTTGGCCGGGCTGAAAAGAAGAAGCAGACACACAAACACTCACATGGTAATTCAGGTCGCGGATGATAATTGCATATTGGCCAGGGAACAAGCGCCAATTGAACACCGTACAATCAAATCATGAGATAATTTGATGTCGGGGGTTAGCTGCCAGATACTTTCATTTGTCTGTGTTAAATCATCCGTCTGAAAACATAAAAATAGCATCATGCTGTGTATTAATTACGCCACAATAAAAGCCAGGTTCATCCGTCGTTACGCGGCTGTTTTTCTATGCTGGTTCGGCGTTGTTGCTTGCTCCGTTAATACTGTATTTGCCCATGGCCAGACGGCAGAACGGCCTGTCGTGCAGGCTCGTGCGCTGGAATCAGCACCAGTTCTTGATGGCCTGGTTGTTGGCGATCCGGCATGGGCAGGTCTTGAACCGGCAACTGGATTCTGGCAGGTGAAACCCGATGAAGGCCTGGCTGCGACACAAAAAACCGAGGTGTTTATAGGCTTCACCGAAACGGCTTTGTATATCGGCATGGTGGCTTATGATGACAACCCCGGGGGTATCATTGTCACCGATGCCCGGCGTGATTCGAGTCTCAATGACACCGATAGTTTTCGCGTCATTATCGATGGCTTGCTGGACCGGCAAAACGGCTTTGTATTCGGCACCAACCCCCTGGGTATGGAATATGATGCACAGGTTGTCAAAGAGGGGATCAGTGGGGCCTTTGGCACCAGTGGATTTAACAAGAACTGGGATGCCAGCTGGAGTGTAAAGGCGCAAATCACAGATATCGGCTGGAGCGCCGAAATGCGGATTCCGTTCAAGACCCTGCGATATGGCAAGGGTGATACACAGGTGTGGGGTATTAACTTTCAAAGAAATATCCGGCGAAATAATGAAGTTGTTTATTGGGCGCCATTGTCAAGACAGCGGAATCTGAATCGCTTGTCTGAGGCTGGTACCGTGACCGGTATCGTGCCACCATCGCAACGCAATTTGAAAATTACCCCCTATGTGCTGGCGAAAGGGATGCGTGGTGGTGAGCTCGTCAACAGCGAGACCGATACAGAGTTTGGTTTTGATATCAAATATTCAATCACACCCAGTCTGACACTGGATGTTACTTACAACACCGATTTTGCCCAGGTTGAGGCGGATGAGCAACGGCTCAACCTGGATCGGTTTAGTCTGTTCTTCCCGGAGAAACGACCGTTTTTCCTTGAGAATGCCGGTCAATTTACAGTCGGTAATAATGGCGAAGTAGAGCTGTTTTTCAGCCGGCGTATCGGTATTGGTGAAGACGGTGAGCAAATCCCGATTGATGGTGGTGTGCGGGTCTCCGGTAAGGTCGGCAGAAGCACTAATATTGGTTTTCTGTATATGTCCTCAGAGGCCGTTGACGGCATCGCACCCGGCAACCAGTTTACCGTCGCCCGTATCAACCAGGAATTTGGTAAGCGATCGGCAATTGGTGCAATTTTTATAGACCGCAATGGTGATGGCTCGTACCTGGTGGGCGAGCCCGATGATAAAAACAGAACCTACGGCATTGACGGCCAGCTTGGTATTGGTGAAAACACCATGATTCGTGCCTGGGCCGCAAAAACTGATACGCCCGGGCTCCTAGGTGACGACGCGGCTTTCTCATTAAAGGCCAATTACAATTCGGAAAAATGGTTCAACAGTATTGAATACACTCAGGTAGGCGCTAATTTTAATCCGGAAGTCGGGTTTTTACGGCGCGATGATTATCGAAAAATTGAGGGGAGGTTGTTCAGGCGCATCCGCCCGGAAAACCTATGGGGCTTGTTTGAGATCCGCCCCCATACCAGTTACAACGGCTACTGGGATTTCGATGGTTTTCAGGAAACCGGATTTTGGCACAATGATGTGCATTGGGAATGGCGAAACGGCTACGAGTTTCACACCGGTTACAACTTCACCCTCGACGGCATCAAAGAGCCCTTTGATATCATTGACGGAGTCACAATTCAACCTGGAACCTATAGACACGGCGAGGTTGCACTGAATTTCAATACCGATAAATCTGCGCCATTTGTATTCAGGGTGCATACAATAGTGGGTGGCAAGTTCGGTGGTGACCGCGTTAATTTATTGCCATCCATTGAATACCGTATTGGCGATAAATTCACCACCAGCCTGTCCCTGAACTACAGTAGTTTTGACCTGCCGGTTCCCGGCGGTGATTTCTCGGTGATGCTGACAAGATTTCGTCTATCATATTCATTTACACCCAAGATCCTGCTGCAGGCTTTGTTGCAATATAACGACGATGATGAAGTGTTCGGCACCAACATCCGTTTCTCCTGGCTACGTACGGCCAACACCGGTCTTTACCTGGTCTATAACGAGATCGACGAGCGAGGAGTAGGCGCGCCCCCGAAAGGGCGAGAAATTATACTCAAATATAGTTATATGTTTGACGTATTCCGTTAGTCCTCAAGGAGTCCGATTGATCTTATGCCTTTGTTACGTCTCGACAATGCCTCTTTACACTATGGAAACCTGGCGCTGCTGGATGACGTAGGTTTCAAGTTATCAAAGGGCAATAAAATTGGCCTGCTGGGTCGGAATGGCGCCGGTAAGACTACCTTGTTGAAGGTGCTGGCAGGCGAGATCATTCCAGAATCCGGTGAACGCTGGTTGAGGCCCGGTACGCGCATGGCCTGGTTGCAGCAAACCCTGCCCGAAGCAGATGAGCAAACGGTGTATGAGGTGGTCGCATCCGGACTGGCCGAAACCGGACGTTTGCTGGCTGAGTATCATCACTTGATACAGGCAGAGGATTTCACCGACATGAATGCCCTGGCTCGTGTCCAGCAACAGTTGGAGGCGCAGGACGGCTGGCGATTACAGCAGCGGGTTGAGACCACCATGACGCAATTGGATTTGCCTGCAGATGCCAAAATGGTGGAGCTCTCGGGTGGTTGGAGGCGCAGGGTGGCGTTGGCCCAGGCACTGGTGAGCAAACCCGATATCTTGTTACTCGATGAACCGACCAACCATCTTGATATCCCTGCAATCCATTGGTTGGAGGAGCAACTTCGAAACTTTAAGGGTGCCCTGATACTGATTACCCATGACCGCAGATTCCTGCAAAACATCGTCAACTGGATGGCCGAACTGGACCGGGGGCATCTGACATTGTGGCAAGGCGATTACCATGGGTTTTTGCGGCATCGTGAACAGCAGCTATTGGCCGAGGAGCGCGCCAATCAGCTGTTCGACAAGAAGCTGGCGCAGGAAGAGGTCTGGATACGCCAGGGGATCAAGGCAAGGCGGACCCGCAACGAAGGTCGTGTGCGGGCATTGAAAGAGCTGCGCAAGGAACGCAGCGAACGGCGTGAACGTATGGGTAAAGCGGGCTTTGCAGTGGAAGATGCAAGCCGGTCCGGCAAAATTGTGGTCGAGCTTGAGAATGTCAGCCACAGCTTCGATGACAACCAGGTTATCAATAACTTTTCGACCGTCATTCAGCGTGGTGACCGGATCGGTATTGTGGGTGCCAATGGCGCAGGTAAGACCACCCTGGTGAAAATTTTGCTGGGTGAGTTGCAACCGACGACCGGCAAGGTCTCATTGGGCACCAAACTTGAAGTCGCCTATTCAGACCAACTACGGGAGCATCTCGATGCCGAGAAAAACCTGATAGACAACGTATGTGGCGGTGCAGACTTTATTGAAATCGGCGGTCGGAGGCGACACGCCATTTCTTACCTGGGCGATTTTTTGTTCAGCCCGGATCGTGTGCACATGCCGGTGAAAGCCTTGTCAGGTGGCGAGCAAAACCGTGCTGTACTGGCGAAATTGTTCAGCAAGTCCGCCAATCTGCTGGTGCTGGACGAGCCTACGAACGATCTCGATATTGAGACCCTGGAGCTGCTGGAGGAGATCCTGCTGACTTTTGAGGGCACGGTGCTGCTGGTCAGCCATGACCGGGATTTTATGGATAACGTTATTACCAGCCTGATGGTGCTCGACGGCAAGGGTGGTGTTAATGAGTATGTCGGCGGGTATAGCGAATGGGAAGCCCGCGGCGGTCGCTTGTCTGAGGCCAGGGCGGGTTCTGTTAAAAAACCGGATAAAGACGCGACTGATGATCCGCTCACAAAAAAAGAGCAGGCTACCACTATTGATCGAAAACTTTCCTACAACGATCAGCGGGAGTTGGGAAACTTGCCGGCGAGCATAGAGAAAATGGAAAAGCAGAAGTCTGAACTGGAAGAGGAAATGTCCGCGCCCGGGTTTTACGAATCTGATTATGAAACGGTTCAGGCAGCTACGCAGAAACTGCTTGAACTGGAAAAGATGTTGGAAGTCGCTTTTGAACGTTGGGATGAGTTGGAAGCTTAGATACGATTATGGTGCGTCGCTACGCGTATGTGGCCAATCATCAAGGTGTACATTTTTACGCATCACCTGTGAAGGGGAACCAACGATTAGCGGGTCAGGCGCAATCACCACCTCGGTATCCTTGTCCGGATAGTCCAGCTTGGTCAGGAAATGTTGCATACAGTTGAGGCGCGCGCGCTTTTTATCATCCGACTTGATAATGGTCCACGGACAAGCTGCGGTGTCGGTGTAGAAAAACATGGCCTCTTTGGCGCGGGTGTATGCGCTCCACAGGCTCAAAGCTGCCATGTCTATCGGGCTCATTTTCCATTGTTTGAGCGGATCCTGTTCCCGGTCCGCAAAACGTTGGCGCTGTTCCTTTTTGGTCACGGAAAAATAGTATTTGAATAACCTGATACCGGAGTTCACCAGCATCTGCTCCAGCTCGGGACATTGGCGCATAAACTCGAGGTATTCAATCTGGTCACAGAAACCCATGACCCGTTCAACACCGGCGCGGTTATACCAGGATCTGTCCATAAACAGGGTTTCACCCTCCGTGGGGAGGTGTTTGATATAACGTTGAAAATACCATTGGCCCCGTTCATGGTTCGTGGGTTTTTCCAGGGCCAAAACTTTGGCAGTACGTGGATTCAGGTGTTCCATAAAACGCTTGATGGTTCCGCCTTTACCGGCAGCATCGCGGCCCTCGAATATCACCACGATTTTTTGCCCGGTCGTTTTTACCCAGTTCTGAACTTTTAACAGCTCGATCTGGAGTTTTTCTTTTTCCCGATCGTAAGTGTGATTACGGATTTTGTCTGTATAGGGGTATTTGCCTTCTTTGAACAATTTGCCTATCGACTCGGGGCAGGTGCGTAGTTTTTTGATAAAGGCCGAAGAATATTCACCGCCCAGGTAGGATTCTTCGATTTCAGGATGTTGCAATGATTCGACCGCCGCATCTTCAGCGGTATTGTCGGCAGAGTTTTTGTCTGGCTGCTTTTCAGTATCTACAATTTTCAAATCTGAACTCATACACCCTGGCTCCTTGAAATCGATCTATGCGTTTACACGACTATATAACTATAAGAATAGCTGAGTTTGTTAGAAAACACCGACCTGGCGTTGCTTATCTGCAGGAATGGTTAAAGCAACGCGGTATATAAACAGGTTCGTTACTTTAAACATATTGTTACCTGACGGGGAATTCAAGCCCATGATACAAGACAAATACGCCGGCGCTAAGCCGTGATCGAAAATACAGCCTGGAAAGGGCTTAGATGGTTCATCCTGAAAGGCCTATTTAAAAACCAGTTTTGCTTTGACATCGGCATCCGCATTGATCCAAAGCAAGCCGAGTTTTTCGCGTAATTGGTTTGCCGCCCCCTGATTTCCGCGGGCTTCTTCAGCACGGGCTTGACCCAGCATTGGCAGAGTCTTAAGACGTGTTCTCCCGGCCTGGGTTTCAAATGCTTCGACCGCCTCTGAGAAATGGCCAAGACTAAAAAGTATTCTCCCCAGCAGCTCGGCTGAAGGCAAATCAACAAAAGGCGGGCCGAATGCAAACGGCATTTCACCTTCCAGGCGATTGGCTTCATGCGCATGTGTCAACGCTAAATCAGGCTGGTCTTGCGCCAATGCGATGGTGGCCTGCATTTCAGAATCCATCACATTGAGGCGGTCGAGGTAGATAAGATCACCGGGCGCCTGCCGGTCCATGCTGAGGATGGCTTCGTGCAATTGTGTTTTCAGTGATTGAAATGCGTGCAGATGTTCAATTGCCTCAGAGGGTGTTTTCCATTGGCTGGCGTCCAGGGCCCGAACATAATGAAAGGTCAGCTTGGGATTGAAAGCCTCACCCATATTGAAAGTCCAGTCTGCTATTTGCCGGTCTTTGCCGCGGGTTTCAATCATGTACCGGCCCCACATCTGAACCAGGGAGCCAACTTGTGAGCGGTCAGCATCGAGCTCCAACGGCTCCTTTGGAACCGCGCCGGAATCTACCGCCTCTTTGTACGCGGACTTGAGTAAATCTGCCGCCTCATTGTGTCGACCCTGTTGTAGCAAACCGTACAGTAGCCAAAAGTTGTAATGTCCCCAGTGTCTGGCGGGTTGATTACGACTGACGCGCATCTTGTTTTGCACCAGCACGGCAGATTGATTGGCGCTTATTACGTCATTCCACATACCCACCGCAGTGAAAATATGCGAAGTCATGTGTTGAGAATGGCCGGCATCCGGCGCCAATATTGCCAAAGTCCTGGCCGCTTCCAGCCCAAGTGGTGCGTGAACAGGATCATCAACACCATGAATCAGGTAATGTGCAGCCCCGGGATGTTCGCGGTTGGCATAAAAGACGCGTTGGGAAATTGCCGTGCTTTGCATGTAGGCCGGCACATCACGTACACCCGCACTGGCACCGAAAATTGACAGCGCATAGAACAACTGC
>Ga0209988_10003760_pt1 | contig 10050 bp, 8 predicted proteins | sample N075metaG_FD_183115 | JGI IMG/M metagenome (GOLD analysis project Ga0209988, IMG submission 183115) | Deep subsurface microbial communities from Kermadec Trench to uncover new lineages of life (NeLLi) - N075 metaG (SPAdes) (version 2) | ecosystem: Environmental > Aquatic > Marine > Ocean trench... | reverse complement strand
AGGCCGAGGTTATATCTAAGCACTTCCAACCTGAGACTATAGCCAAACAGTCTAATATACAGTATACGAATGATGCGGAGATGGCAGAGCCGGCCATCCAGCTTATTAAGTCCTCCGATTTTGGGCTATGGCGAGTTGAAGTTAAAGCTGAGTCGGTGGCTATGGTTGACTATGCTCAGCTACGCAGTGAGCGGACAGAGTACCTCACCGCCCTGAGTACGTTCCTCCAAGCCGGGTCAGGCTTAGTCAAGGAAGCCCCCGAAGCAGGACCTGTCCTCGTACAGTTACTGAAATGGGGACTTGCTGGATTCAAGGGTAGCCAGGAAATTGAGGGCGTGATAGATAAAGCCCTTGACGAAATGTTTAAAGCCCCGCCGAAGCAGGAGCCAGAAGACCCGAAAATTGCAGCAGAGAAGGCGAAATCTGAGGCTAACATGCAGGCCGAGCAGCAGAAGCACCAGAATAAGATGGAGGCTGAGCAGGCGAAGCATCAAAGTAAGATGGAAGAGCTGCAAACTAAGTTCGGCGGAGATATGGAGAAAATGCTGGCTGACTTTGAACAGGATATGAAGAAGATATTTGTTACAGGTGAGCTAAATGTGCTGGAAGAAACTGTTCAGGCAGATGAGGGAATACGGCAGTCGCAGGCTGAGGGCATGATAGATACTATTGTAGACGAGGCTAAGGGTTCAGTAGCCACTTATGTTGAAGAAGTTAAGGCTGATTTGGCAAGGAAGAAGGAAAGAGATGCGGACTAGGTGGATACAGAGTAAGGTCGATTTTAAGCTCAGGTCTTCTGAAGAGCACGCTGTTCATATGGACGAGGTAGCTCCTAACAAGGCTCCAAGAGTCTTGAATGATATTGAGCCGTTTGTTTCAAGCGTGAGTGGTAAGGTCGTCGGTTCACGTAGCGCACTTCGTCGGCATAATCACCGTCATAATGTGGTCAGTTTTGAGGACTGGGGTAATCAGGGGGATATTAACCGTAAAGAACATGAAAAGGTATTCTTGGCTGGTAAAGATGGCCGCGTAGAGGATATAAGAAAAGCTATACATGATAATGGTGGAGATTACTAATGCCAGAAGAAGAAGAAGTAACCCGCGCAGACGAGTTATCAGCAGCCTTTGATGAAATCGAAGGTACAGAGGATAATAATGAACCAGCACCAAAAGAGCCTAAGGAGCCTTCAGGATCAGAAGAACTTGAAGGTGACGTTGGCGATCCGCCAGTGGAAGATAAGCTCTCGGCAGATGAAGGGGATGAAACCCCCCCGGAGGAACCGACTGGAGAGGATGTTAAGGACGAGGAAGGAGGCGAAAAGAAAGGGGAGAAGGACGACGAAGGTCGTGCGCCTGTTTCCTGGAAACCTAATGCCAGAGAAGCATGGGGAAAAATCCCTGCTGAAGCTAAAGCTGAAATTGAACGTAGAGAGACTGAGATAACTCAGGCTCTTCAGGTAACATCTGGAGCTCGTCACTTCACAGACACGTTTAGCCGGATGGTTCAGCCTTACATGCCGTTCATTGCTGCCGAGGGTAGTAACCCGATGGCGGCAGCTAGTTTTCTTTTCCAAACGGCTGCTGGTCTTAAGGTAGGTTCTCCTCAGCAAAAAGCTGGTATCATGCTTGAGTTGATACGAGACTATGGCGTTGATGTAAATATGCTTGACCGTATGCTCACTGGTGAGGACGCTGGTGAAGCACAACCCCAAGATATTCAGGCTATGGTGGACGAGCGTATACGCATGGCTCAGGGTGTCGGTGGGGCGCAGGAGCAGGCACCTCAGGAAGATCAACAAAACGTCTACGCAGCTAACCAGAAGATTGAAACGTTCATGGCTGACCCTAAGAACGAATTTTTTCATGATGTTAAAGAAGCAATGTCTGCATTGCTTGTTGATGCGGCTGACCGAGGTCAACTTATGGATATTCAACAGGCGTATGATGCTGCACTTAGTATCCGCCCAGATATACAGAAGGTTATAGCGGCTAGGACTCCAACTAACGGGGCTGACGATGCAGCTTCTCGGCGTAAGCGAGCAGCGGCCAGCATAAAGCCCGGAGGTTCTTCGGGGGAGGTTGATTCCGCCAAAGCTGGAAGTTCAGTGTCTGATGATATAAGCAGAGCGTGGGCTGCTGCTGAAGAACGTTAATAAGGGTTGCGCTTCTTATATTCATGTGTTATAGTAAATGGGACTTCAAAAGAGCTAGGACTCCCACGGTCTAACCGAGAGTTCCCCAAGTTCGGAGAGAGCAAGGCGATAACGCCCCATGCTGAGGCACTTCTTTCCACCCTTAACTTGAGGAACATCAATGGCCTTCCCAAACATTAGCGATATCCTCGCTACTACGATTGAAAATCGTAGCAAGAAGGTTGCTGATAATGTCACAAACAACAATGCCGTTCTGAAGAAACTGTCCATGAATGGGAACATGAAAACGTTCTCTGGTGGTAACAAAATCCTTCAGGAACTCAGCTTTGCTGAGAACCAGAACTTCGGTTGGTATAGCGGGTACGACGTCCTACCCGTTGGCGTAAGTGATGTTATTTCTGCAGCCGAATATGACATCAAGCAGTGTGCGGCTCCGGTCGTCATGTCTGGTCTGGAAATGCTCCAGAACGCTGGCAAGGAAAAGATGATTGACCTGATGGACAGTCGTCTCTCAATTGCCGAAAAGACAATGGCGAACAACATGTCGCTCGGCCTATACTCTGATGGAACCGGGTTTAGTGGTAAGCAGATAGATGGTTTAGATGCTGCCATTATTGGAACCGGGACTTATGGAGGTATCGCTCGAGGTACATGGGCATTCTGGGTTCCGTATGTGAATACGACTACGGCGACCAGTGGCAACATCCAAACGCTGTTCAACACTATGTGGTCTAATCTGGTTCGTGGCAACGACCGCCCTGACCTTATCATGGTGGATAACTTGCTGTGGATTCTGTATGTTGAGAGTCTGCAGCAGCACCAACGATTCATGTCACCTGAAGTGGGCAAGCTTGGCTTCCCTACCCTTAAGTACATGGACGCCGATGTGTGTCTCGACGGTGGTATCGGAGGTCAATGTCCAGCCAGCACCAGTTTCTGGTTGAATACTGACTATCTCCACTACCGTCCACATGCGAAACGGAATATGGTTCCGCTCTCGCCCAATCGTCGGTACGCAACGAACCAAGACGCTGAGGTACAGATTCTGGCTTGGGCTGGAAACCTGACCGTAAGCGGTTCGAAGTTCCAGGGTCGTCTGAACGGAGCCTGATTCTCCCCACCAGACGAGTTGAGCGGGGGTGTTCCCCCGCTCTTTTTTAAGGAGTTTAGTAAGATGGCAAATGTAGCAACGACAAGTGGATTACTCGGGGCTCTAAACCTTGATAGTCGTATCTTGATTGAAGATGGAGAGTCGGTATCTGCGGAAGGGCAAGCGGCTGAGTTCGAAGCGAACACAACTGTCATTGGTAATGATGGCTTCACTTATCGTTATGTTCAGGCTGGTGGTGCGATTGCTGCATCGCAGACTGATATTACTGTTTCGGCAGCAGGTCAGGCAACTGATGGCTCGGGAGCTTATATTAGTTCGGCAGTTGCATTCGTGGACAACGAATTTGGTTGGGTCAAGAGTGTTACCCAAGTAGCCGACGCAGCAGCGTAAGATAGATTGAAGGGGGGTTCTCCCCCTTCAATTACTAATGTCTATCTTACATGGTCTTAGAGTTAACGACGACGCCCGCATACAAGCTGAGGTAGTTGCCGGTAGTGTCCTCCCTGCGGGGGCATCGATTATTCATGGACAAGCCGTCAAAGCTGACGGCACGTTATTGGTCACAGGCGATATTGGAAATGCCCAGATGATCAATGGTAGACTCACTTCTCCTGCCGGAATTAACATAATTGCTAATGAAGCCCCTGCTTATATGAGGAATGGGGAGGGGATTACTGCGGATGGTCGGCTCTGTACAGTAGACTTCGCAGGGGTTGGGGGAGGGATTCTTAATGGCTTCCTTACAGATTCTAATGGCGCACTCGTTATGGACGGGGCTACGCTGTATGAGCAGAATTTTATTTACTCAGATATTGACCAGTGGTTGATATCTCCCGTTACCGCAGTTCCTAACATGCCGACCGGACATATAAGTTTTTGGTATCAGTTTAAGGAGGCCGCAGCAGCGACAACCTATTTGTTTGTCACCGCGCAGTCACTAACTGCGGGGGGTGTGAACAATTATATACGTCGAGTCACTACAAGTGGTGGCACGATACAAATGTCTTTGGATAACGTTGATTTGTCTGTTATGATGTCTGTTAACATTGTGCAGACAGATTTGGATAAGCATCATGTCATAATAAGTTGGGATGGACCTAATACTCTAAGCAATTATATGATAGACGGAGTGTCGCAAACTTTAAGCGTTGACGATGTAAAAGCCCCCGGCATGGACGCTGGTAACTATCTTGCATTGATGGGACGGACGTATCCAGGAAATAATGTTCAGAGTGTAGATGGTTGGATGGGGGACTTTGTAATCGCTGCTGGATTTATACCGACAAGTGACATTAGTAAGTTCCGTTCTTCATCAGGTGACCCGGTAGATTTAGGCAGTCCAGGTTCGGCGTACAAACCAACGGGAGTTCAACCTATTATCTATCAAGGTGGGGACCTTATAGCGTTAGATTGGCGCGATGGCATTCATTATGGAAGTAGCTTTGCATTATGGAATGTTGAGGGTAGTGCGTTCGTTAACCAGAATGCAAGGCTTCGTCTTAACCCAATAATTGAAACTTTGTTTGAAGGTGATGTTGCTGATTCGAATTTAACTATTACCGCTGGGACGAACGGCGTTGATGCTGTGAATAATACACAAGTCCCTAACATATATGGACATGCGCTTCAAGTCGGTGCAGTAAGTGATGGTCCTGATGGAGTACTTACTCTTGCCTATGGAAGTAATGTCGCCCTGACGAATACAGACCAACCAATTAGATTGAACCTTATGTTTCCATCAGCAGGTGGTGGGACTGCGGTAGGGTACGATATTCGGTTTACTCATGATGGTGTCGGGTATACTACGTGGCAATATAGATTAAACACTATGGCGGAGATAGGCGGGTCAGAGATTGTAATATTACCTGAGCTTGCTGATGAAATTGCCGATCTTGAATTTTATACGCATCCAGAAACTATTATTACAGAGTCCGGTGGGGGTTGGGACAGAACAGCCGGTATAAAAGAAATACAAATTACACCGATAGCTATGGGCGCGTACCGTGTTCCAGCCGAACCTAATGATTATAAGATAGCTATTATTAATAGCATTGTTCAAGGTGGTGGTGTGTCTCCCAGTCTTAAGATATGGAATGATGACGCTAACCACTCGATTATGCGAATTGAAGACCCGGCAAGGTCTGAGACATTCTTTGAAGCAATAGAGCGGCTTGAACTTCGTATTATTTCTGCTTGGATAGCTGATGGAATTGGTTCAGGTCAAAGAATTTCATTTGCAGAAATGGATGAGCAGTTCGATTCTCCTTACTGTGAGGTTATCCTTCATGATGGACCTGCGTTGAATAGTCATGATAGCACAGCCGAGGCTGAGCAAACTCTCATTGATAATAAGGCTCTCTTAGTTGCTATAGACCCAAATTATGCCTTAAACTTAGACCACTATGTTTATCCCAATAACGCTTGGAAGAATGGCAACCCCTCTGACCGGGATAATTACGCTAGACAGGCTTTAATCAATCAAGGCTTTAAGTCTGCTCGCGGTATTACAGGGACGTGGGACACAGCTACCGTATATCCACCATCAGGTACTGTGGGCAAGGAGTTTCTTTCTGTATCTGGCATGTCATGGGGCGGGACTACTTACGCATTTGACGAAACAAAGATGATTGATCGTGCGATAAAGATAACGGCTATGCACGGATTCCAAAGTATCGGTTTAGTTACGCATGTCTTTAGTACTGGAGCATCTAGTGGTACAAACTGGAATATAGTAGACGCTATAGATTGGTTGGAGGCTGTTGCAGTAGAGGTAGATTTAGGAAATATAGAAAGTATAACATCAGATAGATACTATAAAGAACTACTCCGTATAGGCGTCAAATCACAGCAAACATTAAGGGTGCTCACCGAACCTGATACTTATGATGGTAATACTTACGTCTATGTAGGCGGAGTTGTTACGGAGCTTAACGTCCTTGTGGGCGGCGTTAAGACTGGATTAACCACTATTAATTAGAGATATACTCATGGTTGACACGACATTTCCAACTGATACAGACCCGCTTACTGCTGATACTCTTGAATCAGGCGACTTGCTTCCTGTTGCCGACGTTTCAGAGAGTGGTGGTGACTTAAAAGAGATACGAGCGGATCATTTAGGCACATGGGCGAAGCGGAATACACCTAGGGAAAATGTATTTTTAAATGGTGACTATACCTTAGAAATTGGCGACGCTAACAAAAATCTGGATATAGCGGCTGCCTCAGAGGTTCTTATCACTGTCCCTACAAATGCGGCTGTTCCATACCCTGATGGCACTGAATTTATTATAAATCAATTGGGAGCGGGCGGAGTTAGACTGGTAGGTGCGTCAGGCGTGGTACTAAACACACCAGATAATTTACTACTCGATACTCAATACTCGATGGGGGTTCTCAGGTATGTAGGTATAATTACTGACGCATGGCAGTTTGTGCGCTTCTGGCTGACAACAGAGGCGACCCCGCCACCAGTCGCAGGTGACCCAGATGTGAACACGCCCAAGGGTCACGTTATCGGTATTGAAATGCGCAGCCCTAGTAAAACAAATGCCGACAGGGATGCTGAACAATTAGACGCAATGACTTCATTAACCGACCTTGCTATGGTTTCTAGACGCTGGTTCTGGTCTGACATTGATACAGGTTCATCGGGGTCAGCAGTCTACGATTGGACGGATGTTAAATTTGCTTGTCAGTTAGCTTCTGACAATGGTCAACGGTTATTAGTATTTCCAATGTGGCGCAGTTTTAATTCTATTGAACCGACACCCCCTTGGCTGGTGACATTAGGGTTTCAGTCCGGGTCGAGCGGTGAATGGGATGCTAATATGTGGGAGCTAACTTGTTCTGACGCATTTGAGGCTATGATTGTTGATTTGGCGACTGAATTAAACGGCTACCCTGGATTCGCTGGGGTTGTTATGTCTGAAACCTCACAAAAGCCAACGCTCACCACCCCTGAATGCGATCAATGGATTGTAAATCTGGTTAGCATTTACGAAACTATCTGTATACAAATGCCAGATTATAATCACTTCATGTTTATGAATTTTCTTTCTGACGGCAGCACAAGAACAGGAGAATTTTTTGACATCATAACTGATGTGAGGGCTACGCTTGGAGCGTTATCACCCCCGCAAAACAATATGATTTTATCCGGTCCTGATTTATTTCCATATGCTAAGTCCCTTTCAGAAGCGCCGACTGGGACTTATGAAACTGATAGAATCTACAATGTATTTCAGAGAATACATGCAGCATTCCCTGATCAACGTTTATCCCATTCAATGCAATTTGATTCATATAGAATTGACCCCGGTAATGAAAGTAAGGCGTGGAAGTTTTGTTGGCCGATACCGACAGGTACATTAACACATCCCGGCATATGGCCTATGCGCGATTTGTTTAAGTTTGCTCGTGAGGAAATTGGCGTTGAATGGATGCTATGGAATTGGGCACAATTTGGGACACAGAAAACTATACCCGATGCACAATTAGTATTCACTGAGTTTCCTACATGGGAGAGAGCCGTCAATCTTATTGATCCCGCTATTGAGAAATTGCTTAATGATTCATTCTGGACGTTATCCCCGGCTGGAGATTCTCTTGCCGAAGATACATCAAATAAGGATTCAGAATATAATGTCCGTGCTGGAATTTCATCGTATACGTGGACGGAAGATAGCAATACAGCAGTTCGCAAACTGGAATGCACTATTCCACTTGAAGACCTTGAGGAAGATAAACTATACACAATGCAGACTATGGTTTATGACATGGGCATTGAGGCAGATAGGAATTTCCGTTTAGAGGCTAGACTTTGCGATGGTACAACAGTACTCGGTTCAACGTGGGTCGCTGATGATGATACGTGGACAAGCAAGACTATGGATGATCAGCGGTCACAACCAGCTTACGCATCAGGACAAGGATTTCTTCAGTATTACAGGTTGCAAGTTGACTTTACCCCTAGATTTAATGTGGATGTATCTGATCTTATTCTCAGGTTCAAGCTAATGGACGGGACAACAAGTTCATTCGCTGGTGGTAACGCTGCCACGTACAAGATCGGCCGGTGCAAGATTTTCCCGGCGTGAATAATATAATAATTCTTTAGGAGAATCAAAATGAGTGAATTAGACACAATGGGCTTTACCGAGATGGCTATGAAAACCAGCCACATGGACGATGCCCCCGTATACGACCCTGAGTCAGATAGAAAGTTAATGATTCGATTTCATAATGAGCCGGTACAGGACATGGAAAAGTCCAAGATAGCTGGTCGACCTATATTTAGGGAGGTCCCCCACCTTTCTATCATGAAACCGGGTAGCCGGGATAACGTGATACGGGAAGTTCGGGTTACCGATAAGGTGCGCTTCAGTAAGCAGTGGGAGCAGTTTGAAAAAGGACTGGACGCTGTGTTGGAAGGGACACCGTTGGAGGCATGGCCGGGTATCACGCGGTCACAGGTTGAAGAGCTGAAGTTTATGCAGGTCTACACTGTTGAAAATCTAATTGATATGGCTGATGTTCATTCCGGGAATATAATGGGATACGCCATGTTGAAGAGGAAAGCTAAGGCTTTCTTGGATGCTGCCAGTGGTACTGCTCCGATTGAGGCCATGAGCTCAGAGATTGAAGAGCTTAAGGCTTCAAATACGGAGCTCAGTAATAAGTTGGCCGAAGTTATAAAGAAACTTGAGGACGGTGATGTCGGGAATACAGAAATTTCAGACGGCGAATGAGCTACTAGATAGAGTTGCTGTAGAGGTAGGGCTGGGACAACAGCCTAACCCCTACACTTCTCAAGATACAGCTATTATTCAGCTAAGGTACTTCCTTGATACCGCAGGGCAGGAGCTACTGCGGATGGTGCAATGGGAGCACTTACAGGAAGAGCATGTTATTACGACCTCTGTACCCCCTGATGACGGTACTTATGACTTACCTGATGATTTTGACCACATGATACCTCAAACTCATTGGGATAGGTCTAACCGGCTACCCCTGTACGGACCCCTAAGCCCGCAGGATTGGCAGTACCTTATTGGACGTGACTTAGTCAGCCATACGATATATGCTTCTTTCCGTGAGGAACAAGGTAAGTTTGAGATATTCCCACGCCCCCCACCGGACGGGCTTATAATCGCGTTTGAGTATATGAGTCGTGGGTGGGTTGAATCACAGGTTAATCCTGGTACTTTCTTTGACCATGTTGATGATGGGGCGGATATAGTACGGTATGACCCACCGATGGTCTTAGCTTTCGTTAAACTGAAGTTTTATGAGGCGAAAGGGTTTGAAACAACGGCTGCTCAGGGAGCATTTAATCGTGCTTTCCAGTCAGCAGCAGCGAGCGATGTCTCAGCCCCTGTACTCAATGCAGCAGGGAGCTCCAGACGTTACCCTTATCTTGACCCATATAGGAATTTACCGGATACGAATTACGGTAGTTGATATGTTACCAGCATCACCAAGAGCAGGTTCGTTTAACTCTGGGGGACAGCCTCAGGGTCACGCCATTCAGGCGGAGGTACTTCCTGCGCCTGTGCTCGGTGTTCAGGCTAACAAGTCTTTGATGGCTATGGAGATTGGTGAGTGTATCTATGCCTATAACATTATACCGAAAGAGTATGGCATGGAGGTGCGTAAGGGATACTACTTATTCTCTGATATTGATGACAATGCTGAAGTTCGCACTATTATGGTGTACCGGGATGGGACTAATACTAAGAGATTCTGTGCTACCCCAGTCGGTATCTATGATATAACGGCTGGTGG
>Ga0209988_10003759_pt1 | contig 10055 bp, 10 predicted proteins | sample N075metaG_FD_183115 | JGI IMG/M metagenome (GOLD analysis project Ga0209988, IMG submission 183115) | Deep subsurface microbial communities from Kermadec Trench to uncover new lineages of life (NeLLi) - N075 metaG (SPAdes) (version 2) | ecosystem: Environmental > Aquatic > Marine > Ocean trench... | reverse complement strand
TAGCAATGGCGCCCATTGGTAGCCAAGTATTTCGGAGACCGCGTAGACCGCGCCATGTGCATCTTGAACCATGAGACTGGGGGGACCGGCGACCCCAACTCAAAGAATCCCCGAAGCTCCGCAGCAGGGCTGTTCCAATTCCTTCGCTCCACCTGGAATCAAGTGCCGACCTCGATCACTGGAGGTAGCTATGACTCGGGAGCGGTCTATCACCCAGAAGCCAACGTCGCTGCTGCTGCATGGTTACAGCAAAACGATGGGTGGGGTCAATGGACCGTCAACCGGCTGTGCTAGATCAGGCAGGCTTGTTGGTGATCTTCCAGACTCCACCGACAGCCACCACCACGGCCATCGCGATGACGAGCCACTGGTTGGTGCCGATCTCTGTGAAGGTCACGTCTCCTGTGGTGATCGCAATGACCCCACCAAGGAACGCCACTATCCCCGCGTAGACCGCTTTCCACGCTTTGCGGATCTCGTTTACGATTGGTGCGATTGTTGCCATGAGTCCTCCTTACGGGACCAGCTTGGTCGCCTTGATGAGTACCTTTACTTGCGCCTCGCCCAGACCATCTGCTCCGTCTTCGCCGTCCTTGCCTCCACCCACCAGCATGGCAGCGGCTTCGTAGTCCCCCACCTTGCCGTCTCCTGCTGAAGTGGCTGTGGTGATACCGTGGTCGATCTTCCAGTCGTGGTAGGCGCTACGACTGACGTTGCCTGCTGAGCCGTCTACTCCGTCACCGTTGGGGCCAAATTTGCCAAGGTCGTAACCCTCGGCCACCAACATGGCCTGCAACGTGCCCACTCGGGAATCTTTCACCGATGGCTCGTTCTTTGTTCCGATGTCGAGGCCGTGAAGCCACATATCTACTCCTGTCTCACCAGGCACGGTTGTCCAGTCCACGTCCGTCGAGCCTGGATCGACATTCGCCTCAAAGTGCATGTAGTCCTTGATGCTGTTCCAACGCCCACCCCAAAACCAGAATTGTTCACCCTTGGTGTTGCGAATGCCCTCAATGAGAGCGATCTGTTCCGGCGTGAAAGCCGTGTCCCTCCAACGGAAGGTTGACGTGCGGATAAATGGATTCAGGCGTGGATCAATGTCAATGGCGATACCGAGGCCGTGCAGAGAACACCGTCCGTAATTGCTGCAAGTGCAAGTGGCTCCACTTATGCCACGGAAGTTGTACGCCCAAGCAGACTTTGGCATGTAACTGCCTGCCACCATCGCCATCTCCAAAGCAACAATGCCATCTGCCCAAACGTCGGGGACACCACCAATCGTCTTACCGAAGAACAGTTGGTTCGTGAACTTTCCATCGCGGCAATGATCCAGCCACTCGATCCAAGCGTCACGCTTTTGACGGGTGCCTATTAGGACAGCCATCGCCACTGTCCTCCGATAAGAGCCTCTACCTTGCCCTCTGCCACTAGCTCTGTCAGCCATACACGCAGTTGTTCGTCGGGTATGTCTTCCCACGCGAACTGCTGGTTTATTTGGTCAAGCGTGAACCACGGATCTTCCTGACCCTCTGGGTTCCGGTAGTCAGCAAAGTTCGCCAACAGGACTTCGACATCTCCACGTTCAGTAGTGTCAGCCATTGGCCCACACCCTAGCTAACTCAGTGTGGCGATAAAGGTCATCAGCGACACCAAGACCACGGCAGCGGTTCGCATAGCCTCGCCCAACCATCGAGGCCACCGACGTTTTGGCTTTCGCATCGGCTGTCCCTTGCCATTGATGAGGAACTCACCTGGGCGCAGAGGATCTGGGATCTTGGGGCCAATCACATGGTCAGCCAACAGGTCGATGGTCCCCTCCATGACCGGGACAATGACCATCAACTGTTCGTGTTCTCGGATCAGCAACGCCATCTCATCGGTGTTCTGTTCCCGTGATTCGTCAGTACCCATGAGACTGCATAGTAGAAGGTGCTGGAAGGTTTCCTTAGACGCTCAGGTCAGAGTCGGGTCTTATTCGGCTTTGTCCAACTCATAAACCCGAAGGTACACGAAGGAAGCAACGATGGCGTTGGCCCCGGAAAAGTCAGACACGAAGAAGCCCATGTGTGTCGGGGTTAGTGTTTCTGCGAAGCTGCCCGCCAACGTCAAGTTTGACCACGAATTGTCTGCGCCAGTGGGTGACACCTGAATCTTGAAGGTGTTAGCAGCAGACCAGATGAACCGTATATATAGCCACCCTCCCGTCGAGTGGTCTCCGATACCAACTTCTCCTTCGGTGGCGGAAATGTTGGTGAGGGTTCCTGATCTGACGCTTATTCGACGTGACCCACCTCCTAGAAGACCGCCAACTATGGCATTGGAAGATATTGCAGTTCCGTCAGCAAAAATGAGGCCACCGTAGGGAGCGGAGGGAGAACCAAGGATGCTGACGGCAGTTTCGATAGTCAGAGGGGCTGACCCAACTGGGGCTAATTTCATTCGGGTTGCAACGTCGAAGTCAGTCATGCCGGATGCCTTACCGTGCATCGCGTCGAGACCGAATCCCCAACTCACTGTGCCGGTCGGTGTGGTGTCGGTGTAGTCGGCGCTGGAATCCTGTCCGAAGAAGTCGTCATCTGCGTGTGGAGTTTCTCCAGGTAGACGATGGGCGAGGTATGTCATCCATTTCGGCACCGAGTCGAGTCGGATCAGTCCCGAGGAACCCCACGGGTCGAGGTTGTTGGTGCCCTGACGAACGAAGAAGAAACCTATGATGGGCGATTCTTCTGCTCCAACACCCGCGACGGAGCTATGGGTAATCCACAAGTTGTTTAGTTCTACTCCTGGGGCGAAGCCGGTTCCTGCGCTGGCTCCTTTCCAATTCCAGTTGGTCCCATCCTCAGAGAGACCTATGTAATATTCCTCTGTGGCGCCGTCGTCTTTGCGGAGAATCCTGGTGTAGAAGATGCGACTGCCTTCGTATATGTTGTGCAGAAGGTTGGTGACAAGCCCTCCATAGACTTGTACCTGCTCCAGTGAAGCAACGATGTAACGCACCACCACCCTGTTGCCAGCAGTCTCACCCGAGTCGTTGTCGTTGAGGACAATTTCGATAACTGACTCGTTGTTGGTGGCTGCGGATGGATGACCTATGTACGTCGGCAAAGTATGGGCAATGACGATTGAGTCGCCATCAGCAAGCGTGAAGTCTTGACGCAACCTGACGGAGCCAGTAGTGATCCCATCGTTCTGCCGAACTTGAGTCAGCAGCCAGCCTGGTCGAGTTGATAGATCGTAGATAGGGGTGTTGGTGGCGATGATTGCAAACTGATCGACCGTCCCGGCTACTCCCGACACCGCCGTCCACTTCGCATCCAATGTGGCTGCATTGAACTCGTCATCCGGTGTGTCGATAGTCGGCTTGTGATCGAGGATGGGAGAAAAGGATTGAGAAAGAAATGACCCTCCACCATCAATGGCTACCTCGTAGGTAAATGTGGCATTCCAGAAGTCGGTGTTCCCCCACGAAAAGGGGATTGTGTTTGCTACCAAGGCATTGGTCGTCCCGTTCAACAACTCAAGGAGCCACTCACCACTGACATCAGTGAATCGGGCGTGGGCATGAAATCCGTTGACCGCCTTGTTTTCTAGGTAAGCCTCCCCAGCCGAGTAATCCGAACTTACCGTGCTTAGGACAGGCTGAACAGGTAGAGAAAATCGCCATGCTCCTGTACCGAAAGTGGTTGTCGATCCTGCCTCAAAATAGAATTGGACAGTGACCAGCTTCCCTATGTGTAGGAAGCGGCATTCAAGTTTCCCATTCCCCAGATCAGGAGCCGTGGATACGGCAGTCCAAGTAGATACGAACGACTGCCATTGTGGTAAAACTCCATCCCCGTTCACAGCGGCAGCAGCAGCCCCACCAGCCCCACCGACACGACTGATCTTTTGTTCCCTCAGTTTCCTTACGCTCAAGACCCAAGCTCCATGCCGAACACCGAGAAGGACGCGGTAGCTATATCGGTCTCCACCCTGACCTCATCATCTGCTGCCAAGGTGATCCCCAAGGTCAACGTCAGGGCATCATTGGCGTCAACCGTGTGATCGAAGACGATGTATTCAGAGTTGCCCAAGGCTCCACCGCCAGGTGAGATCCCAACACGAACCTTGATACCGGCGCCTCCCCTGTTGGCGGCAATGATGGTCGAGAGGACTGAGCCTGCTCCAGCCGTGGGGCTGGTGTAACAAACCGTCTCAGTGACGGCAGAAGGATCAGCAGAGTTGGAGCCACTGATCGGGGTTTCGCTTGTAGCCATTACATCCCTCCAATCAAGAAGATTCTGGTGTACCTGATAGTCGAGTCAGGCACCCATCGTTGAGACGCCTCATCCCAGACTAGAGCGTCCTTATTGGCAGGCTCATCAGCAGCGACAGACCTACCTCGTAGAGCCTGCACGGTCAGAGGCCCAGGTAGCGTGCCAGTGAGATCCCCCGTCACGGCCCTACCCGTGATCTCAGTTTCCAGAGGATGGCTATGAGTGGGGAGCGCGGTGGAACCGCCGCCGCCGCCGCTGCCAAGTATTACTGCCCCACCAGTACCACTGACCCCACCAGAGGCAGGCAGGTCCGAAACCAGTCCTGAGCCGGGAGTAATGTTCTCTGGTCCCAGCAATTCCAGCATTCGCTTCATGGCTCTGTCCCTGGCCCCTATTTCCTCCAGTTCAAGACGCGTGAAGTCGAGGGAGTGGCGCATGTCAGTACCCTCACCAGTCAGCGTCCCGGTTATACCCTTGATTCGGAAGAAGTCATCGGGCACGTCATCCGGCAGCAACACCCTGAGAACATCCCCGTTGAGGAAGTCCAAGTTGGGCCGGATGTCTGGGTTTTGAGACATATTCAACTGGAAGGCGAAGGCTTTGTTTGCGTGGTCATCCAGTCGAGTCAGAGCAATGCTGCTGGTAGTGGTGGTATCCCTAGCCCGAGAGTTGGTGATCCATTCCTCTCGGCGCTCCAGAGCAATCAGGATGGCGTCACCCGAGTCTTGTGACGACCAGATCCCTTCAGAACCTTCCACATAGATGAAGTTCTTTTGCTGAGTGCCCTTACGAATGTTTCCCGACATCGAAGCCACTGAGGGGAAGATGACTGGGGCATCTTGGATGCCATCGAAGTTGACGCCTTTCCCCAAATCGTTGTAGACACTCAACTCGATACCTGTGTCACCACCAGCCCGATAATTTATGGGTTGAACCTCCCACTCAAAACCTGCCGCCTGGATGCGTTGAACCATCTGCAAAGCCGTATCAGAAGGCTTCAGTTCCAAGGCTATGTTTGATGTCCAGGCCACTCCATCCGAGTCGAGAGCGTCTGTGAAAGACCGTTGTAGGAAGTCCAAAGTCGCAGGCCCACCACCAGTGGATCTCGCGTTCATTACGTCCAACACCTGATTGATGATCTCCCCAGGAGTGGCAGCAGGATTACCAGGGAAGACGATGGCGATGGATGCGTGCATGGGATCAGGGTTGTTCGGTCCTGTGTAGGCGAAGATGAACCTGATCCTCTCAGTGTCAGCAGGTATATCGAAGGACACTTGCCACTTGTCCACCGTGCCGCTTCCTGACGGCACCTTGGAGTCCTGTGCGATCTGAACCAAGGTGTCGTCATCTCTGATTCGCAATACCCAGGTCTCATCCACTGGAACAGAGGCGTCGTTGGTGAAGGCTTGGATGGTGGCTGTGTATCGGCCACCGCTAATCACGTCGATGGGCTGTCTGATCCCAGCAAATTGGGACAGGCCGTTGATCGTGACCGTGTTGAAACCACTGATGAGATCGACGGTGTTCAACACAAAGCTGTTGCTGGCATGTGCAGGACGGTCATGGGCGATCCAGGGGTCCAGGTTGAGACCGAATCCGGTAACCAATAGCTCCCCCATCCAGAACTCGATGTTGCCGGGGCCACCACAAACCGAGTGGTGGTCTGACTGGAGGAACACGGTGATAGAAGTCTGCTCTGAGCCTGTCTTGATCTCGATGTCGAAGGACTGCCAAGTGCCGTCAGACGATCCCCCTGGACAACCGTTGCCAGAAGCAATGCGAGGCACGTTGTCTAGCTCGCACTCCCAGTTGCCATCGAAGGCGAACAGGTTGGCGTAGAAGCCGGTGTTGGTGGCCCCCTTGTCCTCACCAGTGACTCCCATAGTGAAGCGAGCGCCAACGGCTGTGTTCTCTTTGATGCGTGCGTTGAACTTGTAGACCGAACTGGGTTCGCACTCAAACGTCTGCGCCAGCCCACGGTGAACCTTGTTGGCGACAGGATCGACCTTGATGTACCAATCGCCTATGAAGGCTTCCACGGGATCGAAGACACCAACGACGGTGGCCTCTGCCCTGCTGCTCCAACCCTCGGCGTTTCCGTCATCATCGTTCCCGTCTTCCCCTGACGGGTTCTTGATTACGTTGTCAGTGTCGAACTTGTCGAAAAGGCCATTGACAAGAAGGTTGTCACTAGACCCCCAGATCCAGCTAGGAAACAGGGTCGGGTTGAGTGGATGATCGTAGGGCAGCAACGATCCCCAACCCAGGCACGACTCCAACCCTTCACCGGAGACAGCCACCTTTTCGGCTCCATCCTCGCTATACGGTTTGGACCGACGATCTGCGAAGAAGGAGTAGACGTAACGGTCGTTCTCAAAAATCTTGACCAGCGAACTAACTGGGGGAACAGGAGTCGGATCAACAATGGTGTCGAGGTCAGGATGGTCGGATTGCAAGACCAGCTTTCCATTGCCAACACCCTGGTCGATCAATACATACTCGATGGATTGGCCTGCAACATTGGGAAGGGGCTTGATGATCTCGGAGCTATTACGAAGGTTTGCGACATGCGCCCACCAACCGGCTTCTCGGTCAGGCGCCTTTTCCTCGACTATCAGCTTGATGAAATTGGAGCCAGCACAAGAGGGAGTCGTTGCGTGGACAATGGCGATGAAGCCAGTCGTCGCTCCTGCTGGAACCGTTGCAGTAATTTGATCTTCAAGCTCCCCAGACCCCCAAGTCACAACCGTCAGATTGACAAAAGCGGCTCCAAAGTCTGGTGACGCATAGAGGCGAACTTCGGCATCCCAGTCGTCGGTCGGGTCGTCGGCTGAAACAAGTCCCTGCCCGAAGACGGTGACTGAGTTGCCCACCTTGACTTGAGCAGCAGAGAGAGAAAACATGAAGGGACACGGCTGAGTCGTATCCACGTTTGCCAGGTGATAGAGAGCGCGGTCGAAGTCCAGGCCGAATCCATCAGGACCATCGGTCTCGGGATCGTTCGGACCCCACCCTGCCGCGGGCCTGTCAATGGGATCGAATCCAACTCCAATATTGGCTAGGTGATGGAGGTAGCGGTTGAAATCCATGATGTCGCCATCTGGACCCTCGGTGCCGCCTTCGGAAACTCCCCATCCTCCTGCTGGCTCGTCCGTGTCGTGAAACCCGACGCCGACATTTGCCAGGTGGTAGAGCCATCGGTTGTAGTCAATCGGATCTTTGTAATTGATCTCCTGCGAAGACGACCATTCTCCCAACCCATCATCCCTGTCGATAACGGCCACCCTCCAATACCAGGGGCCAGCAAGCCCGAGGTCAGATGTGGGCGCTTGCTCAAAGGCAGCGGTCGCATCATTGAGAATGACAACATCAATGGGGGGTCCAGTCACTCCCTGCGTGTCGATAGCCAGAGCCACCGTGTCACCCACCAGGCTGTCGGTGTCCACGGTCATGTCGGGCACGTTGCGACCACCGTTGATTGGATCTGTGTGTGTGACTATGAAGGGATCAGCAACGGTCCCGGTGCCAGTGACGGTTACGACATGGACATTGACAGCAGCCTCAATAGCCGTCTTGATTGCTGCTGCATCATCATCCCAGTTGATCGTGTTCGACAGCACCCCATCGAAGTCGAGGATGTAAGTCCCAGCAGTTGCATTCTCGTATTCCAGAGAGACCACTTCATCGGTGCTTCCACCGAAGCCTGTATCGGTATCCCACTGGAAACGGAGATCGACATTCCCAACCGAACCAGTATGCGTAATTTCAGATCGGGGTCGGAGTATCCCTGGATCGGGATAGGTGATGCCTGACGGTGGGGCATGGAGGGTTTTAGTTGGAGCAGTCACCGATCACGTCCAAGACCCAACTGACACCAAGGCTCGGGCGGCGTGAACGCCAAGGATCTCGGTATCGGGAATGATTCTCCTGATCGTGATATTCGGTGAGTTCGCACCATTGGAGATGGATGATGCCAAAGACAGAGTTGCCGTGAACCCTGTTCCGTCATCGAACGTGTACCAAGCTCCTGATCCACGAAATAGATCCTCGGCGGTGATCTGAACTGAGTTGGCAGCAAGTGTCGATGAGTTGTTGTGGAGGTAGGCGACATGATCCGAGGCAGACCCTCTCGGGACATCTCCGTAGTCCTGTGGCTTGGCAAACTCAAGGTCGTCGTCATTGTCAATCCACAACAGCCGGTCAGGCGTCTCCCCAGCAGCGATCTCCCCATAGATGTGAAACGACTGGACTAGCAGCGTTTCTGACCCAGAGTTATCCACTCCCCCTCTAGCTCGCACCGACCGCTTTGAGGCCAAGGCAAGAGAAGTGATCTCGTCTCGATAGGAGTCGAACGTGTCGATCCCCGAACTGTCGTCGTAGTCAGATATGGCCGTGAGCCACACACCGTCTTTGCCATTGGTCGTATCCACCGACGTTTCGACAAGGCTTATCGTCGCGCTGTTGTAGCGCCCAAAGAATCCATCAATCTCTCGCAACTCGGGGAAGATCCAAACGAACTGAGCGATGCCTTGTCCGTTGGCCCATCCCCTCACACTGAGGTTGTTGTCGTCCTCGTCGCTCAGTTCAGTGACATTGGCACCAGGCCATTCGGTCACAGGTTGCCCAAGTCCATATCTAGCCCAGATCGTCCCATCCAGATCCATCGCCATACGCCTCGATGGAGCGTCAGGGAAAGACCCAGCAGACCCTTGCAAAGAGCCAACCCATTCAAGCTCGGACCCAGCAAAGAACATCCCTGCTCGATCACGAAGACGAAGACGACGACGTTTTGCCTCGTAATGCTCAATGGTTCGTGCTGTCATGGCCTCAGTCCCCTCTCACAGCTTGACGATGAATCCCTGGTCCGGTAATCCCTGCTCCAGAGACCCGAGACTCAGTACGGAAAGCAACAGAATAGATCTCATCGAGCGCCCGACCTATATCTCTGGTCATCGGCGTTTTGCCTGCTGCCCATTTTGAGATAAGAAGTATCCAATCGGCTGCGACCTCTTGTGCCCCTCCATTGCGCTTCATCTCAGTGAGTCTCTGATCGGCCACCTTTTGACAGAATGCCCCAATCCCATTCAGAGCCTTGATTCGGTCAGGTCCGGTTTGACGCAGGCGAGTCCCGAGGACCATCAATCCCCATGCCTCTAGCCCACGAATAACTGCGCCAATGGCCTCATCGTCATAGATAAGGAATTGCCGTTCATCTGTGCGAAGGCTTGTCGTCATCGCCACTTGTTCCTGACTTTTGTGTTCACGTCCCAAGTCCCCGAGCTAGAGGCCCAGTTGATGGTCAGACCTATCGTGTCCGGTTCTAGCTCCATCCACCACCCACGATTGATGGCGAGACTGGCTAGTTCTCTGGTCCCGTTCAGCGTAACGGTGCGTGCCCCTACGTCGATAACAATGGTGTCACCGTTGACGTATGAGGCTGCGAGGGTAAGAGCGTCCTGAGACCCTGCTGCGAGGGTTAGAGAAGGGTTGGAGCCATCAGCCGTGCAGTCGATGGTGAATATCGGGTAAGACTCCATGTTGCCTTCCGTGGTGAAGACAATGGTGTCAGTTGCTCCTAGAGCCGTATCGTCTTGGTCGATGTCAAAGACATCACTTTCCCAGCCTCCATCCAGGTTCCACAGAGGCCACCGGAATAGATGGTCAATGGCTCCTGCCGGTTGCGCCTCATCGAGACAGATGAAGTCGGCTCTGACGAGACCGTAATCAGGCATCAATCGAGTCATCCTGAAGATGGAGTCGTTCGACAGCTTCATCAACTTGGCTAGTTCCGAGCGG
>Ga0209988_10003758_pt1 | contig 10057 bp, 9 predicted proteins | sample N075metaG_FD_183115 | JGI IMG/M metagenome (GOLD analysis project Ga0209988, IMG submission 183115) | Deep subsurface microbial communities from Kermadec Trench to uncover new lineages of life (NeLLi) - N075 metaG (SPAdes) (version 2) | ecosystem: Environmental > Aquatic > Marine > Ocean trench... | reverse complement strand
CTCAACTCCTCGAAGAAGTTGTTCACGAGGACAAACCGCGAATTGGGACTCTCCTGGGAGTCGCCTTGGTAGAAACGGGCCATCAAGAACCGCTGATCGTCCGCGGCAACGCCGTAGAGGGTGTTGGCCGGGGAGGTGCGGTACGCAGGGGGAAGCGTGAACAGGGTCTCTTTCTCCCCGACCTGAAACCCCGAGTCCGTATCGACCTGGGCGGCCACCAGGCCCTGATCGATGTCCACGAAGAACAGCTCTCGCCCGCTGTGTGCCCACACCGGCATGATTCCTCCGTTCGTCGATATTTGCCACCTGCCCGTGTTCACGTCCGGGAAGGGTCGCACGAACACCTCGAAGGTTCCGGAACCGGCTTCGTTGGAGATATACGCGAGCCAACGCCCGTCCGGTGACAGCGCCGGCTCTTGTTCATCGTACTGCGCTGCAAGCAGCGGCAGCGCCACGCTGTCCACCCCCGGACGTAACGCCAGGATGTCACGGGTGTTCACTCCCGCGGTCACCGATCCGCCGCGCAGCACCAGCCACTCTCCATCCGGACTCCAGAAGCCCTCGACAAGAAGGCCCTCACTGTCGTACAGCAGCTCAGCTTCGCCCGTGCCGTCCGCCCGCTTGGTCCACACGTCTTGGTCACCGGTCCGATTCGACACAAACGTCAACATCTCGCCATCGGGAGACCAGTGGGGCGACCAATCCGCCCCCTCGTCGAAAGTGATTCGCGACAGAGGTCCGTCGTCCAGGTCCTTGATCCAGATGTCCAAGTTCCCGTCGGCCTCCGCTCGTAGGGCCAGCCGCGTGCCGTCCGTCGACAGGCTCCACGCAGCGTTCCCGTCACCCGCGTCGAAGGTCCACCCTGCATCGACAGGCGTCGCCTGGCCCGAGCGGGTGACCCAAATGAACTCAGTCCGCCCTGTCTCCCCGCTGCTGAAGAAGAGCTTACCGTCGTCGGAGATGGCAAAGGCGAGAACGCCGTCCTCGATCGCCACCGGCCCGGACAGAAGCTCCATCGCGACCGGGTCGAAGCGGACGGCCATCAGGACGTCCTCGAACAGGTAGACGAGGTGACCCGACCCGGCGTAACGGGGATAGTCACCGTCGATGAGCGAACGGGTCTCGCCCGTGTTGAGGTTCAGCGCTCGGATCTCAAAGGTGTTGTTCACCCGCGCTACCATCAGCAGCGCGCCGTTGCCACCAGGAAGAAAGTCGCTCACCCAGTGAAACCCTTCGCTTTCGCCGAGTCGCGTCACCTGCTCGACCGGGCCGCCGGTCGCCGGAATGCGGACCGCGCCGGAATCTCCTATCGCATAGACGTAGTTATCCGGTCCCCATCGGGGAAATTCACCGGGGCCCAGCGTAATGACCGGACCACCCTCGAGGGCAAGAACCGTGACCTGCCCACCCACCGTGAACGCCAAGCGCTCACCCTCAGGGGATACCGCCGGCTGAGAGCCATTTTCGGTACCTCGCACCGGTGAGGGATCGAGGTCGTTCCATCGACGGACCCAGAGCTGATTGCCGGTGCCCCCCTCGCGTACGCCCCGATAGACGAGCTGCGAACCGTCGGGCGAGAGATTGAACCCGTTGGGACCGAAAAAGGTCGGCTGATCGGCGTTCCCGAACGGCGACGCGAAGCGCTCGACAGGCTGTGGGGATTGGGGCTCGGGACTGAGCAGCGCCCAGCCAGCGATCAGGCTGGTCACGATGGCCAGGGCCGCGAGGCCCATGCTCACCTGCTTCCACGGACCGACACCACCGACGGCTAATCCCGCCTCGGCCTCCCCATACCGAAAGTGCTCATCGCCCAGCGCCCTCACGAAATCTTGTGCCGAAGCGAACCGATCAGCCGGCAGCTTCTCCAGCGCCTTACGGACCGCCGCGTCCACGTTCGCCGGGATCGACGGACGCTGCTCCGTGGCCGACACGGGTTTGCCCGCAATGATCTTGCCGAGCACGGCCTGCGCCGTCGCCCCCGGATACGGCGGCTCACCCACGAGCATCTCGTATAGGACAGCGCCAAGGGCGTAAGTGTCGGTGGAGGCCACTACGGCCTGATCACCCGTAGCCTGCTCCGGGCTCATGTAGAACGGCGTGCCCACGCTGAGGCCGGTTTCGGTGAGCCGGGTCCCGCCCGCGACACCGAGAGCCAGTGCGATCCCGAAGTCCGCCACCACGGGCTCCCCGTCCTGGAGCAGGATGTTGGCGGGCTTGATGTCGCGGTGGATGACCCCGTGTTCGTGCGCGTGCTGGAGCGCACCGGCGACCTTCGAGGCAATAGCCACGGCTTCATCCACCGGAAGCTGCTTTTCGCGGTCGATTCGGTCGCGGAGGGTCTCGCCTTCCATGTAGGGCATGACATAGAACAGGAAGCTGTCCGCCTCGCCCGAGTCGAAGAGTGGCAGGATGTGTGGGTGCTTCAGGTTGGCCGTCGTCTTGATCTCCGCCAGGAATCGCTCGGCGCCCACGACCGCAGCCAACTCAGGCTTCAGAACCTTCACCGCGACCTGGCGCTCGTGTTTGAGGTCGTCGGCCAAATACACCGTGGCCATCCCGCCCTCACCAAGCTCGCGCTCGATGGTGTAGCGGCCCTCGAGGGCCGCGTTCAGGCGGGCGACTGGGTCAGACATGGCCGACAAGATGGGTCCATCCTGGGGGCGCTTGCAAGTGATCCGCCGGACTCCCCGATTGACATGCCACCCAGCTTCGCTATCGTGGGTTACATCATCTTTTCGATCTTTTCGACATCTTTTCGACCACTTAGACCGGACCGACCGTGAGCCAGCACGCACGACCGCGACGCCGACCGCGAATCAGCCGTCCACTTCCTAGGGAGCGGGCGCGTCCTGTCTTGCGTGGGGGAATTCGATAGAACCACCTTCCACACCCGAGACCTGACGTTCGCCGGCCCCCATTCCAGGAGCCGGTTTTTTTGTTTCCGAGAGGTTGCCGATGTCAGCAAAAAAAGTATCCGAATCATCGCCCGCCAGCCTGGCTATTCTGGGTGGCGGAAACCTTGGCCAAGCCCTCGCACGCGGTTTAGTACGCAGTGGGACGCTTCCGCCTGAGCGGATCCACGTCACCTGCCGTCGTCCGGACGGGCTGGAGGGATTGGCCTCCGAGGGTTTCCCGGTGGGAACCGACAATCCCGCCGCGATTGCGGGTGGGGGCACGATCCTGATCGCCGTTCAGCCGCAGCAGATCGTAGAGCTCCTCGACGAGATCCGGGGCGACCTCGATCCCGACCGCCACAAGGTGATCTCGGTGGTCTCCGGCGTCACCGTGGCCCAGTTGCGGGAGATGATCCCGACTCCGGTTCAGGTCGTTCGGGCGATGCCGAACACGGCTGTCTCGATCGGCGAATCGATGACGTGCCTTTCGGCCGACCCCGAATCCACCGACGCGCTCGATGACGCCGAAGCCCTGTTCAAGGGGGTAGGCCTCACGCTCCGCATCGAAGACGAGATGATGGTCGGAGCCACGGCGCTGTGCGCGTGCGGCATCGCGTTCTTTCTGCGTTCCGTTCGGGCCGCCTCCCAGGGAGGCATCGAGATCGGCTTCCACCCGGAGGACGCGCTCTTGCTCGCCGCGCAGACCGCCAGGGGAGCGGCTTCGCTCGCCCTGCGCGACAACCAGCACCCCGAGTCGGAGATCGACCGGGTCACCACGCCCCGGGGCTGCACCATCGCGGGGCTCAACGAGATGGAGCATCAGGGCTTCAGCTCGGCGATGATCAAGGGCTTCGTGCTCTCCGCCCGGAAGGCCGGTGTGCTGTTCGACGACGGGACCGCTGCGTGACCTCAGGGCCGGATACGGGCCGGGACTTCGGCGAGCTCCGCCGGGTCGTGGTCAAGGTGGGCAGCGGCATCATAGCGCCCGCGGGACGGCTCGATCCTCTCGGCATCGAGCGCATCGCCAAGGACGTTACCGCGCTCCGTGACACGGGCCTCGAGGTCGTAATGGTCGTGTCGGGTGCCGTCGCAGCGGGTTACCTCGGGATGGGAAGGGAGCAGCCCCCGACGGCCGTCGTCGAGCGCCAGGCCGCTGCCGCGGTTGGCCAGTATCGGCTCATGACGATGTTCGCCAGCGAATTCGAAAAGTGCCACACGGTGGTCGCGCAGCTCCTCATGATGCAGGACGATATCGAGGACCGGCGCCGTTTTCTGAGCGCCAGGCACACGCTTCAGGAGCTCCTGTCGCGCGGCGTCCTCCCCATCATCAACGAGAACGACCCGCTCGCGGACGACGAAGCGAAGATCGGAGACAACGACCATCTCGCTGCGCTTGTCACGAGTCTGATCACCGCCGATCTCCTCGTGATCCTGAGCACCGTCGCCGGCGTGCTTCGGTTCGGCGACGACCCCGACGACGGGACCGCGGATGGCGACGGAGCGGTGATCGCGGAGGTGATCAGCACGATCGAGGTGGGCTCCGAGATCGACGACCACATCACCGATGACCAGACTGAGACCGGCGTCGGAGGGATGCGGGCCAAGGTCCGGGCGGCGAGATTGGCGAGCGACTGGGGTGTCCCGACCGTGATCGCCTCGGGAAAGGAACCGGGGCTCCTCACTCGGATCGTGAGCGGCGAGCAGATCGGATCGCTTTTCGTGCCGAGTGTGAAACGTCTCAGCGAGCGGAAACGGTGGATCGCCATCCGGACCCGTTCGCGCGGCTCCATTGTCGTGGACGACGGCGCCAAGCGTGCCCTGGTCGAGCGCGGGGCAAGCCTCCTACCCATCGGCATCGTCGAGGTCGAAGGCGAATTCGGGATCGGCGCGCGGGTCGACCTGCTCGATGAAAACGGGGAGGCCTTCGCCGTGGGTCTCGTGTCGTACCCGGCTTTGGAAATCAAGCGGATGAAGGGACGGCAGAGCTCGGAGTTCGATGAAGTGCTCGGTTACAGATACGTAGAGGAAATAGTGCACCGAGAGGATCTGGTTTTGCTCGACGTGAGGACGAGCACCCGAGAGCCCCTCGCAACCGCGGACGCGAGAGCTGAAGGGACTGAAGCGACCGATGGGAATGGGGGAACCGATGGAACTGAGGGGACCGACCGGAATCGCTTGAACGACGGGGGAAAAGGGGATGAGTGAGGTACGGAGGGCGGCCGAGGCCGCACGGGACGCCGCACGGCAAGTTGCGACGCTGACCACAGAGAAGAAGAACGACTATCTGCGCGATCTGGCCACAGCGCTCCTCGCCGGGGAGGAGGACATACTCCGGGCCAACGCCGCGGATATGGCCCGCGCCGAAGACGATGGACTGTCGACGCCCAAGCTCAAGCGACTCGGCATCACGGCAGAGAGTCTCGGTCAGATGGCCGAGGGGCTCAGGCAGGTCGCGGACCTCGAGGACCCGGTTGCGAAGGTCACCCGGGACCAGACGCTCGAGAACGGTCTGCGCGTCAAGCGGGTGCGCTGTCCGCTCGGCGTCGTGATGATGATCTACGAATCACGCCCGAACGTGACGATCGACGCGTTTTCACTCTGCTTCAAGTCGGGTAACGCCTGCATCCTCAAGGGCGGCAAAGAGGCCCAGAACAGCAATGAAGCGCTCGCACGGGTGATCCACGCCACGCTGCGCGAGCACGACCTTCCGGAGGAGGCACTCGTGCTCGTGGGCTCCGGTGGGCGTGAGGCCGTCGCCGAGTTGCTGACGTTCGACGACTGCATCGATCTGGTCATCCCGCGCGGCGGTGAGCCGCTCATCCGCTACGTGAGCGAGAATTCCTCGATTCCCACCGTCAAGCACTTCCACGGGATCTGCCACGTGTACGTCGACGTCGACGCGAACCTCCCCAGTGCCCTGGAGATTTCGGTCACGGGCAAGACCTCGGCAGCGGCCACGTGCAACGCTACCGAGGCGGTCCTGGTGCATGAGGACGTGGCGACGACGTTCTTGCCCGACCTCGTCGCCGCCTACCAGGAAGCCGGCGTCGAGGTCCGCGGAGACGAGGCGGTGCAGGCTATCACGCCGAACGTGACGGCCGCTACCGCGGACGACTGGGGCCGGGAGTTCCTCGATATGATCGTGGCCGTGAAGGTCGTGCCCGACATGGACGCCGCCATCGATCACATCCGCCGCTTCGGCTCCGATCATACCGATGCGATCGTAACCGACAACACGGAGACGGCCGCGGCGTTTACGCAGCGTGTCCAGTCGTCTTGCACGCTGGTGAACGCATCGACGCGCTTCAACGACGGGTTTCAGCTCGGCATGGGCGCCGAGATCGGGATCAGCACGTCACGCGTGCACGCGTACGGGCCGATGGGCCTGGAGGAGTTGACGTCGCAGCGGTTCGTGGTCGAGGGGGCAGGGCACGTGCGGTGACGACCGTACCCGAGGACAAGGCACGGATAATTGGAGCTGAAAGTAGATACCCCCTCGTTTGAGCTTCGAGGCGTTGGCCAGGAAAGGGCCGGACGTACGGTCCTTCAGGACGTCGACGCTACCATCCCCCGCCATCTGATCACCGTCTTGGTCGGTCCATCCGGCGGAGGGAAGACGTCGCTGCTCCGGCTCCTCAACCGGCTCGATGATCCGGTCCGAGGTGACATTCTCTACGACGGTAGACCGATCGTCGACTACGCGGTGACCGAGCTTCGACGCCGGGTGGCGCTCGTCTTCCAGACCCCTGTGATGTTTCCGGGAACCGTTTCGGACAACTTGGCGGTGGCGGCTGAGCTCGCCGGCCTTCAGGAAGGTCAGTTCGATCAGCTGGCAGGCCAGGTCATGCTTCTCGCCGAGCTCGACCCGACCCTGCTCGAACGACCGGGGGATGAGCTATCGGTGGGCCAGAAGCAGCGGGTGAACCTCGCAAGGGCGTTGATGACGTCCCCCGAAGTCCTCCTCCTGGACGAGCCCACGTCGGCCCTGGACCCCGAGACCTCACATGCCCTCATGAAGACGATCGCGACCCTGTCCGAGGTGCGACGACTGACCATCGTCGTGGCAACCCATCGAGTTTCGGAGGCCGGGGATTACGCACACCACGCCTTGGTCCTTCGGGATGGACGTGTGGTCGAGTCGGGCGATTCGGAGCGAGTCCTGAGCGGGCTTCCGAATCCGGATCCGTCGAGCCCATGACGAAGGCATCGGAGAGGAGCTGCTGAATGCAAAACCTGGATATTCTCGAACAGCCTCTTCTCGACCTCACTCTGATCGACCTGACTGTGGCCGTGGGTCTCGTGCTGATCGCCATCGGGGTCTCCCATTGGCATCGAACCGGCCTGGCCCGGAGCTTCGCGGTGGGTGCGCTGCGGACCGTCCTGCAGCTGACCATCGTCGGGTACCTCTTGGTCTACATCTTTGCGATCGACCGGTGGTATCTGGTCGTGGGCGCCCTTTTCCTGATGCTGGCCATCGCCAGCAAATCGGCCGTCGACCGACAGGATTCGAAGCCCGCCGGGCTGTTCGGCATTACCGGGGCCGCGCTTCTCCTCGGTTCGGGCCTGACGCTGATCTACGTGAGTGTGATGGTGGTGCACGTGGATCCCTGGTATAACCCGAGGTATCTGATTCCACTTTTCGGCATGATCCTGGGCAACGGCATGAATGCCGCAGCTCTGGCGGCGGATCGGCTGGCGGGCGAGATGGAAACGCGTTCCGCTGAAATCGAGGCCTATCTGGCGCTGGGCGCGAGCTCGGTGAGGGCGGCTCGGGAACCGGTCCGATTGGCCCTTCGCGCTTCAATGATCCCTACCGTGAACAGTCTCATGGTCGTGGGAATCGTTTCTCTCCCGGGAATGATGACCGGGCAGATCATCGCGGGTGCCGATCCGTTGATCGCGATTCGGTACCAGATCGTCGTGATGTTCATGTTGGCGTCTGCGGTGGCCCTCTCGGCGGTCGTCGTCGTGTTAGGCTACCGGAGGACGTTCTTCACCGCCGCCGAACAGCTTCGACCCAAGGACGGCTGAGCACAGCCCCACCCGACTCACGTTGGCGCTTCGGTTTTTGCCCCGTAGGTTATCCCGATCCGAAACAGGGGTTCTTAAGGCAAACCTTCCGACCGAGGAGCCACCATGCTCAGAGTTGTCTTCCTCAGAGCCGTTTTCGCGGTGCTCGCCATGCTCGTAATCCACGTGGCCCCGCCGGTCGCGGCTCAGGAATCCCCTGTGGCGACCGACGTGACGTCGGCGGCCATCCAGAAGTTCATCAACGAGTTGCCGCGCGACCGCGTCAGCGACCGGGCCATTCGTATCGTCAAGGTTACCGGCGACTATCAAGTCGGGGTCTGGGGCGTGTTCCGTCCGAAGGAGTTTCCGGGCGGCGCCAACCTCCACGAGGTGAACACCACCGAGATCTACTACATGGTGGAAGGGGTGGCGACGCTGGTCACGGGCGGCACTCTGACCGACACCAACCCCAATACGCCAGGCCGTGGTATCGAGGGGGGTGTTTCGCGTCGAGTCACCAAAGGGGACGTCATCATCATCCCCGGCCACACCGCACATTGGTTCAGCGAGCTGGAGACCGATATCGAGTACCTGATCTTCCGGACAGACCCGGACAACCGGTTCGAGCTCAGGTAGGAACGGACCCCTTTCCCGACGCCGTCACCCGCCTGAACGCAGCCCTGGAAGGCCGCTACGCCATCGAGCGTGAGAAGCAGCTTGGCGTGGATGACGCACTGGCGATCACGCAAAAGGTGGCGGGTGCACTCGACTACGCCCACCAGAACGGCGTGGTGCACCGCGACATCAAGCCAGCCAACATCCTCCTGAGCGCTCAAGGGGAGCCACTTGTCGCGGACTTCGGCATCGCGCTGGCCGTAGCGCAAGCTGGCGGCGGGCGTATCACCGAGACGGGGCTCAGCCTCGGCACGCCGCACTACATGAGCCCCGAACAGGCCACGGGCGACCGGGACGTGGACCCACGCTCGGACGTCTATGCGCTCGGTTTGTGCTCTATGAGATGTTATCCGGGGAACCGCCCTTCTCGGCCACGACCGCCCAGGCGGTGCTGGTTCAGATTCTCACGGTGGACGCGCCGTCGATCACGATGATGAGGCGGACGGTAACGCCCAACGTGGTTGCGGCCCTCGCGAAATCACTGGAGAAGCTGCCCGCGGACCGGTTCACGAGTGCGGCGGAGTTCGGGGCGGCACTGGCGGCGCATTGACTTCCCGCATCGTCATCTTCGAGAATCCACGGTATTTCCCTGGGGGTATCCACCCGGACGGCTCGCGCTTCGTCCTGGTCGTAAACCAGGTCGGGGTAGCTCAGGACGACAACACCCCACCCGACGAGATCTACACCGTCACCAACTGGTTCACCGAGCTTCGCGAGCGGATGGGCGAGAACTAATGTCCGATCCTGGCACCCCGCGCGGGATGCGGGGGACCAGCTGCCGACTCAATACGCCTAGGGCGGGGGTGGTCGGTGAGTGTGCCCGAGGGTGAAGGACCGACTGTGTTGGTCCGGGTCAACTGGGCCGCTGGGCTGCGGGAGCGGCTCGTCGATTGAGCCTACTTCGGCGGTCGAATCGCCCGGATGCCGTGCAACATCCCGTGTAGGCTGATGTCCTCGTCGATATCGGGCCAATGCACTCCCTGACCACTGCCGATAATACGGAAGTTCCGGCGTTCCGCAGGTGTCGCATCGAAGAGGCGCCAAGACCAATCCAGCGGGACGCTGATCGTGCGCCCGTCGGTCAACGTGGCGGTGATCGCGTCGTCAGAGGCCTCAACGGCTTCTATCAGGGCTTCAGGGCTTGCTACAATGCTCATTCCATGCCTCGGTGATCTGTTCCTGTCTTTCCAAGATAATGCGACGAATCCGAGAAAGTTCCTGCGTGGAAAAACCGTGGTTGCTGACCAAGGTCACCGGTTCCATCCAAAACTTACAAGTCGCCCGATCACGTTCGGCGTGGACGTGGATCGGCTCGACGCAGTCCAAGCTGTAAAAGAACAACCGAAACGGTCCTGAGATATCCTTGATCGTCGGCATCGAGCGAAGCTCAGGAGCGTTTGGCGAGGGTCCGGCGCGGACAAGCCCTTTGGGGCGATATGAAGAAGATTCGCCGATGGGTGGGGCGTGGACAGATCAGA
>Ga0209988_10003757_pt1 | contig 10057 bp, 4 predicted proteins | sample N075metaG_FD_183115 | JGI IMG/M metagenome (GOLD analysis project Ga0209988, IMG submission 183115) | Deep subsurface microbial communities from Kermadec Trench to uncover new lineages of life (NeLLi) - N075 metaG (SPAdes) (version 2) | ecosystem: Environmental > Aquatic > Marine > Ocean trench... | reverse complement strand
GACGCGATCTCGGCGTCCCGCGAGCCCCGGATCATTTTGATCACCTCGTCGATATCGTCGACCGCGATCTTGAGACCCTCGAGGATGTGGGCTCGCTCGTCGGCCTTCTTGAGGTCGAACGTTGTGCGGCGTACGACCACAACGTGACGGTGCTCGAGGAAGTACTCCAGCATCTGCCGGAGCGTAAGAACGCGAGGCACGCCGTCGACGAGGGCCAGCAGAATCGTGCCGAAGGTCGACTGCATCTGCGTATGTTTGTACAGCCGGTTCAAGACGATCTGCGGAATGGCGTCCCTCTTGAGCTCGATTACGATGCGGAGCCCGTCTCGGTCGGATTCGTCACGCATGTCACGGATTTCGGTCAGCTTCTTGTCCCGCACGAGCTGCGCGATCTGCTCCATGAGGCGGGACTTGTTGACCATGAACGGGATCTCCGTCACCACGATGCGCTCGGAGTACTCATCAAAATCCTCGATCACGGCGCGGGCGCGCATGACGATCCGGCCCCGGCCGGTTCGGTAGGCATCTTCGATGCCCGTCCGGCCACAGATGAACCCACCCGTCGGAAAGTCCGGCCCGGTCACGAGTTGCTCGAGGCGCTCCTGCGAGAGCTCGGGATCCTCGATCAGCGCCGTCGCAGCCGCGAGGATCTCCCGAAGATTATGGGGCGGAATGTTGGTCGCCATTCCCACGGCGATCCCCGAACTACCGTTGATGAGCAGGTTCGGCACCTTTCCCGGGAGCACGGTCGGTTCTTCCAGGCGCCCATCGAAGTTGGGCGTGAAGGCGACCGTCTCCTTTTCGATGTCCTCGAGAAGCTCCATCGCAAGAGCGGTCAGGCGAGCCTCGGTGTATCGGTACGCCGCCGCAGAATCTCCGTCGATGGATCCGAAATTCCCCTGGCCGTCGACGAGTGGATAACGCAGCGAGAAATCCTGGACCATCCGGACCATGGAGTCGTACACGGAGGAGTCGCCGTGGGGGTGGTACTTTCCCAGGACGTCGCCGACCACCGTGGCCGATTTCTTGTAACCCCGCCCGGGGCTGAGCCCGAGCTCGCCCATCGCATACAGGATGCGCCTGTGAACCGGCTTCAAGCCATCGCGTACGTCGGGGAGCGCTCTCTGTACGATGACGCTCATCGAGTAGTCGATGAACGACTCGCGCATCTCGTCCTCTAGAAGACGTTCGAGAACCTTCGCTCCACCCAGGTGGAGTTCGTCGTCTGCCATCAATCAGCCTTGGGAAGAAGCCGTCGCGTCAGGTGGGTGACTGTGACGCAAAAGGTGCCGGCACCGAGGGCGTTGCCGGACGTGAGAGAACCGTTGTTCCAGAGTTCGGGGCAGCGCCTCAAAAAGACTCCGCGAAGGGGTGGTGCAACGGGGCTAAGTCGTTGAAAACTAACGAAAAAGCGGCCCTCTTACAAACCCTAGGGAGACGGCCCGATCTGGGGCCGGACTCCTCTTCGCGGGCGTGCGTTGACAATACCCCGCAGAAGGGAAGAAAAGCGGGGGTCGGACCTCAACACATCCCAAACCGCGTCCGTTCTCAAGGACATCAAACGTCGGTCTCGGGCCCGAACCGCGTTCCGCAAAGAAGCCAATGCATCTTCGGTGTTCCCGAGAGCCGCCTGCGCAGCCGCCAAATACACCGGTGAGACATTCTCTCCGTCAAAGACGCGGTTCTCGAGAACGTCCAAACGCCACTCCCAATACCCCTCGGCGCCTTCGGAACGCAGCTGCTCGTCGAGCCGGTCGACCGATTCGGCGTCACCCCCGCCATGCTCGACCCACATCCTTCTCATTTCGAGAATCTGCTCATAATTCCCGGTGGATGCGTAGATGAGCTCGAGCGCCTCCCACGCCTCCTCGTGCTCCGGAGAGCGCTCGCAGAGCGCGCCGAGCAGGTCGACGGCGGCCTGTGTACGTCCCGCCGCCTTGAACTGCTGAGCCGCCAAGACCACGCGGGCCGGATCCATGGAGGCCAACCGTTCGCTCCGGGTCGCCCATCCTGCGGACGCCGCCCGGAGTTGCCGGCCTATCTGCGTAAAGCTCTCGAAGATCGATGTCGAGTCACGCCTGAAGGCGCCCGAGCTCGAGAGAAGAGCCGGATCCACCGAGATGACGATGATGGAATCTTCGGCGGCCACCCCGACGCCCCCGCTTACCTCACCCCCGACGCCCGCACCGACACTCTCGCTCCCCGGCTTGCGAACGATGCGAACCTCGGTCAAGCGCGTCAGCGCATCGTTTCCGTTGGGTGGGCCGAATACCTCCCCCTCGAAATGCTCATGGATGAGCGCCAGAATGTCGTGGGCCTCAGGAAGCTCCGGATCGATCTCGAACGCCTTCAAGGCGATGACCCGTGCCCGCGCCAGAGACTCGGTCGGATCCGCTGGCTGAGACATGCCGAGCATCACCTCAACACCGGCGAGGCCGGCATACGCACCCGCGAATTCCGGGTCCGCCTGCAGCGCCTGACTGTAGTGCTCGATGGCGGCCAGCAAACCGTCCAACGTCTCGTGGGACTGTTCGAAGCGGGCCCTCATGTAGGCCTCGTTCGCCCCCGGTACTTCACTCACCGGTGTGTAGGAGAGCATGGGCATATCGGCGTCGGTCGCCAGCTCTCCCTTGATCTCCTCGGCGATGGCGGTGGCCACCTCCCTCTGAAGGGCCAAGATGTCCGAGAAGCTGCGTTCGTAGCTCCTTGCCCAGATATGGGTGTCGCTCGCTCCATGGATCAACTGAACGGTGATACGGACTTCATCGCCCGCACGAAACACCGAACCCTCCACGATCGCCTCGACACCGAGCTCCTGGGCTATTTCGGGAAGGGTCAGGTCTGTGGTTGCGTACCGTGCCACGGACGTGCGTGAAACCACCCGAATTTCCGGAAGCTGGCTCAGGCGTTCGATCAACGCCTCGTGCATGCCTGCAGCGAAGTAGTCCTGTTCCGGGTTCTCGGAGAAATTCTCGAACGGGAGGACGGCGAGAGAACGGATCGGTTGCGCCGGATCGTAGGCCACAGGAACTACCGACGGCCGCAGCGCAGTGTCGACCTCCTCGGTGCCCGGAACGGTGTTCAGGACCCACCAAGAGCCAACCACGCCGACCGAGAGCAATGTCACGGCCATGATTGCCAGACGAGGGAGAATACCCGTCGACGGGGCGTCGATCCCGCCATCACCACCCCGAGCGTCGGTTACGCGGATACCGTCGGAGGTGATATCGAAAACCCAGGCGAGCACCATGACGACGGGAAACCCCAGAACCACGAACACCACCACGAGCTGAAGAGCCCACTCGGCGGAGAAGGCGGGGAGCACGATCTCACTGAGCTGCAGCACCACGAAGGCGACGGCCGCGTAGCCCACGGCCACCCGGAACACATGGCGGCGCCGCAGCTCCGCCATGAAGGACACCAGCTTTGAAGGCTGTTCACTCATGGTCTTTGGCCGATTAATCCAATGTGCCAAGGAAGCCCCACCCGCATTCAACATCGCTCTGCCCTCACACTCCTTCAAGGCCACCGAATGGCGGCCCTTCAACCCCGGGACCCACCTAATCATTAAGAGGCCAATCTGGATCCCTTCGTTAAAGCGGAGGGCGGCCAGATCGCACGGGTCCGGCCTGGGACGATTTCCCAAGCTTGCCCTTTAGACGATTCATTCGGCGAAAAAGTCACACACACCAAATTTCGCCGGACGGTCGCGGTGGGGAGCTACCCACTGCGGAGGCGGGGCAACGCGCTAGGCCACAGCTACGAAGTCCGTGACGGGCTGCCAACCGGCCGTCTCCAGCGCGGCCCTGATCCGCCCTCGGGCACCCTCCTGGCCAACGGCCGCCACCGAGAAGCTGTCCCGGTATTCGTCGACCCTGTCAGCCGAAATGACGGGGGCCCCGTAAATGCGCTGATCGATCTTTCGTGGATCCAGCTCGACGAAGGCCCGAACGGTCCCGCCCTGCGCCTGAATTTCCCGTGCGAACGCCTTTCCGATCGGTCCGGCTCCCCAGATCACCACTCCATCGCGGTCCCGGACCAGCGTGTCGAGCAGGTAGTGGACCTTGCAGCGCCGAAAGGCCTCGGGCGTGTAGGACTCGTGCCAAACCGACGTTCGGTCGCCTCGAATCCGCCACTGCAACAGCACCCGATCGACCGCCGCAAGCCGAGCCCCCGATCGCCACAGCCGGAGCAGCAAATCATAGTCCTCCGGCCACCCCCGCTCCACGTACCCGCCAACCTGCGCCACGATGTCCGCCCTCAGGAAGAAGGTGGGGTGCGCCAGCGGGCATTCGATGAACAGGTTTCGTTCCACGTCTTCCGGCGTGCGAATGGCGTTGATCCAATCCTCGTAACGTCGACCTCCGCCTCGCACTTCGGCCCTGGGAAAGTACCGGACACCCGCACCGCACCCGGCCAAGTCGGGCCGCCCCTGCAACAGCGCGAGCTGCTCGGCGAAACGATTGGGGTCGGCGATGTCATCCGCATCCATGCGCGCTAGATAACGGCCTCGGGCACGCGCCCGCCCCGCCTCGAGCGCGTGTACGATGCCCCGTGGCGCCTGGCGCACAAGCCTGACCCGGGAGTCTTCGGTGGCCCACGCCGAAAGAAGCTGCGGGCTCTCGTCGGTCGAGCCGTCGTCGATGGCGAGCACCTCGAAGTCCTCGAATGTCTGGGCACGAAGCGATGCGATGCACTCGGGTAGGTAGGGCGCGGCATCGCGCACCGGGAGAAGGACCGAGATCGCTACCGGCACTTCAGCGAGCCAGTCCATCCGCAGCTCGGCCCGGCGCGCCAACCGCGGCCGGGCCCGCCGCCCCGCCTACCGCCCGGCCCACCACCCCACCTCCGGCCCCGGCCAGCACCTCGGCGAGATACCGTCCGGTCGCGCTTTCAGGAACGGCCACCACGTCCTCGGGACGCCCCATCGCCACCACCCGTCCCCCCTGGGCGCCCGCCCCCGGCCCCAGGTCGATGACCCAATCCGCGGCTTTGACCACCTCCAGGTTATGCTCGATCACGACCACGGAGTTTCCCGCATCCACCAAGCGGTTCAGCACCTGGAGGAGCTTCCTCACATCGTCGCCCGAGAGGCCGGTCGTGGGTTCGTCCAGGATGTAGAGTTTGCGCCCCTTCTTACCGGACGCCCCCGCCAGCTCCCGGGCGATCTTGAGCCGTTGGGCCTCGCCGCCGGACAGGGTCGTGGCCGGCTGTCCGAGCTTGAGATATCCGAGACCGACCTGCTGGAGCTGCCACAGAATCCGCCCCAGCCGGTCCTGACGGATAAAGAAGCGGATCGCCTCGTCGACCGTGATGTCCAGAACCTGCGCCACGTTGCGCCCCTTGAAACGCACGTCCAGCATCTCGGTGCGGTAGCGCGTGCCCCTGCAGGCGTCGCACTCGACGTAGACGTCGGCCATGAAGATCATTTCGATCTCGAGTGACCCGGCCCCCTTGCACACCTCGCACCGGCCACCCTGTACGTTGAATGAGAAGGCGCCCGCGCTGTACCCCCGCTCCCGGGCGAGCGGCTGGGATGCAAACAGCTTCCGAACTTCATCCCACGCCTTGATGTAGGTCACCGGGTTGGATCGCGGTGTCCGCCCGATCGGGGACTGGTCCACCAGAACGACCCGATCGAGCATGCCGGCTCCCTCGAGGGATCCGACCTCGCCAATCGCCTCCCCGAGGTGCTCCTTGGCACTCGTGTCACCGCCCTTCAACTCCCGCTCCAAGGCCCGGTAAAGGATATCGTGAACCAGCGTCGACTTACCGGATCCCGACACTCCGGTCACGACGGTCAGGGCCACGAGCGGAATCACGACATCGACACCCTCGAGGTTGTGGAGGCGGCAACCCGTGAGGCTGAGCTTGTCTCCGTCCACCCGCCTTCGCTTCTCGGGAACCGGGATCTCGGACCGTCCCGAGATGTATCGTCCCGTAGCACTGTCGGCTTCAGCGAGCTCCTCAGGCGAACCCTCGAAGACGATACTTCCACCCTTGTCGCCCGAGCCCGGGCCCAGCTCGAGAACGTGATCGGCTGCGCGGATGGCGAGGGGATCGTGCTCGACCACCACCACGGAGTTTCCCGCGTCGCGCAGTTGCCCCAGAAGGGTCAGGAGGGCCGACGTGTCTTGGGGGTGCAAACCCACGGTCGGCTCATCGAGCACGTACAGCGTATCCACCAACCGAGCGCCCAGCGAGTTGGCGAGATTGATGCGCTGGGCCTCACCGCCCGAGAGGGTCCGCATCTGCCGGTCCAGGGAGATGTATCCGAGGCCCACATCGACAAGAAAGGCCAGGCGAGCGCTCAGCTCCCGGACGATGGTCTCGGCGATCTGCGCCTCCATGTCACTCAGCTCGAGGGCCGCGACCCAACCCTGCAAGTCCTCGATCGGGAGCGCACTCACCTCGTCGATCGAGCGTTGCCCGATCTTGATGTTGAGCGCCGCCGGCCGGATCCGTGCTCCGCCGCAGTCGCGGCATTTTTGCGGGCTTTGGTACTGGCGGAGAAACATGCGGATGTACTGTTTGTAGCGCTTCCGCTCCAGCCTGACCAGAAAGGGGATCACCCCTTTGAAACCCTCCGCACCAAAGAGGATCGCCTCCCGGAAATCCTCGGGAAGCTCGGCCCATGGGCTATAGAGCGATGCGCCCCGCTCCAGGGTGAAGGTGCGCAGCTTGGCCCGCTCCCGTCGATAACGGGGTTTGGACCACGGATCGACCGCGCCGTCGTCGAGGGAGCGGCCGGGGTTCGGAACGACGAGATCGACGTCGTAATCCAGTGTGGCGCCGAATCCGGTACACAACGGGCACGATCCGTACGGGTTGTTGAAAGAAAACAGCTGGGGCGTCGGCTCGAAAAATTCGATGTCCGGGTGCTCAGGGCAGCGGAAATGTTCGGTGAACGCCAGGCGGTCCGTGACCTCCGAGCGGGAGGTGGCCTCCCGGGAGCTCGGGCCGCCACCCGAGCCATCGCCATCTGCCGCCGCGGGCACGCCCCCGCTCCCGTGGACCAGCACGATGGCCTCTCCCTCCCCCTCCACGAAGCACGTGCTCAGCGAGTCGGCTAGGCGATCGCGGTCCTCGGGAGAAGTCTTCAGGCGATCCACGACGACGAGCGCCTCCGGCACATCCGTGAGATCCAAGCCGACGTGGGCTACGCTCTCCGCGCCTTCCTCACCCAGATCGACCAGGACTCCGCCCGCGAGGACCCGCACGAACCCCATCGCCCTGAGATTTTCGACCACGAGCGCATGTTTCACACGGCCCGAAAGCTTCAACGGGAAGGTCACCTGGATCGGTGTGCCCTCGGGCAGGGTGAGAACGCGACCGACGGCGCTCGTCACGGAGTCGGGACGCACCTCGTCCCCGCACTCCGGGCAGTAGGTGCGGCCCACCCGCGCCCAAAGCAGTCGGAGGTAGTCGTAGACCTCGGTTGCGGTGCCCACCGTGGACCGACTCGACTTGGTGGGGTTCTTCTGCTCGATGGCCACGGCGGGCGAGATCCCCTCGACCGAGTCCACATCGGGTTTCTCCATGCGCTCGAGAAACTGTTTCGCGTAGGTGGAGAGCGACTCGACGTACCGGCGTTGACCCTCCGCGAACAGCGTGTCCAGAGCCAGCGAGGATTTGCCGGAGCCCGACGGCCCGGTGATCACGGTGAGGGCTCGCCTCGGCAGGTCGATGTCCAGATTCTTGAGGTTGTTCTGGCGCGCGCCTCGAATGCGAATCCAATCGTCCATGTTCGGAATAGCACAGCAATCCGGGGGCAGCGCAACGGCGCTTTCCCCGGAACACGTCCCCAGGCAACGGGTAGCCCGACGCCCACGCGAACGTCGTAGAGCACCGTCGTAGGCCGCAGCGGCCGGCCAGCGTGGTCATCACCATCATCACAACCCGTTCCAGGGAGCGCGAAGTGGCTCCAGCGCAGGGCGAGCCCCAGGAAGAAGAGGCACTCGGAAAGGCGTACGACGCCCGCCTGATGAAGCGGCTTCTCGAATACCTGCGTCCCTACAAATGGCCGGTCGCGCTTGCGATCTCGATCCTTTTGGCCGCGTCGCTTCTTCAGGTCGTCGGGCCTTGGCTGACGCAGATCGCCATAGACGAGGTGATCCCCAACCGCGATGCGTCCCTGCTCGCGGCACTCGCCGGCGCGTACCTCGCATCGGTCGTGGCCGGGGTCGCTCTCATGTATGGCCAGACCGTCCTCACGACCTGGTTGGGCCAGCGGGTCATGTACGACCTACGCACGGAAATCTTTCGCAAGCTCCAGCGCCTCGACTTGCGCTTCTACGACAGAAATCCAGTGGGCCGCCTCATGACCCGCATCACCAGCGACGTCGAGACGCTGAACGAGCTTTTCAGTTCAGGCGTGGTCGCGGTGTTTGGAGACCTCTTTACACTCGCCTTCATCCTGAGCGCCATGCTCTACATGGACTGGAGGCTCGCGCTGATCACCTTCAGCGTTCTGCCGTTCGTGCTGCTCACGGCCTTCCTCTTTCGGGCGAAGCTGCGCAACGCCTACCGGGACATTCGTGTTCGGCTGGCGCGCATCAACGCGTACCTCCACGAACGCATCACCGGGATCATGGTGGTCAAACTCTTCAACCGGGAGGAGCATGACGCGCGACGTCACGCCGAAATCAACCAGGACTACCTGGAGGCCCACCTCCGCTCGATCACCTACTACGCGCTCTTCTTCCCGGTCATCGAGCTCTTCACCGCCATCGCGCTGGCGTTGATCATCTGGAGGGGGGGCGCCACCCTGCTCGAGGGCACGGTAACCGTGGGTGTGTTGGCCGCCTTCATCCAGTACGCCCGCCGCTTTTTTCGCCCCATCCAGGATCTCTCGGAGAAGTACAACCTGCTTCAGTCGGCCATGGCTTCGTCCGAAAGAATCTTCGAGTTGATCGACCGCGAGATCGATATCGCGGACCCGCCGGATCCGGTGGCTTTGGAGCTGCCGGTGCGCGGCGAGATCGAGTTCCGGGGTGTGTGGTTTGCGTACGGAAAGCGGCTTGAGGACGGCACCGAAGACGATGGAGCTGACGACGGGGTCCACCACAGCGCCGAAAACGGCTCCGACGACGACGGGAATTGGGACTGGGTCCTGAAGGACGTCAGCTTCCGCGCCGCGCCAGGCGAGCGCCTGGCAATCGTAGGCCACACGGGGGCCGGAAAGACGACGATCATTCACCTTCTCATGCGTTTCTATAAGCCTCAGCGCGGCCAGATCCTCCTCGACGGCCAGCCGATCGAACGTCTACGGCTCAACGAGCTCCGCGAGCACATCGGCCTCGTGCTCCAAGACGTTTTCCTGTTCAGCCAGAACGTGGCCCATAACATCCGGCTCGGGGCCGAGGACATCTCGGAGGAGCGGGTGCGGGAAGCAGCCGAGCGGATCGGCGCGGCGCCCTTCATCGAGCGCCTGCCCAAGGGGTACGAACAGGAGCTAGGCGAACGCGGAGCGACCCTGTCGGTCGGGGAACGCCAGCTCGTGTCCTTCGCGCGTGCGCTCGCATTCGATCCTCGGGTCCTGGTGCTCGACGAGGCCACGAGCTCGGTCGATTCGGAGATCGAGGCCAAAATCGAGGAAGCCACCAAGGAGCTCATGGCCGGCCGGACCTCCATGGTGATCGCCCACCGACTGTCGACGATCCTCGGCGCCGACCACATCGTGGTTCTCCACCACGGGAGGCTCTGCGAGGAGGGTACCCACGAGGAACTGCTCGAGCTCGGTGGGCTCTACGCCCGCTTGCACGAGCTGCAGTTCGCGAGGACGCCGGTGGCCTGAGGGCCGCGGCGGTGTTCGACTAGCGTCGGATTCCGGTCACGGCCTCCACTCTACCCACCTCGGCCACCAAGCTGTCCGTAAAGGGAGCGACGACCGCATGGGCCGCCAAGCTGTCGGCCACAGCCGCGAGACTGTCGGCGACCACCGTGGCCGCAATGCTGTCGGCCACGGCCCGAGCCAACGCCCGTTCTTCGGCTTCCAGCACCATCGCCGAATACCGTTCGGACACGGGGACGATCCGTCCTCCGGCGCGCATCATCG
>Ga0209988_10003753_pt1 | contig 10063 bp, 12 predicted proteins | sample N075metaG_FD_183115 | JGI IMG/M metagenome (GOLD analysis project Ga0209988, IMG submission 183115) | Deep subsurface microbial communities from Kermadec Trench to uncover new lineages of life (NeLLi) - N075 metaG (SPAdes) (version 2) | ecosystem: Environmental > Aquatic > Marine > Ocean trench... | reverse complement strand
CCGATAAGACCAACCCCACCGAAAGGCGGGGACGGAAAGCCACGGGTCCTCGCTTCCTCCGAGAGGCCATGGAATGCCCCTCGAAGGACCCAAGATCGCCGGGCTTGAATGCATAGGGGATCTGAAATGACTAGCCGCTTAACCGTCAACAAGTTCATCATTTATCTGGTTCTGATCGCGTTTACTGCCGGATGCACCACAATGCGGTCTCTGCCCGCAACCGATGCCCAGGCACTTGCCAGTCAAATAGAGGTGGGTGACAAAATCAAAATAATTCGGAATGACCTTACCGATGTCACATTCGAAGTAGGTGCCGTTTCCGATGAAGGAATCAGCGGTGACGGAGTGTTTGTTGCTTACTCCGACATTTGGCAAGTTCAGGTCCGTCAACAGAGTACCGGCAAAACTGTGGGCTTAGTTGCCGCAATCGTTGTGGTCCTAGCTATAGCAATAGCAGCGAGTGATCTTGGAGGCGGGCCTATCTTTGGGCCTTATTAGCAAGGGAGTAGTCAGTAGGAAGGAGATGGTTCGAGGCCGAACCCGACCATAGAACGGCAAGTCCTCCAGAGAGGGACGATAGCGAGAAGGGCTGGGGGACGTCCGCTTGTGGCCGTTAGCTGCCCTTCATTTCGATGATATTTCGATGATATTTTGATGATTTTAACGTCCGCTCTTGAGAAAAGCTGCCGTGCAGATTTTGATATTTGACCACCTACGCATATGAAATACTTACTTTACGCAGTTGCGCCTACCCTTTTCGCTAACGTAGCGGATTCCGTTGCGGAAGAGGACACCGCTGAATTGGCTGCCAAATTGGTGGCCAAGCTTCACTATGACAATGGCCATACATTCTTAGATGACAAGGATTACACGTCTGCCGGGCAAGAGTTCGACCGGGCGCTAATTTCATTCCCCGAATACCCGTTAGCCTACCTATCGCGAGCACAAGCAAGATATCTAAAACAAGAATACGATTCAGCGATCGAGGACGCAAACGACGCAGCCCTCTTCCAGAAAACGCGTCGCAGTGGCCTGGCTTATGCCGCTGGCTCCCCCGGTCACCAGTACGTTCTTGCCTTGTAATTCGCGCATAGGTTATCTCCCGACTTACTTTCGAAATGTGTCGTTGGCGGCCGTTGAGCATCGTATCAACCGAAGACTGCTACTACTCGGCCACTTCTAATTGGAAAATGGATCGTATTTCGACAATGATTCAGCCATGAAGCTGGAATTGCATACCGAACGATTGTTGCTGACTCCGTTTGCGCTGACTGATCTTGATCTCGCTTTGGAGATGTGGACTGATCCAGAGGTCGTCAAATACATATGCGATGTGATGACCGAGGCAGAGGTTCGTCAGGAAATGCCGGACTCGATCAAGAGAGGAGGTAATGGCGGCATCGGGATCTGGTGCATCGCGGATCGTAGGACCGGTGAGAAGCTCGGAGATTCCTATCTTTTGCCCATGCCAGTCGACGAGGACGATACGGACTTCAGCCTTGTCGTTATGGGACAAATGCCGGACGCGGAAATAGAAATCGGGTTCTTCTTTAAACGATCGGCATGGGGTCAGGGATATGCAACAGAAGTATGCCAGCGTTTGTTGCAGTTTGCGTTTCAGGAAGTCGCGCTGAATGAAGTCGTTTCATCAGTCGACGAGGATAACGTCGCGTCGAGGAAAGTACTCCAAAAATGCGGCTTGCTCGATCGTGGTCGAACGCGGAGTTACGGCAAAGACAATCCGATTTACCGGATTACTCGCGATGAGTGGAATGAATTGCAATCATCAATCTAGGGCGCCTTTGGGCCGCTGACGACCCAAAGCGGACGTTTGTAAGAATAATTTGGCAGGCCGTATTAAGCTCAGGCTATAGGAGCATCCATGAAATTCGTAAGCTGGAAGTCGACGATCGAGTATGTTGGCATTGCCGCGATCGTTGCGTCGCTCATATTCGTTGGTTTGCAACTGCAACAGGAACGACGGGTTGCTTCAATTGAGGCGGGATTCAATTTAATAGAAAGCTTCTACGAGCAGCAAAATGGCGCGATCGAAAATGCTGCCATATGGGCAAAGGGAAATGCCGGAGCAGAGGAGCTTAGTTCCACAGAAGCCATCATTTACGACGCGCTTATCCACAAACTGTGGGCGTGGATATGATGAATATCGTATTTTCCGATCTGGAGAAATTGAAGCAACTTGATAGCCCGCAATAGATTCGGCGATATCCGTTTTGCCCCGAAACTGGACATTTAGTGAGGATGGGAAGGGCGAAAGCGCGCGCATAATCTACCATTCGTGCTGTTCAATCAACGTGGGGGAAAATCGATGAAACTGGACGTAAAAGCGTTCGCACTGACATGTGCGGTAGTTTGGGGGGTTGGGTTGTTTTTGGCGACGTGGTGGATCATCGTAATTGACGGCCCATCAGACAGGGCCACCTTTATAGGCAGCCTTTACCGGGGTTACAGCCTTACACCGGTTGGGAGCCTTATAGGACTTGTTTGGGCTGTTGTGGATGGTCTTATTGGTGGCGCCATCTTCGCGTGGCTCTACAATTGGTTCGGATCCCGCGCCAAGTCTTAAATTAATGTCCGTTTCTGGCCGAAAGCGGGTACTAAAAGCAATAGCAACCACGGAGATAATGCAATGCCCAGTTATAAGCTTACCTATTTCGATTTCGACGGTGGGCGTGCCGAGCCAATCCGTATCGCGTTTCACGCGGCAGGAATTGATTTTGAAGACAACCGCATATCGTTTTCCGAATTCGGCGAGATGCGGCAGAGTACGCGCTTCAATTCGGTACCGGTGCTCGAAATAGATGGCGCCGAGGTGACTCAATCCAATGCCCTCAGCCGCTACGTGGGCAAGATGGCAGGCTTATATCCTGACGACGATCTGCAAGCCCTTTACTGTGATGAAGTGCTCGGCGCCCTCGAGGATCTCAGCCATTACATCGTGCAGACCTTCGGTCTTCAGGACGAAGAGCTCAAACTGGCACGCGAAAAACTCGTAGATGGTTGGTTGTCTGTTTACTTGCGAGGGTTGGATAAGCTATTAGCCCGCGGCGGCGGAGAGTACTTCGCCGGCAATGAATTGACCGTCGCTGACTTGAAGGCGTTTGTCCAGATACGCTCGCTACGTTCGGGAAATCTCGATCACGTGCCGAAAGATCTTGTGCAGCGCCTCGCGCCGGGGCTAATCAAACACCAGGAGCGTATCGAGAGCGACCCTCGCGTGGTGGCATACTACGCCACTCGCTAGTAACCCCGCCCTTAATGTGTCCCACCCCGGGCGGCGCGAAGATGCACAGTTGATATACGACTTCGTGCATTGGGCTATTTGGAGCGGGTGAAGGGAATCGAACCCTCATTCTCAGCTTGGGAAGCTGATGTCCTACCATTGAACGACACCCGCAAATCTACGTTTCCAATATTGTATCTGCCGTTCCGACCAAACACTGGTAAATGTTGTTACCTGCCCATGTCCTGCTGTCGTCAAGTGTCCCAGGGATTTATAGTACTATTTTGGCCGTCGGTTCGGACGACGATAGAGTGTGCGCAGGGAATAGATGCTAAAAGTTCTCCAGACAGGTACTTACTGTTCCTACAACAAGGGTGATGCAGCTATGGAATTTTGTCTAGCGCATGGCCTTGGCGCCTATCGCAATGATGTTGAAATCAGTATCAGCACCCCGTTCCCGGAATTAGACAGAAACACCTATGCACCGATTCCGGTAGTCTACTGTACCCGGCGGCGCCTGATTTTTGCCACCTTTCTTCTAGTCCGAGCGTTTCTCTGGCAACGACTGGTCGGCCGGCTGGGTTCGTCCGTGGATTTTCTGGTTGGACATCCGGAACTTAAGGCCCTCAAGAACACCGATCTCGTCGTTGATCTCAGCGGCGATATGCTCACAGAGGACTATGGGCCGCATGTGGCCTATTCGCACTTCTTGCCCGTCATGATTGCATTAGCAATGGATAAGCCGGTAATACTCTGCGCGCAATCAATCGGTCCGTTCACGCTAATGAAACGTCTTGCCCGACACGTGTTGGGGAAGGCAGTGCTGATTACTGCCCGTGAGCCGGTTACGGTTGAGTACCTGCGCAAAATCGGCGTTCAGAATAACAATATAATTCTAACCACTGACCTGGCATTTCTGCTCGAGCCGGCCAAGGATGAAATTGTCGATGACGTATTGTCCAGGGAGGGAATTGATCTGGCCGGCCGGCAAACACTTGGTGTTTCATTCAGCAACCTTGTTCACTCCCATTATCGGAAACGAAACCCGAATGCCTCCGGCTCCACGTTTTCCGAATTAATCGCCGGCGTTTTGGATACCATCTCGGAACGGTACGGCCTGCAGATTCTATTCGTACCACATGTTACGGGCCCGCGAGCTTCTGCGGATGATCGGGTATTCGCAGAGAAGGTATGTTCACATATGCGAACGAATGCCGTTGCGATAAAGGGGGATTACACGCCTCATATTCTAAAGGGCATCATAAGCCGGTGCCGGTTTTACATGGGCGCCCGGATGCATGCCAATATTGCTGCCATGTCGTCGGGGATTCCTACCCTGGCGATAGCCTACAGTCACAAGACGGCCGGTATCATGCAACTGCTCGACCAAGATGATTACGTCTGTGATATTGCAACGCTCAATGGGGAAACTGTGCTCGAGCGTTTCGGGAGACTGCATTCAATGCATGACAGCGTGGCCGCCGCGTTAAGAGAGCACAGCGGCATACTAAAAACAGAGGCTGCGAGAAATATCGAATTGGTGAGCAGGTTTCTGGATACCCTTCAGGCCGATCCAAAAAAGGGTCCGGTCACCGATTAGCCGCCGAGACCAAGCAATGAACCTGATTTTCGGTATAGACGGTACGTCCGATGTGGCTGCACAGTTCGCCACTGCTTGCGAACGAATCAATCATGCTCACGATGCCCGCTGCGACGTTCTCCCGGACAGTTCCCGGACAACCCGCACGGCTTACCTGTCCGACATGGGCAAAATTTTCGGCAGGGACAGCCGGGAAAATGTCTCGCTGTTGTACTTGGGTTCTATTCACAAGCCTGTCACTGGATGGGGTCCCGGCTCACCGTTGGATGACCCTGACAAAACCGCGCGCCTCCTGCTCGATCGTTACCTCCTGAACCGCGACGGGTTTCTGGACGGCCTGCAGGGCCAGTACGCCATTGTGGTCTGCGACAAGAATACCGGCACACGGTGGCTTGCATCCGATCCCGGCGGAATGCGTTCCATTTACTACCGTGCGGATCAGCAGTGCCTGATCTTCAGCACTAACCTTGCCAGCGTGGCGCGTTTGTCCGCTGATGGTCCCGTGATAGACCGGCAATGGGAAGATTTCTTCCTGATCTATGGTTTCTATCCGTGGCGACATACGCCCTACGAAAATATCACGATGTTAGCGCCCGGCACCCTGCTGGAATGGAAGGCTGGGGAGGTCCGAACCTGGCCGATTAAGGGAGGCAACCCCTGGGAACACGCCGACATCGGCAATATTCCCGATGGGGCCACGGAGCAGGAAACCGTCAACAAACTCTACGACGCCTTCATGACCGCTCTTGAGGACCAGGCCGCCTCGTCGGACCGGGCAGCCGTGCTGCTGGGTGGTGTAGATTCGGCCCTGGTGGCTGCAGGCCTCTGTCGCCTTGGCAAGCAAGTCGAAACCTTCTCCTTTCAATATGCCGAAAGCCGCTACAACCAGCCGCACACCGATACGGTGGCGCAGTATCTTGGCATCGAACATCACTGGGTTGCTGTCACCGCCGAAGACATCGCGCTGGGGCTGGAAAATTTCAGTAATGACTTCAATGCGCCAACTAATTGGCCGAATTACGTCATCCAGACAAAAATAGTCTGTGATGCAATCCGTCGGCGCGAGCATTACTACTGCTACAGCGGTGATGGCTGCGATACTATATTTCTCGGTTATCCGGGTACGCACCGGCGCACGGCTTTGCTCTCGAATCTCCCGGTTCTACCGGGACGTCTGGTCGATGCTCTTGTGTGGTTGTTCGCTATCCAGCTGCTGGAAAGAAAAATTGGCCACCCCTACCGCGTAATTCTCAATATCATTCGCTCGTTACGCCGAAAAATGCCGGAAAGCAGCCACGTAACGCTGCGCATTTTCGACGAAATATCGCTCGACCAGTTGCGAATGGATGCATTGCCCGAACAAGCGATGGATATCGAGAGCATACTCTGCAAGCTGGCTGCGCCGCTTGAGGGAATGACAGCCGAAAGACTTGGATATCACGGCAAAGGGCTGATCTCTCCCAATAAGAACAAGATCATCGGCTCGTCCGATAACACCGGTATTGTGATTAATTCACCCTACATGCATGCCGGGCTCAAGTCCCTCGCAATGAACATGAAAGACACGCTGAGTCGCCCGAGGGAAAAGACAGCCGCTGCCGTTACAGGCAAATATATTCTGCTGAAAATGGCTGAAGACAAGAAATTGCTGCCCCGCGAGGCGATCTACCAGAAGAAACTCGCGGCGGTCGCCGCCCCGGTGGATGCCTGGTATATGGGGCCACTAAAAGGTCGAATGATTAATATACTGCAAGACCTGCCGTTCCAGGCCAATGCGAAATACCTGGATTCGCTGTTCGACGACAAACTTGCCGAACGCATCTACCGCGAGCATATCTCACCCAGCCAGGTCACCAGCGACGGTATTTCATTGCTCGCGACTTATGCCTCTTTTAACGGTTTGAGCGTGTAGATATGGCTGGGAATAAGGAAACGTAACGCCCGGACAAGAAAGCCAGGTATTAATCTTCCGATACGCCAGTCGGCGTAAAACCGGTCCGGCTCCCTGACAACTCTAGGCGAGTAATCTGTGCAAACGAACCCCGCGCCGTGCAGTAACGGTTCGATTTGCCGGTATCTCAGTACCCGGTCGTTACCGATATGGCCTTTCATGAGCGGTGATGTGCGGTTTGGTGTCGCAAGATAGGCGCTTCCATCCGATTTCAAAACCCGGTGAATTTCCCTGAGGTGCAATTCCTGGTCATTAACATGCTCGATAACGTGGTGCGATATGACCAAGTCAAAAAAGCCATCGTCAAACGGCAAAGCCTCAGACGTAACGATGGAAAACACAAAGGACTTGTTTTTGTCTCGACGTTTGTCGCTGACATCAACGCCGTACTGTTCGTTGTTGCGAGCGAAATAGGTGCTGATATCTCCATTCCCGCAGCCGATATCGAGCACCCGGTAGCCCTGGACGGGCTGGCCAAGAAAACTCTCCAGTATCGATTCGATCATCTGTGCTTTTCGGTGCCGGTCCAAATGAACAACCGGGATCACCGATGCTTTCTTAAACAAGCAGGTACCACTCTAAAATATGCAGCAAGTTACGGAATTTCATTCGCTGGTGACCTCTTCGAATTCGTTGAATAGCCAGCGAAGTCCGTCATACCCCACGCCGATCAGACCGATAATAATATGAATAAAAAGGAATAGAAGTGAAAAGGCCAGGGCATCATGCTCGGATACGCCGTACATTCCCAGCAGGCCGATAAATCCTGCTTCGCGTATTCCGATTCCCCCCACCGTCAACGGAATCTGAACCATCAGGAAAACCGTTGAGCGGATCCAGGCCAGGGCGAGCAGCGGAATCGAGAAATTCATCGTCTGCATGAGTACCCAGGATGCACCGATCAACAGGCCGTAACCCGCTAGTGAACAGGTAACCGCGAAAAAAATCCGCATGGGAGTCAATTTATGAAAGACGGCAACGGCATCGAGCAATTTCACCAGTCCCCGATACATAAATTGCGGCATGATCGCCTGGCTTCGTGCCACAAGCCAGACCAGCAGTCGGTTCGCCAGTGGCCAAAAAAACGGTGCAATTCCGAGCAACGCCACCAGGAAAATAGAGGCAGTTGCCACCCATACATAGGTGCCGTAATCGGGTAAGGATTGCATCGACAATCCAAGCAGCAAGGTCGCAGAGAACGAATATACGAGTATCTGAACGACACGTTCGAATACCATCAGTGCCAGTGCATCGTAACCTGTGCCGCCCTTTTTATAACGTACCCAACGCATAGCCAGCGACACCGGCCTTGGGAGCACCAGCGTATAAAACCGCATCGCAAAATTGATCATGACGAGACGTCCAAGCGACAGGGTTAATCGTTCGACATGCAATGCATTCCAGGTCAGTAGCGCCGGCACAATAATGGTTCCGAGTACCGTAATCAGGAATGTGATGAATAAATAGCGCGGCTCGGCCATGGTGAGTGCCGACCCCAGTTTGTCGATATCAACCAGATAGAGACATCCGATCAGAATAGCGACAGTGATGATTGCCCTGACGAGAAAACGGACAGTTCCCATAAATAGCCCTATGATTCCTCAAGTTCTCGATAAACGGTGGCATGCTGCACCGCAATCTGGTCCCAATAAAAGGGTGTGATGCGAGCGAGCTGGCGCTGCCTGATCTCCGGTAATCCTACCTGCCCGCCCAGGAGGCGCTCGAGCGTATGAGCCAGGGCGTCACAATCACCCGGCCGAACAATGAAATCGTCATCGATCGCCAGTGACGGCAGGGCGCCAGTCCTGGACACGATCAGCGGGGTACCCCAGCTCACGGCTCGCGTAGCCGCACCAGATTGCCCGGAAAACTTGTCGTAGGGAAAAACGGCGACAGTCGCAATCCGGCAACATGCATCGACGACATCATCGGCAACAAAATGATTGCGCAAAATTACCCGGCTGCCCAGGCGATCGTCTTTAAGCATGGTATTGATTTGTTGTGCAACTTTTTTTGTGCCGAGCACTCTGGCGACAACCCGACTAATTAGCGTACGGCCCTTGTCCCAGAATCGTCCGGCAATTATAAGATCGGTATTCTGAATTTTGGAAATAACACTCTGCCACGCTCTTAGCAGTGTCGGAATACCTTTGTATCCTCTCAGGTTCCCGAATATCAGGACGTATTGCCGGTCCGGGCTCAAGTCTGCAAGTGCATGGTCGCCAGGACGCAATCCAGTATCCTGTTGTTTGATGACACCATGCGGTATCACCCGGATCCTGTCTTCAAGTGACGGGTATCTTGCGCAAAGAATATTGCTGCCGGACTCTGAGTGGACAATGATCCTGTCCGCCAGCCTGAAGAGTCGGCTTTCAAAAACAGAAAGTACCGGTATTGCCTCGTGGGAATCCGGATTATGAACCGTGACAATGCAGCGCTTGCCCTGACGGTGCAAATAATGTGCTATTGCAGCAAGGTAATGGGCAGACAGGCTTGTCCAGTATTGCATGTGCATGACCGGCGCCGAAATATCCGCGGCTTTCTTCCACGAAGCAACCTGGTTCCAACGTACGACCGGATTTTCAACAGGTGCGGCGTTCCCGGTGCTGGCGGGAAACAGGGCTGTCGGGTACAGGGAGTGATAATCAAGCTTCCCGATATCAAGATCATTGATATCGCCCAAGGCAGAAAACAGCTGGTCAGAATAGGGGCTGACGCCCCGGATAGCGGGGCCGAATGGCGAAAGCATGGTTACTGATTGCACTGCCGGTTACTGTCGTACGCTATCGATCCCGATAGGCCGGAGGGTTCCCTGATTCCGATTGCAGCCCGTTGCGAGCATGGCAAAAGTTGCTAACGCGACGATACTTCTGATCATTGACAGCCCCCCATTTTATTCAAGAATACCAAGAACGAGCGATCGACGGGCCAATCTGCTCTAGAATAGGTCCCTGCTGCCAAAAGAAATCGGGTGCTATCAATGTATCAACGACCGCAGTGGCTGATCCTCATCCTGGCCCTTCTCCTCTTTGCTGCATGTGCCGATGAGGCTGTGGTTGCGCCGATGACACGTTATACCCTGCAGCACGACACCCTGGAGCGCGAATACTTCGTGTTCCTGCCATCAACATACGATGGTAAGCAGGAGTTGCCGGTCGCGATTTTCATGCATGGCTACGGCGGGACGGCGACCGGTACTGAGGCAGAAGTTGCCCAGGGCCTGAATCGCTATGCCGAGGAATACGGCTACGTCATGGTGTACCCACAGGGC
>Ga0209988_10003750_pt1 | contig 10066 bp, 12 predicted proteins | sample N075metaG_FD_183115 | JGI IMG/M metagenome (GOLD analysis project Ga0209988, IMG submission 183115) | Deep subsurface microbial communities from Kermadec Trench to uncover new lineages of life (NeLLi) - N075 metaG (SPAdes) (version 2) | ecosystem: Environmental > Aquatic > Marine > Ocean trench... | reverse complement strand
TCACGAATATCGATCGATTGATTTGTCCTATCGGCGTTGCCGGGATCGGTGGCAAGCAGCCCGCGGAAATCGCAATTTCCGTTTCGGCCGAGATAATGCAAATACGCGAAGCGAACGAGGCGAGCCTATCATCGCTCTCACGCAACAAGATGCACCTGGTCAAAGGTCAGTAACAAAATTATGGAAGCATATATTGTAGATTGGTTGAATATTCTCGGGCGCTGGGTGCATTTCATTACCGGCATTGCCTGGATAGGCGCATCTTTCTACTTCATCTGGCTGGATAACCATCTCGAATCGCCGCAAGTGCCGGCGGATACAGAAAAAGGCGTGGGCGGGGAGTTGTGGTCTGTGCATGGTGGTGGCTTTTATCATGCCCAAAAATACAAAGTCGCGCCGAAGGTTATCCCGGAAACGCTGCACTGGTTTAAATGGGAGGCGTATACCACCTGGATAACCGGTATGTTCCTGCTGGCGCTTGTCTACTGGTATGGCGCGGATGTTTATTTGATTGATCGCACTGTGGCGGATCTGTCGGCGACCTACGCGGTGGGGATTGCGATAGCGATTCTTGCGGGTGGATGGGTTGCATATGATTTGCTATGCAGGTCACCTGTGGGAAAAAACGAAACGGTTCTCGGTGCGATTCTGTTTGGGCTCGTTGCATTTCTTGCATGGGGCCTGTGTGAACTTTATAGCGGTCGTGGTGCGTATATTCATTTTGGCGCGGTGCTCGGTACGATCATGGTGGCCAACGTATTTTTCGTGATCATTCCGGGGCAGCGCCGAATGGTTGCAGCGGCCGCGCGAGGGGAAGCTCCCGATCCGGCCGATGGCATTCGTGCGAAACAAAGATCGGTACACAACACGTATTTTACGTTGCCGGTCTTGTTCGTGATGACCAGCAATCACTACGCGATGACGTTCAGCCACGAATATAACTGGCTGGTGTTGATCGGCATATCGCTGGCCGGTGCATTGATTCGTGTTTATTTCGTTGCACGGCACAAGGGTAAAGCGTCATTGCTGCCGGTGATTGTCGCGGCTTTGATTATCATGGCCATCGCCGCCGCCATAGCACCGAAGTCGAGGGCGATGACATCGGCGGCGTTGAGTCTGGATGACATCAGACCGGTCATCGAACATCGTTGCGTGACCTGTCATTCGGCAACACCCACGCATATCGCGTTTCCGGCAGCACCGGCGGGCGTGATGTTCGACAATGACGATCAAATACGCGGTGACGCGGAGCGGATATACCAACAGACGGTGGTTACTCGCGCGATGCCGATTGGAAACCTGACGGGAATCAGCGAAGAAGAACGACTCATGATCGATGCATGGTATTTGGGTATGGCGAATGCCTCGAATGACTGAACCCGAATACCCGCGGGACCTCGAAGGATATGGTCGCGATTGTCCCGACGTGCATTGGCCTGGCAATGCCAGGATCGCGGTGCAATTCGTCATCAATTACGAGGAGGGTGCCGAGAACTGCATTTTGCACGGCGATGCGGCTTCGGAGGCCTTTCTTGCCGAGATAGTTTCCGCGGTGCCCATTAAGGCCCAGCGCCACATGAATATGGAATCGCTTTACGAATACGGTTCGCGTGCCGGATTCTGGCGCCTGCATCGATTGTTCAGTGCCCGAAAACTTCCGGTTACTGTGTTTGCCGTGGCAATGGCATTGCAGCGCAATCCTGGTGTCATCGCCGCGATGCAGGACGAAGACTGGGAGATTGCGAGCCATGGCTATCGCTGGATCGACTATCAGTCAGTTGATGAAGACCAGGAACGCGATCACCTGCGCATGGCGATCGATATTCATACTAAACTGACCGGTGAGCGACCTTTGGGGTGGTATCTCGGTCGCTGTGGCCCGAGAAGTCATCGCATCGTTGCCGAGGAAGGCGGTTTCGAATACAACTCGGACACTTATGCGGACGACTTGCCGTACTGGGATACATCGTTTGCTGCGCCGCAGCTCATGATCCCGTACACGCTCGATGTCAACGATATGCGTTTCACAACAGCGCAGGGATTTAATTCCGGGCAGCAGTTTTTTGAATACATGAAAGATACCTTCGACTATCTTTATGCGGAAGGAGGGGCGGCACCGAAAATGATGTCCATCGGACTCCATTGCCGTATTGCCGGCCGCCCTGGCAGGACAGCTTCCCTTGCGCGGTTTCTCGATCACATTGCCGCGTATCCGGAGGTATGGGTTTGCCGTCGTTTGGATATCGCGAGGCACTGGCGGGACAATCATCCGGCGTCCGCGCAATGACACGCGAGGAGTTTGTCGAGCGATATGGCGGAATTTATGAGCATTCGGTGTGGGTCGCCGAACAGGTATTTGATGAGCAGCCTGTTAATGAAGAAATCGATCTCGCACCTCTGTTCGCGGACTGCGTCAATCGTGCCGATGAGCAAATTCGATTGACCTTGATTCGGGCACATCCCGATCTCGCCGGAAAGGCGGCTATTGCAGGTGAACTGACGGAAGATTCCAGCGTTGAGCAGCAGCGTGCCGGTATCAACCAGTGTACGCCGCAGGAATTTGAGATGTTTCAATCCTTAAACGACCGGTACAAGGAAAAATTCGGCTTCCCATTCGTTATGGCTGTTCGCAACAGTACGCGACAGGAAATTCTGGCCGCTTTTTCAACGCGCCTGGATAACGAAAAGCAGACAGAATTCGAAACGGCAATCAGCGAGATCCATCAAATTGCCGGAATGCGCCTTGCAGTGATGTCGGGTCAATAACAGGAAACTTGTGAATTAGGGAGCCTCTGATTTATTCTGGACGAAGTAGATTGGGAATCAGAATATTCAGATTCAAGGCGCGGATCGCCCGCAATGGCTAGCCATTGCGAAGATTCGCAACGCCGAAGCTGGATATTATGGGCCCAAGATACGAGTTCACGAATAGATCAGAGGTTCCCTTTATGAGTGCGAAAAGAGAAAATCCGTTTCACCAGTGGGTACGCCTCGAACAACCGAGGCTGGGCACGCGTGTTGTATTTGCGAACGACGAATTCTTCGGCGCCAAAGAAAGGCTGATCGATTCGCCCGATCCCGTATTCATCGACGACAAATACGATGACAATGGCAAATGGATGGACGGCTGGGAGAGCCGCCGCAAGCGCGGCCCCGGGCACGACTACTGCATAATAAAACTGGGAATACCGGGTGTGGTCAGGGGTTTCGACATCGATACCAGCCATTTCACAGGTAATTTTCCTCCGGCGGCATCCGTCGATGCCTGCGTCAGTGACGATGACATTCCTGATGGTGTTGAGTGGCAGGCGCTGACTGGCGAAGTGACCTTGAGTGGCAATTCTCACAAGTTTGTGGCGGTAGATAACGACGCGGCGTTTACGCACATACGGCTGAATATTCTTCCCGACGGCGGTGTCGCGCGCTTGCGAATTTTCGGTGAAGTGAAACCGGATATCAGCAAACTCGACAAGAGTGAACCAATCGACCTGTTTGCATTGGAAAACGGCGGGCGTGCGATTCTTTGTAACGATGAACATTTCGGCAGCATGCACAATTTGAATATCGCAGAACGTGGCATCAACATGGGTGATGGTTGGGAAACAGCGCGGCGACGGGTGCCGGGAAATGACTGGGTCATTTTGTCGCTTGGACACCTGGGCAAGGTGGAAGAGGTTGAGGTTGATACCGCCTACTTCAAAGGCAACTACCCGGACCGGATTTTGCTTCAGGCGGCCAATGCTGCTGGTGTCGAGATGAATGATCTTGAACAAGCGAGCCGAGACTGGCCTGTCTTGCTGCCGGAGCAAAAATTATCGGCGGACAAGCGCCACCTGTTTACGGACACTGTTCAGGATGTCGGCGCAGTGACGCACCTGCGCATGTCGATTTTTCCGGATGGCGGCGTGAGTCGTTTACGCGTAAACGGTCGCGTGACAGACGGGTCATGAGCGGGCGGATCATCCAGGCATTGCCAATCACGCCAGAGCGTTTTGCGCCGTTCGGTGATGTGATCGCTGCATTACCGAGTCATAAAGAGGCGATGAACGCGGCACGCTTTGAGCGTTTTAACGATCTTGCGAATATTGACGTAGACACGAGCGATGGAGCTCACCCTGCAATCAGTATTGCCCGGGCTCGGACGGCAAGTACGATGCCCTACCGATTCGATTTGATGGAACGCCACCCCAAAGGAAGCCAGGCGTTCATACCGCTGTCGCCGTTTCGATTTGTGGTCGTGGTTGCGCCGGCAGGTGAGACGGTCGAAGCGAATGACCTGCATGCGTTCGTGACGAATGGCAGCCAGGGCATCAATTACCACAAGGGCGTCTGGCACATGCCGCTTATTGCCTTCGAGGCGGAACAGAATTTCCTGATTGTCGACCGTGCCGGTGGCGGCAGAAATTACGAAGAACGCGTGCTCGGTGAGCCGGTGACTTTAGAGGTGCCCTGATAAAATGAGCGATGCAAGGGCCTTTCGCGCGTCAATTCTGCACTGCCTGGCGGACCCGGGAAGCAGTGCTACACCTGACAATGTTGAGTATTTCGAAGACGGCGTTCTCGTCGTTGCGAGCGGATGTGTCAGTGAGATCGGGCCAGCGGAAACAGTGCTGGCTTCACTATCGCCCGATGTCGATGTAATGGATTACAGCGGCAAGCTAATCATTCCTGGAATGATCGACTGCCATGTGCATTATCCACAAACAGACATCATCGCCTCCTACGGAGAACAGTTACTCGACTGGCTCACGCGTTACGCCTATCCAGAGGAGCAAAAATTCGTAGACGCTGAATATGCAAGCGAGATCGCGAACGTATTTTCGGATGAGTTGCTTCGAAATGGCACAACGACTGCGCTGGTATTCTCGACCGTGCATCCGCAGTCCGTAGACGCGATGTTCGCCGCAGCAAAACAGCGCAACATGCGTCTCGTGACCGGCAAAGTCCTGATGGACAGAAATTGCCCGGACTCGCTCCGTGACACAGCGGAATCGGCGTACAGCGAAAGCCGGCAGCTGATCGAAAAATGGCACGGAGATGGGCGGCTGGGTTATGCCATTACGCCGCGCTTCGCAGTCACATCAAGCGAAGCGCAACTTGCGGCGATGGGCAAGCTGGCCGCCGAATTTCCAGACGTGCATATTCACACGCACCTGGCGGAAAATGATGACGAATGCGAGTTTGTCGCGCAGCAGTTCCCGTGGAGTCGTAGCTACCTGGATGTGTACAAACGGTTCGGACTGGTCAGGGAGCGTTCCGTTTTCGCGCATTGTCTGCAGCTTGACGGCGAAGATCGCCGGACGATGGCAAAAGAAAAAGCGGCGATCGCATTCTGCCCGACATCGAATCTGTTTCTTGGCAGTGGATTATTCGACCTCAAGGCTGCTACGGACGCGGGCATTCGGGTTGGCGTAGGCACTGACGTGGGTGGTGGTACCAGTTTCAATATGTTGCGAACGTTGAGTGAAGGTTACAAAGTCTTGCATCTCCAGAATCAGTCCCTGCCGCCGTACAAAGCGCTTTACCTCGCGACACTCGGTGGGGCAGAGGCTTTGTGCCTCGACGATAGAATAGGCAATTTCAGAGCAGGCAAGGAAGCGGACTTCATCGTGCTTGATTCAGCTGCATCGCCAACGACTGCGCGCCGTCTGGCGCATGGCAACGATGTTGCCGAGAAACTGTTCGCCTTCGTGATGCTGGGCGATGATCGCGCAGTGGCGGCCACCTACATTATGGGTAACAGGATCATTCCCGCGAATTGAGGGTCTCGGATTCAACCAGTTTGCGTAGTCGATCAATGACTGGTGCGAGTTCAGGTTTGCACGTTTGTAACTCGTCGACGGAAAGTCCGGAAAGCTCATAGGGCAAAACCAGCCAGTCACTGGTCTTGCGAACGAAGTAGTCCGGCTCCCGAATAGTTCGCTCCGTTGGTCGATACCAAACTGTCGCAGTGCGGATGTCGTGTGGCAAATTGCGTCGGGTTTTCTCTGTGAGCCGATCGATAACCGCCTTGACGCTGGAGCCGGTGCTGTAGACATCGTCGACAATCAGGAGAGAGTGCTCCCGGCACAGATTTTCCAGCAAGTATTGCAGGCCATGTACGCGAATGTTGTCCGCCTTGTCGACCATATCCGAATATTCCGCCTGCCCGCTGTAGGAAGTACGAATGGCAATGTGATCGGTCGGAATACCGAAATGATCCAGCCCTTCCTGTACGGCGATGCCAACAGCGCTGCCGCCTCGCCACAGCCCGACCAGGAAGTCGGGTCGGAAATTTGCTGCATGAATCTTGGCGGCCAACCTGAAAGAGTCGAGTAGCAAGTCGTCCGCCGCAATAAATACTTTGTCCATTTCTTTCTCTTGGTGAAGCGCAATTGAGGTAGTATACGCGGCAAGTTGCGGATCATCACAACTCAAATACGTAAAGTGATTCGTGCCGAAAATCCCCATTTTAGCGGAGGAGTTCCTCGTGAAAAAAACCGTCCTGTCGGCACAGGATCTCCTGGAAGATTCTTTCCGCCTTGGTATGGATATTCTGGAAAGCGGCTTCAAGCCCACGATGATTATTGCAGTCTGGCGTGGAGGGACGCCCGTTGGCGTTGCCGTGCAGGAAATAATGTCGTACTGCGGCGTGGCATCCGATCACATCGCAATACGGACATCGTCCTATGAAGGCGTGGACAAGCGAGGTGCGGTGGCCGTTCATGGTCTCAATTACATTATCAAGAAAGTCTGTCATACCGATCGATTGCTTATCGTCGATGATGTTTTCGATACGGGTAATACGTTTGCCGCTGTCATCAATGAGATAAAGCGACGCGCGAGAGGCAATGCGCCCGAAGATATTCGCATGGCCGTTCCGTTTTACAAACCGACGCGTAACCAAACGGACCTGGTGCCCGATTACTTCCTGCATGAGACAGCGGAGTGGCTGGTTTTTCCGCACGAACTCGATGCGTTGACAGCGGCAGAGACGAAAGCAGCAAGACCTGACGTGTACGGGATCATGTATGCGGAAGAATCGTCGGCCGCATGATCCGGAATCGTTTGCGCAACATCTGCGTTTACTGCGGCTCGAATGCCGGCGGTCGCGAGGATTATGCTGATAGCGCCAGAAAACTTGCGGCAGAGCTGGTTGCACGGGATCTGGGGCTGATTTACGGCGGCTCATCCACCGGTATCATGGGCGTGCTCGCCGACGCCGTTTTGGAGGCCGGGGGGCAGGTGCGAGGCATCATGCCGCGCGCTCTCGTGCACAAGGAAATCGCCCACGGTGGTCTCACTGAATTGCGCGTCACAGGGACGATGCATGAAAGAAAAGCAATGATGGCCGAGATGTCGGATGGTTTCATCGCGTTGCCCGGTGGCTTCGGCACGCTGGAGGAAATCGTAGAAATTCTCACCTGGGGGCAGCTGCAGCTCCACGAGAAGCCTTGCGGGTTACTCAATGTGGCGGGCTACTACGATCACCTGTTGCGTTTCGTGGCACATGCAGAAGAAGAGGGTTTCCTGGATCCGCAACACAAGGAAATGCTGCTGGTTGCGAATGATCCATCGGAATTGCTGGATAAGTTCGAGTCCTATCGTGCACCGAAAGTGCAAAAATGGAGCTAGTCCGGACGATTCATGAATAGTCCAGGCTAGGAGTCTGCGTCAAAACAATAGCCGCAACGTTCCTTTGGCAGGCTTGCGCAGATTGGCTCCGGACAACGAGTAGTGAATTCCGAGTCTCCGGTTCTTCAGGTCGGAGCCGACGCAGACGCGTAGCGGCACCTCGAAAGCATGAACAGGTTCGCCGCAGGGAATCTCACCAATCGAATTCAATACGTGCACTGCATCGTCTTTGATGCTGACACCCGGGTAATCTGCCAGCTCTGAAGCTGTGCGATCAACGTAGCGGCCGTTCCGTGCCAGCTTCGGCAATCGACTGGCCACATAGAACGCACTGTGGTTTGGCATTACAAGCGACAATGATGCGTTTTGTATGGGTTCTTCTCCCTGGTTGTAAATGACGAACTGCAGCTTCTGGGCATTTTGCTCGAAAAGGAATAATTGATCGTCGTCTTGGTGTTTTTGTTTTATCTGCGCCATTTCCTCCATCAACTCGGCAGGGGAACGGGTTTCATACGGGCTGTCGGAGCCGAAGAGTCGGGCATGCGTCAAGCGCGCCATCACGGTTGTCGAGCCTGAATTCCTTGCGCTGGTTTTGATGCTAAGCAGCTGGTTCAGTTTGGCGCTGGCAATGGCAGAGGGCAGGCTCGACAGATCAGTCGTCCTGACCTTGAGGTCTTTGTGCATGATTTCCCCGGGAAAACCGATTTCGATGCGTTTTTCCGAGATGGATTCATGAAATTTCTTTTCGAACATGCTTTGCAATTGTTTTCGGCCAAGCTTGATTGCGACATCTTTGACCCGGACGAAAGCATCACCACGCCGTAATGTTTCCGATTGATCGATTCGCATCATGTACGGTTTGTCCTGGCAATCCGGAATTTCGAAAACGCCCAGGCGCTTCGAGCCGACCATGACGGATTTGTAGCGGACACGAATCGGCGGCTCGACAAAATCCATCACGAGCGACTGGTATGAGGGTTTGCCGGAGAAATCATCCTCAGGAACCGAGTGGAGGCACTTTTGTCCTTTACGGTCAAAATCCACGCCGACCACGATGTAACGCGAGCCTTCAACGGCGGCATTTGCCATCGCAATCACATCCCGCAGGAAGCGCCGAATATCACGGTTTCCGTACTCCTTCCGGCGGAACTGAACGCCAGTGGAGGGAGTCGCAAGTTGGGCTATTTTTAGAAGACGATTCATCGCTCCGGAATTTTGAACGATTATGTTCAACGATATCGGGAACCAATCTACAGTTCTGGCAGTAAATCGGCTTAATCACGCGCGATTCAGCCCCTAGCCTGGGCCAGCCCGGCTTCTGCTACCAGCGCAGCCGCCAACCCGTGGGTGATGGCAGGCGGTGTCGGCGGCTCTTCATCTCTGCCTGTATTTCCATCCTTTTCTCTACCAGCCAATCCTCTCTGTGTACCAGCGGGTCAAGCCCCTTGCTTCGACGGCGCTCTTCCTCTGCCACGCGAAACTGGCAAAATTCCTCGTAGGAGCTGATTTCCGAATGCAATTGCTGCATCAAGAGATCGATATAGATTGCGTCGTCAAGGTAACCCAGGCCGGGGACGTCGTCCGGTATCAAATCGTCGGGGTCACAAAAATACAGCATGGCGCTCAGGATCCGTTCCCGGTCAACCGAGCCCAGTTGCCATTCTGAGTCACTCAACATATCGGTTACGACTTTGAGCCTGTTGATGCGATCTACGATGAAATCCGGAAGATCGCTGTTGGTCACTTTCTTGATTAACTTGATGGCCGCCTGCTCGATCGCATCTCCATCAAACCCTTTTTTGGTGGCCGATTTTGCACGGTCGACGACTCGCTGAAAGTGCTCAAGGTCCTGATCGCTCAAGGTGAAAGTAATATCGAGAGGCATGGCTATTTGTCCTTATTTGTAATTATTTGGAATTAATTTATCGGCCCGCGCCATTCCGGGGCCGATCAGGGGCATATTGTATTCTGATCCGCCGCTCTCGGCCATGCGTGCCAGAGTTTTGTTTGTTGCCGCCACCTGATGAGGCAAGCATACTGCAGCGCTGTTGAATTCGTGAATTCGTATTTTCTGAAAACCGGGAAGAACAAAGTGGCACCGAAAATGACCCCGCAAAATCCCCAGGATGTCGTCGCTTCGAGTCCGCCTGCGTTTAGTGTGCAGCAGGCCATCGACATTGCCGCCGAGCATTACGATCTTGCAATATCGGCCACCGAATTGGTGAGTGAGAGAGACCAGAATTTTCGCCTGACATCGGACGATGGCAGGAAGTTTGTGCTGAAGATCGCCAATTCGGCAGAGGACCCGGTGGTGACCGACTTCCAGATTCGGGCGCTACTGCATATTCAGGCCAAGGCTGACCTTAACCTGGATACGCCGACTGTGCTTGAAACCCTGGGCGGTGAATACAGCTTTGTACTCGAATCGGCGGATCAGGCGCACGTCGCACGG
>Ga0209988_10003749_pt1 | contig 10066 bp, 8 predicted proteins | sample N075metaG_FD_183115 | JGI IMG/M metagenome (GOLD analysis project Ga0209988, IMG submission 183115) | Deep subsurface microbial communities from Kermadec Trench to uncover new lineages of life (NeLLi) - N075 metaG (SPAdes) (version 2) | ecosystem: Environmental > Aquatic > Marine > Ocean trench... | reverse complement strand
CAGCAATTGATTGAATTGGAGCAATCTTTCGGCCTGTATCAAGACGGATGGCAATCCAACGGGGATGCGCTCTTTCCCAAGAATTGGCAATCCGACTGGATAGCAGACAAAAGCGTCACGATTTATCTCACTGTCCTGGCTGCCCTTACAGCTTTAGTTATCTGTGCCATGCTGATTCGGACGTGAATGGAGGATATTGATCATTACTTAGGTGGATAGGCTGAAGGCGGGGAGGCGGGAAGCTTTTATGCGTGAGCATCCAATCTTCGGATATTATGAGTGTTTACCTTCAGCCTCAATACCTGAATAGTTGCGGTTATTCATGATCAACTTTTCTGCTTTATCAAAGGGGTAAACCTATGCTGAAACCATATCGAGGTGTGGCGCCAATCGTGGCGGCCAATGTCTTTATTGAAGACACCGCGATCATTATTGGCGATGTGGTCATTAGCTCAGACTCCAGTGTCTGGTTTCATGTCGTCATCAGGGGCGACGTGCATTTTATTCGCATCGGACACCGAACGAACATCCAAGACCTTTCCCTCTTGCACGTCACGCACGACACCTATCCTTTAACACTTGGAGACGACATTACCATTGGGCATCATGTCACCTTGCATGGATGTACCATACGAGATCGTGTCCTGGTTGGCATGGGCGCCATCATCATGGACGGTGCTGTTGTAGAAGAAGACTGCATTATCGGCGCGGGCAGCTTGGTCACGGAACGCACCCATATTCCGTCCAAAAGCCTGGTGATCGGCTCTCCGGCAAAAGTCAAACGCCCTCTCACCGATGATGAACTATCCTGGATACAAGAATCCGCATCAAATTATTGCCAATACGCACAGCATTATCTGGAAGACCAGGGGTAGCTGAACAGGTATTTAGGGTGAAGGTATTTAGGCTGAAGGTTGAAGGCTGATGGCTGAAGGTAAGCACTGATCATACCGAAGCGTTGGAGCATCACAACTGATTGGCTTCTTAAAAGCCTTCGGCCTTCAGCCTATTCACGGATCATACGCAAATTATGGTTTTACTCTACAACGCTCATCATTCTAAACAGATGAATCCTGATGGGGGCATTGAACGTCTGAGGATGGCAAGCAATACCAGGCAGAAGACAACAGAATTGTCATCCTGAGCCCTTCGGCTTGGCTCAGGACAGGCTCCGCCTGGCGAAGTCGAAGGATCTAGCTGAGCCCCTTCGACCCTTCGGCGGGCTCAGGACTCAGGGCGGGCATGGCCTGGTTGGGCTGGGCTCAGATCCTTCGTGGAACCTGTCCTGAGCCTGCCGAAGGGCTCAGGATGACAAGGAGAGGCACGGAGCCTTTTAGAGTTCGAACCATAATTTGCGTATGATCCCTATTCACCTGAGCTACCGGTAATGCTGGAGAAGCCGTTGGCATTCTCAAAATTGTTCCTACTTTTATGACTCTTCTGCTTCCTAAGGGCTCGCGAAACAATCATCTTGACCACTTCACCCCCACGCCATGCATCTCTACAACCACACCCGCTGATTATTCTGGGAGCGGGCTATACCGGCCTTCGAGTCTATCAGCAAGCCATGAAGACAGGATGGCATGTGTTGGCCACCAGTCGCAGTCCCCATATCCATCTTCGCAACATCCCTCTCGAACATCGCTTGCGTTTTGACCTTACTCAAACCGAAACATGGACGCATATTCCAGACCCGGCTCATCTCATCTGGTGTTTTCCGGCCATGCAATTAGATCTTGTGCAAGATTTTTTTGCAGCACGCTCAAGACACAGCAGCCGGCTGCTTGTCATGGGGAGCACATCCGCCTACATACCAGACGGACAACCAATTACAGAAGAGACTGCTCTCAAAGAACACCTACCACGTGTTCAGGCAGAAGAATATCTTCGCACCACCTATGGAGCCATCATCATCAGGTTTGCCGGTCTCTATGGACCAGGACGTCATGTGTTGGATTGGATACGAAAAGGCAAGATCCGGAATACTCCGAAATGGGTCAATCTTCTTCATGTCGAAGACGCTGCCGCCATTTGCCTTCAGGCTCTTGAACAGGCGCCCGATGGAAGCACCTATCTTGCTAGCGATGGTCATCCACGGTCATGGGATGAAATTTGCTCCATGGCTGTCTCAAAATGGGGAGTCCAAATTCCTCCTCACACCTCTCCTCAGCATGCAGGGAAACAGATATCGATTCACAAACTACGCACAGAGTTGAATTACTCCTTCCGTTTCCCCGATCTGTACCAGGCATTGGATCAGATTGAAGCCACAACAGACGTGAGGCGTGAAGCGTGAAGCGTGAAGATAAAATAGCAGGAGTAAAATGACAAGAGTGGAAATTTTCCAGAATGTTCTTTTGAACTCTCTTACTTTTTACTTCTCCCGTCTTTTTACCTAAACATTGCCACGAGAAAATACACGACCAACCCGTTATTGACCGCATGAACACAGATGCCTGGTATAATACTTCCTGTCCGTTCATACATCCATGCCCACAACATTCCACTCCACAACACCGAGAGAAATGCTACGGGCCCATACCCGTGAGCTAAAGCAAAAATCGCGGCGCTGCCGATCATGGAGACAGAAAAACCATATTTTGCGCGTAAAGTCGAATAGACAATTCCCCGAAAAATTATTTCTTCCAAAACCGGAGCAAGCACAACGACCTCAATCGTTGTCTTCAGCAACTCCGCCTGACTACCCCAGACCAATTGCGGAAGAAACCATTCCGTCCAATGAGTCGAGATGCCGAACGTCTTGCCCCCAAGCATGATCAGCCAGTCACCCATAAGCCCTAAGGCCATGACACTCATAATAATCGGGAGGGAAGATCTGAAGACTTGGGACACATGCTTGCAGCCTATCACCTCTAAAAAAGACTGGCTTCGGGACCGGCAAAGGAACACCATGGCAAACCCTACGGTGGGGAGATATAAGAGAAGAGACCCATAATCCTCCAAAATGTTCACGCCATACGGCACGACAGACAGAAGGGCAATGAGTAAGATCGACAAGGCGCCTCCACGAACAAACACAGCCATCCCTTCCTGGAATGTCCACGGAGATATCCGTTGATTGAACCTAAAAACAGCAGTTGGGCGCGAAAAATCTGCTTTTAGGTTCATCCACCTCACGACCACAAACACGAAGCAAATAAGGCCTATTCCTCCCAGACTCAATTCAACGACAACCAGCATTCGCCATTTCCATAATTGTGGATCGGTGAACTGCTGAAATTGGCGATGCAAGCTTTCTCGTAAAGCCTCATTCCCAGATTGACTCGCTAACCGTCCGGCCAATTGAAAATAAAACCAATTGGCTGGAACCTCTTCAGCCAACCTTGCCTGCAAGATGGTATAATCCACATCAGCTGTATCCTTCCCCACATACACAACATCGACAATTTGACGAAATGTGGGAAATGGAGCGATCTCAGGGCTCCACTCCCTCATCGATTGACGAAGATCGTCACTCAGATTTGCTTCGCCATCTAATATTCCCACATACAATGTATCTAAGGGCTTGCGTCTGTCTTGTGGCAATTCCGCATACCAAAGACGAATCTGTTCCCGGGTATCACCATCTTCTTCCCCCACACGAAATATGGCTTGTTCAACAGCCGACAGCTCAGAGAGCCGGGATTCAAAGCCCAGCAGACGACTAGCCAGTCGTTCTAAATCTCGACTCGCCGTAGCCGATTCGCGGATCCCCTCAGAAAAAAACGCACTCCAAAGAAGCACGCCAAACCCGCACAAGCACACCATGAGACACAACGCCGTCAGAGTAGGAGAAAAATGGATTTCTCTTCGGGAGTCCCGTTCACAGTCCGGCAACACAGTGGAAGGGTGAGATGATTCATTCATCGCATGGCCAAATTCCTACCAAGAACATCTCCCAAATTCCTCCCAAGAACATCTCTGCCTCCTAAGTAACTTCAAAGGTAACTATTCAGCACCATATTGTCATTCTGAACCCTTCGGCAGGCTCAGGACAGGTTTCACGAAGAATCTGTGCCCAGCCCACCCATGCCATGCCCGCCCTGAGTCCTGAGCCCGTCGAAGGGTCGAAGGGGCTTAGCGAGATCCTTCGACTTCGCCAGGCGGAGCCTGTCCTGAGCCAAGCCGAAGGGCTCAGGATGACAACTCAATATATAGTTACTCTCCGTTGTCCGGGTGCGCTGCGCGCCATTAAAGCGCTGAGGGCTCGTGGAACAATACCTTCCCGGAATTCGCGCCCAGATTTCGGCCAGATTGCGTCGATCTGAGGGAGCACAACCCAAGCGTAGTCCCACGTTGAGGATTTTGCGAGTGAAGATCGGCTCAAGGTGACCTGAAGACGGGATGCGAAAACAGGAAGGTATTGTTTCGCAAGCCCTTAACACAGTTATTGGATATAATACAAATATGACCTATTGGATAAACCTGGAGGAACAGACTGGTGTGGGATTTTTTTAAACGAAATCGAAATAGCCATAATACGGCACAGGACATCGGCCCCTATTCCAATTACCGGATGGCTGTGCGATTGGAATTGACACAACGAACAGGCGTCTTTGCGCAGTTGGCCAACGCCCTGGCAGAAGAGGGGGCAAGCTTGGGAGCCGTGGACATCGTCTCCGCCACACGCACCAAGGTGGTTCGAGATATCACGATAGATGTTCAAAGCGAAAAACATGGTGAACGTGTCCTCATGCGGCTGAACGCGCTGCCAGATATCCGTGTCATCGCGGCATCTGACCAGATTTTCCTCCTGCATTTGGGAGGTAAAATCCGTGTCGAAAGCAAATTCCCCATCAAGACACGAAATACCTTATCGATGGTCTATACCCCAGGGGTCGGACGTGTTGTCAAAGCCATCGCCAAAGATGAGCATCAGGCATATACCTTCACCAGTAAAAGCAACAGTATCGCCATCGTCACTGATGGATCGGCCATCTTAGGCTTAGGCAATCTTGGACCTCTCGCAGCCCTTCCGGTTATGGAAGGCAAAGCGATGCTCTTTCACCAATTTGCCGGCATCGATGCTTGGCCGTTGTGCTTGAATACGCAAAATTCAGAAGAAATTATTCAGACAGTCTTGGCAATTTCCCCGACATTCGGCGGCATCAATCTCGAAGATATCAGCGCCCCGCGATGTTTTGAAATTGAACAACGCCTTCAACAGGAACTCCAGATTCCGGTGATGCATGATGACCAACATGGAACAGCCGTCGTCATTCTTGGCGCCCTTCTCAACGCCTTACAAGTCGTTGGCCGTCCCATCCAGGATATCACCGTCGTTGTCATCGGATTGGGCGCCGCAGGCATTGCCTGCTGTGAATTGCTGTTGGGAGCAGGCATCACCAGGTTAAGAGGATGCGACAAACATGGTTGGGTCTTACACCGCCCGCTCACAGAACTGCTTTCTCAACGCCATAACCTACGCTCACTTATTGACTATGATGCTGCCACGGGAACGATCCAAGATGCCTTAACCGACGCTCATGTGGTCATTGGCCTCTCCACCGCGAACGTGTTGAAGGCAGAGGATCTGGCCGTTATGGCGAAAGATCCGATTGTGTTCGCGCTGGCAAATCCCGACCCGGAAATCTCTCCTGAATCGGCCATACCATATTGCCGTGTGTATGCCAGTGGCCGATCGGATTATCCGAACCAATGCAACAACCTTCTGTCATTTCCCGGCATATTTCGCGGAGCCTTGGATGTCCAAGCCAAATCTATCAATGAACCCATGCTACTCGCTGCGGCAAACGCCTTATCCAGGATTGTTCCAGAATCGGCATTAAGCGAGGAATATATTCTCCCCAGCGTGTTTGACAAACAGATCGTTCCGAAAATCGCAAAAGCCGTTGCCCGGGCAGCAATCGACAGTGGCATCGCACGACGAACAAAGAAAGAAGCGGAAGAAGAAATGTAATCATCAACCACCCAGCCTAGCCGGAACCAAACAAAGGGACGGCTCGTAAGGCGTGAGGCGTCAAGCGGGAGGCGAGAAGATAAGAACAAGAAAACACGGATTTTTCCCCCTAAGAGACTACTTGATAGGAGACAAGATCAGGGCTTGAACATTCCCCAGAGAAGGATGCTTATTGCCGGAGGCCAGAGATAATACGAAAATACATAGAAATGATTCTGACGCATTAACCGTACAATCACTCCAATCGACCAATACCCCACCAACGTCGATAGAGGCAGCATGACATCATAGGGAAAGTTTTCCTCACTGAATTGCCTGAACTCATGTTTGCGCCATCACTACATGGCCGGAAGAAGAGACCGGAAGAAATTCAGTCAGGCTTTGAATGACCGCTAAGACAATCGTTTTGACAAATCCCATGCGTAGACGAACCTCGGCTTCTTCTTGAGGAGAGAGCTTGGGAGAATCATCAATTCGGCTTTTTCCATTGAGCTGCAAATTCCTGAACGCCATCTTGCCATGACGGTAAGCGAATGAGCGGATCTTGCAGAGACGTCAAGACGGCATACAGAGGACGGGGTGCCGGCAAAGGATACTCTGCGGTCGTAATGGGCAAGACCGTTGCACGGATATCGAGAGCCTGGTAGAGAGCTTTAGTGAAATCATACCAACTGGTTCCTCCAGCCCCTGCCAGATGGTAGGTTCCAAATGCATCGGTTTCGATGAGCTGAGATACCGCCTGCGCTAAATGTGGAGCAAACGTTGGAGATCCGAATTGATCGCTCACCACACGAACCGGTCCTTGCCTGGCCAAACGCAATATTGTCTGAGGAAAGCTTTTTCCAATAATATGATAGAGCCACGCGGTTCGAATAATGAAATGCCGAGGGTTCCCGGTCTTCACCTGTTCCTCCCCGGCCAATTTACTCTGGCCATAGACGGAAAGAGGGTTGGGGCGATCAAACTCATGATAGGGACGAGATTGCTGCCCATCGAAAACATAGTCGGTCGAGAAATGCACGAGAGGAATATCTCGTTCGTGTGTGGCGAGCGCCAAGTTTCTTGGACCCAAGGCATTCCCCCGGTACGCAGCCTCCTGATGCGTTTCAGCGTGATCAACCTGAGTGAACGCAGCCGCATTCAGAACCATATCCGGCCGTATGTGATTCAACGCCTGCCGAACGTGCTCTAGCTGACTAATATCCAGATCATGGCTACCCCAAGCCACGACCTCATGATCGATCAATCGGGTTTGTAACGCCTGACCGAGTTGTCCTTGCGCACCCGTAATCAATAGCTTGAGCACATTCATCGTTGATAGTCAGGAAGTTTGTCCCGCAAGGCTTTCAAGGATTGTCCTGACATGTCTTTTGGCGAAAGAATCGGAGATTCCACCGGCCAATGAATGCCGATTTCAGGATCATTCCAGGCAATCGTGATCTCGTCCCCTGGCGTATAGACATCCGTACATTTGTACTCCACTTCCGCGATGTCTGACAGCACGCAAAATCCATGGGCAAAATCAGGAGGAATATATATCTGTTTGAAATTATCTGCGGTCAATACCACACTTTCCCAGCATCCAAATGTTGGAGAACCACGCCGGATATCCACTGCTACATCAAAAATTTCGCCTCTGATCACCCGCACCAATTTACCTTGAGGCCGTGCCATTTGGGCATGCAGCCCGCGAAGCGTCCCTCGAACCGATGAGGAACAATTATCTTGCACAAACGATACTGTCATGCCTCCAGCTTGATACTTATCGGCATGGTATGTTTCCAAAAACCATCCACGTTCATCGCGGTAGACATCCGGCTCAATAATAAGCACACCCGGCAACTGAGTCATCATAATTTTCATGAAGATTTAGTTGCCATTCACCAAATTCAACAAATATTGCCCATAGCTGTTGCCTTTCATCCGCGTCGCTAATCTCACTACATCGTCCGCTTGAATATATCCCATGGTATAGGCGATTTCTTCCGGACATGCCACCATCAAACCCTGGCGCTCTTGTAATACCTGAATATATTGTGCCGCTTGCATGAGGGATTCATGGGTACCGGTATCCAACCATGCAATGCCCCGGCTCAGGACACGAACGTGGAGTGAGGCGGTGTCTAAATACATGGTATTCACATCGGTAATTTCCAGTTCACCCCGGGCCGACGGTTTGAGCGATTCAGCAAGAGACACCACTCGATTGTCATAAAAATAGAGTCCTGTCACCGCAAATGACGATTGAGGATGAACCGGCTTTTCCTCCAAACTTGTGGCCTGGCCTTGATCATTAAAGGTCACCACCCCATAGCGTTCGGGGTCACGAACTCGATAGGCAAAGACTTGAGCGCCCTCGATCTGATTGGCGGCTTCCTGTAAATACCCTGACAATCCATGCCCGTAAAAAATATTATCCCCGAGAATAAGGGCCACTCGATCCTGTGCAATAAACTCCCGCCCGATGATAAATGCCTGAGCAATCCCCTCGGGTCGCGGTTGAGCCTTATATTCGATCTGTAAGCCCAAATGGCTACCATCGCCGAGTAACCGCACAAATCCTTCCTGCTCATGTGGAGTCGTAATCACCAGAATATCTTGAATGCCAGCTAGCATGAGCGTGGACAATGGATAATAGATCATCGGTTTATCAAAAACAGGCATCAATTGTTTACTCACTGCATGGGTGAGAGGATAGAGCCTGGTTCCAGACCCGCCCGCTAAAATAATGCCTTTTAACCCTGCCATATGCGTACCTCTACTTTCAGCCAAACTACTGTATGACCCAACCAATCAATGACCATCAAACATTCTTCACATCTGTTAAACCCAATCGCTCACCTTGGTAGGACTGCTTGGTCACAATCTCACACCATTGCCGATTATCCACATACCACTGGATCGTTCGCCGCAAACCGGACTCAAAGGTGTGGCACGGCTCCCATCCCAATTCAGATTGGATCTTTGCGGGATCGATTCCATAGCGAAAATCATGGCCGGGACGATCCGTCACAAATGTTTTGAGATCGGCATACTGCCGTATTCCCCGTTCAACAAAGTCAGGATTCAATTGGCAAGGAAACAGTTCATCAAGAATTTCACAAATCGCCTCAACCACATCCACATTCGAGCGTTCCGCCCGGCCTCCTAAATTATACTTTTCACCCGGCCTGCCATCCTCAAGCACATGTAAGAGTCCTTCGCAATGATCTTCGACAAATAACCAATCGCGAATATTCTGTCCGTTCCCATAAAGAGGAAGTGGTTTGCCTTCCAGGGCATTCAAGACCATAAGGGGAATGAGTTTTTCAGGAAATTGATAGGGCCCATAATTATTTGAACAATTGCTGATAATCGTGGGGACACCATAGGTATGAAAATATGCGCGGGCCAAATGATCCGCGCTCGCCTTTGACGCCGCATAGGGAGAATTGGGTGCATAGGGAGTTTCTTCAGTAAACAATCCCGTTGTGCCCAATGTCCCATACACCTCATCTGTGGAGACATGGAGAAATCTGAAATGCTGACGTTGATCCGCCCCTGCCTGTTCCAGAAAACGCCGAACCGTCTCAAGCAACACCAAGGTCCCGGTCACATTGGTGTGAATAAACGGATAGGGATTATCAATGGAACGATCCACATGTGATTCAGCCGCAAAGTTGACCACCCATTGAGGCCGATACGTCTCAATAACTTTGCCCATTGCTGCTTCATCAGCAATGTCCGCCTGCACAAACTGTAATCGAGAATCCTGCCAGAGATCTTCAAGGCTTTCTCGATGACCGGCATAGGTCAATTTATCCACCACAACGATACGTGCGTCGGTCTTGGCAAAAGCCATGCGAACAAAATTGGCGCCGATAAACCCTGCGCCTCCTGTCACAATCATCGTATACATCATGAAGATATCGAACGGAACATGAGAGGACGGTCTAAAGAGAGGATAAGAAAAAAGGCAGAGCCATGTTCAACCATTCACAGCACGATTATTCCACCGTCACACTTTTGGCCAGATTTCTCGGACGATCAACATCTAAGCCACGTTGAATCGCGATATGATACGCCAAAAGCTGCAAGCCAACGGTAAAGAGGATAGGTGTGAGAAGCGGATGCACATCGGGAATTGCAAACACATGATCCGCCACT
>Ga0209988_10003747_pt1 | contig 10067 bp, 8 predicted proteins | sample N075metaG_FD_183115 | JGI IMG/M metagenome (GOLD analysis project Ga0209988, IMG submission 183115) | Deep subsurface microbial communities from Kermadec Trench to uncover new lineages of life (NeLLi) - N075 metaG (SPAdes) (version 2) | ecosystem: Environmental > Aquatic > Marine > Ocean trench... | reverse complement strand
TCAAACAAGCGCTTTCCGTGGCTGTCGATGAGACCGCTGGACCTGAAGATGTGCCCGACCATGGCGATCCGGGTCGCCTATACCGGCGAGCTGGGCTGGGAGCTGCATCATCCGATCGAGATGCAGAACTACCTGTTCGACCTGCTGATGGAGGCGGGCGAGCCTCACGGGCTGAAGCTGTGCGGCGCCCGGGCGCAGAACTGGCTGCGGCAGGAAAAATCCTACCGCGCCTTCGGCTCCGACCTCGGCCGCGACGCGACGCCGCTGGAGAGCAACCTGCACCGCTTCGTCGATTTGTCCAAGGATTTCAAGGGCAAGGCGGCGATGGAGGCGACCGGCATCCGGGCTTCCTGCGTCACGGTGCTGATCGACGGCCCGCCGGATACCGACCCATGGGGCAAGGAAGCCCTGGTGCTGGACGGCATCAAGGTCGGGCGTTTGACCTCGGGCGGCTACTCGGTGGCGTTCGGCAAGCAAATCGGCATCGGCTATGTGCGGCCGGACCTGGCCACTGTGGGCCAGAAGCTCAAGGTGCGGATGCTGTGCGAGTTATGGGACGCCGAGGTGGTCGAGGAGAGCCCCTACGACCCGAAGAACGAGACCATCCGCAAGGACGGGTGAGGCAAAATGTCAAAGTGCGCGGAACTTTGACCCTTTGTTGACTGGTAGCTCGAACAGTCCCCGCTCGTTCAGGCGTCGCTGCTGAAGAATTTTGTCCCAATGCCACAAGATCGTCGCGGCTTGCTGGTGGAGCGGCTGCTTTTGCACTGCTGGGCGGAGGTAGAAAGCCAATACACCTGACCTCATGATCGCTTCGCGTTCCGCGCGTTTCTTGGCATTCGCAGTGTCTTTGGAAACCACGAGCCAGTCACCATCGCGCCCAAGTTCCGTGAAATAGTCGATGTCCGCGATATTGGGTGCAAATCGATCCCGAAGCGCATGCGCTTCATGACCATCCAGTTTGATGATTTCATGTACAGCGCGCGCAATAGCCGGCGGCATGTTATGGTCAAACAGTACCTTGACCATCCAGCGCCTGCTCGAAATTTATCGCCGATTTGATCTGTGCGTCCGGTATCTCGTAAATCCTCGAGAGATATCGAATATCTCCAAAAGCATTAAATTCTTCTCGAATTACATGAGTTGAAATTCCGAATTCATCCAGAATTGGATCACCAAAAGATCGAGCAGGATCAATAACCACGAAGCGTGATTTCCTTGGGCGCCATCTTATTGGCCGGTCATCGTCATAATCAAGATCCAGAAGCGACTGCTTCACTATAATCTTAAACACTTTTTGACCAGCTCGCTTCCGAGACAGACTCGTAAGCTCGCCATCTTCCTCGAGAGCCTCAATCAGAATTTCTTTGCCATCCGTTCGGAACCGTTTGGATGTCAGCGGTCGCTCAATATTGTATTTGTGTTGGGCAAAATCGATTGCAAATCGAATGGCCTGAAGGGAGACACCGGCACCACGAAGCGCCGCAACGACTCGAATCTCCAGCATATCCAAGAAACTGATCTCGGTACTGTTATCCAAAGGACGATAATAGGAATTCCAAAGCGGCTTTGATGCCCCACTCCCTCGAGTCCATCTGAGCACGTCGTGCTGCTTGACACCTGTTAAGCGCCCCGCTTCACGCGGCGTATAAACGCCTGATCCAAGAATCTGCAAATCGAGCGGCATTACCTAGCCCTCCAACCCTACACATAGCAACGACTGCGTTCGTTGTGAATCCCTTAACGTTCGCTGGGATTCGATGAAAGAAAATCTGACTCCTCCTGTCTCCGCTGATCTCACCCGGCAATTTTGTGCACTTCCACAGGCGGATCGGCATGGCAATGCGCAATGCCACCAAACAAAAAACGCCCCGGCAACCTGCCGGGGCGTATCTCGTCTCAGTGCTGGCGCCGGGGTTTACCCTCAGGCGCCTTCGCTCTCGCGCTGGATCTCCTTGCCGGTCTCCTGGTCGACGACCTTCATCGACAGGCGGACCTTGCCGCGGTCGTCGAAGCCCATCAGCTTGACCTTGACCATCTGGCCCTCCTTGACCAGGTCCTTCGGGTTGGCGCCGCGCTCCCAGGTCATCTGGGAGATGTGGACCAGCCCGTCGCGCTTGCCGAAGAAGTTCACGAAGGCGCCGAAGTCCATGATCTTGACGACCTTGCCGTTGTAGATCTTGCCAGCCTCCGGCTCGGCCACGATGGCGTTGATCAGCTCGCGGGCCTTCTCGATGCAGGAGGCGTCCGGCGAGGCGAGCTTGATGATGCCGTCGTCGTTGATGTCGACCTTGGCGCCCGACTCCTCGACGATGGCGCGGATCACCTTGCCGCCCGAGCCGATCACTTCGCGGATCTTGTCCGGGTTGATCTGCATGGTCTCGATGCGCGGGGCGTGGACCGAGAACTCGGCCCGGCCTTCGGTCAGCGACTTGGCCATCTCGCCGAGGATGTGCATGCGGGCGTCGTTCGCCTGGGCCAGTGCCTGGCGCATGATTTCCTCGGTGATGCCGGCGACCTTGATGTCCATCTGCAGCGAGGTGATTCCGGCCGCGGTGCCCGCGACCTTGAAGTCCATGTCGCCGAGATGGTCCTCGTCGCCGAGGATGTCGGTCAGGATCGCGAACTTGTCGCCATCGAGGATCAGGCCCATCGCCACGCCGGCCACCGGCGCCTTCACCGGCACGCCGGCGTCCATCAACGAAAGCGACGCACCGCAGATGGTCGCCATCGAGGAGGAGCCGTTCGACTCGGTGATCTCCGAGACGATGCGGATCGTGTAGGGGAAGTCGGTCGCCGCCGGCAGCACCGCCTGCAAAGCCCGCCAGGCGAGCTTGCCGTGGCCGATCTCGCGCCGGCCCGGACCCATCATCCGGCCCGCTTCACCCACCGAGTAGGGCGGGAAGTTGTAGTGCAGCATGAAGTTCGAGCGGTAGGTGCCCTCGAGCGCGTCGATGAACTGCTCGTCGTCGCCGGTGCCGAGCGTGGTGACCACCAGCGCCTGGGTCTCGCCGCGGGTGAACAGCGCCGAGCCGTGGGTGCGGGGCAGCAGGCCGGCCTCGGCCACGATCGGGCGGACGGTGGTCAGGTCGCGCCCGTCAATCCGCCGCCCGGTCGACAGGATGTCGCCGCGGACAACCTCCGACTCAAGCCCCTTGAAGCAGCCCTTGACCGCCGACTCGTCCTCGGCCTCTTCCTCGGTCAGCCCTTCCAGGATGGTCGCGCGGGCCGCCGCGATGGCGGTCTGGCGCTGCTGCTTGTCGGTGTTCGCGAAAGCCGCGCGCATGGCGCCCTCGCCCAGTTCCTTGACCCGGGCCGCGAGCGCGGAGGTGTCGGCGGGCTGGAAGTCGAACGGCTCCTTCGCCGCCTCCTCGGCCAGGTCGATGATCAGGTCGAGCACCGGCTGCATCGCCTGGTGGCCGAAGGTGACGGCGCCGAGCATCTCGGCCTCGGAAAGCTCGTAGGCCTCCGACTCGACCATCATCACCGCGTCCTTGGTGCCGGCCATCATCAGGTTCAGGCGGTTCTCTGAATCCTTGGTGTCGTCGACCGACGGGTTGAGCTTATACTCGCCATCGCGGAAGCCGACGCGCACGGCGCCGATCGGGCCCCTGAAGGGCGCGCCCGAGATCGTCAGCGCCGCCGAAGCGGCGATCATGGCGACGATATCCGGGTCGTTCTCGAGATCGTGCGACAGCACGGTGCAGATCACCTGGGTCTCGTGCTTGAAGCCGGGCACGAACAGCGGCCGGATCGGCCGGTCGATGAGGCGCGAGGTCAGCGTCTCCTTCTCGGTCGGGCGCGCCTCGCGCTTGAAGAAGCCGCCGGGGATCTTGCCGGCCGCGTAGTATTTTTCCTGATAGTGAACCGTGAGCGGGAAAAAGTCGAAGCCGACCTTGGGCTTCTTCTCGAACACCACCGCGGCCAGCACCGTGGTCTCGCCATAGGTGACGACGACTGCGCCGTCAGCCTGGCGGGCCATCTTGCCGGTCTCGAGGGTCAGCGTCTCGCCGCCCCACTCGATCGATTTCTTGACGATATTGAACATTCCGTTTCCTTCCTGACGACCGGCGCCCGAATGGCGGCGGCCGTGCAACATCCCGTCCCGGGATGGACCCCGATTTCGTTTATCCCAACGCTTCAACCCGGGGTCGGGGGAGGAAACGAACGGACGTGATGCCCAGCGTTTGGCGCCCGCCCTCGTGGCGCGACGCAGGGCCCGCGGACCGGCCCTCAGTAACTCAGATGCAGAAAAGCGCGCACCAAGCGGCGCGCGCCCTTGCTTTCCGGCCTCAGCGGCGGATGCCGAGGCGGCCGATCAGCGTCTTGTAACGCTCCTCGTTCTTGCTTCTGGTGTAATCCAGCAGCTTGCGCCGCAGCGCCACCATCTTCAGCAGGCCGCGCCGCGAATGGTTGTCCTTCTTGTTGCTCTTGAAATGCTCGGTCAGATTGACGATCCGTTCGGTGAGGATCGCGACCTGCACTTCGGGCGAGCCGGTGTCGCCGTCCTTGGTGGCGAATTCCTTGATCAGTTCCTGCTTGCGCTCGGGCGTTACCGACATCGGGGTCTCCTTTTTCAGTGCTCCAGGTTGAACACCCGGTCCGGATGCAACAGACCCGCTTTTACGGTTCCGATCGCCACCGGGTTGCCATCGAGGCTCGCCCAGGCGATGTCACCGTATTCCAGGTCGATTGCCGGAACCGGAACGGCCTGCCCCTGACGGAGTCTGGCCGCTGCTGCTGCCGAAACGGCCAGAGCCGGGATGTCGTCCAGCCCGGTCGAAACCGGCAGCAGATGCTCGGAGCCGCCCCTATGGCGGATTTCGTCGAGCATTTCAAAGGAAATCGCATGGTCGAGGGTAAAACCGCCGCTCGCCAGCCTGCGCAACATGGTCACATGGGCGTGGCAGCCGAGGTCGCGGCCCAGGTCGCGGGCGATCGAGCGGACATAGCCGCCCTTGCCGCAGACCAGTTCCAGCTCGGCATGGTCGGGGTCGGGCCGCGCGGTCAGCGCCAAGCGCTCGACATGGAGCGGCCGGGCGGCAAGCTCGAGGGCGACGCCCTCGCGGGCCAGGTCGTAGGCGCGCTCGCCCGCCACCTTGACCGCCGAGAACTGCGGCGGCACCTGCTCGATGTCGCCGGTATAGGCGGGCAGGGCGGCCTCGATTTCGGCATCGGTGGGGCGGCTCTCCGAGGTCGCGATCACCTCGCCCTCGGAATCGTCGGTGGCGGTGGCCTGGCCGAGGCGGATGGTGAAGCGGTAGGTCTTCAGCCCCGCCTGCGCCAGTGCCACGGTCTTGGTCGCCTCGCCGAAGGCGATCGCCAGCACGCCGGAGGCCAGCGGGTCGAGCGTGCCCGCGTGCCCGGCCTTGCCGGCCTGGAACGCCCAGCGGGCCTTGGCGAGCGCCTGGATCGAGGTCACCCCGACCGGCTTGTCGATCACCACCCAGCCGTCGACCTTGTTGCCTTTGTGCTTGCGCGCCATCTCAGCCCTGCGGATTCCGTTCGGGCGCGATGTTTAGCGCCACGAGGCGGCGGAGGGAAGGGGCGCCCGAAGCCCGATTGGCGCCGCCCGGCCAAGGTTCTCTGAAATTGTCCCATACCGTCGAAACTCGGCTTTCGCGGCAATTTTACCCTGATCCGAGTTTCCTCAGAGGAACTTCGGCGCAAGGAATTCGTTTGCCGGCGGACAACCGGCACCGGCCCGTGAACCTGGGGCGAGCACACAAAAACCACCCGAATTCGAACGTTTCCGGGGGCCGGTGACGATGATCGGCGGTTACTCGGCCATGACGGTCAGGGGGTCACCAATATCTCCGACCTGGAAAACCAGGAATCTCGCCCCTTCGGTGGAACTGACGTTGTTGGCCACCATGCTCGGGCCCGGAAGCTCGTACAGTACGTCGCCGGGGCTGAGGATCTCCGTCGGCTCGCCTTCGACCTCGATCTTGATCGAGCCCTGGAGCATGTAGATGAAGATGTGGCTGGGATGGGTATGTTTGCCGATCGTCCAGCCGGGACCAACCGCGACCAGGACGACGTTGGCCTCCGTGCCGGCGATGCCGGCGAGCGGTTGGTTCAACAGTTTTGTGACCGCCGGCTTGATCTCATGCGCGGCAGCGCCTTGCGCACCCGCGAACGAAAATGCCGCCACCGCGGCAAACAACGCTAAGGATCTTCGATTCATGATTTCTCCTCCCTAATCCGGATTCCCCGTTTGAGAATTCCGTTTCGAAGTTTGACCGGATGTACGCAGTTTTTCAACCAGATGCGTGCTGAGTGCCCAAACATAGGGTCGAAATCCGCCCTTTCGGGCGCCCCTACCGCCCCTCGCGCCGCCACGCCACCAGCAGCAACAGCCCCACCGCCAGCACCGCCAGCCAGGCTGGCAGCAGGGGTGTCAGGCGGACGCCGGTCACCCGGTAGGCGTCGCGGGAATGGAAGGCGATCCAGCGGCGCGAATAGGCGCGGCGGCCTTGCGCGACCAGGCGTATCCCGGGCACCCCGTCGCCGAGCCAGGCGACCCGGCCGCCGGTGGCCTCGACCAGCGGGGCCAGCACCTCGCCGGTGGCCAGGGGGCTGGTGTATTCCGCCGGGCTCGGCGGACCGACCGCCGCCACAGCACTCAGCGTGCCGTCGGAGAACCGCCACAGCCCCTCGGCCGCCCCCTCCAGCAACGCCTGCCAGCGGCCGGGGCCGACCTGCTCGTAGATGAGTTCGCGGGTCTCGATGCCGTCGGGCGCAGTGGCGACCATCGGCCCGGGGGGCTCCTCCGCCAGGGTGCGGCGCTCGACCAGCACGCGCTTTCCCTCGACATGGGCAAACACCGCCTCCTCCTCCAGTTCCGGTTCGCGCATCAGCCAGTGGGCGAGGCGGCGCAGCAGCTCCGCCTGCGGCCCGCCGCCCTCGTAGCCCCGGCTCCACAGCCAGGCGTGGTCCGAGGCCATCAGCGCCACCCGCCCCTTGAAGACCCGGTCGAGGATCAGCAGCGGCCGGTCCTCGACGCCCTTCATCACCACATGGCCCGAGGTCGGGATCACGTCGATCTGGCGCAGCCAGCGGCCCCACAGCGGGCCGTCCGGCCCCAGCCCCGCCGCCTGCTCCAGCCCGGCGGTCACCGGGTGGCGCTGGCCGAGCTCGGTCACCCGGGGCAGGAAGGGTTCCTCGAACACCTGCAGGGTCGGCCGGGCCGGCAGGATATCCCTGAGCGGCGTGCGGCTGAGGCTCTGCGCGCCGGCGAAGGCGGGGCCGGAGGCGACCAGCACCGCGCCGCCCTCGCGCACATAGCGGGTGATGTTGGCCAGATAGGTCGCCGCCAGCACGCCGCGCCAGCGGTAGCGGTCGAACACGATCAGGTCGAAGCTGTCGATCTTCTCGAGGAACAGCTCGCGGGTCGGGAACGCGATCAGCGAGAGCTCCGAGACCGGGGTGCCGTCCTGTTTCGCCGGCGGGCGCAGGATGGTGAAGTGGATCAGGTCGACGGTGGGATCGGATTTCAGCAGGTCGCGCCAGGTCCGCCCGCCGGGATGCGGCTCGCCCGACACCAGCAGCACCCGCAGCCGGTCGCGCACCCCGGTCACCTCGGCGATCACCCGGTTGTTGCGTTCGGTCAACTCGCCTGGGCGCGGGGCTAAGCGGATATCGACCACGTTGGCGCCACCATGGGTGATGTCGATCCGGAGCTCGGTCTCCTCGCCGACGGCCAGGATGTGGATTTCCGGGGTGCCGCCGTCGATCGAGACTTCGACCGCAACACGATCCACCGGGCTGGCGGCGCCGTGGACCCGGGCGATCAGCTTGAAGGTCACGCTTTCGCCGACGATGCCGAAGCTGGGGGCGCTGGATGCCTCCAGGGCGAGGTCGAAGCCGCCCTCCTCGCCGGCGATCAGGGCGTGGACCGGGCCGGGGAAGCTCTCCAGCCGGCCGGCGTCGTGGATCTGGCCGTCGGTCAGCAGCACCGCGCCGGCGATCTGGCCCGGGGCGACATGGGCGGCGGCTTCGTCGAGCGCGGTCAGCAGCCGGGTGCCCCGGTTCTGGCCGGAATCATCCGGCGGCACCTCGACGACGCGCAACTCCAGCGGGTCGGCGGCGGTGGAGAGCGCCTCGATCCGGACCCGCAGCCGTTCGGCGGCCTCCGTGATCTGGGCCGCGCGGTCCTCCAGCGCGGTGGATGCGGAGCGGTCGATCACCAGGAAGGCGACGTTCTTCAGCCCTTCGCGTTCCTCGCGCTTCAACTGCGGCCCGGCCAGCGCCAGCACCAGCAGACCCAGCGCCAGCCCGCGCAGGCCCCAGCCCGGCAGCCCGCGCCAGAGACCGACGGCGGTGCCCACCGCCACCAGCGCCCCGAGCCCGGCGATCACCGGCCAGTCGAACTCGGGGATGAAGGTGAGGGTGAATTCCATCAGATTGTCATTTCATTTGTGCCCGTGACAAAATCCGCGTTCGCGGATTTTCGGCTCCGCCAACCCACCCCACCTCCCCACCCAACCACCGATGGTACCGGAGCATGATCGGTGGTTGGGTGGGGAGGTGGGGTGGGTTGGCGGAGCGCGCCCAAAAGACGCAAAGCGGCTTTTGGAACAGGCGCACAAGACCACGCGGGGAGGAGGGGTGGGTGGCGGCGCGCCCAAAAGACGCAAAGCGGCTTTTGGAACAGGCGCATAAGACGCGCGGGGAGGTGGGGCGGAGATGGCGGCCCGCACGAGAAGTTGCGCAGCCGGTCCGGGACCTCGGCGACAGGCGGTGGCGTCGAGAGATCCCGGGTCTGCACCGCACCGCTACGCGCTGCAGTGCGCACGGGATGACAGGGCGGCGCCGTCAGGGAAAGAATATACGAACCTACCCTCATTGTCCCAGCCTCTCCAGCACCGCCGGCGCATGGACCTGGTCGGACTTGTAGTTGCCGGTCAGCGCGTACATCACGATGTTGATGCCGAAGCGGATCGCCATCTCGCGCTGGTTGTCGCCGGGCCGGCCGATCGGGAACATCGGCGCGCCGCGCTCGTCCACCGCCCAGGCGGCGGCCCAGTCGGCGCTGCCCACCACCACCGGCGAGACGTTGTCGTCGACCCGGTCGAACTGCGGCAGATCGAATGCCTCGGCACGGCGGCTCTCGCCCGGGGGCGGCGCCTCGGTCCAGACCCGGGCGCCGCGCCAGCGGCCGGGGAAAGCGGCGAGCAGGTAGAAGCTGCGGCTGAGAACATGGTCCTGATCGACCGGCGCCAGCGGCGGCAGGTTCAGCGCCCGGGCGATCTGGCGCATGTCGACCGCCGCCGCGGCGCCGAAGCCCGACGCGCCGTTCTGGGTGTCGATCACCAGCATGCCGCCGCCGGAGAGGTAGCGCGACAGGCGCTCCAGCGCCGCCTCGCCCGGCAGCGCCGCCCCGGCGAGCGGCCAGTAGAGCACCGGGAACAGGCTGAGTTCGTCCACTTCCGGGTCGACGCCCATGGGGGGCCCGGGCTCGACCGCCGTGCGCTGGGTCAGGGCGTTGCCGAGCCCGATCATGGCGCGCTCGGAGACCCGGTCGATCCGGGCATCACCGGTGATGATGTAGCCAAGCGTGGTCTCGGCGGTGGCGGCGACGGCGCGATTGACCGACATCCCGGCCGAAATATCCTGGGCGGCGGCGTCCGGGGCAGGGGCGAGCAGGGCCAGCACCAGCGCGGCACCGGCCGCCGGGCGCAGGCGGCGTCCCGATAGGCGGCCCGCGAGCCGCCCCGATAACCACAACGTCGCCAGCAGGTCGATCGAGCCGAGCAGCACCGCCAGCGCGATCAGATCGGCCCCGAAGCGCCGCGCCTCGACCCCGCCCAGCGTCTCGACCACGGCGCCGGAGGGGGCGGGCGGGAACGGCGCCAGCCGGTCGCCCTCGGCAAACAGGTTGACGACCACGGCCTCCGCGGCGCCCGCCGCCCGCGCGGCCCCGTCGGCACGGCGATAGAGTCCGGGCGGCAGGGCGCGGCCCGGCTTGCGGGCGGCGAGCAGCTCACCGGTCACCGGCTCGCTCAGGTTGGAGGCGGGAACGGGGATGCCGTCAGCGCCCATCATCAGCGCCCCTCGCCACAGGG
>Ga0209988_10003745_pt1 | contig 10070 bp, 7 predicted proteins | sample N075metaG_FD_183115 | JGI IMG/M metagenome (GOLD analysis project Ga0209988, IMG submission 183115) | Deep subsurface microbial communities from Kermadec Trench to uncover new lineages of life (NeLLi) - N075 metaG (SPAdes) (version 2) | ecosystem: Environmental > Aquatic > Marine > Ocean trench... | reverse complement strand
CAATATCCTTAAGTTGGGATTCATCATTAGTAAGTGATCTTGGTAATTTTGTAATTGTAGATAACAACACAGGTGGCTTATTTTATTTAGATATGTCAACAAGGAAATTTTTAGATATCATTAACCATCCTGAGTTATCAGACGGTCTTAAAATAATGATAACTCCATTTATTCCTACCGCGATAAATGATGAAACATCTAAAAAAGATGGTTTGCCAGAGGAAATTATTTTATCTCAAAATTATCCAAACCCGTTTAACGGATTTACAAGAATAAATTATACTATTTCATCCGGTAGCTCGGTAAAACTTTATATATATGATAACATCGGTGTTTTAATACGTAAACTTACAGACGAAGTTTTGGGAGCAGGAGCATACTCTGTTATATGGGATGGACAAAACGATTTTGGAGTTCTTACCGGAAGTGGTATGTATATATACCAAATACTGGCAGGTAATGTTGTAAAATCCAAAAGACTTATATACCTTAAATAACTAAATCAATATTATTAATTATCAGTAGGAGTGAATAATGAAAAAGTTTTACTTTTCGTTCGGTTTAATTTTATTCGTATTTATAAATCTTACAATCGCGCAGGATTTTGATATACCTTTAATGATATCGGATGATAACAATTCGACGACTGTTTACTTTGGAGTAGATCCATTGGGCACAGACGGAACTGATACGGGTTTAGATACACTTGCTCCGCCACCGCCACCCGGGGGTTTTGATGTAAGATTTAAAATGTCAGGCGTGGATTACTTAACCGATATACGTGATAATTCAATTGTTGAAAAACAGTTTCATTTAGATTACCAACCAGAGCTAGGGAATATAGTAGTACGCTGGAATAGTTTACATTTAGATTCGTTAGGCACCTTTTTTATTGTTGATGATATCCTGGGGACTTTGTTTGGCCCAATTGATATGACAACTATTGACAGTTTAATTGTTACAGATTTACTAATTCTTGATAAATTAAGAATACTGGTTACTCCCTTTGAATGGGTATCTGCCCCCTCAAGCCTAACTGCGAAGGTTTTTGATTCACCCTGGCGTGTCGAACTTAACTGGATGGATAATTCAGATAATGAATTGGGTTTTGTCATCGCAAGAGATGATACTAATAGTGCTGGTTTAGTTGATATTGATACTGTGAGCGCAAATATTACAACATATACTGATACTAATGTTGATGCAGTATTTAAATACATTTACAAAGTATACGCCTATTCTGCAGATAAAATATCAGATTTTAGTGATGCAGCCCAGGTAATAGTACCGGTTGAGTTAAAATCCTTTACAGCATCCTTATCCGGGAATTCTATAACTATTCTGTGGACTACTTCTACAGAACTAAATAATAGAGGATTTGAGTTAGAGAGAATGATAGATAAGGTTTGGGAGAAGATTGCATTTATTGAGGGTAATGGTACTACAACCGATGAAAGCACCTATCAATTCATTGATGAGTTCAAAAATATTTCTGTTAAAGGTATTGTCCAATACCGCTTGAAGCAAATAGATTTTAATGGCACGTATGAATATTCGGATGTTGTTGAAGTTAATGTTGACTTTACTCCAAGTGAATATGTGCTGTATCAGAATTATCCGAATCCGTTTAATCCTGGTACAAAGATAACTTATGCATTGCCACTATCCGGTAAAGTAGTCCTCACAGTCTATAGTATGATCGGAGAAGCTGTGGCAGTATTGGTAGATGAAATTCAGGTGGAAGGATTTCACGAAATTGATTTTGATGCTTCATCCGCCGCCGGCGGATTACCATCCGGAATTTATTTGTACCGGCTTGTTGCAAATGAAAATATACAGGTTAAGAAGATGATTCTTCTAAAGTAAAATATATGGTAATGATAATATTAATATAGAGGAACGGCGATCTTCGGATCGCCTTTTTAATTTCTATTAATTCACAACACTCAATACATCATCTTTATTATCAACATATTTTAACAATCTTTTCATTTCAACATTACTCAACCCATATACAAACCACGGTCCACCGGTTTTAATTAGATTAATTACTTCATTATCAATTTTCTTCTTATTGAACCAATTTAAGCCGGCGTTTGCTGCAGCAATTTTATCTTTTCTTTTACTTCTTTTACCGATAAATAAAACATTTCTTATACCCTTATAATAAAGATAATTGCTGAACTCTTCTTTTCCCGGGGATGGACCGATTAAAATGTTAGGTGATATTAATTCTGCTTTACCGTTTAGCATAAATCCTCGGAACAGATAAGATGGTAATGAAGGCAAGCCTGTTTCGTAAGCTGAAATGAAAGCTTCTATCTGCGGGGATTTTGTTAGAAAAGCATGTACAACTACACGACCTTGCATTTGTTTTACTTTATTTGCAATCTCAAGTACACGATTCGCATCAAATGGTTTCAGCTTAATTGGCAGGAGTTCGTACTGCATTAAATTATTCTTAACTATCTCTTCTTCTTTATTAATCCACTTTATATCCGAAGGATTATTTGGGTTAAGTAGAGAGACTATTTTTTTAAATGTACCGTTCAGAACATAACCAAAATATTCTTCATCAGTAGGGAAGGGGGTAACATAAACATCGTTGTTTAATTCAATTATTTTTCCTCTTTCGAATGATCCCAGCTCAGTCAGCTTTCTAATTGAACTATCTTGAACAGAAGCTACTGTTGAACTATATTGGCTGATAATTCTCTTAACTACATTTACCCTGTCTTTACCCAGGTAACAGTGAACATAGTATTTTCCTGTGGCATTTTCTGCAAGTTTTTTGATCTTTTCTATTGAAGATTTATTATCACTTATCCATGGAAGCATTGGTATGTGAATAAGCTTAAAACCAATAGACTTTGCAGTTTCATTTTCATCGTAAATTAGTTTTGGTTCGAATGGAAGTACTGCAGTATGCAGCAAAGATACAACGGCTGTAAAATCGTTGTCTTTTAATTTTATGAGATCTTGCCGGGTGGGATACGGACCAAATACAAATTCAACATTTCCGGCTTTTACCTTAGTTAAGTCTGTGCTTCCCATTTGCATAAGAGATGGATTCATCCACAGAAATGTGAATTCAGAAGTTAGTATAAACAATAATCCTACTGTTGAAATATTCATTGCATACGATCTCTTTTTCAGCATCATCCTCACTAAAAGCAGCGAAGTATAGAAGGAAAAAATTACAAACGTAATAATCACAAGTTTAACTAATAGTGTCTCCACACTCTGGGATACCTGTAATGATTTACCGAAATTAACCACCCATCTAACAGGACCCATTAGAGTTACAGTCCCCATTGAAAATCCAACTAAGAACCATGTGAACAGAAGGAGCAGAATTCTTTTAAATGTCAATTCAAAATATTTCTCTTTAAAATTGTAAATAAATTTCATTAGAACCTCCTTTCAATACCTAATTTAAGACCGTAAAGGTCTCTGAACTTACCCTTGAAATACTCAAAATTGCTGTAAATGAATTCTCCCTGTAAAAATGTAAGAGGAGCTATATTAAATTGGTATTCCACAGTTGCACCTTTGGAACTAAGTCCGCTGAACTCCTCATCTTCCAATGCGGTATAAGATACAATACCAACACCCAAACGTAGTGTTAAATAACTATCGGCATCGGAAAAATATTTTCTAACATAAAGTGAAGATGAAAAACTTGTTCGCTCAGTTTTAGGTGTATAATAAAATCTGTAAGATATCCAGAAATTACCGATATACTTACCCAAACTTCCTGTATATATCCATACATCTGTTGATTTAAATTTAAGATATCTTAATCCTAACGATATTTCAAATTTGAGAGGAAGCATTTGATAGGGTTCAATACCAAACCGAAGCTTGGGAAAAATTGAAGCATCGGAGACTCCCAAATTTAAATATGTGTAAGTGCCTTTTCTAAACTTTATATAGCCATCTGTTTCAAGTTGGAACCCGTTTTTCTTAAATCGGTTAGCATAAACTAATCTGGCAATAATGGTTCCGAATTTAAGCTTCCTCGAATATTCTAAATACGAAAGATGCCACGGCGCTGTGTCCGGGAACATATTTATCCTGTATTGAAGTTTAACCTTATTGAATATAGCAACCCCTGATATTGATTGTTTCATTATATTACCTTCAACACTACCAGGATAAAGCTTTAATAATCGCCAAATCATTACTGCTGATATATCAGGACGATCTAACTGAAGAAGTATTTTTGCTTTCTTAATATAGAAATCCTCATACTCATCATGATAACCAAGTGCAATGTCATTATAGTGTAATGCGTTTTCAAGATCACCCGACCATCTATAAGCATCTATAATAGTGTTATATGCCTGGATATGCCTTCTTTTTTTCTTTAACGCAAGCTTTAGATTTTTTATTGATTCATCATAATTTTTCTCCCAGATCATCACTCTTGCCATAAATACCCGGACATCAGTATAATTCGGGTGATCAACAAGTAACAATTTGCATGAGTCTATTGCAGCAGAGCGATCACCAGAAAAAGCAAGTTCTCTTGCTTCCTTAAATCTTTCATCTGCGCCTCTTTTTTGCTGAGCGATCATCTGTCCGGGCAACAGTATCAGGAAACTGATCAGTAAAGCCAATTCAATTGAACAATTTGATATCGTTGTTTTATTTACATTATTTCGTTTCATATCCGGTTCTAATAACTTTTGTTTCTTTATTATTGAAACCTTTCTTTTCCATTTTACCCCAGTTCCTTCTACCGAAGAGATATTCAATAAATCCTTTAAACCGCCAATAAGCAGTCATTTGCCTGTAACCAAAATTTTCTAACAATGCAGTAATCATTAATATTATTAAATGTTTTGCATTTGCGTAACGCTTAAATGTTAACTCTTCCAGACATACAGCCAGAGTAGACAAAACCACTCCATAGAGGAAGGCTACCGTGAAGAAAGCAATTGCAAAATTTAATGGCACTATACCCAGTAGGAGTGATATTACAAAAACCATATACCCGGTTATTTCAATGAACGGGCCAAACACTTCAAAAATTACATAGTATGGAAACACAATCATTCCAAGCCACTTATATTTAGGGTTCAAAAACATATCTTTGTGTAATCTTATGCTGTCCATAGTACCTTTTTGCCACCTGCTACGTTGTGATTCCAATGTTTTTAGAGTTTCCGGTGCTTCCGTCCAGCAAACCGGGTCGGGTATAAATGTAATACGAACTTTTGGGTTCTTTTTTCTCAATTCTTTATGCATTCGTACTATGATTTCCATGTCCTCTCCAATTGAACCGGATAAAAACCCGCCAACAGAAATCAGTGCATCTCGTCTGAAACAGCTGAACGCACCCGAAGTTATAAGTATGCTGTTCAATACATCAAATCCAATTCTTCCAAACAAAAAAGCGCGTAAATATTCTACCACCTGGAATCTGGCTAACCAGGATTTAGACAATCCAACTTCTTCTATATAACCATGATTTACTTTACAACCGTTTGCTATTCTAACAATTCCACCAACAGCTACAATGTTTTCATTCTCGGTAAATGGCCGGGCAATTTTTAACAAACAATCTCTCTCAAGAATTGAATCAGCATCTATCACAGTTATTAAAGGATTTTTTGAGATATTAATTGCAGCATTTATCGAATCAGCTTTTCCGTGGTTATCTTTATCAATTACTAGCAGTTTTGGAAACGTTGGTGAGAGATAAACATCTTTTATTGGATTCGAGTTTATTTCGTAATAAGGTGAAAACGAAACATTTTTTAACTGGAAATTTTTGATTAGTTCGTTTAGTGTTTCATCCGAAGAACCATCATTAACAACAATTAATTGATAATCAGGATATTCAAGTTGCAAAAGAGACTTTACGCTTTCCACTATACAATTTTCTTCATTATAAGCAGGTACAATTACGGTTATCGCTTTGTAATTGTGAAGACGGAATACATCTTTTAACTCAACATATTTTACTTTTCTGGTATACTTATATAAAGTAGCGAATGATAAAATATTTAGAATAATGTATATGGTTACTATCACTACAAAGTAGTATAGAATCATATAATTGTAGTATATTATGAAATCGATTAATGTATTCATTAGTAAAACTGAATCGCTCTTTCTTCTATTATCATTTTTGCTATTGATGATTCCAGTGTATCGGGAGAGCTATATTCAATACTTTCTAATTTTTCTCTGCTCTGGTCTGAAAAATCGTACATTGCTTCTGCCGCAGTTACTTTAACATTATGATTATCATCATAAAGAAGATCCCAAATATTTCTTTCAAGATTTGTATCACCAATTTTTTTTATTGCTTTTATTGCTTCAACTTTAATTTCCGGATTTGGATTTTGAAGATGTATCTTAATTTTGTCTGATGCATCGATATACTCAATCTCACCAAAATATTTTAGTAGCTCAATAACTATTTTATCATTTTCATCATTTAACATTTTTAATAATGTATCTGGTGAGGGAGGGAAGTATTTGAAATACCTGAGAGTTGAGATGATCATAGGCTTTAATTCATCTGAAGTTTTAATATTCAGCCGTTTCAAAAGAGGAACGCAGATGGAGTCGTTAAATTCCAGGAGAATTGATTGAAAAGTATGCAGACTGAGCCGCTCAAATTTATGGGCTTCGGCAAATATATCATCCAAAGTTTCTTCTGCATCAATTTTTGCTAAACTAATTGCACACGATACAAAAACAAATTCGTTTCGTGATTTCATTTTTTTTCTTAGTTCACCAATCGCTTTTTTTGATTGTGCGAGACCGAGAAAATAAGCACCGAAAATCAATTTTCTTTTTATTGCAGAATTTAGTTGAGTGATGAGGTAATCATATAACTCTGTATCGTTTATAAGGTGAAGTAATTTATCTTTGTCTTTTCCTTTGAGTGCTAGTATATAATTTCTAAGGAAAAGTAAAAGATATTTATAGCTGTAGCGGTTAAAATGTATTAATACCTTAACCGGCTGCTCTTCAGTTGCCAGGTATACAAAAATTCTCTCTTCCCATCTTCTTATAAAGTTTTTCTGAATTTGTTCTTTAGTCTGTTTAAAAAATCTCAGCATTAAGATGAAGAGAACAAGCAAGTAAATTGCAGTGAGCAGGGTAAAAACTATTGATAAGACTACACCGATGTTACCCGGGAATTCTATCACAAATATCTCCCAAAAAATAAATTTTTTTAAATTACAGAGCAAAATGGCAAGTTTTATGCCAATGCTTTGTCAATGCGGGATGCTAGTTCGGTAGTTGAAAAAGGCTTCTGCATATAATCTGCAGCGCCCAAATTAAGTGCCTGGACAACAATTTTTTCTTCACCTTGTACTGAAAGCATTATTACAGGTATATTTTTCACTTCCTCGTTCATTTTTAGTTCTTTCAGTATGGTTATGCCATCTTTAATTGGCAGCATTAGATCTAGTAGAATTAAGATAGGTCTTTTATCAATTATAGTTTCAACAACGTTATTGCCACTTTTTAACAGAATAACATCAAATCCTTTATTAATCAATTTGAACTCAACGAGGCGGGCTATTCCTTCATCGTCTTCAGCATAAACTATTTTTGGTTTTTCAGATTCAATATTTTCCATAATTCCAGTTTGTTTTGAATTAAAAATAGATTATTCACAGTTTGAATTTATATTTTATCCTGAACTATTCAAATACTTTATAGTTTTTAGAAATTATTATTATTAGAGTAAAATCCGATAGATAATTATCTTACTTGTTGCTTAAAAACAGATAAATTAAAATTCAATTTTGGTAATAATAAATGTTCATCGTAAATATCTATATCTAAATACAAATATTTATTATATCGGGTGGAACAATTAATTTTTACACCATAATTCTTATTGCAAATTTACTGCCAAAAGTAATCTGAATACAACTATTTTGATTTTCGAATTTAAATGACGGTACAATAATATATTCCTTTTTTATTTCTTTATACAATTCTATTTTTACGGATAATTATATTGTTTAATTTCCAGCTTAAATTTTTATAAATCTGCTGAAATATTTTTAATGAATAACAAAATTATTTCTGATAAACCAAAATGCTTTTGCGGAGTTTTCGGAATTTTTGGTTCACCTGCATCTTCTTTAGAAACATATTATGGATTACATGCTTTGCAGCACAGGGGACAGGAAGCTTGTGGAATCGTAACAAAAAATGTTACTGAAAAAGGTAAATCTACATTTCTGATTCACAAAGGTGAGGGATTGGTTTCGGAAGTATTTGGAGACTCTAGTATTTTATCCGATGAACTAAAGGGGGATTCTGCAATCGGTCATAACAGATATTCTACAACCGGTTCATCAAAATCACGCAAAAACATTCAGCCGTTTGTTGTTAACTACAGAATGGGAAATCTTGCGGTAGCACATAACGGTAATCTTACAAATGCAAAAGTGCTCAGGGAAGAACTGGTTAATGAAGGTGCAATCTTTCAAACAACAAGCGATACAGAAGTTATTCTTCATTTGATTGCACGCAGCAGGCTTGATGACCAAATAGACCAGGTTAATGAAGCGATAACCAGAATTGAAGGTGCATATAGTTTAGTGATATTAACAGATGATAAATTAATTGCTGCCAGGGATCCAAACGGCTTTCGCCCACTTTCAATTGGAAAATTAAATGATGCTTTTATAATTGCATCGGAAACATGTGCTTTTGATATACTCTCGGCTGATTTTATACGAGAAGTTGATCCCGGAGAAATAGTTGTTATTAACAGCAATACACTTATTAAAGGTGATATAAAATCCTACCCAATAAGCGGAAATGAAGTGAAGAAAAAACATTGTGTGTTTGAATATATTTATTTTTCACGACCTGATAGTTTTATCTTTGGACACAATGTAGATAAAATGAGAAGAAGATTAGGTAAGATCCTGGCTCAAAATCATCCTGTGCTAAATGAAAATGATGATAAAGTAATTATAATAAGTGTTCCCGATAGTTCAAACACTATTGCGATGGGTTACCAATCGGAACTGGAAAAGCTTGGGGTAAATTGTAAACTTGAAATAGGATTAATAAGAAGCCATTATATTGGCAGAACTTTTATTCAGCCGGGACAAAGCGATAGAGAAATAGGAGTAAGAATTAAATACAACACTGTTAAAGGAGTTCTTGAAGGAAGAACTGTTGTAGTTGTAGATGATTCAATTGTTCGCGGAACTACTTCTAAACAATTAGTAAAACTTATAAGAAATGCTAATCCTAAATCTATCCATTTTCGAATTTCATCTCCCCCAATAACCCATCCCTGTTTTTATGGAATGGATTTCCCAAGCAAAGATGAGCTAATTGCAAACCGCTGCGATAGTGATGTTAATGCTATCAGGGAATATTTAGCTATAGACAGCCTGGAGTATTTGACTATTGATGAAATGCTTGAAGCTGTTTCGGAAGCTGGAACCGGAAACTTCTGCCATGCTTGCTTTTCGGGTGATTATCCCATACCGGTTGATGTGAATTTCAAAAAGGAAATATATGAGGTTTAACTTCCGGCTTATCTTAATTGGGATTATTCTTTCTGCTTCAAATCTTTTTTCTCAAAACACATTTTTTATTAAGTACAAAAGAATAGTAACGAATCTGGAAATTAATGAAAAAATAACTCAGCAAAAACTTATTCAATCTTCTACAAATTTGCCACTCAGCACAAATATAAAATCTGTCACTCATCTTGCAAAAGGATTGGGAAGTGGAAGCGAAATCCTTTCCAGAATTATTAAAGTTTCTTTCGAAAAATCGGTAAATGAAAAAAACATTTATGAACTGAAGAACATTGATCCCACAATAGAGTACATCCAGAAATCGACAACATACAAAATGGATTTTGTGCCGAATGATACGCTTGTAAGTGAGCAATGGGCACTCGAAAAAATTCGGGCATTTGATGCGTGGGATAAAACTGAGGGAGTTGACACGGTTCTTCTTGCAGTAATAGATACAGGAATTGATTATCTGCATCCTGATCTTAAGAATAAAATATACTTTAATACCGGAGAGATGGGAATAGATTCGATAGGAAACGA
>Ga0209988_10003743_pt1 | contig 10076 bp, 9 predicted proteins | sample N075metaG_FD_183115 | JGI IMG/M metagenome (GOLD analysis project Ga0209988, IMG submission 183115) | Deep subsurface microbial communities from Kermadec Trench to uncover new lineages of life (NeLLi) - N075 metaG (SPAdes) (version 2) | ecosystem: Environmental > Aquatic > Marine > Ocean trench... | reverse complement strand
GAATGGGACAATGATGCCTCGATCGGAACCGGGTTGCCATGTCGTTACTTAGGCGATACCGAAAAGGGGCCTTCTTTTCCTACTCGCTACTCACCCCTACTCCCTGCTCGCCTCGAAGGCCTTCGTGATCTACTACGGACTGCGATCGTCGATCGCGGCTTGGCTATTTGCAGTTGAATCCGGCGCTGGCGGCCCACGCCGCGCGGTACTGTTCGGCGCGGGTACGCGGATTGCGCTGATCGTCCTTGTGCTTGGTGTGTCCACAACCTCGGGTTGAGTCCCGAGCTTCGGCCTAGGCGCCTAGTCGACGAAGGCGACCACTCGCGCGGGTGCGGCGCTGCAGCCCGCAAGTTTGAGTGGAAACGCGCCGAGCTTGAATCCGGCCGGGGGCAGCGCTTCCAGGTTGACCAATTGCTGGATGATGAAGACCTCTCGGTCGCGACCGGCAAAATGGGCATCCCATATTTCGCTCCGGTCCCCACTTTCAGCGAAGGCCCGCCGCATTTCGACGAAGGGGCGATCCCAGCCGGGCGCGTCCGTACCGAGTACCTTTGCGCCGAGTTCGGCCAGGAAGAGGGTGCCGTCTCGGGTCATACCAGGATAGTGGTAGTAGCCCTCGTCGGTGATGTCGAAGCGTTCCTGTCCGGTGCGGATCAGGACCGCCATCCCTTGCCCGATCGAAATTCCGTTCTGCTTGATTGCGGCCTCGAGTGCTTCGACGGAAATACCCTGGCCGGGTTCACATTTGCCTCGCAGGTCGAGGACCACCCCGTCGCAATAGAGTTCCGTCAATTCGATCTGTTCGATGCTGCGTGCCGGCCGCCCCTCGCAGGTCGATCCATAATGAAGTGGGGCGTCGACATGGGTGCCGAGATGACTTGAAAACTTGAGCGTTTCGTCGCCCCAGCCCTCGCCGTCGGGCAAATCCTCCCGCGTGCAGCCGAAGATTGTGCACATCACGTCGGCGCCCCCGCCGGCGGGTGTCACATGTTCGATTTGAGGCACGAGCACGGACGCACCCAGCCTGGCTGCGGGGGGGATCCGTTCGAGATCGTTTGCGTCGAGCATCGGGTCAGGTCCACAAGCTTCATCGTGATTTCCTCCTTCGACGAAAATACCCGGCCTTCGCTCACGAAGCATCCTCGAATCGTCCTGGAGCCTGCTTTGGAGCGAGCGACTAGAATTCCTGAAATTAAGAGGAGCAGAGAAATAGATCCGAGCTTTCGAACGCACCCTCCTCCTGGGCAGGTACGTATACTCGCCTCTCCCGGATCACAGATTGGACGCTCACATGGCCCGCCTTTTCTTGTTCATTGTCCTGATGACGACCGCTTTTGGCTGCGCTCGCCTGCCGCAAACGCCTCCGCTGGACCTCGATCGTTGGACCCGTGCCGCGCGCGAACGGGATGTGCGCATTTTGCGGGACGAGTTCGGCGTTCCGCATATCTATGGCAAGACCGATGCGGACGTTGCCTTTGGGTTGGCCTATGCGCATTCCGAAGATGATTTCGAGACGATTCAGAAGGTCATCCTGTCGACGAGGGGGCGACTTGCGGCGGTGGATGGCTTCGAAGCGGCGCCCTTCGACTACCTGGTCAACGTGTTGGGCTTCATGGACGATGTCGAAGCCCGCTATGCGAGCGAAATTCCAGCCGACGTTCGAGCGTTGGCCGAATCCTATGCCGAAGGGCTGAATCTCTTCGCTGCCGAGAATCCGCCGAAGGTGCTTCCGGGTTGGTATCCGGCACGGGGACAAGACATCGTGGCGGGTTTCGTCTTTCGGACGCCGTTCTTCTATGGATTTCAGCGCGATCTCGTCGAATTGCTCGCGGACGAACCGCAACGTTCAATTTCAGAGGGGCCAAGTGAACAATCGTTTCGGCCCTTTCCGGCTCCGCCGATCCAGATGGGGTCGAATGCCGTTGCCGTTGCTCCCTCGCGCTCGGCAGACGGCGCGACGCGGCTGCTCGTGAATTCACACCAGCCCTATACGGGGCCAGTCGCCTGGTACGAGGCTCGGCTCAAGAGCGAAGAAGGTTGGGACGTCATTGGTGGCGTATTTCCGGGCTCCCCTCTGATTCTGCATGGCACCGGGCGTAATCTGGGTTGGGCCAATACCGTCAACCTTCCTGACCTCGTCGATATCTATGTCCTCGAAATGCATCCGGAGGATCCAAATCTCTATCGCTTCGACGATGAGTGGCGAGAACTCGAAGTGTCCGAAGTGACGATTCCAGTGAAGATTTTTGGATCCATCCGGATCGGTGTGACGCGGGAGATCTTGAGATCGGTTCATGGCCCGGTGTTGAGAACGAAGCACGGCGTATACGCTTTGCGTTATGTCGGTATGGGAGAGATTCGGCAACTCGAACAATACTATCGGCTCAATCGTGCAGAGAATTTCGAGCAATGGGAGGCCGCGCTGCGAATGCAGGCTCTGCCCTCGCTCAACTATGTCTACGCCGACCGAGAAGGCCGAATCGCCTACTACTACAATGTGAAGTCTCCGGTCCGTGCGGCGGGTTGGGATTGGACACAGTATTTGCCGGGCAACCGATCGGATCTCGTCTGGAACGAGTTCCACCCCTTTGAATCGATGCCGATTGTGATCGATCCGGCCAGCGGTTTCGTCGTCAACGCGAATCACTCGCCCTTTCGAGCGACGACGGGCGAGGGCAATCCCGATCCCGCCGACTATGCTGACTATGGCATCGAAACCGAGATGACCAACCGCGGACTTCGTCTACTCGAACTCTACGGCGGTGACGATTCGATTACGGCGGAGGAGTTTCGTCGATATAAGTTCGACAAGCGATATTCGGAAGAGAGCGACGTCCGGGGCGTTGTGGCGGAAGCACTCGCGATCGACTTCGGGGACGACGAAAAAATGACAGCGGCTCAAGAACACCTGGCCTCTTGGCGTTTTGACGTGGAGCTGGAAAGTCGTGTGGCCGCGCTGGGTGTCCTGATGGCGACACCGGTGATCATTGCGGGACGTCTCCGCCAGCCGCCCCCGAGCGTCGAGGCGTCCTTTCGCGAGGCTGTTGCGTCATTGGAGCGTCATCACGGGCGAATCGATCCGGCCTGGTCAGAGGTCAATCGTTTTCAGCGTGGCGAGTTGGATCTCCCGATCGGAGGGGGTCCTGATGTGCTGCGCGCAGCGGAATCCTTCGTTCTCAAGCCGGACGGTCGCTATGTCAGCAATTCCGGGGATTGTTATTTGATGTTCGTGGAATGGGCAGAGGACGGAACGCTGATTGTCGACACGATTCATCAGTTCGGCACCGCCACTCTCGATTCGACTTCGCCGCATTTCGCCGATCAAGTCCCGCTCTTCTTGGCGGAAAAAACACGACGCGCCCGCCTCGAATTGGATGAACTCTTGCCGTTTGTGACCCGAGAGACGCGGCCGGGCCGCTGAGCCCCATACTGGGCGCTCACTCGTCGTCGCTCCAGCGCAGCGCCGCGATCTGGCCCTGGCGAGCAAGATCGGCCGCTCGACCGAGGATGCGCGCGGCCTCCTGCGGGGCGTGGAAACCCATCGAGTTCTCGGCGGCGATGTAGTCGAGGCGCCATTGTGCCTGGCGCTGGAATTCGAGCGCAATGGCGAGCTGTGCTTCCGTCGCACCCTGCGCTTTGGCTTCCATGATGCCATCGATCAGATCGATCACCGCGCTGCCGCCCTTCTGCAACAGCTCGAAATTCGTCGACTGAATCCGGTCGACGCGAGCCAGGATCTCGTCCTCCGAAAAATGATGGCAGGTCTGACAGGCGCGCGAGACGTTCAGCAACGGGCTGCGCACCCAATGATCTGAAACCTTCGTCGCGCCGTCACGCATATAGGGCATGTGGCAATCCGAGCACGACACGCCGCTGCGCGCGTGAATCCCCTGGCTCCAGAGTTCGAATTCTGGGTGCTGGGCCTTCAGTACGGCTGCGTTCGTCTGCTTGTGTTTGTAGTCGTAGAAGCGTTCGCCATTCTCGAACGTGATCGAGTTCCAGAACGACTCGGCATTCTCAACCGTGAGACCCTCGGCCCAGGGAAAGGTCAGCTTGAACTGGTCCGAGCAATAATATTCGACGTGGCATTGGCCGCAGACATAGGAACGCATTTCGCCGCGGGTCGCCTCGGCGTTGGGGTCGTAAGGTCTCTGACGCGAGCCCTCCCGCCAGCGCTCGATGGACGGCAGGTGCGGGACGGGCGCGCCGCCTGCGGCGAGTGCCTGGATGCCTTGGAGGAAACCGGGGCGCGTCACGCGGATCTTCATCGTATCGGGATCGTGACAATCGACGCAGGAAACGGCGTGACCGTGTCCCATGTCGTGAAGCATCTCGTTCGTTTCCTGGTACGACATCGCGTACGTCTTCTCGAAGCCGGCGATGACGTCTCCGTCGCCGAGTTCCCGGTAGAGCGGCAGCACGGAAGCGTGGCAATGAAGGCACGACCCGGATTGCTGGACCTGGTGCCGCTCCGTTTCTTCTTGATCCTGCAACATATAGGCATGTCCGCGGCGATCGCGGTAGTCGATCGAAAACGCATAGCCCAGGAACATCCGTTCGAGGAACGGGAAAAGATCCGTTTTCTGGCTCGGCAGCGCCTCGCTCCCGCCATGGCCGCCGAAGCGGGTCTGGGTTGCCCGCGCCGTGAGCTTGTAGGTGTCGTATTGCTTCGGCCAGTTGACACCCCATCGCGCCGGATCGGTCGTATCCTCGTCGACTTCGACGAGCCGGACGAAGGGCCTTCGTGCCTCGACTTTGCGCTCGGCGACGTTCAGCAGGAGTGCGGTGACTCCGGCGGTCGCGACCGCAACGAGAACGATCAAGATCACGTATTTGCGCATTCCATCTCCTGTCATCGCGTGGCCTCGGCCCGCTCTTCATCGTTCCACGGCCCCCCCAACCCAACGGGCTCACCGTGTCCAACCGATCCGTGGCAGCGCACGCAACGCGGCGCAGCCCCGTCGTCCCCACCCCCTAGTGCGTGGACGAGGTCCGCATGACAACCCAGACAATTGCGCTGCAAGATGTCCGCGTTTTTTCGAGTGATCATGATGGGTTCGTGAAAATCCTGGAGTGTGAACGCCTTCGAATGATTCCAACCATTCTCGGCCTTCGCGATGTATTTGCCCACGAAATCCGCCGGAAGATGGCATCCGACACAGGTCGCCGCGATGTGATGGCTGGCCTTCTGCCAGGAATCGTATTGTGATTGCATGATGTGGCAATTCGCGCAGGCAGCGGGGTCCGTGCTCAGGTACGACCCACCTTCGGCATAGACGAAGGTCACGAGCCCGATCCCGAGCAGAACGCCGACGCCAACGGCGAGAACTGTGGTCAGCGCAGAAAGTGTCTGGGCGCGGAGCAACGACCTTCTACCTCAAATCGGAATCCACATCGAGCGTACAGATCGAATCGAGCCGAGCCAACTGCGACGGTCTGCGACGAGATCGAGATTTCCGACCCGACATTCCGGGCACGGACTCTCGAAGAGCGCGAAGGTGCCTTCGCGGCCCGACGAACGGAAAATCCCGTGACTTTCATGAAAGAGCAAGAGGTTCCGGACATCCCGATTCCGACCGGACCCAGCTATTGGAGGTTTACGAGACACGCGGATCCTCCCGCTGGTTGTCGCGGTTGGCAATGTATACCCGAGGACAAATGCGCGACGAATCGAAGATTCGTACTCAGGGTTTCGATGCGCCGAGATCCTCGTCGGAATCGGAAAACACCTCGATCACCCCTTTCCGCAGCTGGGTCGCGGCGTGCTATATGTTCAAAACCTCACACGAATTCCCAAATTCCAACTCTCATTGGAGAAACGATGAAAAACTGGTTCCTGATCCTGATTTCGATCGGCCTGATCACCGCATGCTCGACCCTCGAGCGGACCGAACCGAATGGAGCGGTGGAAAACGTCGGCGGCGCCACGGTCGAGTATTCCAGCGAGACCCGATTCGAGCCGGGCAAGGGTGTCGTGATCGCGGCTGCGGTCAAGCTCACCGCGACCGTATTGTCCGTGGATAAAGCTGACAGGAGCATCGTCATCAAGGCCGCCGATGGTGTAGCCCGAAAAGTCGAGCTGACGGACGATGTGACGAATTTTGACCAGATTCGGACGGGAGATGAAGTCGTGATCGAGGTGTTTTCCGCGCTCGCCATGCAACTCGCCGAGCCAGGAGAGGGATTCTCCGACACGGCTTCCGGGTTGGTCTCGATCGCTCGGCCCGGTGAAAAGCCCAGGTTGGTCGTCGCAGACATCGTCGAAGTGCTGGCGGAGATCACCGAAATCGACAAGGCCAGCCGCGAATTGACGGTGACCGGCCCGCTCGGAAATTCCGTGACTCTACAGGTGCCGGAAACGATGACGAAATTCGATGAATTGCAGGTGGGTGACAAGGTGAACGCGAGATATGTCGAAGCCTTCGCATTGTCGGTTCAATCGGCGAATTAGATTCTCGACACACCGGGGCGACCGGGGGCTATGCGCCAGGAGGCCTGGCGACCGCGCAGAAACTCGCGGAGATCGGAGATGCGGAGCCGTAGCTCTTTCTCGAACCAACCCGTGAAATCCCGAATTGTCTCGAGGGCATCGCCCTGATCCGGCCAATGACCGCGGACCACATCGGGGTGGACGTGATTGAGGAGTCGCGAAAGACAGGCCGCCACGATGAAGAGGTCGTCGAGAAGACCGATCCGGCCGAAGATGAGCGCCGGGACGGGACCAAATCGATCGGAGTAGAGTACGTAGGCCACGCCTGCGACGGCAAAGCTCTTCTGCAAGAGGAGACACGGCTGTCACGCAAGAGTCCAGAGCGGGGCGAATATCCCTCCTTCAAAGTGTGGTTGCCGGAAGGCGACCAACTGTTAGGCGGTACCGAAAAGGGGCCTTCTTTTCCCTGATCCCACTCCACTCCGCCTCCCCGTGGCGGATTTTTCCGAAAAGCTGAGCCGCGCCGTCGAGTCGGATCGGCTCGAAGAGATCGAAAACGTGGGTCGGGTCGTGTCGAGCGGGAAGGTTCGTCGGGTCGCTCGGTTCGATTTTTCTGGGTCTCAGATCCCGCAGGGCGACTGTCGGCGCACCGCCGCTCGAAAACCGAATCTCGAACATGGGCGAGGAACTCGTGCCCGGACGAGCCCACCATCGCGTTGCAGTCGTCGAACTTCGTTAGGTCAGACTCGTCGTGTTCGAAGCGGATGATTTGATTTCTTGTCCGGTCGATCAGGCCAATGGAATCGCTATAGTTCGCCGCGAGTCGACGGGCGAGATTTCACTCGAAAAGCCTGAAGAGCTCGAAAAAACCGAGGTGCCCAGATGATCGACGGACTGCGAAAAGCGAATTTGTGGATGATGCTCCTTTTGGTTCTCATGGGCGGGCCGCTCCAGGTGTCGGCAGCGGAGGCCGCCGACCCGAGCTCGACCCCTACTGAGGTCGCAGAAGTGCAGGCGGACGACGCGGAGGTTTCGGGAGAATCGACGCGGCTCGAACCTCGCTATCAGCCGCGGGAGCCCAAAGAGAAAAGCTGGTATAACGGCAGCTACATTTTTGGAATGACGCGCAGTGTCGCGAATACCACGATCATTCCCGCCGGCAAGGTTCCCCTCTTCTTCCTGACGGTGCCTCTCGACATCGTGTTCCTACCCTTTGCCATGATTGGAGGCCTCTTCGGATGATGGATCTCGCTGTTTCTCGTCGAAGTATTTCAAATCACGCGATTGCCGCGGTCTCGCTGTTTTCGGCATTCGCGATCCTACTCGGAGGCTGTGCGCAGCAGGCCATCCGTGGAGGTGAGGGAACAGACAATCCCGACCTCGATGCACCGGCGCTCAGCGTGAAACTCGATCGCGAGGACATCAACTACCTGGTCGCCGACTATCTAGGCGCACTCGAGAGTTCGCGCTTTTGGCAACAGGAGATCCGGAAGCGTGGCGACCGGCCCCTGGTCGCGATTTGGCCGATTCAGAATGCGACTTCGCAGCATATCGAGGACCAGCTCTTGACGCTGCTCTCGTCGATCGAGACTGCGCTCGTCAACACGGGGGACGTCCGGGTCGTCGCTCGTTCCCGTCAGGCGGAGCTGGCGAAGGAGGTCGGCCTCCAACAGACGTCCGCCTACGACGCTTCCACGGCGCGGGAGATCGGGAGACAACTGGGCGTGAAATATTTCTTCACCGGCAAGATCACCTCCGTCGAGGAAAGGCTGAACAAACTGAAGCGCGTCCAGTACAGCCTCTTTCTGCAGGTGATCGAGATCGAGACGGGGATGATCGAGTTCCAGAATGAGGTGACCCGTTCCAAGGCGATCAAGGGTTGATCCTCGACGGGTGTTTCCGACGAGGGGCAGGTCTCGCGCTGGTCGCCGCCTTCGGGTTGCTCTCCGGCTGCGCGACCTATTCAGACCGCATCGCCGAGGTCCAGGCTGAGGCAAGCCGTGGCGCCTATCCGGCCGCGCTCAAGAAGATCAACAAGGTCCTGGGCGTCTCCTCCGTTCAGGATCTGCCACGGTCCTGGAAAGGCGATCGTCCTCTCGCGATCCTCGAGCGCGCGATGCTGCTCCAGGCGACGGGCGAATACGCTCTGAGCTCGCGGGACATGAGCGGCGCAGAGACCGAACTCGAGCTGCTCGATTTGAAGATGGATACCCCCGGACAGATCGGGAAATACATCTACAGCGATTCGTCGCAGGACTATGAAGCGTCCCCGACGGAGAGGATGACGCTCAATGGGCTGAACCTCGTGAACTTCCTGGCGCTCGGAGATCTTTCGAAGGCTGCTGTCGAGGCGCGGCGGTTCACGAATATGCGGGATTACCTCGCTTCAATCGGATTGGGTACGCACGGCACGTTCGGCGCCTATGTCTCGGGATTTGTATTCGAATGGCTCGGCGAGGGCGACCGAGCCCTGCGCTACTACGAAGAAGCGCTCGAAGGCGGAAATCTGAACTCGCTGGCCGCTCCGATCGCGCGACTCGCCCGATCCAATCCCTACCGTGGCCCGAGGATCGAGGCCTCACTCGCTCATTCAGCGCCGAACGCGACCGCTGGCGGAAGCGCTTCGAATTCGGAGATTCTCACGATCATCGCGCTCGGGCGGGTGCCCCACAAGGTTCCCAAACGAATTCCGATCGGAGTCGCGGTCGGTCTGGCCGGCACATGGATTACGGGAAACGCGGCCATCCTCGAGCGATCGGTCTTCAAGGTCGTTGTCTACCCCGAACTCGAGAATTCGGGGACGCGGGCGAAGAAGGCCACGTTGAAGATCGACGGAAGTTCCGTTCCCGTCGAATTCGTCAGCCATCTCGGCTCCGACATCCGCAAGGAATATGAGTTGATCAAACCGCGGATTCTCGGTGCCGCGCTCACGCGGATGATCGCGCGTGCGGCCGTTGCCGAGGGCGCTCGCTATTCCGGACGGCAGGCCGGTGGCGGGGCGGGCGCCGTGATCGGACTACTGGCGGCCCTGGCTGCCGAGGGCTCTCTGGTCGCGCTCGACAAACCCGACACCCGAAGTTGGACATTCATGCCCGAGCAAATCGCCGTCGCTCGAATTGCGGTTGCGCCGGGAGAGCATCAAGTTGATGTCGTCATTCCCGGCGTCTCGGAGACTCGCTCCGTCCTCGTAAACGTACCCAACGGCGGCTTTGCGGTCGTCGTCGTGACCGTGCCTCGCTGAGCAAGTTCGAATTCAACACAGATTGCGGCGATCGAACCCGAGGCCGGACATCGGGCTCGAACCTATGGGGATCCAGTGATGAAGAGCGAAAAACTGTCTAGACCTACGCGGTACAGGATAAACTAGTCGTTGCGCGGGGCGCCGGGTGCGAATAGCGCAAACAGGAAAACGCCCGTGGACAAAGCGCAGGCCCACAATAGGCCCGCTTGATACGAGCCGAGAAAAGTCTTCGAAGCGGCCAGAAACGTCGGGCCGATGGCGCTCGCCGCCACCATCGCGCTCATCTGGATACTGGAGATCGCACCGAGATGGGTGCGACCGAAGAAGTTCGGCATCGCGACGTTGAGAAGCGTTGCGAAGAGCCCGCCGGCACCGCCCCATCCGAGAATCATCATCCATAGGAAG
>Ga0209988_10003740_pt1 | contig 10078 bp, 5 predicted proteins | sample N075metaG_FD_183115 | JGI IMG/M metagenome (GOLD analysis project Ga0209988, IMG submission 183115) | Deep subsurface microbial communities from Kermadec Trench to uncover new lineages of life (NeLLi) - N075 metaG (SPAdes) (version 2) | ecosystem: Environmental > Aquatic > Marine > Ocean trench... | reverse complement strand
CTCATTCATGTCCCCTCTCAGATTGCTCATAGCGCCATTCTAAACAGGTTAGGCGAAGCAATGCAAAATCCATTAAAATGGAGTGCTTCGCAAAGGGAGAAAAGTTTATGTTTTCTGTAAGTCGCATGCTGGCCATGGCCATCGCTGTTTCATGTTTTCTCATGGCCGGGCCGGCGCTGGCGAGAACGAGTGATGAACTGAAAGCCTTGCAGCAGGAAATTCAGACCCTCCAGCAAGGCCAGGCGAATATCCGGAAGGACCTGGACGATATGTAGTGGTCAAGTCATTTTGGCCACGGGATAAGAGCCGTTCCAGTATTGTGCCTCCGCAGCATTTGGAGTTTGTCCATCGTTGTGTTGATGCGGTCGGACCCGACTGTAATAGCCAATAATATAGTTCACGATTGCTGTCCTGGCCTCAGCAAAGGATCCGTAACCTGTTTTCGGCATGCTCGTTGGCGCGGCGGTCAACCGTACGCGAGTCGGACAGGGATGTTGGGTACCGGTAACGAGCCTGACCACTATCTCTCTCGGCTGATAATGTAATTGTGTCCGGCTTCCAGTGGCTGGACGATGGTAGAGGCGCTGCCGTCGCTCCAGTCAACAACAAGGCGGTTGATCCGCTCGTACGGCCCCAGCCCGAAATGCGCCACCGGTGGGTCGAAAGAGACAAAGCCGCCGCCGGCCTTGATTTCCCGCAGTTGGTGACGCTCATCGTTTTCGCCGTAAAACAGCGTGATCCGGTTGCCGATACCGAAGTGATTGCCCAGCGTGTCGCGGAATTCGAATGAGATAGAATGCCGCTCCTCTTGCACGTGGTTGATGAACACGTCGAACTCGCCGTCCAGCGAACGGGAAATGATATCGAGGTCGCCGTCCCGGTCGAAGTCCAGGTAAACGAAAGCGTGCTGCTTGCGCAGATTCACCAGGCCGAATTCCTGCTCCCGGGCCTCGAAGCCCTGGCCGGCCTGATTGTGGAAAAACTTGTTTGAATACATCGACGTTTCCAGCCACCAGCCATTGGTCACGTACAGATCCTGCCACTCGTCGAGGTCGAGGTCGGCGAAGCGCGCATTCCACGCCCAGAAGGCATCAAACACGCCCAACGCCTTAGCTTGCTCGGTGTAGCGGCCGTCGGACTGCCGCACCAACAGCACATTGCCCTGCATGGCTTGATCGATCGCGCCCTGGTCGAGGTACTTGTCGCCCAGTATTTTGGGCTGGGCCACTGCGTCATAGGCGGCATAGGCATTGCACAATTGGCGGTGCACGGGGAACGCACCGGCGGGAATCTGTGGACAAAATGTCCAATCGCGCCGAATCAACGATTTCTTGATCCGCAGCGTGATCATGCATTCGTCCCGTTGCCGGACCGTTTCCAGATCCAAACAGCCATCCATATTTGAGCGCCGCAACAGGTCGCTGAGTACGAACCTCTTGCCACACGCTTCACGCACGTCAGAGGATTCGAACAATTCGCAGTAACGCCGCTGGAAATCCTTGCGGCGTTGAATAACGAAGGCTTTGCGCTCCCTGATACCGACCGGCTGATTACCTTGTTCCCGACGCATCGAAAAATCGTTGACCTTGCCGGACAGGAACAGGTCCAGGTCCAGGTCATTGTCGATATCGGCCGCATCGATGCTCATCGTAGCCAGCGTGGACACCGGCACCGGACCACCGGCTGAAAGCTGACGGAACCGACCCGCAGACGTGCCCTCGTAAAAGATATCCGGTTCCATGTAATCGTTGCCAATGATCATGTCAACATGGCCATCCTGGTTCAGGTCGGACCAGTACACCGCAAGCGTTTCGCCAACGATCTCCTGCAGCGGTTGCTGGGCAAAGCCGAGATTTCCCTGGTTCAGCGCGATATAGTTGGTGGCGCGGTGTGCAGGCGCCATGCGGGGGATCAGGAAGAACCAGTTGCCCTTGAGGATATCGAGGTCGCCGTCCTGGTCGATATCCGCAAATGCCGCCGCCTGGGTCATCAGGCCTTCGAGATGCGGCAATGCCACGACTCGCGCCTGCTTGAAACCATCACAATCACCGGCGACGATAAAATCGTCGTCGCCAAAAGTCCCGGCAAACAGGTCCAGGCAACCATCGTTGTCCAGGTCTACCAGGGCGACCAGCAGAACATTGGCTTGTTGCAAGCGGGGAATGTCCAGTTGCACCGGCTCGAAGCGGATTCCTGCGGAATTGCGGTACAGGCGGACCCCGCGGTTGTCGGCGACCGCCAGGTCGGGCCAGCCGTCCCCGTTGAAGTCGCCTGCCGCGATACCCCGGCCCTGTGAGAACGGCAGCATATAGTCCAGCGCCAGTGGCTCCGGATTAAACAGGCCCAGCTTATTGCCCGGCTGGTGTTTGAAGGGCATGGAACCGGCAGGCGATCGTGTGCGATACGCCACTGCGCTCAGACTCACGCCGTCCTGACTGTAGACCACGCCGGCAGCTTCGGCAGGCAGCGCCCGCGAGGAACGCGTCTTCGCCTCCCTGCCCCCCTCGCCCGATCCAGCCGCATTGGCCGGATTCATGCCGGGCTGATTCCGGTGAGAAAAATGCTGCTCGAACATTCTGGCCTCGCGGCCGGCCTGGTAGTCTTCCCAGCCCCCGGCGAAGTAACCTGTCGCCACGCCGAATAGTGCCACGGTCAGGAACAGCTTCCCGGAAAACCGCCAGGACAGCATATTCGCCACCAGCATCAGCGGATAGATGCTGAATACGCCCAGAGTGAACAATAGCACCATCGCGAATTCGGGTGGCAGTCCCGCCACCAGCAGCGCCTGCACAACAACCACGTCGAACGCGATTGGCACCGGCGCGAAGGTGCCAAGCAGCCCAACCAGGGCCATCGCCGCAAAGGATACCTGCCAGCTTGACAGTGACTCGAACGGAATCAGGTTGGCCATGGCTGAGCCAAGCAAGCCGGCCAGGAACATCAGCGGAACCGTGCGCACCGCAATAAACAGGAAGTTGCGCCACAGGTCTCCGGTCAGGCCGCGCAGAGCAACGGACCATGGCTCGGGCCCGACCGGCAGCACTGCACAACTGTCCGCTTGCAACGCAGGAACCGGATCGGCCAATGTACTGTCCCGATCAGCAAAGCGCACCAGCAAAGGCAGCGCCAGCAATAAAAATACGAGCGTTGCGACCAGCTTGGTAACTGCCATGTACATGGGCAACAGACTGAAAGTCATCACCAGCACGATGATGTTCAGCGTCGGCGAGGCGAACATTGTCGCCAGGCTGGTACCCTTGCGCATGCCCTGCTGGTGCATTCCGTAGGCAATGGGTGCGGCGCAGTTTACGCACACACCCAGCGGAGCACCGATCAGCACACCTTTGAGGATATCCCGGAAGACGCTGCGAAAGCTGCTCAGCCGGCGCCGCAATTGCAACAAGGTGAGCACCAGGGTGGCCAGCAGCACGCCGAAGGTCATACCCTGGCGGTTGGTGAGAAGCCAGTTCAGCGTGGAATGAACGATTTTGCGCCACATCGGAACTGCGGCATCGACCGGGAAATGGGCCTCGAAACTCAGCACGTCGGCCATCACGGCTTCCCCGGCCATGGCCGCCTTCTCGTCGATGACCGGGTAACGCGAGCCCAACCAGAACCAGGCGAGCAGCGACACAATCAGGATAATCAGTATCGCGATGCGTTTTTTATAATTCATTCAGTATCCCTGGACTCCCTTTTTGCCCACCGCCCTGGCAATTATACATGAGCCCTGAGGGCCAACAGGTAATCCAGACAACTGGACTGGTTTGTAGCTATTCAGGCTTGAAACAGCCGCCAATCAGGCGCGGATTTGAGTACCGGTAAAAGGCTTGACCCCCCGCTCCCGGCAGGGAACGGGGGGTCAAGATCAGTGGATCGTGCTAACGCCTACTTCTTGGGCGTGTAGTTAGGATCCTTGGAGACAGGCTCTTGAGCAGGGGCCTCGACAGCCCGGCCCTGGAACTGTGCTGAGGGGGCCTCGCTCGAGGGCAGCGCGATGCAGATATCTGGTACGCAGAGGTCCAGTGCCTCGCCCACGCAGATGCCATCCCAGGCAACGTCGCAACAGAAGGAATCCAGGGCGCAGACAGTTGCCTCGCATTCCGCTTGCTCACAGCCGGGTTCGCCATGTGCTTCGGTGCAGTTGCCGCAGGACGCCTCGTCCAGGAACAACAGCCAATCGTCCATCACACTATATGAGCAGCCTTTCCTGAGGTGCCCCTGGCCGACGCCTAGCTCGTCGACGATCTGTTCACATGAACAGCCGGCCGTGTCTTCGATGGTGTAGACCACTCCCAGGGGGTTAGGCAGGGCGGTTTCGAAGACCCCGCTGGCGTCCGTCAGGGCGGAGTTGTTGGACCTAAGCACGCCGCTAGTCGGCACCGACTCGGGGATCACCGTGCCGGGGCAGAAGTCAAACTCCTCAGAAATGCCATCGCAGTCGTTGGCGCCCTCGGCCGGCACGCCGTCATCCAGGATCGCCAGGTCGAAATCACCGGTGCCGGCGCCAAAGCCGTGCACGAGCACGTTGTAGGTCGCACCCGCCTGGGTGGGCCATGCAAATTTCGTGGAGAAACCCGCACAGCCCGCGCCGGCGTTGTCATCCTGACCGCCGATGCACTCTTGGGCCTCGCAGTCGGCGCAGAAGACGCTGATCTTGGTGTCGTAGTCGGCGCTGCCGGTCGCGGGATCGCCGTCGTTACAGGTCGATGCGGTCATCGTGTTGCCGGTGCCGGTCACCGTGTACCAGGTGCCCGGAGCGGTGTTGCTGGTGCCGCAGAAGCCGACATCGTCGAAGGTTGCATCCGTCGTGGTTCCCGGTGTAACCGTATCCACTGCCAGAGGTCCGGCCGCGTCTTCGCAAATGTCGCCGGGGGCAAGTTCTTGACAACTGATGGTGAGATCGAAGTCACCGGTCGCGGCACCGAATCCGTGAACCAGTACCAACTGCTCGCTGTTGTCACCCACCCATGATATTTCGCTCGTCAAGCCGCAACCGGGCGAGTCGTCAATGCCGGTAATGCATCCCAGTTCGCCGCATTCGCCATTGTAGGCCGAGAGCTTGGAGTCATAGTTCGCCTGGTTGCACATGCTCGCGCTGATCAGGCCTTCGAAGGCGACCTTGTACCAGACACCCGGAGCTGTGTTGGAGGTGCTGCAGAAGCCGGCGTCGTCGAACGTTGCACCGTCAGTCGAGCCAGAGATCGTTTCATCGCAGGCTAATTCGATCGCATTGAGGCAGAGATCGTTGGCGGGAACCCCAGGTAGTATGCAAATCGGATCGAGATCGCAGTCCGGGTCGTCACAGTCGGTGAGACCGTCGCAATCGTTGTCGATACCGTCGTCGCATATCTCGGGTTGCGGTACGCAGACACAAGCATCATCCAATGCGCAGTCGGAATCGAAACAGTCGAAATCGCCGTCGCAGTCGTTGTCGTTACCGTCGTTGCAGGTCAGCTCGGTACCATCTTCAGTGGGCACGCACGCCTCGCCACAGCCGGGAAACCTGAAGTTGCAGATGCGGGTGTTGAAGTCGAAACTGCCGGTGGTTTGGTAGTATTCCTGGGTGTACCAGAAGGTGCAGTCGTCGGTCGGGTCGACACTCATCGACGAGTAATCGCCCCAGCGGTTGTTCGAATTCACCTGGGCTCCGCCTCCATCAACGCAGGAGACTTCGCCTCCGGGCAAGGTTCCGGGGGGGTCTCCGCCCATGCGAGAGGTGTAGCTCACGCCGGGAAAGAGATCCGCGCCGGCCACGCTGTAGCCGAGTGCGATGTTGCCGGACTGGTCCTGGGCGATCGAACCCATCCAGCGCTCGAGGCCGTCATCGGGGGCAAAAGTGCCGTCCTGCTGCAGGAACCAACCGGAATCGCCATCGGCGCTGCGGGTCTCGGCCCAGCGGATGCCGGCGCGTTCATCGCCGGCGTTCACGGTGGTGTTGAGCACGACCCGGGCGTTGGTGCCGAACCAACGGTACTGGGCCCGGTACATGGTGAAGAACGAGAGGCTGTCGAGGGGGTCGCCGCCAAGGACCGGGCTAACGTCGCCCAGGAAGCGGTCGAAGTTCGAGCTTGCAACCACGAAGGAACCTTCGCCATAGGTGGAGCTGGCCAGTGACGACCAGTCGACGCACAGCGTGTGGTTGCGGTAGCCGTCGTTGTTGTGGGGTGAGTCGTCAAAGCCCGCGTCTACTGCGGTCCAATAAGTGGGGCAGGTGTTGGCCGGTGGCGGGGGTCCCGCCTGGTGCGGGGGAAGCTGACCTTCGATACAGTCGCCGGCGCCGCAGGGGTTGCTGAACTTGATGAACTTGGCGGCGTTGCCGGCCAGCATCTGGTCGCGCTCCATCACGCCGGCCGAGACCGAGAACGCTCCGCCAGCGCCACCGAAGTCGCGCATCGTGAAGGTGTAGGCGCTCTGTCCGCCGTCGGCGTCGGCGGTGCTGTCATGCCAGACGCCCATTTTCGGGTAGTCGTTGGCGCCGCCAGGCGTCACGTTGAAGGCGTAGCGGTGGTAAGGGCCCAGTGGGTCGCTGGTGGTCGAAACCGCCACGCACTGGATGCCCTCGTTGACCGAGAACTGGCTGAACATCCAGCGGCCGACCTGGTCGTCGTAGAGCACGATCGGGTCGCCGTTGTTGTTGGACTCGCAGAAGCCGCCAAAGCCGCTCCAAAACGTGTTGCCGGCAAGGGGGCCGGCGATCAGGGTGCCGGTGTCGTCGAAGACGCCCCAGATCGAGTTGATGTACTGGATGTAGATACGGTTACCGTCATTGTCCAGGCCGATGTCGCCGTTGGTGTCCGGCGGTACGACGGCGAAGCCGACGGTGGCCAGGTTGTCCGCCTCAGACAGGCCCGGCTCGCTGATGATGGTGCCGGGTGTTGGCCCGAGAGACCAACCGGGTGTCTGCAGTCCGCCGTCGGGAGCGGCGCTGCTGGGGCTCCTGCCCATATCCGGCTTCGCTCGCAGAGGAATCTCCCTGTTAAGCCCCCGGGTCAACGGCGCGGCGCTTACGGCCATCTCGCTCAGCGGCGGCGATGTATCGTTGTAAACAGACTGGCCATAGGACATCTCGGCGCCCTGGGCCCAGGCTGGCAGGACCAGGCCAAGAGTAAACACCGCATTAAAAGACCACAAACCAACACGTTTAAAACTAAATGCTTTCATTACGTACTCCTCCGACGTATATGCTTAATATTGAATGCCGAGCCGACCGCAGCCCCGAAAATATACGCGATCGATCCTCCCTGAATCTGGCAACAAAATGACTGAGTATCACTAATATATAGGACATGGAAATCAATACGTCTACACGGAACACAAAAAAAAGTAATTATCAACGCGGTTTTGGTCAGTCGCCGGGTTTAAAAGATAATGAAAAAATCCTCATTAGCATGCTCTTTTGATGCAACAGTTCCTGAACTCAATGCTTGATGTTCTTCCTGTATCTACCATTTACAAATAGTACCGGCAGAGAAGAAGACCCAGACGTTACGGTAAAAGTTTAGTAAAAGGGCCCCTTGCCTCTCTTTCCCGAGATCACTTAGGCTCAATGATCAGGTAGACGATCGTGGAATCACCGATATTGACCACTTCGTGCCAGGCCACGCCATCGCTTGTGTAACTGCTCCCGGTAACAAGATCGACCTCTCGAGACCCACTTGCATCAGTGATCTTTACCCGACCACCGGCGATCGCGTATCCGAAATGTCGGTCATGAAAGTGGCGCTCGTGGCCAACCGCAGGTGGAAATGTGCAACGAAGAATTCTGTTATTCGAATCTTCGTGTAGTTTTTCACAGACGGGCTCGCCGTTCCATCCAGCCACAAGAGGGTCGGGAAGTGGCGACTTCACCGCGCACGCTCCAACTATTAAAAGAGTGGCAAAAAGTGTGCCCTTTAAACTCGAGTCAAATTCCTGCATTTGTTTTCAGCCTATTTGTTTTTTTAGCGGATCTGCTCCGTGATTAGGGGAACACAATACCAAAGAAGCTCTTAAGCGTGCGAGCCGATTGTCCGGAACCGTCATTACAGTCAAATTCGGGGCAAGAAGAAACGTGAATATTCACTTCGACGTTCGATCTTTGATTACCCTTTTTTCCCTCATAATTTAAGTGTAGCAGCAGATTTTCAGCTTGTTGTTTTTGTGGTCTTTCAGGCAGTTACGGACCTTCTGGCTAATCCATGTCAACTGCCATTGATATTTCTATCATATTGTTTTTATTGATTTTTAATTAATTATTTAGTGTTTTTTACTGGAAATTGCCTTGCGATCCTGTTTAGCAAGAGTAAATTAGTATTGCTGACACATTGATTCCAAGGAGGGAATAATGAAAGCATTTAGGATTTTTATTGTCTTACTTTTCAGCGTTTTTACATTCAGTAACACGCAAGCAGCAAAACCCACCGATAACGATGGAAATTTCATCGGCAATGGTTACCCCAGCGGCCCCCACTTCAATATGCACTTCCATGGCAAAGGCGATACATTCACTTGTCCTGAAGCCCAATACTATTATCAGGTAACGGTTGATCCTGATGGCGATGACGATATTGGTGTTGGAGACCTCGTTAAGTCATGCCCCGATCTGTATACCTGTGTTTTAACCGACCAACAGATATTCGGCAAGGTTATTAACATGCCCAGAGATGGCACAGAGGTTCAGGTACTGGTTGAGTCAGGTCGAAAAGGGCCGAAATCCAAGCCGGACGCTGCGACCCTTGAAGTAATAGATTGGTGTACAAAGCCGTTTGACTCAGATGCTGCGGTATTCAGGCTGCCTAAAAATGCAGACGGGTATGCCGTCTACTCCCGTGTGACCGGTAAGCCAGTAGTTGATCAGAGTTTCGAAGTCCTCGGCCGGTCACTGACGCGTGTCGAAATTGCATGTGACTCCGCGGTGGAGGTTTGCAACGGAATCGATGTGTATGACCTGTTGTTACTGGGCGTTGTCAATGAGACCGGTGTATTTGTGCCGCTGGGTGGTGCGAGTACGGATGACTTCCAGCGCGTCGACGAAAGTGACCATCGCGGTGGCAAGGGTGCCAAAAACGCAACTGAAATTACCTCGATGTTCGAGTTCACCGGGTCTGTCTGTTACATCTATGCTGAAGACCCGGCCTGCGATGATGGCGTCTGCGCAGCAACCGAATTATGTTGCCCGACCGATCCGGTCAGCGGGGATTTTACCGGCGCATGCGTACTTAAAAGCGATGCCATGTTTTACGATGATGTGACCATCACCCAACTCTGCGAAGCAGCGGATACCGACGAAATCAGTTGGGTGGATGAAACCATGTATTGCCGTGATTACGTCAACCAGTGGATATTCAATATTGCAGATTTTGTTGATGTCCTCTTCACTGTCAAAAACAACGGCAGCTACAACGTGAACCTCAGATTCTATCCACTCCCCCTACAAGAATAAAAATGTTAACCCTCAGTGCAAACTTAGCGACCCGGTTACGGGTCGCTTTTTTTTATTCACTTGCCCTGGCCAATTATTCGCTCGAATTTATCCAAACTTCTGAATAAATATTTCAAGAAAATATGCGGGCAGGTCTTTCAGGCTTTCTTGCCAATGCACGCTGGCCTGATCGTCTGCACTATCGCTGATAAATTTAACGCACGCGAAATCAACATTTTCCAGGCTGCAAATCTTGGCCAGGGCATAAGCCTCCATATCCACCACATCGCCTTCATCATGATTGTGGTTAATTGCGAAACTATCCCCTGTAGCGCAGCTGCACTGGGGCAAATCGGTAAAAACCGGTTGGTGGACAATAATTACCGGCGTGGTTTCAAACGGGGTTGTCCCCGGGGCAAAACCCAAAGGTGATACATCCATATCCCGTTGAATAAATGTGTTCGGCGCCACTATTTCACCGCGTTGGTATTTTTTGCTTCCGGCAGTGCCAAAATTGACCACCATTTTTGGTTTGTGTTTTAACAATGCTTTGGTTAAACAGTAGGCCGCATTCACCTTGCCGACACCGGAATATTCAATGGCAATGCCTTCATCCTCAAAATGAAGACCGCCCTCCTCGGGTATGGCCATAATTACCAAAAAGTCTCCATGCAT
>Ga0209988_10003739_pt1 | contig 10080 bp, 12 predicted proteins | sample N075metaG_FD_183115 | JGI IMG/M metagenome (GOLD analysis project Ga0209988, IMG submission 183115) | Deep subsurface microbial communities from Kermadec Trench to uncover new lineages of life (NeLLi) - N075 metaG (SPAdes) (version 2) | ecosystem: Environmental > Aquatic > Marine > Ocean trench... | reverse complement strand
ACTGCCTGGAGATCAAATGATAGGTGTATTCCAGCAAGCCATAGCCTGCCGGGTCGGCAACACCCCAGTCACCGCTGAATTCAACACCATCAAACTTGATCAGCCAGTGCTCAAACCCGGCGGGCAGGTTCATCTGGCCCGAGCGCACTTGATTGGTGTCAGGGTTAAAAGCGATAACCGCTTTAGCACGGGCGCCGCCTGCAGATGTGCCCACACTCAAAATGTCGAGTAAGGCCTGTTTACCATCGGCATGGGTGAACCTGGCGTCCAGTGATTCTGTGCTGGTAAAAGCCAGTGAGGCCAGTTCAACCAGCTCTTTAACATCCAACTGCTTGCCCCCTGCAGGTAAAATGCCAAGGGAAGGCACAAATTCGAGCGCTCCCATCCCCCTCATTCCTATATAACAAAGACGATCAACCGCGTTAAAATCTTTTACTTTACGGCCTGTGCTGGCGAGCCAGATATTGATCAACTTATGTCCATATCTGTCAGGCAAACTATCTGAGACCAGCCCCGGCAGACCATAGAATGAATGATGGGCCAGATCGGTAAATTGGTAAATCCTGTGTGATTTCACCGGCATCATGAGTGGTGCGAGTTCTATACCGATTTTGGCGAATTCCGGATCATATTCAAAACGGGCGAACGGCTCCTGCGCGTCCATTGATACATAGCCAACGACAGTCCCCCAGAGTTTCACCGTCGCGGTGGTCATGAATCTTCGTCGCCCCAGACGATGCCTTTTGCACCAGATTTTTTGCGACTGCCCTTCTTCTGCGCCAAAGCCTCAACCATAGGTGACTTGATATTCCGAGGCAACAAGTTGTCGATAGACGACGCCATCTGGAGCGCTTTGAGAAGTTTAAGCCAGGATTCGAGCTGACTGTCTTTACCGCCTTCTATTCGCCTCAGCGTTGCCACACCGATGCCTGCCTCCCCGGCAAGCTGCTCCTGCGAATAGCCCTGTTGCTTACGAACCCGAGCCAGACGCTTTCCCAGTTCCCTGAGAATCTCTTTTTCTGGCGTCAGGTAATCAATTTTAATCATATCATTCATAATATTAATACCATGTAAACAGCAGTAATTATATCATATGTGATATCTATATGAAGCCATACGATTGTTATGACTGTTTTTGCGAAGCTCTGAAGTATGATACGCATTAATATCTAATGTGATATTAATATTAAAGTATCGTAACTTTATATATCACCAACGATATCATTCAGAACGATTAAAAACTTCTGGTTCGGCCTCGCCCTAACACGACCGGGGCTTATGAAACTGAATCTATCTCAACATCTATGATTTCGTAGCTGGTACGCACATCTGCCAGGGCCTTCATTTGTGCCGATGCTGAACAATACTTTTCCATCGCGAGATCAATGGCGCGTTTAACATGCACCTCTTTCACAGCTACGCCTTTCACCACGAAATGCATTTCGATATCGGTGTAATAATTCGGCATTTCCTCACGTCTGTCGCCGCCTACTTCAACCCAGGCATCAACGACATTCTGACGGGCCTTTTTCAGAATCAGGACCAGATCGATACAGGCACAACAACCGGTGCCAAGCAACAGCATTTCCATGGGCGACATACCGATTTTTTTGTCGCTATCCATGACCACACTGTGACCACTTTCGGATGTTCCAACAAAGCTCAGGTCGCCGGCCCATCGAACACGATGATTGCGCTTCATAATCTGTCATTTCCTAACACGCGATCCAACTCCGCAATTAAATCATTCACATCTTCAACGCCGACAGACAGGCGCACCAACGACTCAGAAATACCCAATCTGGCACGCTTTTCAGCCGGCACTGAAGCATGGGTCATGATGGCGGGGTGATTGATCAGGCTTTCTACACCGCCAAGGCTTTCGGCCAGCGCAAACAACTCACAGCCTTCCAGCATACGTTTGGCAGCAGCAAGGCCGCCCTTCAAATCAATACTGATGATACCGCCGCCGCGGCCGTTCATTTGACGCATGGCCAGATCATGTTGGGGATGTGATTCGAGACCGGGGTACAGGGTTGTTGATATTGCCGGGTGTTTTTCAAGCCAGTGTGCAATCTGCAGTGAATTCTCACAATGTGCATTCATCCTCAATGCCAGTGTTTTTAGCCCGCGCATGGCCAGGAAGCTATCAAATGGACCCTGGATGCCACCAATGGAATTGAGCAGATACCAAAGTCGCTCGGCAAGCTCATCATCATCACCCACAACCGCAATACCGCCCACCATGTCCGAGTGGCCATTGAGAAACTTGGTGGCAGAATGCACCACGATATCTGCGCCTAGTTCGAGCGGTCTTTGTAACATCGGCGAGGCGAAAGTGTTATCAACCACCAGCAAGGTACCATGCTCACGGGCAACTTCAGCCACGGCTGCGATATCGACAATCTTCAACATGGGATTGGTTGGTGTTTCCACCCAGATCATGCGGGTTTCGGGGCGTATGGCGGCTTTTAAGGACTCAATGTTTTCTATTTGCGTAAAACTGAATTGCAGACCTGCTGAGCGCTCACGAACATTGTTGAACAGGCGAAAACTACCACCGTATAGATCATCCATGGCGACCACATGATCACCCGAATCGAGTAATTCCAGCACCGTAGCGGTGGCTGCCATACCCGATGCAAATGCAAAGCCGCGGCTACCACCCTCGAGGTCTGCAATGCATTGCTCGTAAGCGTGACGGGTCGGATTATGGCTGCGCGAGTACTCCCAGCCCTGGTGATCTCCCGGGCTCCTTTGCACATAGGTTGAACTGGCATAAATAGGCGTCATAATAGCGCCGGTGCTTGGATCCGGATGCTGCCCGGCATGGATCGTGCGGGTCGCCAACTGATGTTTTGAGTGCTGTTTCATATTTATTACTGCTGGTCCGTTGTTCTACGTAAATAGTTGAGTAAATCAACCCGGGTAATCAGACCAAGAAAACGTCCACCATCTTTCACGATGGCAACAAAATCCTTGCTGAAAATCGGCATCAGATCGTCGACTGAGTCTTTAACGTCGACCGATGCCAACTCGGTCACCATGGCGGAGCTGACAGGCTTATCGAAGCAATCATCAGAATGCGCCACTGCCAGCAGGATATCCGACTCATCGATAAACCCAACAATGTTTCGATCCTCGATCACTGGTAATTGTGAAACGTCGTACAATTTCATGCGGCTATAGGCATTCGCCAGCGGCTCATCGGGGGCCACCGTAATCGTGTCATTGGATTCGAATGGCCTGGCGATAAGATCCCGCAGGTCACCATGTTGCTGTGACTGTATAAAACCCTGGTCACGCATCCAGAAATCGTTGTACATTTTGGACAAATAGCGGTTGCCGGTATCGGCGGCCAGTGTCAGCACCTTTTTAGCTTCAGTCTGCTCACGGCAGTACTTAAGCGCGGCGGCCATCATTGTTCCAGTCGATGAGCCCGCCAGAATGCCCTCTTTCACCAGCAACTCCCTGCCGGCCAGCATGCTTTCACGATCACCGATGGCGTAGGCTTTGGAAATACGGGTGAAATCACTGATGGTCGGAAGAAAATCCTCACCGATGCCCTCTACCAGCCAACTTGAGCTTTTATCCGACAACACACCATTGTTGATGTACTCGGCAAGGATTGATCCAACCGGATCTGCCAGGACTATTTCCAGATCCGGTGCGACCTTTGCAAAATACCGTGACAATCCGGTGACCGTACCACTCGAGCCAACACCCAATACGATGGCATCAAGGTCCTGGCCCATCTGCTCCCAGATTTCAGGCCCGGTTACCTCTTCATGTGCTTGCGGATTGGATGGATTGCCGAATTGATTAATAAAAAACGCGCCATCCGTCTCCTCCGCCAGGGTCCTGGCAAGATCCTGGTAGTATTCGGGGTGACCCTTGGCCACGTCAGATCGTGTTAAAACCACCCTGGCACCCATGGCTTTTAAATTGGAAATTTTCTCACGGCTCATCTTGTCGGGAATGACCAGTATCAACTTGTAGCCCTTTTGTCCTGCAACCAGCGCCAAACCAAGACCAGTGTTACCAGCGGTGCCCTCCACCAAGGTCGCGCCAGGTTTGAGCAAACCGGCATTTTCGGCGTCTTCGATCATTTTCAGCCCGATCCGATCTTTTTAGAACCGCCCGGGTTCTGACTTTCCAGCTTGATGTAAAGGCTGCATGGACCCGTGTCCAGGTGGTTGATACGGACAATGGGTGTGTTGCCGATCAGATCGAGAACTGAATCATAAACTTGCATGAACGCGAATACTCCCTGAAAAAATAATGGGGTAAAAAAACGGCCGGGAAAAGTCCCGACCGTACTTTATTTCATTTTGAAGAAAATGTCAGGCTGGAGCGGCGTCCATATACGATGCCAGTTTATCTTTGGCCCACAATTTTTCTTTTTTAAGCTTATTCAAAGCCAGGTCTTCCAAAGGGGCGGTGCCCGCTTCAGCCGCAGTTACGCGCTTGTCCAATGCCTGGTGGCGGTTGTAAATGCGAAGAAAGTCTTCATTACCTTTCATTAATTCGTCCATTAGATTCTGGCGGTGTTCAAACATAGATTTACTCCTATACGGGATGGGTCACACGCATAGTTACGGGCGCAAACAAACGGCCCGCTAGCGGGTGATGGTGAAGTTTTGAAATTACGAGACAGGGTGTAACAAATATCAGGAAGGAACCGCGAGTGGCTTGGTACCCTCGCTGCCATTAGTCGGAAATTCCGATTGTAAATTTAAATATTACCATAGCGACACACTTACATTAGCGCAAAATGCAGCAACTGGCAAGTTCGGAATATCAATAGATCCAGTCTAAAACCAATTGTCTTTCAAAAACGACACCACTCTATCTAACTGTTTTTATTAATTATCCAGTAAAATGACATCAACACGCCGGTTCTGCGCCCGGCCATCTTCATCTTCATTGCTGGCAATCGGGAAATCTTCACCCATACCCAAAGCGGTGACCCTGTCGGCCGCTACACCAAGACTGATTAAAGCTTCCATCACGGCATTTGCACGCTGGTCAGATAATTTCAAATTAGCCTCGGCATCGCCACGGGAATCAGTATGCCCTTCCACACGGATTTTTTTAGTGGGTTCGGTTTGTAGCAGGTCCACAACTTCTTCAAGGCTGGCCAATCCGCCATCAACCAGTCGCACCTGGCCGGAGGCAAACAGGACATCACCCAGGGTTACAACCACGCCACTTTCTGTTTCACGTAATTGCAGATTTTCCAATTGTCGTGTCAACGAGGATATTTGCTGGCTGGCCAATTCTGCTTCACGACGGGCGAAGTCCGCTTCTGATGCACTTGAAGTTGCCAGGCGACGGGCCTGAGCTGCCTCTTCTGCAGATTGCTGTGCCGCAATAGCCGATTCAGCCTCTTTTTTCAGGGCGGCCTCTTTTTCTTCGAGCGCCCGCTGGGCATCCTCTTTAGTGGTCGCTACCAACAACCTGGCCTGCTCGGCCTCCTTTCGCGCCTGGTCAGCCTCAAGCTGACTGGACTTGATCAACATCGCACTACGCTGGTCCTCTAAATCATCCAGCGTCTGTTCATACTGTTCGCGCTCTGCCATGGTACGGGCAATCTGGATACGGTGATCAGCCATATATACCAGGTAAGAACGATACAAATCATCCCCATGGGCCTGTTCTGCCGCGCGTAATGCACGCTCGGCCTCACCCAGCGCCAGCGGAGCGTAACCAGCCAACTCAGTATTGGACTTCAGCTCATCCAGTTCAACCCGAACCCGCTCGAGTGCAAGATCTTTTTTAGGTGTGAAGGTGCAGGCGCTTATTAACGCCAGCATCAATATCAAAATAATACGAGTCAGCGAGTGATTCATTTGAATTCATCTCCAAATGTCTCATGCAGACTCGCTTTAAGCGCTTCATTGCTTTTACGCAACTCATTGACCCGACGTCTGGACTTGGCGGTACGGGATTTCTCAATAGCCAACTCTGCATTGATCTCAGCCTCTTCCACCAGATACACAACCACGCTGTACTTCTGCTTTTCCATCGCCAACCGCGAACTTGCAAGTTTCTCGCGGGCAAAGCGCATTTCCACCGGCGCGAATTCGTTTCCACCGACAGATTCAGCGGCATTGATCGCTGCCACTGCCGCATCAAAAATATCCGGTTCGGGCTGCGTGGTTACACACGCTGACAGCAGCAGACAGACTATTGAGAAAAAGATGGGTTTCATTAAATTCAGCACCTGAAAAATATTGGATAAGTATGACCTAACAACCGTCAAGGTAGAACCCCTAATTGGTAATCAAGTCCGACACCCTCAAACTTCAACGGCATCTGGCTGGTTTTCCGGTGCAGCTTGACTAAAAGCGGGCAGGCTTCTGCAATTTGTCACCAGTCGGCGAATGGCCGGAAACGCCGACATATCGATCGCGAAACGTTCCGCGTTATAAACCTGCGGGACCAGAAAGCACTCGAATAACCCGGCTTGCTGTGCGTAAAATCCGGAATCCTTATCGACACGGTCATCCAGTTGTTTCTCAATGGCCGCAAAACCACTGCTCATCCAGTGCGACATCCAGGCAAACGCATCGAAGTCATCAGCAAACAAACCCTTAAGGTATTTTTGTACGCGCAGATTATTAATCGGGTGTATTTCACAAGCCACCTGTAAGGCCAGCGATCGAACCCTTGCGCGCTGCAGCGGTTCTGCAGGCAACAACGGATAAGCCTCGAAGCTCTCATCGAGGTACTCACAAATCGCCAAAGACTGCGTCAGCACCTGGCCCTGGTGAACAAACGCCGGCACCAGACCCTGCGGGTTGATCTCACGGTAGCTATCGGAAAGTTGCTCTCCACCATTATTGACCAGATGAATGGGTATGGTCGTGTAACAAAGCCCTTTCAGGTTCAGTGCGATTCGTACCCGATAGGCTGCAGAGCTGCGCCAATAACTGTATAGCGTCAAGCGGGCTGATTCTTCAGCTTTCATACTGCACAATTGTTTGCTCAATGGCGCCAAAAATTGAATCACCCTGCCGGTCAAACATTTCCACCCGAATGCTGTCGCCAAACTTCATGAAAGATGTGGATGGCTTACCATTGGCGATGATTTCCAACATGCGTATTTCAGCAAGGCAGGATGCGCCTTTATCGGTATCTTCATTCGCGACCGTCCCGGAGCCCACAATCGTACCGGCAGTTAGTGGCCGGGTCCGGGCTGCATGAGCGATCAATTGGGCAAAATTGAACTGCATATCATCACCGGCTTCCGGTTCACCAAAAAACTCGCCATTCAGCGTGCTGTGCAAAGCCAGTGACAAGGTGCTGTCCTGCCAATGCTCGCCGAGTTCATCCGGAGTGACAAACACCGGCGATAAGGCCGAGCGTGGTTTGGACTGCAAAAATCCGAAACCCTTGGCCAGTTCAGCAGGAATCAAATTCCGTAAACTCACATCGTTGATCAAGCCAAGCAGTTGAATGTGCGACTCCGCATTTTCAGCGCTCACCGCCATCGGCACATCATCGGTGATGACAATGATTTCTGATTCAAAGTCGATACCATAGTCTTCACTGACCACCGGCACCGAATCTCTTGGTCCCAAAAAACCAGCCGAGGTCGCCTGATACATCAGGGGATCAACATAAAACGATTCCGGCACTTCGGCCCCACGCGCCTTGCGCACTCGTTCCACATGCGGCAGGTAAGCGCTGCCATCAACAAACTCAAAGGCCCTGGGCAATGGCGCCGCAAGTGCTTCAACATCCAGATCCTGGATGCCGCCGCATGTGCCATCGTTCAATTCGGCATAAAGAGCATTCAACCTGGGTGCCGTCTGTTGCCAGTCATCGAGGGCAATCTGCAAGGTCGCTGCGATATCAGTTGCAGCTACAAAATGAGCAAGATTCCGGCTGACTACAATCAGGCTGCCGTCACGGCCACCGGTTTTCAGAGATGCAAGTTTCATGGTTTCTGGAATACTCCGTATACTTCATATAATTCAATACAAATGTTATTTGCTCAATTGTAAGTGATTTTGGCTAAACGCGGGACAATCGCAAAGCCGGATTCGGTCTCTTCTAATAGGATACGATGGTTCGATGAAAATGTTTTTCACCAAGTTCATTGATGGATCGGTCATCTGGCCTTACCTCTTGTAAATGGAACTACAATCTGTGCCACTTCTAACGATACTAATCTGGCTGGTCCAACTGGCCTTGATCATTCATGTCTTGAAAACCGGTCGTAGCCGCTACTGGATCATGATGCTGATATTCATGCCAATGATCGGTGGCATTGCCTATTTTGTCATCGAACTGTTACCCGAGTTTTCCACTAGCATCGCCGGGCAACGGGCTGTCAGAAGCGTCAAACAAACCCTGAACCCGGGTGCGGACCTACGCACTAACGAAGCCGCCTGGAACCAGTCACCAAACGTCGACAACGGACGCCGCTATGCCCAATCTCTTATGGACATGGGCAAAACAGGGGAAGCCGAAGACATCATCAAGCAAGCACTAAAAGGCCTGTTTTCAACCGAGCCCACCCTGCTGTTGCTCAAGGCACAAATCGAATTTGACACAGAACGCACAGCCAAAGCGGTCACCACTCTCGAACTCCTGCAACAAAACAACTCCGATTTTCGCTCCGCCGAAGGCCACCTGCTCTACGCACGCGCACTGGAAGCCGAAAACCGGATTGACCAAGCCGTCAAGGAATACTCAGCCGTCTCCGGCTACTTTCCCGGCGTGGAAGCCAGATACCGCCTGGCCCTCTGCCTGGCAGTTTCGGGCAACGCCTCGGCCTCCAAAGCCGAACTCGACTCCATTCTCAACGACGCCAAACTCGCCCCACCCCATTTTCTCAAAAGCCAGAAAACCTGGCTGGATGCTGTTAAAAAAGAACTGGGTTGAGAGTCTGGCCGAAAGCTTTAAGAGCAAGAGCGGCCCACAGATTACACAGATTTCACGGATTAAGGGCGGGTTTGTGTAGGCTGATGGTTTAATCGGCAGTTTCTTGAATTTCGTACCTGAGGAAAGATATATGTAACCCAGCGTCCAGTACGCACCGCGCTGAACAATCTGTGAAATCTGTGTAATCTGTGGGCCGCTCTTGCCCTGCTCTTCATATACAAAATGAAAGCACCCACCACCAACCATTACGGAACGCTGTTGGAGGTCCCGGATATTTACTGCGCAAATTCCGGGATGACGGTGCCTTAGTCAGAGTGTCGCGGAGGTTAGTTGGCACAAATTTCAAACAAAATATTTGCCCCACTACCCCAATTCTGGTATAAAGCCCTGCTCTCTGGTATATGCAGTTCGTGACCAGAAATCGAGGTGCCGGATTTGATTGGGGTTTCCCAGCGATTACACGGCATCAAATACGCACACATACCGCAACCGTTCGGTTGGGTGCCCTGCAAAATCAGGGTTTTCCGAACAGGGTATGTGGAGGATTAACCCGGGAATTCAGTGTAGCCAGATTTTGAAAATCTACGGCCGCTGCGTTTCTGTTATGTAAAGGATATAAATAATGGCTAATATTACCATGCGCCAAATGCTTGAAGCCGGCGTGCACTTCGGTCACCAGACTCGCTACTGGGATCCCAAAATGGCTCCATACATTTTTGGATCACGTGGAAAAATCCACATCATCAACCTCGAGACATCATTGCCCATGTTAGTGGATGCAATGAATTTCATCGGTGGTATCGCCGCCAAACGTGGCAGCATCATTTTTGTTGGTACCAAACGAGCCGCATCAAGGGCAGTTGCCGAAGAAGCACAACGTTGTGGTATGCCATATGTGTCACACCGCTGGCTGGGTGGCATGTTGACCAACTTCCGTACCATCCGTCAATCAATCAAGCGTCTGCGCCAGATTGAGAAAATGGAAGAAGACGGCAGCTTTGCACTTCTGGTCAAGAAAGAAGTTCTGCAACTGACCCGCGAACGCGATAAGTTGGAAAAGACCCTCGGTGGTATCAAGGACATGAAGAAACTTCCGGACGCCATGTTTGTACTGGATGTTGGTCATGAAGACATTGCTGTTAAAGAAGCCCGTAAGTTGGGTATTCCGGTTATTGCCGTAGTAGA
>Ga0209988_10003734_pt1 | contig 10082 bp, 8 predicted proteins | sample N075metaG_FD_183115 | JGI IMG/M metagenome (GOLD analysis project Ga0209988, IMG submission 183115) | Deep subsurface microbial communities from Kermadec Trench to uncover new lineages of life (NeLLi) - N075 metaG (SPAdes) (version 2) | ecosystem: Environmental > Aquatic > Marine > Ocean trench... | reverse complement strand
CGGCGCGCGCTAGGAGTATTCGGGGATGTTCCTTGCGCCACTGGCCGCACCTTCGCCATGAGGAAACGACAGATCGGCGACGCCTGCTTGCGCGCCATGGCAGCTTGACGCCAACCCGGTTCGCTGACCAACTGAAACCAGCCCGAAGGGCCGCATGATGCCCGGACCAAAGACGGGGTGAAACCCACCTGATCATGCACTGACAATCTAGCTGGACCACTCTGTGGGGGCCGATCATGGGAATGCGCCCAATACAATTGCGGATGTATCTGAGCTTGTGAAGGCTTTCGGGCAAAAGAACGACACGCTGATTCGGCTTGGCGTTCAGCGGTTTTTGGAGTGGTATCGTGACTCTTTCGACGCCTAGAGCAGACGTCGCCATGCCCGGTTCTCCGCAAGAACGCCTTCTTTTCGTTATCAATGACCTGGCCTTCCTTATTTCGCACCGCCTCCCAGTAGCGCAGGCGGCGCTTGACGCAGGTTATGAAGTACATATCGCTGCACCAAATGACGTTTCTTCTGAGCGGGAACTTGCTGGATCGGGGTTTCATCTCCACCGTCTTAACATGCATCGGCACAAGACAAATCCTTTCTTGGAATTACGCAGTTTCTGGGAAATCTACCGCATTTACCGAAGAGTGAAGCCGGGTTTTGTCCATCTCGTCACCATCAAGCCGGTTCTCTTTGGTGGTATTGCTGCGCGGCTTGCCCGGGTACCGTGTGTCGTTTCTGCAATCAGTGGGCTGGGATATGTCTTTGTCGGCAGCAGCCTCGATAGCCGGATCATCGGCCTGTTCGTAAAGCCGCTTTTTCGCTTTGCGCTTGGCCACCGGGCCCAGAGGGTGATCTTTCAGAACGATGATGACCGGAGGATGATCGAGGGGCTCGGCGTGGACCTCTCGGAGAAGGCCGAAATGATCCGGGGTTCTGGAGTTGATCTGGAGGTTTTCAAACCAACTCCGGAGACCGAAGGACCCGTGACGGTGGTGCTTCCGTCCCGTCTCCTGCGTGACAAAGGGGTCGCGGAATTTGTCGAAGCGGCTGGTATTCTGAAACGCGAGGGCTCGACGGCCCGGTTTGTATTGGTCGGCGATGCGCCGGAGGGAAACCCGGCCAGTGTCCCACAGCATATACTCGATGCCTGGAAGGCTGAGGGCATGGTCGAGTTCTGGGGCTTTCGGAGCGACATGCCTGATGTTCTCAGGCGGTCTCATATTGTCGTGTTGCCTTCTTATCGCGAGGGATTTCCGAAGGCACTCATCGAGGCGGCAGCTTGTGGACGAGCAGTGGTAACCACTGATGCTCCCGGCTGTCGCGACGCAATCATCGAAAACCGAACCGGACGGCTGGTGCCGGTTCGAGATGGCCTGGCGCTCGCGGACGCGATGCGCAGTCTGATCGAAGATAAAGAACTCCGCCTTCAAATGGGTATTGCCGGAAGGAAACTCGCCGAGCAGGCATTTTCGATTGAGCATGTCACGCGCCGTCACCTAGATATCTACCTGGGGCTTTCCTCCGGAAGGCTGAAATCCTTCGAGCAAGTGACTTAGGAACGATCGATGTGCGGAATTGCAGGAATTCTGGAGCCTGAGGCAACCGGTGATCTCAGCGGTATTGCCCGCAAGATGACCGATCGATTGATCCATCGCGGTCCGGACGGCGAAGATGTCTGGGCCGACAATGACGCCGGTGTTGCGCTTGGCCATCGGCGGCTCGCGATCATCGATCTGAGCGCCGCCGGGCATCAGCCGATGATCTCTTCCTGTGGCCGTATGGTCATTTCCTACAATGGGGAAATCTATAATGCGCCGGAACTGCGCGCGGAGCTTGTGGCGAAGGGGCGGGCTTTTCGAGGAAGGTCCGATACCGAGGTTATCGTCGAAGGCGCCGCGGAATGGGGGCTGGAGGCACTTCTGCCCCGTCTGATCGGGATGTTTGCGTTTGCGCTTTGGGATCGTCGGAACCGGCGTTTGACCCTCGTGCGCGACCGGTTCGGCATCAAGCCATTGTACTGGAGCTATGATCGGGGACGGTTTCTGTTTGGCTCTGAGTTGAAAGCTATTACGGCCCATCCGGAGTTCGATCGCGAGATCGACCGGAATGCGGTCGCCGCCTATTTGCGGTTCTGCTATGTGCCATCGCCGCAGTCGATCTATCGAGCGGCACGCAAGCTCGAAGCGGGCCATATCCTGGAGATATCTCCGGGCGGGGCGCCCGAGTTAAAGGCGTGGTGGCGGCTCTCCGATATCATTCGTGAGGCTCGCGCGACGCCCTTTGCAGGGAGCGAGGAAGAAGCGGCCGAGGCACTGGAGGATCTGCTGCTCGATGCTGTGCGGCGGCGCATGGTCGCTGATGTTCCGCTTGGCGCCTTTCTCTCGGGAGGAGTGGATAGCTCGACCGTCACGGCGCTGATGCAGGCGCAGTCCGATCGACCTGTGAAGACATTCACGATCGGGTTCGACCAACCCGGCTATGACGAAGCAAAGCATGCAAAGGCAGTGGCTGCCCATCTGGGAACGGATCACCGCGAGCTGATCTTGACCCCCGATGAGGCGATGGCGGTCATTCCGAAACTGCCGGATATGTACGATGAGCCGTTTGCAGATAGCTCGCAGATTCCCACCTATCTGGTTTCACGCATGACGCGGGAGCACGTTTCGGTCGCCTTATCGGGCGATGGTGGAGACGAACTCTTTGCCGGCTATAACCGCTACATCGAAGCCGCAGGGCGTTTGCGCCCGATCTGGGCTTTGCCGGGGCTCGCGCGGCGGGTGATTGCAAAAGGAATCGATGCAGTCCCCACGCGGCTATGGCCTCGCTTGATCCCTTATTTGCCTCAGGCTGGCGAGAAGATGGAAAAACTTGCTGGCGCGATCGTCGCCGGGCATGAGGGTTTCTACAAGCGTGTCGTGTCCACTTGGCATGACCCGGAGGATGTGATTTCCGGAGGGCAGGAAACCTGGGGAAGCGCCTGGGACGAGGCCGAAACGCTCTGTCCAGATCCGGTTGAGCGGATGCAGTATCTGGACGCCATGACATACATGACGGATGATATTCTGGCCAAGGTTGACAGGGCATCCATGGCCGTTTCCCTCGAGGTGCGGGTTCCGCTCTTGGATCATCGTGTCGCAGCGTTCGCCTGGTCACTGCCGATGCAGACGAAACTGGCGGGCGTGCAGGGAAAGCGTGTGTTGCGTCGTGTGCTCCATAGGTATGTGCCGCGCCGCATGATCGAGCGGCCCAAACAGGGGTTTGGAGTTCCGATCGGGGAATGGCTTCGGTCGCCGTTGAGGGATTGGGCCGGCGACTTGCTCTCCAGCGCGTCACTCAGACAGCGCGGTTTGATTTGTCCCCAGACCGTAGAAACGCTTTGGTCAGAGCATCAGAGCCGCAGGAAAGACCATTCTGCCCGCCTTTGGGCGGTGATCACCTTGCAGGCGCATTCGATATGATCGTTTCGCGGATATCCTCCAGGGAGCGTCAAGGCGCTCGGGGGGCAGGAACCGCCGCGTCATGCACGGGATGCATAGCAATTCTCAGAACCGGTCGATCACCGTCACCCCGACACGGGCATAACCGTCCATCTCGGCGATCGCCGCTGGCGCCTCCTCGAGCGTAATTCTGCGGGTCACCAGCCGGCTCGGATCCATCCGTCCGGCCTGAATTGCCGCGAACAGGGCCGGGAACCGGCTGGCGGCAAGCCCGCGTGTGCCCAGGATCTGCAATTGCCGCGCATAGATCAGCTCGTAGAGCGGCAAGGCGGGGGTCGCATGGATCCCCGTGGGCATGCCGATCTGCACATGGCGTCCCAGCGGCGCCAGCCCGCGCAGGGAATTCTCGAAGGTCGCGGTGATCCCCAGCGCCTCGACCGAGACCTGGGCGCCGCCGCCGGTGATCTCGCGCACCGCGCCCCCGACATCGTTCAACCCCTCGGCATCGAGGGTGCGCGTCGCGCCCATCGCCGCCGCCATCTCCAGGGCGCCGGAATTGACATCGATCGCCAGCACCTGCGCGCCCAGCGCCGCGCCGATCATCACCACCGACAGGCCGACCCCGCCGCAGCCATGCACCGCCAGCCACTCTCCCGGCGCCAGCCGGGCGCGATCGACCACCGCCCGCCAGGCGGTGGTCACCCGGCACCCCATGCCGGCGGCGGTGGCGAAATCCATCTCGCCGGGCAATTCGACCAGGTTGAAATCCGCCCGCTGCAGCGCCACGCGCTCGGCATAGGCGCCCCAGGAGGAGAACCCGACCACATGCTGATGCGCGCAAACCGTCGCGTCGCCGCCGACGCAGTCGGGGCATCGGCCGCAGGCCAGGATAAAGGGCGCCGTCACCCGCATGCCGTTGCGGAAACGCCGGCAATCCGGCCCGGTCTCGACGATGACGCCGGCGAACTCGTGCCCCGGCACATGCGGCGGCGCGATCCGCGACACCGACCCCTTCCAGCCATGCCAGTCCGAGCGGCAGACCCCGCAAGCGCCGACCTCGATGACCACGCCATCGGCGGGGCATTCGGGTTCCGCCACCTGCGTGACGGCCATCGGCCCGCCAAATTCCTCAAAACGGACAGCTTTCATGATCGACTTCCCTCCCGTGGCCAGATCCGGACAAGGCTATGTCACATGCGGCATAGGCGCCAGCACGCCTCAGCGTCAGAGCCTTGTCCGACCTGATGAAATCAGGCCGGAGGCTCTACCCCTTTGTTTGCGCAATTTCCGCGTCGCCAACTGGACCCATTTGGCTCGAAATTGCTCTATAGCGCCGCCAGGCGGGCCTTGAACCCCTCTGCCGCCATCGCGAACCCGCCCCCCGCGGCATCGACGAAGTGCACATGCTCGCCTTGCTCCAGGTTGAACACCAGGCAGGTCATCAGGGCGGTGCGGTCGCGGTGCAGGCCGTAGACCAGCCGCCGCTGGCGGTATTGGTCCTCCAGCCACGCCTCGATCCGCCCGGCCTGCTCCGGCGTGACGTCGAGCACGGTTCTGAGCATCCCGTCGAACTTGCGGAAATCGGTCTGCACCTTCAACTCGCCGCGATATCGCGGCGCGTCGTAGGCGCCGATCTTGCCGCCGCGCCGCTCGCACCAGTATTGCAGCGCCGCAGTCACCAGGGCCCGGACGTAGCTGCGCAGGAAGCTGCCCCGGCCCGCCGTGGCCCGGGCCTCCAGCGCCAACCCCCGGGGCGGCCAGCGGAACCGCAACGTCCGGTCGCTGGCGGGTGCGAAACCGGCAATGCCGCCTTGCAGGATATGCGAAAGCTGGGCCAGCGTCTGGCGGAACACCTCGGCCGCCCGGTCAGCGGCGACGGGCTGGACCATCAGCGCGATCATCTGTCCGCGCGACGCCGCCAGCAGCTCCCAGCGACACGACAACCCCGCCAGATCGGGCGCTTCGGCATCGTCAACAACCCGCAGGATCGCCGGATCGTTTTCCGGCGCGGATTTCAGGATTTCGTCGGCCCGCTCGACGCCCCCGCCGGCGAACATGGCCAGGTTGTTCCCCGGACTCAGGGCAAACTTGCGCACCCGCACATCGTGCCCTTCCGCGCGCAGGCGCGACACCGGCACCGCGGCGGCGCGCAGGCCCAGGCCGAAGGTTTTCTCCGAGAACCCCTGCAGCCGCTGCAGCGCCAGCGCCGCGCGGTCACGGGCCGGGCCGGGCACGACAGCCAATCCGCCATCACCACCGAAGACGAAAGGTATCTGGTAACCGGCACAGGCGTTCAGCACGGCGGTAATCACCGCCGCCCCGACCATGTTGACCTGTTTGTAGCGCCCTTCCTCGATGGCCCGGGTCGAGCCCCGAATGTCGCCACACAGCACGACCCAGTCGTCGGGCACTGGCGCGTAGGCATCGAACTCGGCGAAATCGTCGAATTCGGCGAAGCTCGGCAGTGCGGCGTAGAATTCGATCGACGGATCGGCGCTGTTCATCATCCCGAGGATGGGCGCAAACCGGCCCACGTCAACCGTATCATGCCCTCGTCGGTCGCCCGGAACAGGAAGGCCGGTCCATCCCGGTCGGGCTGAAGCGCGCCCATTGGGCCGGTGCCACCGCGATCCGCAAGATCGTGAAGCCCGCCTTCGAGGCGCACGGCATGCCGTCCTGCGGCCCCCAAGCTCAGCACCGTGGCACGGCAACTAAATGAGAGGCCCCGCAAGACGCTACAATATCAAACGCCCGCAGAGAGGTTTGCGGAATGTGTTGCGTCGATCAGTTGAAACCACCCCCAAAACCGACGCTCAAGGATGCTGCGGAGACATCCGTTTTGCCTCGGATTGCGGACATTCGGTCGAGCGGAAATTCCTCAGCCAAACTCGACGCCATCGGTTCCCTTGAGAACGGAAGCCGCTGCCATCTCAGCAACGAAGCCATTCCTGCTGCGCGAAAGTGGTGATGTTTTAGCAGCCCGCCAGCGCTTCTAGCAGTGGTTGGGCCATGCCGCCCCGGAGGCCCTCAACGGCCGTGACGATCTTTGTCGCCCGGTCCTCAGGAATTCTACCTCGGGCCAAGGTATGGAACTTGGCAACGAGATCGGCCCGGCTCGGTGGTTGATCCGGATCACCCCAGGGCACCGAGACAAACTCGTCGAAAGTTCCACGCGCGGTCGTAACAATGACCCTTGTCGGAGACTTGGCAGGAAAATCCGGATCCATTTCCACATCCCTCTCGACCGTTATCTTTTGGGCCAGCTTCACGGCTTGGGGATGATGAAGGCTGTCGACGGACAGGGGCATCAACGCATTTTCGCCGAGGGCTGCAGCGATGGCCATACAATACGGAACGCTGTATTGCGCGCTTTCCGGGGTCGGCGGATCGGCGAGGTTGTTGAGGCTCGCTGCCTGCAGGAAGGTTTCGACCCTTATTTTCTGAATTTCGTCAATCGAGAGATTTCGCCCCCGCATGATCGTCAACAACCCTTCGACGGCGCTGTGGATCCAGCGGCAGCACGCGTAGCGCTTGAAGTAGGTGCGCAAGATTGCGTGGGACGATCGCCCCCCCACGCCGGTTGGGAAGTACCCATCGTCGAGGCCGTCGAGTGCCACGGTTGGGTCGAAACGCTCTTCGATATCCAGAGCATCGCGGCAGCCGGAGAACCCCTGCACAGCCAGGTCCGCCGCCATCATGCCGGCAACGACGGACCAGGGAATCGACTCCTTGACGTTGCTGCCCATGTCCTGACTGAGGGTCAGGTCGGCGATGCGCGGGCCGTGATAGGCGGTGACACCGAGGGCGTGCATGAGCTGGTCGGCGCTCAGACCCCACAGGCGCCCTGCGGTCACCGCCGAACCGAAGCCCGACCAGTTGCCCGTGTGATAAGCCTTGCGGTGCTCCGACATGCCGATACGAACGCAGACCTCGTATCCGGCGACCACGGCGGCCAGAACATCAATGCCTCTGGTAGCAGGTTTGGACGCTGCCGCCAGGGCTGTGGGAATGACAGCGGCGCCCGGGTGGCCAAGCGCGCGCCGGTGACCGTCGTCGATGTCCAATATCGAGGCCGACGCCGCGTTCGCGAAGGCAGCGCCGGTCGGGTGCAGGCGCTCAGCCGCGAACCACACTGCCGCAGCGCCTTCCTGATAGGTCCGCTTGGCGACCGCGTGGACCCGCCGGGCCCCGTCCAACTCCCGGCCCGGGATGGCACAGGCGATGGCGTCGATGATGCAGTCTTCGGCCTTGGCGAGAACCTCGGCCGGCAACTCGCCGGGGCGCAGATCGATCGCCCAGACAGCCAGCCTCGTGGCCACCCATTCGCTCATCTTCCCGTCACCCACTCTGACGGATTTCCAGGACCGAACACGAGGCGTGGCGGACGATACGCGAGGCGGTGCCGGCCAAGAAGGCGCCAGCGACGGCCGCGACGGCGAGCGTCGAGCTGAACTTCATGGCGGTCTCTCCCTGTTATCTTGATAAGTTCGTTCGCGTGTTTCCGGGCAAGCCCCGAAAGGTTTCCCGTGCGCGGGAAACCCCAGCACGAAATACGCTAGCGCATGTTAGGGACGAACTTTTCATAAATTCAAATTATTAAAAATGCTACCTCGATAAATTTTTCTTATATCATGTTTGCCTGGCCGGCTAAGATGTCTGGAGATCGCGTTGAACCTCAAACAGTTGAGTGCTTTTCGGGAAGTCATGCTGACCGGCTCGGTTTCGGAGGCGGCGCGCAATCTTTACCGTACCCAGCCGGCCATCAGTTCCCTGATCGCCAGTCTCGAGGGCGATATCGGGTTCAAGCTGTTCGTGCGCCGCGGTGGCCGCCTGCACCCGGTGGCGGAAGCCCACTACCTGTTCGAGGAGGCAAGCGAGATCATCGGCCGCCTGGATGCAGCGGAGCGGACCATCAAGAGCGTCCGCGATCTGAAGCGCGGCACCATCCGTATCATTTCCATGGCCGGCCCCTCGGTGTTTATGCTGCCTGACCTCATCAGCCGCTTCGTCGAAGGCCGTGACCAGGTGCGGGTATCGCTGATCACCCGCAGTTCCGCCGAGGTTCAGCAGTTGGTCTCGGTGCAGCAATACGACATGGGTTTGGCGGATCTGGGGTTCGCTGATGCCACCCGCTCGCCGCTGGTCGACCATGAGGTCATGAGCTTCGAGTGTCTCTGCGCCATGCCGGCGGGGGATCCGTTGGCCGACAAGGGATGCGTCACTGCCGCCGACCTGGACGGCAAACCGATGGCGACCCTTTACGCCGACCACCCCACCTTCACCCATACGCAAGCTGCCTTCGCCGAGATGGGCGCGCGGCTGAACGTGCGTTTTGAGACCGTGTATTTCATCCCCATGTTCACCTACATTGAACGCGGCCTCGCCTATGCGGTTGTCGATCCGTTCAGCGCCGAGAGCTATAAAATGTTCAGTGGCGGCGAGCCGCGCATCGTCTTCCGGCCGTTCCGCCCGGCGGTTCCTTTGGTCGCCTCGATCATGACGCCGGCGCACCGGCCGCTTTCCAATCTGGCCCAGTCATTCCTCTCCCTCCTCCGCGAAGAAGTGCTCCGTATCGGGGAAGCGTATTCAGCGGCCGGGGACGCCGGAGTCACGCCGCCTGCGTAAATTCGGCAGGTGGGGTTTGCCGGACGGTCACTCTCCCTCCGGCTAGGCAGGGATGAAGACCTTCTACCATGAGCAGGGCACACTGCCTGAACCATGAAGCCCAGCGCGGATTGTCCGGCGTCAGCGCCGGGCGCCATTATTCCATCGCGACGCAGTCGATCTCGATCAGCATGTCCTTGTAACGTCACGCACATCCCCGGCGTCTGGTTGGGGTTGGTGGGCATTCCCGGATAGGCACATCTGCGCCTGAAGAACGCGTGAGTGTCGGCAATGCGGCGATGAAGGGGCCTTCAGGCGCAGCCAAGCGAACGTCCGGGTTGTGCGGTGGTTTCAACCGATCGCCGCAACACACTGTACGAACTTCTCCGCCTCGATCGCTTTTAACAAGGCCAGCGGGTCATAGGCGATGCTGGTCTCTGAAAAGGTGTAGCGGGGTTATCGAAGCGCATCACGTGCCATATGGGCGACGGCTTCGAGGATCGGGGTCGAGGCTTTGAGCGCGCTGTCGGCACGCTCGGCCCGGGTCAGCCAATCGGCCGCTGCCATGAAGTTTGCGGCGAAAATTACGGCCTCAATGTTAATGGTTTTTTCACCACACCTATTCTATGGAAAGGGCGCTCCCTGCCAGGACGCGCAGAGGGGTGGTTCTCCCCTCGTCCTTACATCCGTCCCGAGGCTGGCGGGCTGGGAGCGGCCTCAATACCCAGTTGCGGGGTATTTCCGCCCCAGCTTCGGCTGGGGCGGAGTCCGTTCCACCGCAACCGGCATCGATTGGTATCAGGGGCTCCCGGTCCCTCGTCTGAAAGGACCTTCGCGCGTCGCGCGGTGGCTGTGACACGCACGCCGAACACGGCTGTACAATTCCACAGAATAAATCTCCCCGCCCTCGGCTCGTTTGCCTCAGGCGTCAGAATGGCGGAATTTTACTCCGCGACGGCCAGACAAAACGACCGTTTCCGTGGTCAATTTTCGCGCCGGGGGTCACAGACACACATTGTTAATGATGCTGCGCCAATCTCCGCAACA
>Ga0209988_10003733_pt1 | contig 10083 bp, 9 predicted proteins | sample N075metaG_FD_183115 | JGI IMG/M metagenome (GOLD analysis project Ga0209988, IMG submission 183115) | Deep subsurface microbial communities from Kermadec Trench to uncover new lineages of life (NeLLi) - N075 metaG (SPAdes) (version 2) | ecosystem: Environmental > Aquatic > Marine > Ocean trench... | reverse complement strand
ACGTCCAACTAAGCGGCAATGCGCACTCAATGTGAATCGTTTCTTCTACGCGAAAAGCGACCACCCGCTTGGCACCCGGAAATCGCTGCGTGTGGTGTGGCTCCCATAAAATTTCTGCTTCGCCAGTAAGCTGAAGCGTGTCGCCCGTTAGAAAATCGACAAATAGCAGGCCGCTTCTCGGGTTGACCAAAAGGTTACCCAGTGTATTGAACATGCAGTTTCCCGAATAATCAGGGAAAAGTAGCGACGTCTCATGCACGACCATAACAAATCCGGGCTTACCGCCACGATGCGATACATCGACACCATGGGTCCAGTCGCCATTTTCTGAAAATTGGCTGGCAATAAAGAACGTATCGGATCGCGCGATTAGCGCCGCCCCGTCTCTACTTAAGGCCTCTCGTCGATGAACCGTTCGATTCTCTCCAATGCCGTCGACCCTGCTTCCCAACACCGGTTCGCGAGCCTGGATGTATTTCGGACAGTTACCAAAAGCCTGCGATACCTGGATCTCAAAACCATCCTCTTCGACATGGGCTATTTTTCCATTCACTCGGTTTCTACGTCGGGTGTGGAATTCAAGCCCCAGGGCGCCGATATCGGCGCCGTCGACCAGTGCCTTGTTCAACGGATCACCGTAGATGACGCGCGCTTTCACTCGCAGGGTGTGTGGATCAATTGCATCGAGGAACCCAGGCTGTCCGACCAGCACCGAGGCCCACGGCCGACCGGCCTCGTCCGCCGTGCCAACCAGTAGAAAGGGAAGCTTTGAGAAGAATTCTCGATGCTGTTGCGGAAGGCTATCGTGGATCATTCGGCGACCGGCGACCTCCATTTTTTCCCGGATTCCAAGCCGCACCTGAATCTCTTTCTCACCCCGATGAAACGGGGACTCGTTATCACGCATCGATCCGCCTCTTATCCACTGACTACGTGGAATGATAATATAAGGTCGTGGAGCTGGCTATGCCCTACTAATTACTCAATTGATTGGATGATATTCGGTGGAAATCGGTATCTCTTGTAAATATTTGGATTTTTCATTCGACAATTGTCACCGAGTTGTAGTTAACTTGTCCAGTACCTTCTAACTCTTAAAACTTTTAGCAACTCTTTCAAATATATCAAAATTATTCAGAGTTTGCCCTATGATAGCCGCCCCTTCTAACGCCGATAAGATAAGAAGAGATTGCTTTTTTGAATCAGAGCTACTTTTCCCTTTATTTTTTTGAATCGCGGCCTCTAACCATTTTAAGCTTTCTTCAAAAAAGGCTTCTATTTGAATGGTTAGTTCAGGAGGCAGACTCTTTGCTTCTGCCCCAAGTAGTCCACATAAGCATAAGTTTTGATCCTTTTTAATGCCCTTCCTAAAAATATTTATAAAATGATTTATAGGGTCTTGTTGATTTACTTTGGGATCGCCAAGTTTCTCTAAAAAGCGTTCCGTGTATCTTTGGGTTACGGCGACACCTATATCTGTCTTCGTTGGAAAGTGATAATGAACACTGGCAGACTTAATTTCCACCATTTTGGCCACCTCACGAAAACTAAAGCCATTAAAACCAGCTTTCCGCATCAGCTTTTCAGCAGCATCCAGTATTTCTTCTCTTTTTGAAATTTCTTTTTTCATGATTAATACCCATATCGCCGCCAAATTAAATAATCTACCTAATGATAGATAGGGGTTGACAAAAAAGCAAATCTTGATATGCTTTATCTACCTATCGATTGATAGGTAGATTTTACAACCCTAACGAAGGATACAAAAATGACTGAGAAAAGCGAATTTACAAAAAACAGACAAAAACGAGTATTACTCATTATGTCTTCAAATAGTGAAATGGGAATTAGCGGTAAACAAACAGGGACCTGGTTTGAAGAGGTGGCAAGTCCTTACTACATTTTGACAGAAGCAGGTTATGAAGTAGTTTTTGCTTCACCCGATGGAGGAGCTGCGCCTATTGATCTCTTGAGTATGAAAGCTCCCTTCACTACACCAAACACTGAGAGATTTCTAAAGGATGAAGTCGCTAAGTTTGCAGTGGAAAATACACGAGTTTTGAATAATGTTAATTACGATACATTTGATGCTGTATTTTTTCCTGGTGGGTATGGATTGCTTTGGGATCTAGCAAGTGATTCATATGTCATTCGACTTATTGAAGATTTTGCCAGAACAGAGAGACCTATTGCTATGGTTTGCCATGCACCGGCAATACTCAGAGATGTAAAAAAAGCAAATGGTGAATCTTTTGTCAAAGGAATTCAACTCACAGGATTTAAGAATGATGAAGACACAGAAATTGAGTTGCTACACCACTTGTTATTCTCACTTGAAGACGAGTTAAAATTAAGAGGTGCAGACTATATTAGCAAAACAAATTGGGAATCCAATGTGGTCGAAGATGGTGTGCTGATAACCGGTCAAAGTCCCGCTTCCGCGCCTTCGCTGGCCGAGGCTCTTGCACAGCGTCTGGCACAATAACAATAAGAGCAAGGGGGCAAATTTGTATTGCCTCCTTGCTAGAAGAAAATAAAGTCGGAGACGATGACCAGATGACACACCATAACTTAAAACCCGTCGATCACATCGAAATCACTGTTCTTATCGAATATAAAACTGATAGCCTCTCCTCGGTTCCCCAGGGTTTTACCACCGAATGGGTCAACTTGCGCAATGCAGGTATGGAGAAACTCTCCGGTTCTTGCCAATGTTGCGCAAATCATGGACTGTCACTCATTATATCTGCATTTCGTGGTGAACATAAGAAAACGATGTTATTCGACGCTGGTCCCGTGGACTTTGCGGTTGAATATAACGGTTCCCGGCTTGGCGCTATCTTCGGTGAAATAGATGCCGTGATGCTCTCGCACGGTCACTGGGATCATGCCGGTGGATTGCCGATGGCGGTTGATTTAATCCGCCAAAACCGACCGGATGGCGACCTCCCTATTTACTTACACCCTGCTATGTTCCGGCAACGAGCATTGCCGCTGCCAGGAGGTGACTTGCTGCCGATCCGAGAAATTGCAACCCCGGAACAACTAAAGGATGGGGGCGCTGATCCCGTCATTTTAAATCATGCGACCACAGCACTTGACTTCATGTTCTACATATCTGGCGAAATCCCTCGAGTGACGCCTTACGAAAAAGGCTTCCCGGGACATATGCGTAGAACGGAGGACGGAAAAGATTGGGAGCCTGATCCTTTGATCATGGACGAGAGATTTCTTGCCGTGAATATCAAAGATAAAGATCTGGTGGTGTTTTCTGCCTGTTCGCATGCCGGGATTGTAAATGTCCTCTACTCAGCTCGTGAAAGCCTACCTCAAATCCCGATTCATTCTCTCATTGGTGGCTATCACCTCTCTGGAGCGAATGAGAAGATATTTGAGGAAACGGTCGAAGACTTTGAGCAATTCGATGTGGACCTCATACTTCCTGGGCATTGCACAGGTTGGCGCGCGACGAATGCACTCGAACGGAAATTTGGCGAACGAGTAGTCCCAATTGCAGTGGGCATGAAAATTGAACTTTAAGATTAACTGACCAGGAAAAAGAGAATTATTATGAACGTCAACGCAAATTTTACCCAACGTGCTGCGGTTCATCCGGCAAGCGCTCAATGGATACCCTCGCCGATGCCGGGAGTCGAGCGGCGCATGCTGGACCGGATCGATGATGAAGTTGAGCGGGCCACAACGATTGTGCGCTTTGCGCCTGGGAGTACGTTTTCCGCTCATACCCATACTGGAGGTGAGGAATATCTGGTTCTGGAGGGTGTATTCCAAGACGAGCATGGTGACTTTCCGGTAGGAACATATGTCCGTAACCCACCGACGTCACAGCACACACCGGGCGCCGCAGACGGAGCGACGATTCTGGTCAAACTGTGGCAGTTTGACCCTAAGGACAGAACCCAGGTGCACATCGACACCAATAAAGAGACACCTGTTCCTGTCCAAGGCCGCCCCGGCGTTTCAGAGATCGCGTTGTTCGAAGACGCTCGTGAGCAGGTACGCATAGAGCTCTGGGAGCCGGGCCAGGAAATCGATATATCTGACCACAAGGGATTGGAAATCCTGGTGATCGAAGGCGGATTTCAGGAAGGCGGCGAGACTTTTTCCACGCAATCATGGCTCCGATTGCCGGCGGACGAACCATTGATAGCCGATGCAGGGCCCAACGGAGCGCGACTTTGGGTCAAAAGCAATCACCTGACCGAAGCACCAAAATCACCGAGTGCATAGAGCAAGGCTATGAACACCAACGCTCCATTGGCAATTGTAGCGGGTGCAGGCCCAGGGTTAGGGCGCGCACTTGTCCAGAGGTTTCAGAAAGGTGGTTATCATTCGGTCGGCCTTAGTAGAACAGGTCAAAACGACGGATCGGGCGATACCAACCTCATACAATGTGACCTAACCGATCCAGAGGCCGTTGCTACCGTAGCGAAAAGGCTGATGGCTTCTTGTGGCGCACCAAAAGTCGTGGTTCACAACCCTGCAAAGCTGGTAATCTCACCATTCGAAAAAACCTCTGCTGAGGATTTTGAAACAACGTGGCGATCCATGGTGCTATCGGCTGTGCTTGTTGCCAACCAGTTCCTTCCAGCCATGGCAGCGGGAGACGGCGGGTCCTTCCTGGTCTCCGGTGCGACCGCAAGCTTGCGCGGGGCCAAGAACTTCAGCGCCTTTGCTTCGGCTAAAGCAGGATTGCGGGGACTTACCCAGTCCCTTGCACGGAAATACAGTACAGGTGGCATTCACGTGGCGCATGTCATTCTTGATGGCATTCTCGATACACCTGCAAGCCGTTCCCTGCACGACTTGGATCCGGCGCGCATGATGGACACGAATGACGTGGCTGAGGCTTATTGGCAACTTGCGTATCAACCTCAATCAACCTGGACGCATGAGCTTGATCTGCGCCCAATGGGGGAGACTTTCTGATGGATACCAGGGTTTTGATTGTTGGCGGTGGTCTTGCAGGCCTGTCCCTTGCAGACAGGCTGTCTCAGGCAGGCGTGGATTTTATGCTGGTTGAAGCTCAGGATCGATTAGGTGGACGCATTTTGACAGAGACCATCCAACAAGGGGCCTTCGACTTGGGTCCGGCGTGGTTTTGGGCGGGGCAGCCGCGAATGGCAGCCCTCATCATAAGACTTGGTCTAAGGTACTTTGAGCAATATTCTTCGGGTGCCATTATGTTTCAAGATCAAAGCGGTGCCGTTCACCGCAACCATGGCTTTGCATCCATGAAAGGCTCTTACAGGATCGCAGGGGGCATGGGCGCACTGATTGACGGTCTGCGAGAAGCGCTTCCGCGATCTCGTATCCAGTTGGGGTTCCAGGTAAACGCGCTTGCGCATAAACGGGGGTGGGTTGAAGCTCAGATTAATAACGGAGAGAGATCACAAACGATCAAGACTGAAAGGGTTGTTTTGGCGATCCCGCCTCGTGTAGTTGCAGAGACCATACAGTTTTCCCCAGCCTTACCAGATGCCGCGATTTCAAAAATGCAGCAAACCCCCACGTGGATGGCAGGACAAGCCAAAATCCTGGCCGTGTATGACAAGCCCTATTGGCGTGAAGCGGGGCTGTCTGGAGACGGTATGAGCCAGAAAGGGCCCATGGTCGAGATACACGATGCCTCTGCGGCTGAGGGCGCATCGTATGCCCTATTTGGGTTTGTCGGTTTTCCCGCTGCTCCTATGAGAGGTCAGCATCCGCAGGTTATTCGGGATCTCGCCAAAGAGCAGCTTGTCGCTATGTTCAGTAACAGCATGGAGAACCCAATTGATATCAGGTTGCAAGACTGGGCACAAAACCGCTTTATTGCAACACGTCGAGATCACACCAGTCCCCAGTTTCATCCTGCATACGGGATGCCTAAAGAACTGTCTGACCTCTGGTCAGGGAATTTATTAATGGGATCTACAGAGATGGGCTCCACGTTTGGAGGGTTTCTTGAGGGCGCTCTGGAAGCTGCTGAAGCTACCGAGGCGCAAATCACTAAAAACGAAACCAACCGCAGCGTTTTTAACACAGCATTAAGTTCGGTACTGACAAGTTAACTGGTATTCGGTGACAATTGCCGGATGAGAAATACAATTATATAAGCGATATCGATTCCCTCTGAAATCATTCAATACACCGTATGGTACTGACAAGTTAACTTTTCTAGGCGAGAAAACACTCCCAAATTTTGCTACTTTAAGCCACTGCACTCTTCCAAGACGCAAAGGCACGCAGTCGAAATAATCGATAATGATTGGCAGATACTAAGTGTCGACCCAAATTGAATAAATTGTAAACAGTCGAATGCACACCTAAAAATCGCTGAGCTTGAACAATCGATTTAAACCTTCGCATACCCCGTTCTCGAACTCTTGTTGGTTGGTGCGAAAGTTCTGCAAGATTGTTTGCATAACGAAATGAACGACTGCTAACCGGAAGCCGTCATTCATTTTCAGTCTGGCAACGGTACTGACAAGTTAACTGCCGTTTAGTGATAATTGCTGAATGAAAGAATCAAAACTGTACAAACGATACCGATTTCCGTCAGAAATTATCCAATACGCAGTGTGGCTCTACTATCGATTTAATCTAAGCCATCGTGACATCGAAGATTTACTTGCTGAGCGAGGAATAAATGTCACTTACGAGGCGATCCGATTGTGGTGTAATAGGTTTGGTCCAAAATTTGCTGCCAGGTTGAAGAAAAAGCATCGGGGTTTCGGTGATACATTTTTCATTGACGAAGTTTTTGTCAGAATTGATGGTAAACAACATTACCTCTGGCGATCGGTTGATCAGGAGGTACTGTCAAGTTAACCAACGTCGGAAAAATGGGCCGCGCTCATAGACGCGTTCTCGTTCAGCAGGCGCACGTCACCTGCTGCCAGGTTTCGAACGATCGAGTTCTTAGCAACCGATAGTTAGCAGCCCCAAGGAGATGCCGACCGACGCGAAAGAGATTATGGACCTGGCTATGAACCGCCAAGAAACGTTGTGCCTGACCAGGTGACTTGAATCGTCTCATCTGCCGTTCTTGGGCTCGCGTATGTTCATGTGATACCTCAGCACGATTGTTCGCATAGCGCTCGTGGCAGTGCATTGAAGTGGGCATAATCTCTTTTCTCGCCGCACCGTAGCTGGGAAGTTTGTCCGTGACAATCTTTCTGGCAGAACGACCTTGCCCCTTCATCAGTTTCCTGAAAAAGCGTAGTGCCGCATGTTTGTTCTTGCGCTTTTGTACCAAAATATCGAGGACATCGCCGTCTTGATCCACAGCGCGCCACAGGTGTCGCCGTTCACCTCGAACCATTACGATGTTAACCTCATCCATGTACCATGTGTCGCCAAGAGAGCCTCGACGTTTCTTGATAGTTCGAGCATACGCTGGGCCGAAATTGTTACACCAATTGCGGATAGTTTCGTAGGAAACAACTATTCCACGCTCAGCCAAAAGATCCTCAACATCGCGAAAGCTGAGACAGAATCGATGATATAGCCAGACCGCATGGCTGATGATTTCGGAAGGAAAACGGTATCCGTGGTAAGCTGGGTTTGTTTGATTCATGCGATCAGTTTGAACGATTCGCCCTTAAGTTGACAGTACCGTCCCAGTGTCACGTCAGCCCATTGAATAGAGTTAACTTGTCAATACCCTGTGCCTGCCAGGTTACTCGATGACCATGATTAGAAAGTAAATCCTGCCGTTATCATGGCGGCGGCAAGCCCCAGCTGGTTGAACTCGACAACAAAGGATTTATATTTATAACCCAGGGTGGGCACGAGTACCGGCGCCACGCCCAGACCGTTGAGCGGGATCTTGTCTTCATAAGGCTCCTCGTAACCGTTTAGCAGCCCACCAGTCAGTTTGTAATACCATCGATTTGAGCTGAATGCCCGCCATTTCCGACCTACATACAGATACTGGGATTCCTGTCCGAATGAATTATCAAATACCGCCAGCCCCATTACCCGCTTGTCTTTGGTCTGGCCTTCGAATCCAATCATGTTCTGGTCATTGACATGATCTGGGTCCGGGTCGTAGTGCTTGGTGTAGAGCGAGCTGTAAACATACGACTGCTCGAAATTCCAGCCTGTAGTCCAATATGAGAATGTGCTGTTGTCATTACCCTGGGCCAGGCAGGGGCTGATGAAAAATACGATTGCAACAAGCAGCAGCAAGGCAGGCGCTATGGTTTTAAGCAGCCAGAATTCCCCGTCGGTATGCGATCCTGGAATTGAGTAAATCAACGTAGCCAATTTCGAATTTAAATTCCGTATGATGACAATATATAGTACAGGTTGCTTAAATACTCTTATCAGCGGGCGCCAATCGCTGATCCCGGTGTCAAAAATCGACAAAAAGGCAGCAAAGAAAGGTCAGGCGCGAATGGCACTTACTTACTAGTAAACCGGTCATTCCCGCGCAAGCGGGAATCTTCCACCAGGCGCTTTCCGGCTGTCTCAAGATACCCGCTTGCGCGGGTATGACTCCTTAAGTAAAGTTCCATTAGGGTCGGACGCGATTAAAATTCGACGCCTGGAGGTATGCTACTCAACGAGGTCCCACAAACCGGTATCCTTAAGAGCCGTTAGGCATTGCGCACTGACCTGCGACTGATTTGCTTTGATACAGCGCAGCATACGTCCCTCACCCGGTTCTACCGCGAGACAATGCTTGTCGGCATCGGCATTGAACCTTTTCGGCACATTGCAATGGTCGTGTTTATTCTTGAATGCGACTAAGGAAAGATACTTTTCCTCCCACTGTGTTGTAAATGGATCAAAGTCGAACCCAATTGCGTCAAGCCGAGCTATTCTTTCTTTACTCAGGGTGCTTTTTTCATTGCGGGCAGTATAGTTTTACCTAGTCAATAGACAAGATTCCATGTCACGAATACTTTGAACTATTTTTTTTCGTATCGAAGAACAAGCTATGGATCATTTGGCTCGCCAGACAAAGGTGAGGGTGCCGAACTCGGTAGCTTCCTCGAGTACGCCTTCATCTTCAAGTACATTCAGATCGCCGATTGCAAAAGTCACTCCAAAGTTTTTCCACGAATAGGCGTACCCCACTGTAAACGAAATTACCTCGTTCTTGTAGTCATCGACTGAACGGCTGTCCTTGTAGGTATTGCCGTCGTAAAATATCGAGTTGGCAAGATAAGCGGCTCGCATTCCGAAAAAAAAGTACCTGGCCCCCTCCACTGCGACCGGGTTCGACGTCCGGTCGCTAACTAACAGGGCGGTTGCATAGGTTCTCTCCAAATCGTTGCCGTTACGATACATGAACCCGACACTGGCGATACTTTGTATCGTCCCCACCTCGGCCCCGACACCGGTTATAATTTCCGACCGGCCGTTATCGGCAACCCAGCCGCGCCAGGCGCGCGACCGACCGAAAGAAAACACGATTTCGTCGCCTGTCTGCGTATCCCAGCCCAGGGGTTCATCCGCACCGATAATACTGTGAACCGCTTTCTGCGTCTCCTCGGCAAATGAGTATTCACCGACGATACCGAGGGTCACTTTAATTTTATCGGCATAGGTTGGATAAACCTGGATATAGGTATTGTTGTAGTACAGTAAACCGGTATAAGGCAAATCACCCACGGGTGGATCTACGAGTTCGATATCATCTGGTGTCTGCATAAACTGCCCGATCGTATGCCCGCTGAGCACCTGTATCGGCATACCGGCATTGGCGGGCAGACTCCACGTCATCGCCTTCGACAACCACCCCTGTTCCGCACTGCCGTCGCTGATAGTATCCCACCAGGAAAAATTCATGCCATTGCTGTAACCATTGTCATTGCCGACGAAGGCATCGTTGTCGAACGTGAACGTATACCAGTCGGCGTTGGAAAACCAACCGTCTTCTTCAGCCTGTGTCAAGCTGGGGATTGACAACGAGGATAGTGCGAGCAAAGGCACCGTCAAGAACTTCATTTTTGCGAATAAATATAATTTCATGCGTGATTCCAAAAATAGCCTTTAGTCGTCAATTGGCTATACCGGCGGAAAGGGGGTCTACCTGCTGCATCCGCAGGCAACCAAACCGCTTCGCTA
>Ga0209988_10003732_pt1 | contig 10083 bp, 10 predicted proteins | sample N075metaG_FD_183115 | JGI IMG/M metagenome (GOLD analysis project Ga0209988, IMG submission 183115) | Deep subsurface microbial communities from Kermadec Trench to uncover new lineages of life (NeLLi) - N075 metaG (SPAdes) (version 2) | ecosystem: Environmental > Aquatic > Marine > Ocean trench... | reverse complement strand
GCTGATGCCGTTCACGGCTCACGACCCGTCAATAGTCGTCCTCAACCCGATTCCGTCGCGTAAGCATGGAAAAAAACGGTCCCGACAGTACCTTGCCGTACTCCAGTTTCCAGATGATCAGGGTGGCATAGGTAAATGTCATCGAAATAACCGCAGCGATACCGAGCGCGCCGATTCCTGCGCCAAGACCGATGCCGATCGCCGCAAATATGTACATCGCATGTGCCGGGACTTTGAGTGAGAACCGAAATCGAACGGCCGCGACAATACCCGCCAGACTAAACGCAAGCGCGATACTGTTAAGCACGATCGCGGAAATTCCTGTCACAACAATCGGCATCAGGATGATCGTCTGCGCAAACGACTGATCAATCTCCTTGGCCCGACTGGTGATGAAGTACACCCAGGAAACCGGCACGATCATGACAGCAGCGCCGAGGCTCGCGAATAACAATCGCAATGCGGCATAAGGGGCGAGAATGGTTTCTTCGAGGCTCGAATAAATAGGCTCAAAGCTGTCGAAATCGCGCGCGGAGAGTTCGCTGACGCCACCGACTGGAAAGAACTCGCGCACGTTTGGAAATTTATTGAGAACTATATAAATCAATCCGATCCAGAACAGATAGTAGAACGCTATCAATGATGCCGGTATCAGAAAGTTAGCCGATTTTCTCATTGGCCTGGTCCATGGTGTTTTATCGAGATGGCAATCATCCGGATTGACGATCGAGGCGAGTGGAACAATACCGGCACACGCGCGAGTTTGCCACTTTCACAGCAATCCAGGCACATGTCGATGACCCGTTCCTCGATAGTATCGGGGCTCCGCGGGGCTCAATGACGCTCATCGATGAAGAGAAATCAGGCGATATGTACCCGCGAATGGGCTCAGCGACAAAAATGTCCGGCAGCTCGCCTGCAGAACTGTGTGCTTAAGATTGCTTCACTCCCGCGATTGGCACTCTTGCAGGAACATCTCCTGCCGTTCTCCTATTGACAATGGCAGAAGCCAGATACGTGCAAAGTCGCCAGACTAGCCTCCAATCGGATGCCAGGTGGTCTTCGTCTCCTGAGTATCCTGCACAAAATAAGGACTCTGAGCAGACTCCTCCGCCCACTTCGTATCGACCCGGGAAATCACCCGCTTCATATTCTCCGCAGCTTCGATTTGAACACTCTTCGCCACGTCCACATCGCCGTCACAATAAATGATCGCATTAACATCCATGTGCGAAGCGAACTGAGTGGTCAGTTCCTCATGAAACCCGGTGAGGATGTTCACGACGCCCGCCGGCACATCGGCTGCATGCAGCACTTCCGCAAAACTGATGGCGCAAAGCGGCATCGATTCGGAAGCAAGAACGACGCAGGTATTGCCACCGACCATTGCGGGCGCGACATTCGAAATCAGGCCGAGGAGGCCACTATCGTCCGGAGCCAGCATGGATACCACGCCGGTTGGTTCCAGGACGGAAAAATTGAAGTGAGATGAATTGACCGGATTCACTGAGCTGAAAACCTGCTGGTACTTGTCAGACCATCCGGCGTAGTAGATGAGTCGATCGACACTCGCATCGACTTCTTTTTTTGCCTTGCGCTTGCCAACACCCTGCAAGACCAGTTCTGCCGTGAACTGATCATGACGTCCCTCCAGCATCTCGGCGATGCGGTACAAAATCTGGCCACGGAGATAGGCGGTGGCAGCCGACCAGCCGGCAAACGCGCTGCGTGCGGCGACGACGGCATTGCGAAAATCTTTGCGACTGCCGCGACAGATATTGGCGATGACTGCTCCTTTCTGATCTTCCAGTGGAAAATACCGGCCGGACTCGGTACGCGGAAATTTGCCACCGATATACATCTTGTAGGTCTTCTCCACCGGCACCCTGGCGGTTGCTTCTGCCATGCTCATGTCGCCATCTTCACATACGCACCCAGACCGTGAAGACCGCCCTCTCGACCGACCCCGCTTTCCTTGTAGCCGCCAAATGGCGAGGTCGGATCGAACTTATTGAAGGTGTTGGCCCAGATGACACCGGCGCGGATGCCCTGTGTCACCTTGAAAATCTTGGCGCCTTTGTCAGTCCAGACACCGCCCGACAGGCCGTAGGGTGTGTTGTTCGCTTTCGTCAGTCCCTCTTCCAGAGTGCGGAATGTCTGAATCGCAAGTACCGGACCAAAAATCTCTTCCTGCACTATGCGATTTGACTGCGACACACCCGTAAAAATTGTGGGTCGGCACCAGTAACCGCGACGAGGCACGTCGCAGGAGCTCTGATACATTTCGGCGCCCTCGTCCTGACCGATTTTCAAATAAGACTGGATCGTCTCAAGTTGTTCTGCGGAGTTAATGGCGCCGATATCCGTATTCTTGTCCATGGGGTCACCCACGATCAACGTTTCCATGCGCTCACGCAGTTTCTCGATGACCTCGTCAGCCACCGACTCCTGCACCAACAGGCGCGACCCGGCACAGCAGACATGACCCTGATTATAGAAAATACCGTTGACGATACCCTCGACCGCCTGGTCGATGGCGGCATCCTCGAAAATAAGATTGGCCGCCTTGCCGCCAAGCTCCAGTGTGTATTTCTTGTTCGTTCCTGCCAGGGATTTCTGGATGATTCGACCAACTGACGTCGAACCGGTAAATGCAATCTTGTCGACGTCGGGATGATTGACCATGGTTGCACCGGTTTCACCCGCGCCGGTCACGATATTTACAACCCCGGGGGGCAAGCCTGCATCCTGGATCAGCTCCGCGAGCTTCATTGCAGTCAACGGCGTTGTTTCCGCCGGTTTCAATACAACCGTATTGCCGCAAGCGAGCGCCGGTGCGATTTTCCAGGAGGCCATCAGAAGCGGAAAATTCCACGGGATAATCTGCGCTGCGACGCCAACAGCGCGGACATTTCTTCCCGGGAAAGCATAGGCCAGTTTGTCGGCCCATCCTGCGTAGTAGAAAAAGTGTGCCGCTGCCAATGGTATGTCGATATCGCGGGACTCACGAATCGGCTTGCCACCGTCAAGTGTCTCGATCGTCGCGAATTCTCTTGCCCGCTCTTGCAACATGCGCGCGATTCTGAATATGTACTTGCCACGCTCGCTGGCTTTCATTTTCGACCACGGACCATTGTAAGCCTTGCGCGCTGCTTTGACGGCGCGATCGATGTCAGTCTCGGTCGCCAGCGCAACCGAACTCAGAGTATCTTCCGTCGCCGGGTTGATCGTTTCAAAGTAGCGCCCCTCTTCCGGTGCCACGAATTCACCGCCAATGAAAAGATCGTATTTCTCGTCAATCCGAATATGGTCCGTGCTCTCGGGTGCCGGGGCATAATGCCAGCCGTCATTGAAAGCGAGTTTGTTTGCCTGACTTTTCACGTTGGTCTCCGGTTAGTACGCCATCAAGGTGATAATGACGGAGTACTAGTCTTTCGAAAAGTAATCGGCGGACTGGTATACACCGGTCGCCTGTTTTTGCAGTTGCATCAGTACGTCGTTGGCGAGTGAACTGGCGCCAAAGCGGAACCACTCGGGCGTCATCCATGCGTTGCCCAGTGTTTCGCGCAACATGACCAGGTAATGCACGGCCAGTTTCGCTCCCGAGATGCCGCCCGCCGGCTTCATGCCAATCATGCGGCCGGTCTCGAAATAGAAACTCTTGATCGCCTTCAACATCACGAATGTCACCGGCATTGTCGCCGCCGGCTGGATTTTTCCCGTCGATGTCTTGATGAAATCGGCCCCGGCGTGCATTGCCAGCACGCTCGCACGGCGCACAAGGTCCAGCGTGCCCAGTTCACCGGTCTCCAGAATCACTTTGAGATGTGCATCTCCACACGCTTCTTTTACTGCTGCAATTTCATCAAAGACGAAACCATAATCACCTTGCAGAAATGCGCCACGCGAAATTACCATATCGATTTCGTCGGCGCCTTCTGCAACTGCCGTACGTGTTTCTTCCAGCTTGATTTTCCTCGATGACATGCCGCTGGGAAATGCTGTCGCCACCGATGCAACGTTGATGTCGCAATCACCCAGCGCCTTCCTCGCCACGCCAACCATCGTGGGATACACACACACCGCCGCAACGTGTGGCAGGCCCGGCATCGAGTCATGCAGGTGGATCGCCTTTTGACAAAGCTGGCGAACTTTTCCCGGCGTATCCTGACCCTCAAGCGTCGTCAGGTCGATCATGCTGAGGATCATTTTCAGCGCTTCGATCTTCGACTCTTTCTTGATGCTGCGAGTCTGGAAGCGCGCAACCCGTTCATTGACGCCGACTTCGTCGACGGGCGTGACCTGCCTTAAATCAGGCAGTCCTGAAGCGCTCGGCAAGCCAGTTACACTCATTGATCTGTCACTCACTCATGTTCGCGGTTTCAAGCGCGACCAGAATCATTTCGTCAAACGTCGTTTGCCGATCTTCCACCGACAACGCCTCGCCATTGACGATGTCATCACTCACCGTACAAATAGCCAGCGCCTCGATGTTGTGCTCCGCAGCAATCGGGTAAATTCCAGCCGCTTCCATTTCGACACCCAGGATATTGTAGCGAGCCATGATCTCAAACATCTCGGGTTGCGGCGTGTAGAAAAGGTCCGCCGAGAAAATGTTGCCGACGTGATAGCGCACGTTATTCTCTTCTGCCGCTTTCACCGCATTCTGAACCAGAGAAAAAGTGGCCAGTGCTGCGAAATCGAATCCACCAAAACGCATTCGGTTGACGCCGGAGTCGGTACTCGCACCCATCGCAATCAGAACGTCGCGCAGTTTCACCTTCGGATGAGTCGTGCCGCAACTGCCGACACGAATCACGCGCTTAACGTTATAGTCTCTTACCAGTTCGTGGCAATAAATCGACACTGACGGGATCCCCATGCCGTGGGCCATGACGGATATTGCCTTACCCTTGTACTCGCCCGTGAAACCCCACATATTGCGCACATCGGTTACGCGACGTGAATTGTCGAAGAATTTTTCCGCAATGTACTGCGCACGCAATGGGTCACCGGGCATCAGCACCGTCTCGGCAAAATCTCCCGGAGCCGCATTCATGTGTTTTGTTGCCATAACTTCTCTTTAGTTATTCGGTGACAGTGCACCTATTTTATTCGGTGACAGTGCACCCATTAAGTGGTTTTGACTCGAACTCGCTAGAGGGGTGGTCAATGGGTGCACTGTCACCGAATAAAATAGGTGCACTGTCACCGAATAACCAGTCTACCATCTGGATGCCGATGACATGCCGCCGTCGACAATCAGATTGGTACCGCTGATCCAGCGCGCGGCAGGGCTTAGCAGGAATAAAACCGCATTGGCGACATCACTGGATTCACCCAATTGTCCCAGCGGTGCTTTGCCGAGCCAGCGCTCCACGCCATCCGGCCAGTCTCTATCCAGACCCTGCCGATCAATCAGCCCCGGCGACACACTATTGAAGCGGATTCCAGCCGCTCCATACTCCAGTGCGCAAGTTCGGGTGAACATGATCAACCCCGCCTTGCTCGTTGAATAATGGCTGTGTCCGACAGCAGGGTCCGATCCTTCTATTGATGCAATATTGACCACAGCCCCGGCAATCTGCTGCTGCTTCATCGCCTCCACCGCCGCCTGGGTCACCCTGAATACGCCATCCAGATTCGCCGCCATGACCGCCCGCCATTCCTCAGCGGACATCTCCTCGAGCGCCTGCACTGGCTGCGCCGCCGCATTGTTAACCACGTAATTCACAGTGACCCCGCTGCTGTCTATTGCAGCAAACAGATTCGCAGCCCCGTTTGCCGCCTGCAAATCTGCCTGGATGGCATTCGCTTTGCCACCATTCGCTGCGATCGCGGCAACGGTTTTTTGAGCGCCAGCTTCGTCCTTAAAATAATGCACAACAATCTTCGCTCCCGCCTCGGCCAGCCGCAGCGCAATGCCTCGCCCGATATTGCCGCTCGCGCCCGTCACCAAAGCACGCGAACCACTTAAATTCAGCAAATCACCGACCTGTAGCCTGCCATTACTGCTGGCCATTCCCTACCCCTTTGCTTCTCGATCTGACCGCATACAATATATACCCAAGATTTAGACACGCGGAAACCCCTATGGCAAATACCCTCATCCGTCACGGAAAAAACGACGAGGTCTTAACCACCGAACGTTGCTTTATCCGCGAACGACTGAATGACAGTTCCGTGCCCGACATCTCCGTCGCCCAGACGCGGGTTGAGCCCGGCGTAACCACTCAACTTCATCGCCTGACCGTCAGCGAGTGGTACCTCATTTCCAGCGGTGCGGGTCTTATGGAAGTCGGCGATGAGGCTCCATTCGCTGTCGAATCGGGTGACGTGGTGGTCATTCCGGCGAAAGCATCGCAGCGCATTACCAATACTGGCAGCGTCAGCCTGGTTTTTGATTGTGTTTGCGTGCCTCGGTTTACGGCTGGGTGTTATGAGGCGTTGGAATAAGTCAAAAACGAGGCGGCGGTGCCTGGGTCTTTATGGGGGCTTACAGGTGCTCGCTCAGGAAGTCTACTGTCGCATCGACGGCATCTTTTGTCAGCGCGGGTTTGTCGTTGAAGAGGCCCAGGCCGTGGCCGGCGCCGATGACAATGTGTCGTACCACTTCCTTGCTGCTGGTTGCTGCTGCGATGACGGCTTCAGGAATGCGTGGGGGCACAACGTCGTCGAGGTCGCCGTAGAGAACGAACAACGCACCCTCGAAGTTGCTGATCGAATCCATCGGCTTGCTCTCCTCCAGGTCCTTGAACCACTGCGCGCCCAGTTGCTGGTCTTGTCCCCATTGCGTGGTGAATGGCACGAATCCTTCGGCCTCGGCAACATCTCTTAGCTGCCGGTAGGCCTCAGGGCCGCCCACAAAGTCGACTTCGATATCCGAGCCATTGGCACCTGCCGGCGCCCATGTGGCGATGGTCTTGTAGCTTGCATCCATTGACGACAGCATCAGAACCAGGCGGCCCCCCATGCTGAAACCAAACAGGCCGACTCTGTCGTTGTCGATGTTTGGCTGCGTCAGCGCAAAATCGCGCGATGCCTGGATATCCTCAAGCATATTACTCAGGTTGTTTTGCACAAACGATTCCGTGCTTTCTCCGCAACCCGGAAAGTCCATCCTGATCGAGGCAACTCCCCTTGCAGCCAGGCCTTCAGCAACGCTGGTAAACCCACCCGCCTCGTTTCTTGTGCCCCCATGCCCATGCGCCATCACGACCAGCGGAAACTTTTCTGCCTTCGTTCCGATCGGGTGCACATAGGTCACCGGCACCATGACGCCCCGTGAGGAAACCGTCGTTTCGATCGACTGGAATTCGAACGTGGCGGAAGACGACTGCTCGGCCTGCGAACAGGCCGCGAGGAACACGATCGCCACAAGTGCCGCAAAAGCATGCTCGATCCTATATTTCATATCCATGTATTTACCAACATCCAAAAGCCTGCGTACCACTTTCAAGGAGACGTGCGGTGAGGTCGGTCTCTGACCGTGCCCCGCATGGACGCGGGGCCTGGTGCTCCGATACGGCCCTATTGCTTTTTGATCTCTATAGTCCAGGCCTCACCAGATTCTATATTGAAGGTGTGAGCGAAATTCCCCTGGTTGATAGCAATACTCAGTTCGCCACTTGAATTGACGAACAACAGGTTTTCACCCAACGCCACGTCACCGAACGATCGCGTATACGGCATGCTTCCCTGCCAAATGATCTTGCCACTGTTTCTGATGACAACTTCGTAAATCTCTCCATAGGCAGGCGTGATCTCTTCGAAGAGGTGACGGTCGATATTGAACGAAATATTGCCCAGGCGTCCGGTGCCGCCGGTCACAGCACCGTAAAGCGCGCCGTATTCAAAGCGGCCTGTTGACGATGCAAGCATGATGACCGTCGGTTCCATCAACGGGCCCACGCCTTCGAACGAGATCACACCGGCAGCCAGTCTCGCCCCGGTATAGGAATAGACGTCGCGACCGTGAAATGTGTGCGACCACTCGCTGCCTGGAATTCTGTTGACGGACTCATCGATTTCCCGCACGCCTTCGATTCCATAGGTTTCTGCCGGACCTGACAGTGACCCATTGTCCGGGCTAACGAAGTACAGGCCATTCCTGGTTTTTAGCACCACTGATTTTCTGGATGTACCAACGCCGGGATCGACGACCGAAACGAATACGGTCCCTGCAGGCCAGGTTTGTGCGTTGTAGGCCAGGCTGGCGCTCGCAGCATCAATGTCATACATGGGAATCAGTGGCCGGACGTTGAAGATTTCCAGGTCTTTACTAACGCTGTAGGCGACACCCGTCATGACAAGTCCGGCAAAGTCCGCCTGTATCACCAATGCGTTCCTGTCGGCGTTTTTAGCAGCACCAAGCGCTGCGTTGCCGACCGCGAAGGTGGCAATCAATATCGCTGTTGCTGCAATCGTTGTGAGGTATCTCATGGGTCGTCCGGTACTCCAGTGAATTCAGGTTTGTCTGCATGGTAGCAAAACTGCGGGCTGTGCTAGGCTAAGATCCGCAGTGAATCTGCGCGGCGGCGATGTTGGGGGAAGGAACAACGATGCAAAATCCAGGCACTCGTCATTCTGACGACCGGAACGGAATCACAACACTCTTGCTTGCGATGATCATGCTGCTTCTCGCGCCAGCAATTTTCGCGGCCCAGGCCCGCCAACCGATAAAAATCATTGTTGCCGCAATGTACGAGAACGGCGAGGCACGCGGCGATGCCCCCGGAGAAATTCAATTCTGGGTCGAACGATTGCATCTGGACAAGCAACTGCCGTTCCCCATGGGAGAGAGCGACCTTTACCTGAATGACACGGGCGTCATGGCCGTCGTTCTGGGTGGCGGCATTCCGAATGCCGCCACCTCCGTGATGGCGCTCGGCCTCGATCCTCGCTTTGATCTGTCGAAGACCTACTGGCTGATTGCCGGAGTTGCGGGAGGGGATCCGGCCGACATGTCATTGGGCTCGGCGGCATGGGCACGGCACGTGGTGGACGGCGACTTGCTGTATGAAATCGATGCGCGGGAAATTCCCGAACACTGGCCGTATGGACTCATCCCGCTTGGCGCGAAAGAACCGGCAGAGCGCCCCGAAGACATTTATACAGGCTGGACGCTGGATACGATTTCCTTCAGCCTGAACAGCACCCTGGTCAACTGGGCATATTCAATTACGCGCGATCTCGAGCTCATGGATTCACCGGGAATTGCTGAACATCGCAAGCTCTACCAGGGTTACCCCATGGCGCAGAAGCCCCCTTTCGTTACGCTCGGAGATACGCTGAGTGCAAGCACCTACTGGCACGGCAAGCTACTCAACCGCTGGGCCAATGACTGGCTGCAACTCTACGCGGGCAAAGAAGCCAACTTCATGACCGCCAACATGGAGGACAGCGGCACAATGACCGCCCTGCATCGATTGGCCCGCACGAATCTCGTCGACACAGACAGAATCCTGATATTGCGCACCGCCAGTAATTACACCGTGCCCCCGCCGGGCAAGACAGCGGCCTGGAGTCGGACCGTCCCGTATCCCGACAACGGCCTGCCGGCACTGGAATCGGCATTCCTGGTTGGCAATACTGTGGTGCAGGCATTGCTGGCTGGGTGGTCTCGTTATGAGAACACATTGCCGGGAACGGATTAGTGCTGAATCACATGGGGGTCGCGCCTCCGGTGACGCTCCTACAATTGTTCTATTGGCACTCCTGTAGGAGCGGGACCTGACCCGCGACCCCAAGATCGAAAATAACGCCCAACAACCCATAAAAGATTGCCTATGACTTCTCTCGATGCTTATTTCGGACTCAAGAAATGCGGTTCAAGCGTTCGCGTCGAATCGCTCGGTGGCATGACCACTTTCCTGGCGATGGCGTATATCACGGTCGTAAACCCATCCATCCTTTCTCAGGCAGGTATGGATTTTGGCGCCGTATTCGTCGCGACCTGCATCGCTGCTGCGTTCGGTTCCATCGTGATGGGGCTGTATGGGAAATACCCGATCGCACAGGCGCCCGGGATGGGCCAAAACGCCTACTTTACCTTTGGCATTGTGCTGGGCATGGGGTATGACT
>Ga0209988_10003730_pt1 | contig 10085 bp, 9 predicted proteins | sample N075metaG_FD_183115 | JGI IMG/M metagenome (GOLD analysis project Ga0209988, IMG submission 183115) | Deep subsurface microbial communities from Kermadec Trench to uncover new lineages of life (NeLLi) - N075 metaG (SPAdes) (version 2) | ecosystem: Environmental > Aquatic > Marine > Ocean trench... | reverse complement strand
CAGCCCTGCAGGGCCTCCTTTCGTAGGGCCTCATTTCACAGATCGCATCCCGAAATGAGCACAAAAAAATGTTGATCGAGCTACTCACCGGCCTCCACGACACCGAGCACAGTCGCTGGATCAGCCTGCTGATGAAAAGCGTCCTGAACCTGGCTCGGAAATGGCGGGAGGAGGTCCTCACGATCGGGGAGGCCGCCGCCACCTCTGGCTATTCCGTCGACCACATCCGTCACCAGGTGGCTGAAGGTAAGATTCCGAACATCGGCGTGAAGGGCTCGCCTCGTGTGAGGCGTGGTGATCTCCCGTTGAAGTCCGGTCCTCGGGCGCGCGCGACCGGCTGTGACGCAGCAGCGACGGCCCGAAACATTCTCCAGTTGGTCGGCAGTGAGACCGCATGAAAAAGCGAGCGAGACGTCAAGCTGGCCGGACTCGGGAAATCGCGATGATCCGAGCAGTCCTAACCACGAACGAGATGCAAAGGGGATGCACACGGACCGGAAAGCCGGTGATTTCAAGGGTGAAACGGCTTAGAGCGCTTTCCCAATCGGAATGCGGCCCGACGGTATCGCTCAAGGCCGACTGATCATCAGCGTCTACGAGCCACCGTGTTGCAGGAGGTGCTACACCTGAGCGAATGTCCTCTATATGTCACGCTTTCCCCCGTACCTTCGGATTCGAGTCGACCGGGAGAGCGCTGGCTTTGCAAGCCTGCCTGGTAGACCACGATTTTCGCGATTCTCCAGTACGTATAAGGGATTCGTCCACTATTCCAGAGTACGATTTTCGATCCATACACGGGGTTAGTGGACGCTAACGTGCACACGAACGTGCACACTCTTCAGACGGGGAGGGGCTTCGGCCTCTCTCCGTTTTTTATGCCGTCTCGGAGCGGATCGCGAAATAGGACTTTGGTCCAATACCCGATGCGCCAGACGCTCGGTACTGTTACGCGTCAGATTCCGGCGTCTCTTTTGAGGTCAGTCCCGACATGAGAGTAATCAGAATCCTTCCGGCGGCCGTGTTGATTCTCTCGGCCGTATCCGCCGCGCAGGCCCAGGACATCCCAATTACGCGCGCGAACGTGGCCGCGGTGGCCAGGCCCTATTCGCCGTATGCGGGGAGGGGGTTTCCGACCCGGGTCCTGTGGGGTGATACGCATCTGCACACATCCAACTCGCTGGATGCCAGGGCGGTGGGAGCCACGCTGGGTCCGGAAGAGGCGTTTCGGTTCGCGCGGGGGGACGAGGTGACGTCCTCGCACGGCGAGAGGGTGAAACTTTCCCGGCCGCTGGACTTCCTGGTCGTGTCGGATCACTCGGACGCCATGGGCGCCATGAACGAGATCGTTGCCGGGAATCCGGACCTGATGCGTAACCCGAGGCTGCGCGACTGGCACGAGCGGATCATCCAGGGCGGGAGGACGGCCGTGGAGGCCGCCCTCGAGGTCGTCTACGCGTTTACCGGAGTCGCCGGACCCCCGATGCCAGACGAGGTTATGGACCCCAAGTTCGTCGGGGGGGTCTGGCGCCGTTATCTGGAGACCGCGGAGCGGTACAACGATCCCGGTCGGTTCACCGCGCTCATCGGATACGAGTGGACCTCGACCGAGAACGGCAACAACCTGCACCGCAACGTGCTCTACCGGGACGGCGCCGATCTCGCGCGCCGGATGAATCCCTATACAGCGGCCGAGAGCTTCAATCCCGAGGATCTCTGGCGTTGGATGGAGACCTACGAGCAGACCACTGGCGGTCGCGTCTTGACGATAGCTCACAACGGCAACCTCTCGAACGGAACCATGTTCCCCGTAGAGACCAACCCGGCCACGGGGCAGCCCCTGACGGGCGACTACGCCAGAAACCGCATTCGTTGGGAGCCTGTCTACGAGATCACCCAGATCAAGGGTGATGGCGAGGCCCACCCGTTCCTGTCCCCCAACGACGAGTTCGCGGACTACGGCACCTGGGACCAGAGCAACCTCGGCCCGTTCGCGAAGACAGAGGACATGCTCCAGCGCGAATATGCACGCGAGGCCCTCAAGAACGGGCTGCTTCTGGAAGATCGGCTTGGCACCAATCCGTACAAGTTCGGAGTGATCGGATCGACCGACTCCCACACCGCGCTGGCGACCGCCGAAGAAGAGAATTTCTTCGGGAAGATGTCGCATGTGGAGCCCAGTCCCGAACGGATGATGGAGCCGTTCGCTGAATTCACGGAAGATATAGTATGGGAAGGGTGGTCCATGGTGGCTTCCGGATACGCCGGCGTGTGGGCCACGGAGAACACGCGCGAAGCCATTTTCGACGCCATAAATCGCAAGGAGGTCTATGGCACCACGGGGCCGCGTATAACCGTACGGTTCTTTGGCGGCTGGGACTTCGAGGCCGCGGACGCGACCTCGCGCCTGCCCGGAGAGATCGGGTACAGCAAGGGTGTCCCGATGGGAGGCGACCTATCCGCCGCACCGGCAGGGGACGCGCCGAGCTTCCTCGTCTACGCGCTCAAGGACCCCTACAGCGGCAACCTCGACCGTATTCAGATCGTCAAGGGCTGGCTGGACGGCTCCGGCGAGACGCGCGAACAGATCTACGACGTGGCCTGGTCAGGCGAGCGCAGCCCAGGCACTGATGGCAAGCTCCCCGCAATCGGCAACACGGTCGACGTCGACAACGCGACCTGGACCAACACGATCGGCGCGGCCGAGCTGATCACGGTGTGGGAGGATCCGGACTTCGACCCGACGCAGCGCGCCTTTTACTACGCACGGGTTCTGGAAATCCCCACCCCGCACTGGACAGCGTATGACGCGCTTCGCTTCGGCGTGGAGCTTCCAGACGAAGCGCCGCGCTCACATCAGGAGCGAGCCTACACCAGCCCGATCTGGTACACGCCGGGCAACTGACTCCGGCAAGCAACCGAGCTGACCCGCACGCGAAATGTGAGGAGTAACACGTACGATGACAACAACAACAAGAACCTTCCCGGCCCTAGTATTGATGCTCGTGTTCGCGCCCGCGGGGCACGCCCAGGACGTTACCCCGACCCGAGAAATTGCGGTGCGGGCCGAGTCCAACTATTCACCTTTCGTCGATCAGCACTTCCCGACGCGCGTCTTCTGGGGCGACACCCACCTGCATACGCGGAACTCCATCGATGCGGGCTTCGTTGGAAACAAGCTCGGCCCTGAAGAGGCGTTCCGTTTCGCGCGGGGGGAAGAGGTGACGTCTAGTACCGGTCTTCGGGTCCGGTTGCACCGTCCGCTGGACTTCCTGGTCGTCGCCGACCACGCCGAATACTACGGCCTGGCGGCCATGCTCATAGACGGCGACCGCGTCTTGCTGGCCGACACCGTTGGGGCCCGATGGTACAACATGTTCAGCAGCTCTCCCGAGGGAGGATTCGATGTCTTCATGGAGGTCGTGCGGAGCGGAGCGGTGGAGAACCCCCGGGAGCTCATCGACAACCCGGCTGCGAAGCGATCAGCATGGGAGCGTTACACTGCGACTGCCGAGCGCTTCAACGAGCCGGGCCGGTTCACGGCCCTCGGAGGCTTCGAGTGGAGCTCGACCCCATTGGGCGGAAATCTCCACCGAGTAGTGATCTTTCGGGATGGCGCCGATCGGATGAACCAGGTGCTTCCTCTTCCGTTCTACGACAGCCCCGACCCCGAGTACCTCTGGCAATACATGGCCAATTATGAAGCCGCGACCAATGGACGAATCCTCGCGATTCCCCATAACGGCAATTGGAGCAACGGCCTGATGTTCCAGCTGGAGACCATGGACGGTCGGCCCTTTGATCGCGCATACGCCGAAGCGCGCATGCGGTGGGAGCCCATCTACGAGGTCACGCAGATGAAGGGCGATGGCGAGACCCACCCGTTCCTGTCCTCCGACGACGAATTCGCAGACTTCGAACCATGGGACAAGGCCAACGTACCAGCCACGTTGCCCAAAGAAGACTGGATGCTGCAATTCGAATACGCCCGTTCGGCTCTTCGGATGGGCCTGGCTCAGGAGGCCGAGCTCGGGGCGAACCCCTTCAAGTTCGGCATGATCGGCTCCACCGATGCTCATACGTCGCTCGCGACAACTCGGGAAGACAACAACTTCAGCAAGATGCCTCACGTGGAGCCCAGCGACCATCGGGTCGAGGAAGCCATCATTCGCTCTCCGGTCGACGACAGGCTCTCGTCGCTGGGCGGGGACATCGGAGCCTCGGGCCTCGCCGCGATCTGGGCGCGAGAAAACACGCGCGAGGCACTCTTCGACGCTATGACGCGCAAGGAGGTCTACGCCACGACTGGTTCACGCATCAGCGTGCGCGTGTTCGGCGGCTGGGACTTCACGGCTGACGAAGTCGAACGCCCGGACTTCGCAGAGCGTGGCTACCGGGCCGGCGTACCCATGGGTGGCGACTTGAGGGCCGCGCCGAACGGAGCAGCTCCCAGGTTCATGATCCGCGCCCTGCGCGACCCCGACAACGCCAACCTCGACCGGGTCCAGGTGATCAAGGGCTGGCTCGACGCGAGCGGCGAGACCCACGAGCGCATCTACGACGTAGCGTGCTCCGATGGTCGGGCGATTCGGGATCGACGCTGCGAACGCCCAGTGGGCAACACCGTCGACATCGAAGACGCCTCGTACACGAACACGATCGGCGATCCGCTGCTCACGGCTCACTGGGAAGACCCAGACTTCGATTCGAGTCAGTCGGCCTTCTACTACGTGCGCGTGCTCGAGATTCCGAAACCGCGTTGGACGGCGTACGACGCGAAGTTCTTCGACATCGAGATGCCGGAGGGCACCGTCATGGAGGTGCAGGACCGGGCCTATACGAGCCCGATCTGGTACACGCCAGGGGGTTGAGACACGCGCCAACTGACTCCTCGCGGACGAACCGACGATAAACTGCTCGCCGGCCCGAGTGCGATCTGATCCGCATAGGAGGCGGACGCATGAGAGAGACCGGATGAAGCGAGAGCTGGGGCAGCCACTGGACCATCGTCCAATGTTGCCCCCGAACGGTGGCTCCTAGGATGATGCCCTGCAAGCACTTGGGAACAGGGGAGTAGCAATATGCCAAATCGACTTCGTGAAACTGGCCAGCCCGTCTGATGAGCGATCACGTAGAAGTGCGCAAGAACTCGGCGGGCTCGATCATCGTCATCACGACGATCTTCTGTTTGAGCTATGCCATCCTTCGCTACCACATCGCCGGCACGGTCCCCTGGAAGGACTTCCCGTTCTTCATCCTGAACAAGGCGATCTCTTTGAGCGCCTTCATCCTGCTCACACTGAATTTCGGTCTCGGCCCACTGAACAACTTGGGACTCAAGGTGGGTGAGGGCTGGCTCAATTCCCGCAAGGCCCTCGGCATGACCGGATTTCTCCTGGTGCTCATTCATGCGCTGATCAGCTTCATGCTCTTCAGCCCTTCGGTCTACGGAAGGTTCTTCGAGCCAGATGGAACGGTCACGCTCGTAGCCGGCCTGAGCATGCTCGGAGGGGTGTTGGCCTTCGTCGTGCTCTGGGGCTACAACATGAGCTTCCAAACGCATATGCGTGAGGACAAGGCCTTCATCCAGTTCATCACCTCACGGAAGTTCCTTCTGGCTGCCATGCTGCTCGGCGCCGTCCACTTGATTTTCATGGGCTACGAGGGTTGGCTCAACCCGTCCGGCTGGCAAGCCGGGATACCGCCGATCAGCCTGGTCGCATTCACGTTTTTTGTAATCGGTTATGTCGTTAACCTTTTTGGCCGAAAGTAGAGAGAGAATGGCAACCGGTAGTGGCGAAAGCGTTCAAGAAAACGGCCAAGTCAGAGAAGACTCCGATCCAGAGGTTCGAATCGTCGGGGTCTGTGGCAGCCTGAGCGCGGCGAGCTCCACGAAGAGCGCGGTCGCTGTAGCCCTCCGGGGCGCATCCCCGCATGCCGTCAGCACGGGCCTGATCGAGCTGCGAGATTATCAGCTGCCCTTCTGCGGCCAAATGGCCGAAGACGAGTACCCGCCTGACGTCTCGCGACTGCGCCAGGAGCTCAGGGATGCCCACGGAATCATCCTCGGCACGCCCGAATACCATGGCAGTTTGAGCGGCACCTTGAAGAATATGCTCGACCTGATGGGTGGGGCAGAGTTCGAGGGAAAGATCGTCGGCCTGGTGGCGGTGGCGGGCGGGCACGGGGGGGCAACCAATTCGCTCAACACCATGCGGATGATCGGGCGTAACCTGCACAGCTGGGTGCTTCCACAGGAAGTGTCCATCGCAGATTCAGCCCAGGCGTTCAACGCGGACGGAAGTGCGACCGACCCCGCCATCGAGAAGCGACTTCTCAACATCGGAGCCCAGGTGGTGAGGCTCGCTTCTCTACAGGAACGGATCAGACAGGACGACTTCATGGCGATGTGGGAAGGCCTTCCGACGTGGTGAGGATCTAGCTGGCGAATGAGAAAACTGATCCGTGAACCTCTCGTCCACTTCTTTGCGATAGCCGTCGTTCTCTTCGTAATCGGCATCCTGCGCGGCGAAGGGACCGGACCGGCCACGAACCGGATCGCGATCACACCGGGCACCGTCGAGCGCCTGCTCCAAGGTTTCCGTTTGACCTGGCAGCGTCCACCGACCGAGAACGAGTTCAAGGGCTTGGTCGAGGATTACCTCAAGGAGGAAGTCCTCTATCGTGAGGCGTTGGAGATGGGGCTCGATCGCAACGACCAGATCATCCGCCGTCGCATGCGCCAGAAACTCGAGTTTCTGACCGCCGACCTGGTGGAGTCGTTCGAACCCACGGAAGACGAGCTTCAGGCGCATCTGGACGAGAACGTGGATCTGTACAAGCAGAAAGTCAAAGTCAGCTTTGCACAGGTCTACATCGGGGAGCGACAGGGGGCGGCGCAGGACCGAGCCCGCGCGATGTCCATCCTGGAGGAGCTCAGGACGAACCCGGGAGCCGATCCGGAGCAGATGGGCGACCCGTTCATGTATCCGGCCACGCACCGCGAAATGCGGGAGCGGGATCTGCTCGGTGTGTTCGGAGAGGAGTTCACGGCACAGATCATCCAGCTTGCGGTGGGGGAGTGGAGCGGCCCGATCACCTCGGCATTCGGACTACACATCGTGCGCCTCGACGCGCTCGACCTGGGTCGGTCCTCGGAGCTCGAGGAGGTACGCGATGCGGTGCACCGAGACTTGGTGAGCCAGCGCACCCGCGAGGCCGAGCAACTCTACTTCGACGGTCTTCTCGCGCAGTACATCGTCACGGTCGAATGGCCTGAGGGCATGGACCCCGTGGATATCCCCGGCGTCGTCCAATGAGTGGGCCGGCGAGCTCAACCCGGGTCCTGACGAGCCTCCATCGTGTCCCGCTCATCGTGGCGCTCATCGTGGTGCTCCTCACTGTAGTCGGTGCGACGCCCCGTTCGCTGCTCGGCGGTCCGACGGCGGCAGCCGCCCATGAATCGCGCCCGGGTTACCTCGAATTCCGCGAGACTTCCCCCGGCGTCTTCCGCGTGCTTTGGAAGAAGCCTGCTCGTGGGGAGATGATCCTGGCCATCGACCCCGTTTTTCCGGTGGAGTGCTCGGTGATCGGGATCGGTTCGGAGGATCTGCGACCGGGGGCCTATGTGGCCCGGGCGACCATCCAGTGCGAGGGCGGTCTCGCGGGCAAGACGGTCGAGATCGCCGGGCTCGAGGCGACCCTGACGGACGTGCTCGTACGCGTGTACTACGCGAACGGGCTCGAGGAGACGCATCTGTTGCAGCCGAACGAGACGTCGGTGGTCATCGGGGGATCGAGCGGTGTGCTGGAGCGCATGGGGGCGTATACCCGCCTCGGCGTGCAACACATCGCGCTGGGGGTGGACCACCTGCTCTTCGTGTTGGGACTGCTGTTGATCGTCTCGAGCTCGATGATGCTGGTCAGGACGATCACGGCATTCACGGTAGCCCACAGCATCACGCTAGGCATCGCGACCCTGGGCTTCGCGCGGGCGCCGGAGCTGCCGCTCAACGCGGTCATCGCGCTGTCGATTCTCTTCCTCGGTCCCGAGATCGTGCGGGTGTGGCGCGGCGAGACCAGCTTCACGATTCGGCACCCATGGGTGGTGGCGTTCGCCTTCGGCCTGTTGCACGGATTCGGTTTCGCGAGTGGCCTCACCGCCATGGGTCTGCCCACCAACGAGATTCCGCTCGCGCTGCTCTTCTTCAACGTCGGGGTCGAGCTCGGGCAGCTGGGCTTCGTGGTCCTGGTGCTGGGGTTGGCTCGGTCGTTCCGTTCACTCGAGATCCGCTGGCCGCGTTGGGCCGAGCTGGCTCCGGGCTACGCGGTGGGCACGCTCGGCGCGCTCTGGTTCATCCAGCGCACGGTGATTCTGCTAGGGTGGATGTGAGGAGCGGCCTGGGCATCGGGACGCGCGAGGCCCTTCGGATGGCGCTTCGGCCTGCGAGCGTTGGGGTCCTGCTGGCCGCCACACTTCCGTCACCGCTCGCCGCGCACGAGGGCGGCTCGGCGGCCGGTCTGCTGAGCGGGCTCTACCATCCGATCTCGGGGCTCGATCACGTACTCGCCATGGTGGCGGTCGGCATCTGGGGCGCCCAGCTCGGCTCGCCCGCCATCTGGGTGCTACCGGTGACCTTCCCGATGGTCATGGCATTGGGAGGCATGCTCGGCCTGCTCGGCTTGCAGATTCCCGGCGTGGAGGTCGCCATCGGTGTTTCGGCGCTGATCCTCGGCCTCATGGTAGCGCTCGAGCGGCGACCCGATCTGCGTGTGGCCGCAGTCCTCGTAGGCTTCTTCGCCATTTTCCACGGATTCGCGCACGGCGCCGAGCTCCCGGAGGGGCAGAGTGGCCTGCTCTATTCGATCGGGTTCGTGGCTGCCACCGGCACGCTGCACGTATCAGGAATCGGGCTGGGGTTGATCCACCGGTGGGAATGGGGGAAGTCGGCGCTTCGCTTCACGGGGGCGGTCATCGCGCTCGCGGGCGCGTGGTTCACGTGGGGTGCGTTGTCGGGATGATCCCGTTCCGGCTCCATGCCCACCTGGTGAGTACCGGGCTCGGCCCAATGTTCGACGGGATCGGGCACGTCGTCGTAACACCGCAGGACCTCCTGCCGGTCATCGCGCTGGCGCTCTTGGCCGGGTTGGGTGGCAAGTCGTACGGGCGACGGGTGCTCTTCGTGCTCCCGGCGGCCTGGCTGGTCGGCGGCCTCGCGGGGCTCGCGTTCGGATGGAGTCCGCCGCTCGCCACCACCGGTCTGTCGTTCCTCGTCCTCGGCGGACTCGTAGCCGCAGACCGTCCGATGACTGAGAGAACGGGCGTCCTGCTCGCCGTAGCGCTCGGGGCGCTCCACGGGCAGATGAACGGTGTGGAGATGGCGGCGGCCGGCATCGGCTTCACGGGCCTGCTGGGCACGGTGGGCGCGCTCTTCGTCTTCGTGTCGCTCGTCACGGGCCTCGTGGTGAGCCTTCATCGTAGCTGGACCCGGGTCGCAGTTCGGATAGCCGGCTCATGGATCGTGGCCGTGGGACTGCTCTACCTCGGATGGACGTTGGGAGGGCCCCTCCGATAGTCGGTTGGACGAAGGCTTGGATTCATAAACTAAGTGCAACAACTCGACGAGCCCGGGCCCCGACAGGAGTTGAGGCGAGCTGGGACACCCTAGACCTTCCTTCTCGACCAAAAGAAGGGAGAAGATCATGAACAGGTATCGCCAGCTCACCTCTGGTGAGCGATATGCGCTCTCCGCACTCAGGAAGCAAGGATGCCACCAGGCTGAGATCGCCCGGGCCTTGGGGCGACATCGAAGTACGATCAGTCGTGAAGTGCGCAGAAACTCAAAGGATCGAGGGGGTCGGGTCTATCGACCGGACCTGGCCGATGACTACGCCCGATGGAGACGCGGGCGGTCTCGACGGAACCGGCGGTTCGAGGCAGCGGACTGGGCGCTCGTTCAGGCCAGCCTGAAGCAGCAGTGGAGCCCGGAGCAGATCTCGGGATGGCTACGGCTCAAGGGTCGGCTCTCGATCAGCCACGAGACGATTTATCGCTACATCTGGGAGGACCGACGTAGCGGTGGAGAGCT
>Ga0209988_10003729_pt1 | contig 10085 bp, 7 predicted proteins | sample N075metaG_FD_183115 | JGI IMG/M metagenome (GOLD analysis project Ga0209988, IMG submission 183115) | Deep subsurface microbial communities from Kermadec Trench to uncover new lineages of life (NeLLi) - N075 metaG (SPAdes) (version 2) | ecosystem: Environmental > Aquatic > Marine > Ocean trench... | reverse complement strand
AACACGTAAACACGTTAACACTCAAACACTCGGGGCAAAGCCCCGAACTTTCCTCTTGTAAATCATCTTTATAATTTGTATTTTTCGTCTCACTTTTGGCTGTACGGATCAACCTCGCGAGGAGCTCCGCAATCAAAGAATTAAAGACCCTCAGAAAATATCTTTCCCGCTATAAAAAACAGTATATCATCGGTGCATTCTTTGTGCTCTTTACCACCGGTTTTTCGATGCTGGGTCCATGGGTGCTCAAGTTTGCAATCGACCAACTAACGGCAGGAATCACCAGCCAACTTCTGTTAAAGTATGCCGGATTGCTGGTCGGGGTCGCCCTGATTGAGGGCATTTTCAGGTTTCTGATGCGGCAGACCATCATCGGGGTGTCGCGCAAGATCGAGTATAACCTCAGAAACGATTTCCTCAGTCATCTGCAGAAACTCCCCCAGTCTTTTTATCAACAATTTAAAACCGGCGATTTAATGGCGCGCGCTACTAATGACCTGGAGGCAGTGCGTCAGGTGGTGGGACCGGCGATCATGTATGCCTCGACCACGATTGTTTCGCTGGCGGCATTCGGAATTATGTGGCAGATCAATGTTGAGCTCACTCTGTTGGCGATGATTCCGTTTCCCATAATGGCGTTGATTGTCTGGTGGATGGCGCGCAAACTCCACAAGGCTTATGCAAAAATTCAGACGCAATATGCGGCAATTACTTCCAGAGTGCAGGAGAATCTTTCCGGCATTCGGGTGGTAAAGGCTTATGTCCAGGAGGCATCGGAGACGGAGAGTTTTAAAGAGCTGAACCGGGATTACATTAACCTGAATTTGAGTTTGGCAAAAATTCGCGGCTTCATGCAGGCGGCGATGACTTTTCTGGTCGGCATCGGCTCCCTGATCGTTCTCTGGTTTGGCGGTCGTCTGGTGATTTTAGATCAGATTTCACTGGGTGAGTTTGTGGCGTTCTCAGCTTACCTGGCAAATTTAACCTGGCCTATGATTGCACTCGGCTGGGTGATTAACCTGATTCAGCAGGGCGCAGCTTCGATGGGAAGAATGAATCGCATTTTTGAGGTTGAACCGGATATTAAAAATGACCAGCGCACGGATTCGACGATAGAAAAAATCGCCGGTGAAATCGAATTTCGCGGCGTGAATTTTTCTTACAACGGCACCTCGATTTTGAAGAACATCGATTTGAAAATAGACAAAGGCATGACCCTGGCGATCGTCGGGCCGACCGGCAGCGGTAAATCGACGTTGATTAATTTGATCCCGCGCTTATTTGAGCCGCAGGAAGGCGAGCTGCTCATCGATGGCAGAAAAATTCAGGAGATTCCTTTAGAAGTGCTGCGCCGAAATATCGGTTATGTGCCACAGGAGACCTTTTTGTTTTCAGATACAATTAAATCAAATATCGGGTTTGGGGTGGAATCGCCGTCCCTGGAGGAAATTGAAGAGGCGGCGGTGATCTCGCAGATTGAGAAAGACGTGGCGGACTTTCCGGATCAATATGACACCATGTTGGGCGAACGCGGCATCAACATTTCCGGGGGCCAGAAACAGCGAACCGCCATCGCCCGTGCTGTTCTGCGCCAACCGCGCATTTTGATTCTGGATGATTGCCTTTCTGCAGTGGACACTTACACAGAAGAAGCGATTCTCGGGCGGCTCCGGGAGGTGATGCGCAACCGAACCAGTATTATTGTGTCGCACCGAATTTCGACCGTCAAGGACGCGGATTTGATTATCGTGATAGTGGATGGAGAAATCACCGAACGCGGCACCCACGATGAACTGCTGGTTCTCGGCGGTGTGTATGCCGGTCTGCATAAGAAGCAGCTTTTGGAACAAGAGCTTGAGGAGTGTTGAGACTGGATGCTGGATGCTTGTTGCTGGATGCTTGTTGCTGGATGCTGGATGCTGGATGCTTGTTGCTGGATGCTTGTTGCTGGATGCTTGTTGCTGGATGCTGGGTAAGAGCCGATGTTGTATCGTCATTGCGAGCGTTTTTCAGCGAAGCAATCTCCCGACTAGTAGGTTGGAGATTGCTTCGCCAAGAGGGTCTCGCAAAGACGGAATTTTTTTAGGAATTTAAATATTTGAGCGTACACGAAGAAGAAGTCCTCGGAAAAGCCTATGACAGCCGCTTGATGCGGCGGCTGCTTTCCTACCTGAAACCGTATCGGTTTTTTGTGACCCTGGCGGTCCTCATCCTTTTCGCTGCTTCGGTGCTGCAATTAGCGGGTCCGTTCCTCTATAAAATCGCTATTGATAAATATATTGAGACGCAAGATTTTGACGGTCTCGCGTCTATTTGCCTGGTATTTGCTTTCGTGCTTATCGTTGGATTTGTGATGCAATTTTTGCAAACCTATTTGGTTCAATGGATCGGGCAGAAGGCAATGTATGATTTGCGCAGCGCGATTTTCTCTCACATTCAAAAACTGCCGGTCAAATTTTTTGATAAAAATCCGGTGGGCCGGCTGGTCACGCGGGTGACGACCGATGTAGAGAGTCTGCACCAGATGCTTTCATCCGGCGCGGTGGCAATTTTTGGAGATATTTTTACATTGGTGGGAATTGTGATTTTACTTTTAGTGCTCAACTGGAAATTAGCGCTGATTACTTTTTCCGTCCTGCCGCTGCTTTTTTACGCCACATTTTTGTTCAAGAAACTGGTTCGTGAAATTTACCGGCTCATTCGGGTGCGGATTGCCCGTATCAACACGTTTCTGCAGGAGAATATCACCGGAATGGCGGTGGTGCAGATTTTTAACCGCGAACACAAGAATTTCAAGAAATTCGATCAACTGAATGAAGATTATCTTGAGGCTTTTTTAAAGACGATTTTTTACTATGCTACTTTTTATCCTGTGGTTAAGCTGATCAGTTCCATTGCAATTGCCCTGATTATCTGGTACGGAGGCGGTGGAGTGATTAACGGGGTATTGACATTTGGCGCGCTTGTGGCTTTCATTCAGTACGCCGAAATGTTTTTCCGGCCCATTATGGATCTATCGGAAAAGTACAATATCATGCAATCGGCCATGGCCTCATCCGAACGAATTTTTAGTCTGCTGGATAAAGAACCCGAAGAATTGCCAGCAGCACTTGCGAATAAGCCCGCTAAAATCCGCGGTGAGATAGAGTTCCGCAAGGTCTGGTTTGCTTACAAAGACGAAGATTTTGTTTTAAAAGATATTTCGTTTAAAGTTAAAGCCGGAGAAAAAGTTGCCTTTGTGGGCGCGACTGGCGCGGGTAAGACCAGCATTATGAGTTTACTTTTCCGCTTTTATGAAGCCACCAGGGGCGAAATCTTGTTTGATGGCAGAAATATAAACACGTTTTCTCCGCAGGAGCTTCGAGAACACATGGGAATGGTGCTGCAAGAAGTTTTTATTTTTGACGGCACGGTTTCCAGGAATATCCGTCTGGGGGATCAGAGCATTTCGGACGCCCAGCTTTTCCAGGCCGCCAAAGATGTGCACGCGGACTCTTTCATTGAAAAGCTGCCGGACAAATACGAGCACCAGGTGCAGGAACGCGGCCGCAGTCTTTCGGTTGGACAAAGGCAGTTATTAGCCTTTGCACGAGCGCTCGCCTTTGATCCCGCGGTGCTGATTTTAGACGAAGCCACCTCAAGCGTCGACACCGAGACTGAACTTTTGATTCAAGATGCTTTACAGCGTTTGATGCAGAATCGCACTTCGCTGGTGGTCGCTCACCGGCTGTCAACCATAAAAAATTCCGACCGGATCATCGTGCTGCACAAAGGGGAAGTTCGCGAAACCGGCACGCACCAGGAGCTGCTGGCTGAGCGAGGGATTTATTACAAACTCTATCAATTGCAGTATGCTTATCAAGAGACCCGGCAGGTTGCTTAAAAACTGCCTGATTCGTCTACTCGCATTGGCTTTGGCAGCAGGTTGCGCAAACACTCCCAAAGTGCAATATTCGCAATTAGAGACATCCGGTTTGACAAATGTCACAGACGGCCTGGTGACGTCTGAATATTTTTTAGGGTTGCTGAATGCATTGCAGGGTCTGCAAACCGGCGATCCGATTTTTAAAAGGAATTCAATTGCCTATTGGATCACGCCTGAAATTGATAAAATTGACCTTGAGCTCACGGCTCAGGAAGAACAATTTGAATCAACAGAATACCATGGCCGGCTGAAAAAACTTAAAGAGCTGCATGAAGAGTATTTGGTTTTCTCCCTCGATTTAAGCATGCCTTTTTATTCGAAGTGGCCGCAAAGCCGGTTAATTGATTATTTACAAAACAATCTGACGATTACCCTTGAAAACGGGACTGAGAAAATATTTGCGCCTGAGCTTCAGGTTTTTAATGTGCTCGAAAGGTTTGCGGATGAAAAGCCCGAATTCCCTTCCTATGAGACTTTTGATGGCCTGGAGGTTCGCGTTCCGGTTCGGGTTCATTTCAGCAAACTCGACAATGCTGAAGCGATAGTATCTTCTTCCACGAAAGAGATCAGAATCAAACTGCGACTAAAAATAAGGCCGCCGTTCAGAATCGGTTTTTTTGATGAGAAATTTTTTCAAGGTTTTAAGTGGAAGGTTGTTCATGCTGATTGAATATTTTTGAATAATTGATGTAACTTAATTTGAATCATTTGATGTCTTTAGCTGTGAAGATTTCAAACTTATCTTCCCGGAAAATTAACCGAATGAGTTACTCTGCAAAATCTGTTTTTTTAAAAAAAGGAGACAATAATGCGAAAAAAACAAGGCTGGCTCTTTCTAACCGGAGCGGTATTTTTAATTGTCATTTTGACCGCTCTTTTCGCGAGTGACAAAAAAAAATCACTGCAAGTTATCAAGATTGATAATGTGGAGCTTAATACCCTTAATGTGTCTTTTTCAAAAAGGAATCTTATTGAAAAGTTGAATAAAGACCCGCGGTACTCACACTTGTCTGCTCCTGAAAAAGTCAGGCTTATTGTGGAGACTTTGAGAAAAGAAAAAGGTCTTCAAACTAGCGAAACTAAGCATCGCAAGGATAGCAAGAAAGCACAAAACAACTCCAAATCGGCGCAGCTGAAACAACATTAAACTGCGCGCGGGTTATTTTAGTTTCTGTCAACTTTACTGAGGAGTCTATGATGAAAAAGAATTCAATGCTAATAGTTGCGACCCTTATCACAGTGTTTGTAATTGGCCTTACTTATGATGGATATTCGACCACCGTCAAGCACTACAATCTAAAAGCTCTGGTTTCTAAAGCAGAGCGGATCTTCACCGGACAGTGCATTTCAGCGGAGGAGGCTGAGATAAAATTTCCCAAAGGCTCGATCTGGTGTGCGGAATATGTTTTCCGGATTTCCGAAGGCATTAAGGGGACGACGGGGGAGACAATTACATTTAGGCAATTCGGCCTTATCAACCCCAGGAAAATTGATGAAAACACAGTGATGTTCAATCGGCCGGATGGCATGCCAACTTATAAGGTGAATCAAGAATATATGCTGTTTCTTATCGGGGATAGCGAACTCGGGTTAACGAGTCCGACAGGACTACTCCAGGGTGCTTTTTTAATTTACCAGGATGAATTGAATAGGCGAGTTGCTGTAAATGGCTTACAAAACCTGGGCCTTTTTAAGAAAGATGCAGCAACTGAACTAAAGCAGTTCGATTTAACTCAATCAGAAAAAGCTCTGGTTGAAAAATCAAAAGGGGCTTTTGACCTGGATAATTTTGTATCGGTCGTTAAAAAGTTCATGCAAAGCAATTAGGAAGCCCAACCTAAACTCTGGAGATTTTTATGAAACAGCATAAACGTTATTTTGTAGCTGGCGGAATCTGCTTTACGGTTTTGCTTATGAGTATTGGGATGATTAAGGCTGGCGGGTTTATTAGAATCACCGGTAGCGGCGACGTCTATCGGTGGGACGTTAGCTCACCTGTGCCTTACAATCCGGGTCTGGGAGTGCTAGGCATGTTATCCAATGCAGATGCCGTCGCTATGGTGAATGATAATTTCCTATTGTGGGGGACTGGCAATATATCCACCAGCAGTCTCTCTTTCACGAATGCCGGGCAGTTAACTATGGAGGTTTTGACAGCTGCCGATTTTGCGGCGCTTAACGGAGTGCAGGACGGAATCAGTCCCATCATATTTGATGCAGACGGTGAATTAACCGCGGCGCTCGGGCTGGATCCAGGCGTACTTGGTTTTGCTACTCCTGATATTTTGAGTGCAAACGCGCCTTTTGTTATCCGCGAAGGACTTGCGTTTTTTAACGGTGATCACATCGATGGCGATACAGCTGATGGCAATGAAACCACAGTTGAATCTTTTGGCGGAGTTATGGCGCATGAGTTTGGACATTACTTGAATCTGAGCCATACTCAAATAAATGGACACTATTTTCTCGGCGACCGGGATGATCCCGGATTTGTTACTTACGGACCTCCGCCTGCGGCGTCTTTGAGCATTATGTTTCCCATTGCTCTGGGTATTCCGGGAGAACCAACGGGTCCAACCACGGATGATATCCGAACCGTTTCTATACTCTATCCCGCAGGTGGTTTCCCCGCGGGGTTTGGAAAAATTGAAGGCACAGTTTATGAAAATGACGGCATAAATGGTTTTCGCGGTGCAAATATCATAGCCCGCAATGCCAACGATCCCTTCCTGGACGTATCCTCATGGGTTACGGGTTTACTGAGGAATCCACAAGACCCGTCCACTTTCGGCACCTATCAGTTAAATGGCTTAACAAGCGGCGCATCTTATACCATTGAAGTGGTCAATATCAATTCGCGATTTGTGGCAGGTTCGCGCGTTCCACCGCTGGATCCCCCGGTTGCGTTGCCCGGCCCTGAGGAATTTTTTAACGGTGCCAACGAATCAAGCGATGCCGGCAGCGATCAGCCTCTGGACTTTACTGTTGTTACTGCTACTGGCACGGTCTCGGGGATCGATATTATTTTCAACGACGAAAGTAAATTAGTGCAGTTGGACAAATCTGACAATAACACAGAATTCATCCTTAGCGTCCAATCTCTAATTACTCGTTTCAATACCCCAAATGGTCCTAATGATTATGCCGCGGTACGGTACTCGATTCCGGCAAGCGTCCATACGCCATTTACTATATCTTCGTTCAAGTTTTTTAATAACGATAATCTAACCGTGTGGCCCAGAGTCCTGTTGACCACCGCCAATGCTTCTGACCAGCCTGACTTAGATAATCCTCTGGCGGAGGTTAATGATGTCACCGGGCCAGAGCGTAGTTTGATTACTGTACCCACAGGCGTAACCCGTACCAGCCTTGAAGATATTTTCGTCGTGGTACAATTTCCACCGGGTGAGGCAGTTGCTGCATCTGGCAGCGGCGGTGGGCCGGCGATTGGAGCAGACGCAGGCCGGATTGGCAGAGGCGGGTTTGAGTTCGGCTATGTTCCGGGTAACTTGTTCTCTTCAGATGGAATTACTTTTCAAGAAACAAATACCGCTCCTGATATTGGAAGTCCTGATCGAAGTGTTGATGCGGCAAATTGGGAAATGAGTTTGCAATTGACCAGTGACAACCTGGGCCCGGATAACTTGGAACCGAATGATGATCTGGCAAACGCCACTCCAATTTCCTATGGTGAAACAATGAAGGCTGTTATAGCTCCTGCCGGCGAGCTGGATTATTATGAGTTTACCGGATCTGCGGGAGATACAATTCAGGTTGATATCGCCGCCCAAACCCACGGATCAATGTTAGATGGATTCTTAACTTTATTAGATGGCAACGGCACTCCAATTACGGTTCACGATGATGAGTTTTCCGGATTCGGGGATGATCCCAAGCTGCAGACTGTTTTGCCCGCAGATGGCAATTACTTTTTAGTGATGGATGTTTGGGAGAATGTTGCAAACGGTCAACCGCTGGGCGGCCCAAGTTATTTTTATGAACTTCACCTGGATACTTTCTCGCCGGCTTTTGAGCCAAACAATGAAATTTCCCAGGCAACGCCTCTCGAGGTTGATGAAAAACTTATTGCCGCTATAGACTTAAAAGGTGATATTGACTTTTATTCCTTTAACGCGCAAGCCGGCGATTTTCTAGCGGCCCAGGTTTTCCTGGCTGACGTTGGCCTTTTGGATCCAGTCGTCATTTCATTTTTGTCTCCTGTTGTCACTTTGTTTGATACAGATGGAACGACGGTTTTAGAGACTGAAAACGGTTCCATTCTGCAAACGACCCTGCCTTCCGACGGAACATACTTTCTGGCAATTGCCGATTTGGATAGCAGTGGTGGCGCAGGTTTTTTTTATGCAGTGTCGATAGAGGTTGGATTAGAGCTGCCCTCTCCGGTAAACTTAGCAGCGAGTGATGGTTTTAAAGATAAAGTTGAATTGAACTGGGAACCGCCCCGAGTTTCCGAAAACGAACCCAATAGCAGTTCAGGGCAAGCCCAGGATTTGGCAGGACCAGCGCCAATCTTGGTAAGTGGAAATGCTGAAGTTAGTGATCAAAGCGGCCTTACCGTTACTTTTAGAAATGGAAGTATGGATGATATTGAGGACCTGTATGTCGTTAGAACGGAATCAGCGGGGCTGAATATAAGTATGAAAGGAGCAGTCTCAGATTTGGATCTGTGGCTCTTTGACAATCCGATTACTGTTATTATTGCCGGTCCGACCACTGAAGACCGGGGCGCTGCTACTGATGAGACCATTAATCTCCCCAGTTTGCCGCCAGGCTCATACATGATCGGGGTTGCGATTTATGACCCAAGTCCTGCCGGGCCGACCTCGTCCCCATACAATCTCATTGTAAACGGCGATATTCCCGGTACCGGACCCTCATTGCAATCTTTCAACATTTATCGTTCCGAGACTTCAAATGCCGTGAGTTCGGGAAGTGCTATTGCAAATGTTGGTTTTAGAACCCCGTCATTTACAGATCAAAATCTGGCGGCAAATACCTTTTTCTACCAGATCACAACGGTTTATGATTTGGGGGAAAGTGCTCCCTCGAATGAAATATCGGCGGTCGTAACCAGCGTCCGGGATGAGACTGTAAATTTACCAATGACTTTTGCACTGGGTCAAAATTATCCAAATCCATTCAACCCCTCAACTATAATCAGTTACGCCATTCCTGTTTCCCACAGTAACCAGCAAGTTAAACTGGAAATTTTCAATGCCCTGGGACAGAAGGTCCGTACGTTAATAAATGAACACCTGAGCGCTAATTTTCATACCGTTGAATGGGATGGCAGAAGCGATTTGGGAAAACCAGTCACGAGTGGCTTGTACTTTTATCGAATTGAAGCGGGCTCATTTGTACAAGTGCGGAAAATGCTATTTTTGAAATAGTGAGCATTAGAATAAAGAGGCCGTCGCAAAGTCAAAAAACATGAGTCCGAAGGCGTCCCGCCGAGGATTGCCAAGCGCTGAACTTCGAGAAAACGCTCGGCGAGACACCTTCGCTCTATTGTTTTTTACAACTTCTTTATCATTACATTTCCCTTGCTTTTCCTGCCTAATCTTGTTAAGTTTATCTAGACATAAAAAAAATAGTCACAAAATATCTCCGAGGAGGCTGAGTTTCATGTCAGAAGAAAAAGCGCCGAAGCCAAAAGACACGGTGAAATTAGATGTAGAAACGATTTTGCAGACCACTGAAGGCCGAAGTTTTCTGAATCAATTAAACGAGGTCAGCCGTGTTCTTTCCATGCGGGACTCGGCGGTATATTTTAAAGGTGAAGAAATTTTGAAGACAGGGTATTTAGGCGACTGTAAGAGTGTCCAATTGTTCAAGTGTCCAAACGGCTACTTTCTATTTTGCAATAAGGCATTTACAAAAAACAACTGGTCAGCGGCGGGCAGCAAACTCAATGACGTGATTGAAAAAATTCAGGACAGGGAAGTTAAGAAAAAAATTAGTGAAGCCATGGCATCTGCTTTACAAACAAGTTAACAGAATAGTTTCATGATGGAGACTTTGTATGACGGAAATAAAACGTTCAATTGAGATTGCCGCCACAAATGAGCGGGTTTGGGCTTGTGTTCATCCCGAAAATTGGCAAAATATTTTCCATTTTGTAAAAAACGTTGACGGCTAC
>Ga0209988_10003728_pt1 | contig 10086 bp, 7 predicted proteins | sample N075metaG_FD_183115 | JGI IMG/M metagenome (GOLD analysis project Ga0209988, IMG submission 183115) | Deep subsurface microbial communities from Kermadec Trench to uncover new lineages of life (NeLLi) - N075 metaG (SPAdes) (version 2) | ecosystem: Environmental > Aquatic > Marine > Ocean trench... | reverse complement strand
AAAGCAAGCGGGGCCCTGGATGAGTGTGGTAGATCCGCTGTGCTGTCGAGGACCAATAACTCACCACCCACTTTCAAGCTGCGGATATCTTCAGAATTACCCTGAACCAGCAAAACATCGCTGGCTCGTAGTCGTCGTTGATTTAGCCCCGGCGCACTCGCGCTAACAACATCACCACCGCAATGGACCGCCAGCAGATCCAGACCATAGCGCGTCTTCAAGCGGGCATCAGCAACCCTCAAGCCACACAGGCGAGACCCGTGGGTTACTACCACCTCGGCCAACTGGGAATCACCATCGATGACGAACTCGGTATAATCCGGGCCAGCCAGGAGCCTGGCATCGAGCAACACTTCGTATTCTTTCAGCATGTCTGCGGTAGCGGAAACCAGAACCCTGTCACCAGCCTTGATTTCGACATCCGGCAGGGGTGAGATAAACAATTTCTTGTCCCGAATGATACGCTTCACCTGCATCTCGGCCCCGGCTTTGCGTATAAGTTCGGCGAGCGACTTTCCCACCAGGGGATTGTCTTCTTCAAACAGCAAATGGGCCTCGAATATGAGATTGGAAGTATCGGCCATGGGCGGCGTACGTTCCGGAATCAAGCGAGGGGCGATCAACCACAAATACAAAATTGCCACGCTGCCTGCAATTGCTACCGGTAGCATAAAATCAAACATGCCAAAACGAACCATGCCCATATCAGCCGCCACTGAAACAACCAGCAGGTTGGTCGAGGTGCCAATGGTGGTGCCCATACCACCAATCAGGGTCGCAAAACCCATCGGTAATAAAACACCAGAAGTCGAACTATTGCTACGCGCCGCAGCCCCGATCAACATGGGCAACATCAATACCACAATAGGTGTGTTATTCATAAATGCGCTGAGTATCGCACCCACGATCAGGGTGAACAACAAGGCGATCTTCGGGCTCCATTTCCACAGTTTGGCAAGGCGTCTGGCGACCGGCTCCAACGCACCGGTCCGTACCAAGGCTTCACCGGCAATCATCAAGGCGCATACCGCGATCAGTGCTTCATGGCCAAAACCATAGAAAAAGGTCATTGGCTCAATGACACCACGCGCGCTTTCAAATGGAAAGATTTCAAAGCCGACGACCACCATCACCAGAATCGCCAGGCTGGAAGTCTCGAGGCGAATGTTCTCTCGCGTAAACAGGAACAAGGCTACCCCGGTCATCAATAACATGGCCAATGCGTGGTTGTTGGGTATTTGCGGAAAATCCATATGTAGGCTGTCCTTGCAAGGTGGACATAAATGTCCACCCTACTACAATAGGGCATGCAAATCGGAAAATCATATTGGCTGATGCCATTCGTACTTATGTTTTTGTCTTCCTGCGACAAACAAAGCGTGCACCAGGCAGACGAAACCACAGCGCCAGTTTCGATTACACGCACCGGATGGCTGGCCTCCAACAAGCTGAATGAAGCCAGTGGAATGCAAGCCAGCTTTTCACGCGACGGTGATTTTTTCGTCCACAACGATGAAGGCAGGCCGGTCATTTATGCCATTGATGAGACCGGCGCCGATGTTGGTCTGGTCACCATAGTCCCAGCCAAAAACAAGGATTGGGAAGATATTACTTCGGTGCCTGTGGATGACGGGCGTTGGCTGGTGGTTGGTGATATTGGCGACAACTGGTCAAAACGCAAGTCAATCAAGCTATATTTTGTTGAGGAACCCCAAACCGGCAAGAATGACCGATACGCCGGCCGGATCGATCTGAAACACTGGTTGAGCCTCACTTATCCGGACGGCCCCCGTGATTGTGAAGCCATGGCCTATGATCCGGTCGGCAAGCAAATCCTGCTACTCAGCAAACGTGACAAACCACCCCGCTTATACGCCGTAGATCTTGAAACCGCATTATCTCAGGATCAGGCAAAATTGAAGTTTCTAGGAACCACATCGCCGTTACGGCCACCCACACCATCTAACCGGCACCAATGGGGTGGCAGAACAGACTGGATATCGCAACCGACCGGGTTCGATATTTCGGCCGACGGCTTTGAGGCGGTAGTCATCACCTACCGCAGCCTGTATCGCTATCGACGCCAGCCAGGTGAAGACTGGCTGACAGCCATGCAGAGAAAACCGGAAGAAGTGGTCGGACCGCCTGCGGTACAGAACGAAGCAATCGCCTATTCAGTCGATGGAAAATCAATCTACGTCACCACCGAGAAACGCCCTGCACCCATACATCGTATTGTATTTACGACAAATAACTAAATCCGGAAGAGCAAGAGCGGCCCACAGACTCCACTAGGCGATATCAACACCCTGGCTTTCAAGGTATTCAACGAAATCTGATTCTGAGATAACTTTTACACCCAGTTTTTGTGCCCTGGTGAGCTTGGAGCCTGCTGCTTCGCCGGCGAGCAAGGTGCTGGTTTTCGCTGATACGCTGCCGGTTACTTTTGCGCCCAATGATTCAAGCAGGTTTTTTGCCTGGATCCTGGGCATCGACAAGGCGCCGGTGAGCACCCATATTTCACCGGCGAGCGGTTGATTACCGGTAATGTCTTCCAGGGGTTGCCAATCGACACCGGCGTCACTCAAGGCCTGTATGACCTGGATATTATTCTCCTGCTGGAAAAACGCTGCGACGTGGGAGGCAACAATGGGGCCGACGTCGCTGACTTCGGTGAGAGATTCTTCACTGGCTTGCCGCAATGCTTCCATGCTGCCGAAATGGGCCGCCAGGGAGTGCGCTGTTACTTCGCCAACTTCCCTGATGCCCAGCGCGTAAAGCAGTCGGTCAAGGGGTGGCTTTTTACTGGCCTCCAGGGCATTCAACAGGTTTTCTGCTGATTTTCCGCCCATTCGCTCGAGCGAGGCGATTTGCTCGCGGCTCAGGCGATAAAGATCAGCGACTGTTTTGATCAGACCTTCCTCGACAAACTGATCAACCAATTTGTCGCCCAGACCTTCGATATCCATCGCCTTGCGGGTAGCGAAATGGCGGATGCCATGCTTTATTTGCGCCGGGCAACTCAGACCGCCGGTACACCGGGTAACCGCTTCTCCTTCAATTCGCTCAACGGCCGATCCGCATTCCGGACAGGTTTCAGGCATGCGGAATTCGGGCAAATCCGATTCACGACGTTGATGCATTGCCCGAGCCACTTCAGGGATGACATCCCCTGCCCTGCGAACCACTACCCAGTCGCCGGCACGGACATCCTTGCGGCGAATTTCATCTTCATTGTGAAGTGTTGCATTGGTCACCGTCACACCGCCGACAAAAACCGGTTCAAGCCGTGCAACCGGTGTCAACGCGCCGGTGCGGCCCACCTGGATATCGATAGCCAGCAGACGTGTGATTTCTTCTTCCGCTGGAAATTTATGTGCCAGGGCCCAGCGCGGTGCCTTGGAGACAAAGCCCAGAAACCCCTGTTGGTCAAAGCGATCTACTTTGTAAACCACGCCATCAATGTCATATCCCAACTCGGGCCTCAAAGCCTCCATACGGCTGTGGTATTCGAGACAGCCACTCAATCCCTGCACGCGTTTGATTTCCGGATTGACGGGAAAACCCCAATCCTTAAGCCGGGCCAGGGTTTCAAACTGTGTATCAGGCAAATTATCACGGGTCGCTGTGTTGTAGGCGAAAAATGCCAACGGACGTTTTGCTGTCAGTTGCGGGTCGAGTTGACGAAGGCTGCCGGCAGCGCCGTTACGTGGATTGACCAATGGTTTCTCACCCTGTTCCAGCGCCCTGCGGTTAAACGCCTCGAAACCGGAGCGTGGCATGTATATTTCCCCCCGAACTTCCAGCAAAGATGGCCAGCCTGTCCCGTGCAGCTTAAGCGGCACTGCACCGATGGTACGCACGTTGGACGTTACATCTTCACCGCGTTCGCCGTCACCGCGGGTTGCTGCGGTGGTCAGCAGCCCATCAATGTAGGTCAACGAGATGGCAACACCGTCCAACTTGGGTTCCGCAGCAAAGCAGATGTCGTTGCGTTCCAGCCCCTGTGACACGCGACGGTAAAAATCAGCCACTTCTTCATCAGAAAATGCGTTGCCCAGCGATAACATCGGAACGCGATGGCGGACGGTCACAAAACCGTCCATCGGTGTGCCGCTGACACGTTGGGTGGGTGAATCAGCTGTGATCAAATCAGGATAGCTGGCTTCCAGCGATTCCAGCTCCCGCATCAGACGGTCGTACTCGGCGTCCGGAACCGCAGGGTCATCAAGAACGTAATAGCGGTGATTGTGGTGTTCGATCAGACGGTGCAGTTCATCAGCACGCTTATGTGCTTCTGCCTGCGTCATGAGTCGGGGTTTTTCTGCCGTTCGTATTCACGCAACTCTTCCTTGATTTGCAAGGAGCGCTGACGGGTGAATACACTTTGTGTTTCATCCAGCAAGTCGGCGTGCAACAGCTCGGCCAGTCTGCGACTGGTCGCCAGCATGGAATCCCAGGCATCCAGGGCGTTCCTGGGGCCTGGTAATGTCATGAACATGGTTACGCCCTTTATTTCTATGGTGTTCCATGCTGTTTTATCAAACGACCCGGGTTTGGTCAGGTTGGCCATGCTGAACACCGGTTCCTGGTCTTCTTCATGGATACGGTGAAAAATATCGTGGGAGCCAAAAACCAGGCCTGATTTCAACGAGGCATCAAGCAACTCTATACCGGTGATGATGTGGTTATCGCGCGCCTGCAGGAACAAGGTGACGATTTTGTCCGGCGGCGGTGGTGCCGGGGTTTTCGGACTGTCATCCAGGGTGGATTCCAGTTGCGGTTCAATCCTGGAATCATCGCCGGCAGCGCCAATATCCAGCTCTGTTTGTCGGCTTTCGTGACTGCCATTATAATCGCCATCACCGTTCTGTTCTGGTTCCAATACCGGTTCATGGCGCACCCGCTGCGTGCGGGCACGTTTACGTGAAGCGCGTGGTTTACGTTTCTTATCCGGGTTTCCAAACAGGAAAATCCCTGCCACGATTGCGATTCCGGCAATAATCAATACCCACCTGAAAGTTGAAATATCCATGTTAGTAGCCTCTCATGGTGTCAGTCTCCGACAAATTTGGTGGCCTCATCGAGGTCTACCTGCACAAGCCTGGATACACCCGGCTCGCGCATGGTGACACCGCTGAGTTGGTGTGCCATTTCCATGGTGATCTTGTTATGTGTGACAATGATAAACTGCACAGATTCGGACATTTCCTTCACCAATGATGTGAACCTTAATACGTTGGCATCATCAAGTGGGGCGTCGACTTCGTCCAACAAACAGAACGGGGCTGGATTCAGGCGAAAAATAGCGAACACAAATGCCACCGCTGTGAGGGCTTTTTCACCGCCCGACAGCAAGTGAATGCTGCTGATACGCTTGCCGGGCGGGCGTGCCATGATCGATACACCGGTGGTCAGTAAATCATCACCGGTGAGCTCCAGGTATGCGTGACCACCGCCAAAGAGTTTCGGGAACAGTTCCTGCACCCCCTTGTTAACACTTTCAAAGGTGTCTTTGAAGCGGGTGCGGGTTTTGCGGTCAATTTTCTTGATCGCGTTCTCTAATGTTTCCAGCGCATTGACCAGGTCCTCATGCTGGGCATCTAAGTATTCCTTACGCTTGAGTTCCTCTTCGCATTCGGAAATAGCCGCCAGGTTGACCGGCTCCAGGCGGGTAATACGCACACCCAGACGTTCCAGATCCTCCTGCCAAACTTGTGGGTTTACATCATCGGGCAATGTTTCTGCCAACTCTGCAACTTCATGGCCCAGTTGCTCGACCTGCCGTAGCAGGTTGCGGGCATTGAGTTCCAACTCCTGTTGCTGCAAACGTGCCTTTTCCAAAGATCCACGGATTTCCTCGACCTGTCTGAGACAGGTTTGACGAGCTGCGTCCAGTTTGCGGTAGTCATCTTCGAGTTGCTGCAAATTCACCCTGGCCGCAGTCAGACGCCGTTCAACTTCAACCTGGCTGCGTAACAAACCATCCATTTCCGCGCGATGCGTTTCTTCTGGATCTTCGTTTTGTGCAATCTGTTCACTCAGATCCAGGTAACGCTGCTGCAATTGGCTGACCTGCGAGTCCATGCGCTGCAAAGTATGCCGCAGGGAATCGAGGCTGGCGCGTCTTGACTCAGTCTGCAACGCCAATTCATGACGTTGATTGCGAATCTCGCGGGCCTTGATTCGGGCGTTCTCCCTGCGTTCCAGCAACGCTTGCCGCTGTCTGTCCAGTTCAGCGCGTTCCCGTTCGGTTAAAGCCATATCTTCTACCAGCGAAGCAAGCGCCGCCCTTGAAGTCTTTATCTGGGCCTGGTCGTCAGACTGTTGTTTTTGCAAGCTGGTTGATTCTTCGGCGATTTGCTTTTGGCGGCCGCTGAGGTCTTCGATCCTGGCTTGCCCGGCATTTAAACGGCTGGCCAAATCAGAGCTTTCACGGTGCAAAGCATTGACCTTCTGTTGTAATTCATTAATGGCATTATCGGACTCCGGCAATGCATCGCGCTTGTCCCCGTTCGAGTCATTCAACTCCTGCCAATGTTGCTGTAACTGATCGACTTCGGCTTGCAGCGACTTGATCTCCCGCTTACGGGCCAGCATGCCAGCCTGCCCCGATTGACTACCTGCAACCCGTACCCAACCCGGCCCGAGCCAATGTCCTTCGGCAGTGATCACCGATGAACCATTCTGTTGACCCACAGTGGCTTTGAACGCAGATTCGAGCGAATCCGCAACCCGTACCTGGTTGAGCTGTGCAATGATCACGTCCGGCCCGGCAACTTTTTCTGCCAGGCTGCCGGTAACAGCCTTGATGCCGGAATTCTGTCTGGCCACTATGGTTAACTCGACATCTTCACTATTGTCCGCGACCAGTTGCATCAATCCATTGGACAGCGACGCTGGATCATCTATCAATACTGAATCCAGCCAAAAGCCCAGCACGGTTTCAGTTGCTGTTTCCCAGCCCTTTTCCACCTCGAGCTCAGCGACCAGGCGCGGTGCGGACTTGAGCCCATTGGATTCAAGCCAGGCCGTGCTTTTTTCACTTTCACGCGCGGCCTGCTGTAATGCCTTCAGTGACTCAAGCCGGCCCTCGCGACGGTTGATTTCACCCTGAATCTCATGTTGTCTGGCCGTGCTTTCACGCAGTTTCAGGCGTCTTTTCTCGAGTTCTTTCCGATCCTGCTCCAGTTGCTTCTGCTGCTCACCCAACTGCTTTGAGACCACCTTTCCCTGTTTCTCAAGCTCGACTGTTTTCAGGCTCAGAGATGCGGTATCGGTACCTTTTGTTTCACCAGCCAGGTTTTTAAGCCGGTTTGCAGCGTCTTGCATACGTGCATCCAGCATCTCGACTGCCGCGCGTAAACTGTCTGCTTTACGGTTCAACTCGTTGTTCTTGACGTGGTGCCGCTCAAGATTTTCCTGCCAGTTGGCGACTTCGGTTTCAGCTGCATGCATTTCTTCGTCTGCGACCGCTTCTTCATTTAGGGCTTTTTCCAGTGCAGGTTCAACTTCCGCCAATCTGCCTGTCAGGTCTTCCACCTGGGCCCGGTCCAGCATCATGTGCTGCTCCATGTCCTGCAAAGACCTGGAGGTTTCCTCGTATTCTTTCTTTTGCCTGTCCTGTAATTCCTTGCTGTGGTGAACCGTTTGCTCCAGCCTGGCGATGTCGCTGCCAATGGAATACAACTCACCCTGAACCGTGTTAAAAGCCTCGCCAGCTGCTGCCTGCTGCTGGTGGATAGACTCCATGCGTGACTCTGCCGCGCGTTGCTCGGTGATTTGTTCCTGCATTGCGGTTTCCTGCACCGCCAGTCCTTGCAAACCAAGCCCGGCGTCTTGTTGCAAAGCGGACCATTGCAGGGCTAACAAATTCGACTCAAGATCCCGTTGCTCAATTTTCAATTTGCGATAACGCTCGGCGGCGCTGGCCTGTCTTTTCAGACGGCTCAAATGGCTGGAAATTTCATCACGCAGATCTGCCAGACGATCCAGGTTTTCCCGGGTGCGCTTGATACGCTGTTCGGTCTCTTTGCGACGCTCTTTGTAGCGGGATATTCCAGCGGCCTCTTCGAGATGGGATCGAATTTCCTCTGGACCGGCATCAACCACCCTTGAAATCATCCCCTGTTCAATGATGGAATAACTTTTTGAACCAAGACCGGTACCGAGGAACAGATCTCGAACGTCTTTACGCCGGCAGCGGGTGCCGTTGAGGGTGTATTGCGAGACGCCGTCCCGACCAATCTGGCGTTTGACTGAAATTTCGTTATAGCTGGCAAATTCACCGGAGATTCGGCCCTCGGTGTTATCAAATATCAATTCTACCGTGGCGGTACCGACCGGCTTGCGGGTGCTTGATCCGGAAAAAATTACGTCCGCCATGGTTTCACCACGAAGTACCTTTGCAGAGCCCTCACCCATGACCCAGCGGACCGCGTCGATGATGTTGGATTTACCGCAACCATTGGGTCCGACAATGCCGGTCAGGTTGGTCGGCGCTGTAAAAGTGGTCGCATCAACAAACGATTTAAAGCCAGCAAGCTTGATTGCAGTCAGTCGCATAGATTGAATCTGTGGTCAGAGATGAGTAAAGTGCTCATCCAATTTTTATTTTCCGGAGTAGTTTATGGCAACCCAGCCCAGTCGGGAACTGGAACTGTTTCCAAACCCCCAGCCAGAGCGTGATTATACCATCCGAATCAGCATTCCGGAGTTTACATGTCTGTGTCCAAAGACCGGTCAGCCGGATTTCGCCACACTGTTACTCGAGTATATTCCGGACCGGCAATGTGTTGAACTAAAATCTCTCAAAATGTATATCTGGAGCTTCCGTAACGAAGGTGCTTTTCACGAAGCCGTCACCAATGAGATCCTCGATGACCTGGTAAAAGCAACCTCTCCGCGCTTTATGCGCTTGAGTGCAGATTTTTACCTACGTGGCGGCATCGGTACAAAAGTCATTGCCGAACACCGCGCCGAAGGCTGGCAAGCGCCCGCAACCGTAAACCTGCCGTAGGGTGGACATTTATGTCCTTCGCGTATTGTTCGACGTTTTTCATACGGTGGACATAAATGTCCGCCCTACGTGGGAGCGGTAGCTACAATTCATCGCTGGCGACAGCGTCGATTGCCAGCGCGTGGATGTCGGTTTGCATCATGTCACCCAGGGCGGCATAGATTGCCCGGTGGCGGGCCAGCATTTTCATATCATTAAAATGTGCACTGACAATTGAGACATTGAAATGTCCGAGACCACCCTTCGCACCTTCATGACCTGCGTGTCTGTGGCTGTCGTCTTCCACATCCAGTGATTCCGGATTAAAGGCCGACTCAAGCAGCGCCTGAATCCGTGCTACACGTTCTGCATTCATTGCAACACCCTCATGGCAGAGCCTTGATAAATGGTCGCACATCAACAAACTTGTACACACCAGCATCAATGTATGGATCGGAACCGGCCCAGTCCTTCGCATCATCCAGTGAATCGAACTCGGCAATAATGGTCGAACCGCTGAACCCGGCCGGGCCGGGGTCCGGTGAATCAATATTCGGCATCGGCCCGGCGACCAGCAAACGCCCCTGGTCCAGTAATTCCTGAACCCTCTTGACGTGCGCAGGCCGCGCGGCCATGCGGGCCTCAAGGCTATCGTCGTGATCGGATGCGAGAATGACATACCACATAGAAAAACTTCCTCAGTTAAGACTGGAAAATTGAAGGGCAAGTTTCACACAGATTTCACAGATTTCACAGATGATTAAGAGCGGGTACGCACTAAACTCTATTTCGGGGGAAGGCCCGGGGTGGTTGACTGCTTCTTAGACACGTCGTGAATACGTCCATGTAGACTCTTCCAAAACATCCCTGTTTTGTAAGGTCTAAGAAGCAGTCAACCACCCCGGACTCGGCAATAGCGTGCGTGCTCACAGACTAGAGAAATGACGTGCGAGAGAAAACCTCGAATCTCAACTGCAAATTTGTGGGAATCGTACAGATTTCCTCTTTCCATTTGGAGTTACCTATATTTGCAGCGCCCCCAGTTGGCACCAGTGTGGCAAAAATAAATCAATGTTCACTTTTATAAC
>Ga0209988_10003724_pt1 | contig 10089 bp, 9 predicted proteins | sample N075metaG_FD_183115 | JGI IMG/M metagenome (GOLD analysis project Ga0209988, IMG submission 183115) | Deep subsurface microbial communities from Kermadec Trench to uncover new lineages of life (NeLLi) - N075 metaG (SPAdes) (version 2) | ecosystem: Environmental > Aquatic > Marine > Ocean trench... | reverse complement strand
CCAGCTGAGTGCCAATCGAACCATCGTAAATGGTTGACCCAATCTGCAGTTTCAATCCTCCAATCAACGACTCATCCACGTGATACTTGATTTCGACCTCCTTGCCCGTCAAAGTCGAAACCACTTTCCGAAGACGTTGATCCACGGCCTTGTCCACCTTCTCACAGGCAAAGACGTCGGCACGCACAATGCCATGAAGGTCGTCCAATACACGCGCGTAAGCTTCGAGCACCTCTTGAAATTGAGGTAGACGAGCGCGCTCGATCAAAACCAGAATAAAATTCGCCACCGTCTGGGTCAGAGGAATCTCTTTAGCCAATTCCTGGATGATGTTCCGCTTCGCTGAAAATGGAATGGCCGGATGGGTGAGCGTTTCCATCAGTTCCTTGTGCGAGCCCAGTAATGCAGAAACACTCGACAGCTCTTCCAGCACCTGATCTTCCTGCTTTAATTCCACGGCTACATCAGCCAGTGCCTGCGCAAACTTCAAAGGGACTAAGGAAACCATCTTCTAACCTCGGCCAATCTTTCTAGCACGCTGTTAACACCGAGGTCAAGGCGGGGCCTTGATCCATTAAGCGCGCCCCGGTGGCTCGTCCGAACCGTCAGTATTGCAAAGACCCTAGCCACAATGGTACATATATGCTGGTCTTACGGCTCGGGTCAGCCACCGGCTGACCCCTACAGAGAAAAGGGAGAACAACGATGTCTGGAAAAGAAGCTACCAATTCGTTAGATCGTGATCCTGGTGTGACCGATGAGATACCCATTGTCCCCTACCGTGTTATTCATGCCGAGATCCCCTTTTACTCGGATCCGGAATGTACTCAGGAGGTGCCAGAGGCAAAAATTGCCATCCTTGAGATGCTGGATCCCGACGACACCATAGGGGAACTGGACGTGGTACCCTCCCGAAAGAAGTATGAGCCCGGACAACTTGTACGATGGTCCCTCAACAACAAGACAGGATGGGAAGAAAGCTGGTACCGGCACCCTGAAAAAACAGAAATTGAGCGGGCCTGGGTTTATCACGTCGAATTCATCGGGAAGTTGCTTAAAGATCAGGGCACCTAGCATCCTCCGGGCTAGGTCCTAGGGCGTTGAGCGCCCACTCCGCATGCCGGCGAATCATGGGATCGTCACTCTGGAGGAGATTTTCCAATTCCGGGATCATCTCCGGATCCCCACTATTCCCCATCGCCACCACTACATTGCGCAGAAAGCCGCGCCATTTGGCGCGCTTGATGGGGCTGCCCCGATAGCGCTTCTGAAACTCCTCAGGCGAGAGACGCGCCAACTCAAGTAGCTGGGGCGCCCGATTTTCCTCTCTGGGTTTGAATTCCTCCACTGAAGAAACAGGGGCTTTTCTATTCCAGGGACAGACATCCTGGCAAATGTCGCAGCCAAAAATAAGATTTCCCATCGGTTCTCGAAACTCCTCGGGGATGTCTTCCCGCAGTTCGATGGTCAGATAGGAGATGCAGCGACGGCTATCGAGCAGATAGGGTTCGACAATGGCATCGGTTGGGCAGGCATCGATGCAGCGGGTGCAGGAGCCACAGAAATCTGCACCCGGGGCATCATATTCCAGTTCCAGATTCAGCAGAATTTCCCCAAGAAAAAACCAAGAACCCAAATCGCGAGACAACACGTTAGTATGCTTTCCCAGCCAACCCACTCCCGAATGGACAGCCCAGTGCTTGTCCATGACAGGCCCGGTATCCACGTAGATTTTCGCCTCCACCTCAGGCTCAAATCCGCGTACATAGTCAAGAAGTTCCTCCAGCCTTTTGCCCAGAACTGCATGATAATTCTCTCCCGAGGCGTAGCGGGAAATGGTCCCTCGTTCAGGACGTTCGTAGGGAAGGTCGTAGTCATGAAAATAGTTCAGAGAAAGAGAAACCACAGAGCGGGCATTGGCCAACACCTTCCTGGGATCGATCCGCTTCTCGGGCGTCCGCTCCATGTAGGCCATGGTTCCATGATATTGGCGGGCCAGCCAGGCCTCCAGAGCCTCTCCCGGCATCGCCGATAGGGGCGCAATCCCCACAGCCTCAAAACCTAAGGCATGAGCCTGATCCTTGATCCTCCGAGTCCGTTCCCTCTTGTCCATTGTCCCAAAGTTTCTGCTACCCTCTCTGCCGGGTCACAAGCAGTATAAGGGCTAACCTTGTCATGAGAAAACTTGAGTTTGCGGACATTTTAGGTTTGGTGGTGGTCCTGCTCTGGGCTGCCAACTTACCCCTGGCCAAGGACGCCTTGAGGGAATTCTCTCCCATGAGTTTCAATGCAGTGCGTATCCCTCTGTCGGCCTTGCTGTTGTGGTTTCCGATGCTGCTTTTGAAAAGGCGAATTGATCTTCAGCCTAGAGATATCTGGAAGATACTGGTACTGGGCATCATCGGCAACGTTTTCTATCTCACGCTGTTCATCCATGGACTTGAACTAACCAAGGCCGGCAATGTTGGTCTGCTGATGTCAGTCGGGACTGTGTTCACCGCTTTGTTGAGCCGTCTCTTGGGGCATGAGTACCTGGGCCGCATGGTCTGGGTGGGCATCTTCTTGTCCTTTGGCGGCGTAGCGGTGATCCTGCTGGAAAGTGCGGAGTTTGCCGTTGGCACAGGGACACTGGTTGGAGACCTGATCACACTGGCTGCCGCCTGCTGTTGGTCCGTGTACACGGTTTTCAGTAAAACCCTGATCAAGAGCTATTCACCTCTCACTTTCACGACTCTCACACTGAGTGTCGGCGGCTTTGCTCTCTTTTTCATCTCGCTTCCTGATCTGATGGATCAAAACTGGGGCCAGATCTCCACGAAGAGTTATCTCGAACTGGGCTATTCTTCCATCTTCTCTCTGGCTGTTGCCTACTCCATCTGGTTTTACTGTGTGGACCGCCTGGGAAGTACGAAAACCGCCATCTATGCCAACCTGGTCCCTTTTTGGACACTTCTTTTCGCTTGGTTTTTTATTGGGGAGGAAGTCACCCTACTCCAAATCCTGGGAGGAATCCTGATTTTGACGGGAATTTATCTGACCAAGCTGAATAGGAAGCTGACAACTGACAACTGACAGCTATCTGTGGTCTGTTGTCTGTATCTTATTGAGTCATTCCGAACTGTCGAAGCATATACTGATAGAAGGGATCATTCGTATACTCCCGAACCCAGTTGATCGAAAGCACACAACGTTCGTACTTGTCGGCCAGTTTCTTGAACACCACCGTCGATTCGGTGTCCGGCTCCAGTTCGCTGGCCACCCTATAACTGCGGCGCCCTGTGTCGACATAGTAGGAATGAGAAAGGGTCCGTCTTCCGTAGGTCAGGCTCTCGGGAAACATTCCCAGGATAAACAGCGTGTGGTCCCCGATCTGCTGGAAGCATTCCTTTTTTCTTGACCGAGGAGCTTCCAGGGCTACATTTATCATGTCCGCCAGGTAACCTAAGCACTCACCGTTTTCACCCTTCAATTTATACAGGTTATCCACGTACATGAAGTGGGTGAGCAGATCACTGAGATAAAACAGTAGATCCTTATCGGGTATGCTTGCCTGGGTCAGGGCCCGATCGGCCACAGTTCGAAAATGCTTCTTAACCGGATGATTGCTAGGAATGCTCTGACCTTCGTACGTCACTTTCCCTGCTTTCTCGTCCCGGTAGTCCCTATCAGAAAGTGTACCCTATCGTGTGTCCCCTTCGTGCAAACTGCATCCTACAATAGCCCTCTGATGCTATTGGTTTGTCTGGTGGGTAAAGGCCCGCAGGCTAAAGCCTGCGGCTCTGTTGGAGCCAACGAGAGCAATCAGAGCCGTGGGCTTTAGCCCAGGGGCTAGTGCTGCTAACCCAGGCGCTGGTCCCGACGGCGAAGGGCCGCCTCGTAGCGCTGTTTTTCTTCATCCGATTCTGGAATCAGAGACGGCGCCTGTGTCGGCCTGCCCTTCTGATCCAGAGCAACATAGGTCACAAAAGCGGTACTGGTTTGCAAACGCTGACCGCTGAGCGGATCTTCTGAAAAGACCTGAACCTCCACTTCCATCGAGGTAGTGAAGACCCGGGTCACATACGCCTCAAGCAGCACCAGCTGACCGACTTTAATGGGGTGGAGAAAAGAAACTGAGTCAACGGAGACCGTCACCACCGGCAGCCTGGCATGGCGAAAGGCGGCAATGGCTCCAGCCACATCGAGCAGGTGCAGTACCTTGCCTCCGAGAATATTGCCATGGATATTGGCATCGTTAGGGAGAACCATCTCCGTCATGCTCGTTTGGGATTGCGAAACCCGTTTACCTTTCATGGTTTGTATTTCTGCAACAAGACACAACACGGAACAGGATTCTGTGATATTTTCATTACGGTATGACGATTCAGAATCTGCAGTTAGTCAATGTCCTTGTTCTCATTATGGCCGGACTCATCATCGTGGAAACCATTATACTCGTGGTGACCACCTTGACTTTGAGCAAACAGATTCAAGATCTGGATCAAAACCTGCACGTTCTCACCCAGCGATCCGCTCAGGGACTGGCGTTTGCTCGGCGGGTGATCACCGCCATAGAAGAGGGCACCCCTCAACTCGCCCAGGTTGAAGACGCGGTGGAAAAACAGCTCTCCACATTGGTGGAAACCACAAAGACGGCCGATCAGGCGTTGGGACGCGGCCTTGATTTGCTGCGTTTTGAAACGGGAGAAGCCCGGAGCCAGGTGGATACCGTTTTGAGCAAATTCTCACAGCAAACCTTCAGGCTTCATCGCTTGCTGATCCATCCTGCAATGCGGGCTTCTGAAATCGTTCGCGCCGGCATTAGAGCCCTCAAACAGACGCTTTCCAGAGATGACAAATCACCGGCCTCATACGGGCCTGACAAGGAAACCTTCATCTAGCTTCCAGGATCACGGTCGTCTCGATCCGTTCGCCGTCCCGAAAAACAGCAACATCCACCTCATCACCCGGATTCTTGGTTCCCAGAGCACGGATAAACTGGCGAAGACTGTCCATGGTCTGACCATCGAAACGTACCAACACGTCCCCATCCTTCAGACCGGCTCTTGCTGCCGGGGTCTCCCCCAGAATCTTCTCAAAACGAACTCCTCCCAGGCTCCACCCCGTGTCGGGGAGCGATCCAAACCAAGTGCGGCCTCTCCTCCCCCCACGCCTCCTTGCCCGCTCCGGTCCACGATCCACCTCCACATACTGGAGAGGCTGATGCAGCTCGAGCAGTCGATGCACGGTGCTTCGCACCACTTCCAGAATCTGATCAATAGTCTGGACGTTGATCCGCTCCCAGTCATCTGAAGGCCTGTGGTAATCACTGTGCAAACCCGAGAAGAAAAACAGCACCGGGATTTTCTTGCTGGAGAAGGAAAGATGATCACTGGAACCACGCGAACTATCGGAATAAGAAAATTGCAGAGGTGAGGTCTTCTGCACCGCATCCAGAATCCCCCTGAACTCTGCCGTGGTTCCCACTCCACCAATCAAGAGATTTCCTTGACTCCGCCCGATCATGTCCATATTGATCATGGCCACCGTGTTTCCCAGCGGCATGGTGGGGTGCTCCGTATAGTGTCGCGATCCCAGCAGACCCAGCTCTTCCCCGGCAAAGGCGATGAAAAGCAAGCCCTGCTGCAAGGGAGAGTCTCTCCTGAAATCCTGAGCAAGCTGCAGTAACGCCGCCGTTCCTGAGGCATTATCATCCGCTCCATTGTGAATCTGATCGATGAGTTCGGGAGCCAGAGATCCCGTGGTCCCCAAACCCAAATGGTCATAGTGAGCACCGATGATGATGATCTTGTCTGTTTGCCCAGGTAGGAAGCCCAACACATTCCTCACCGTGTGTTGAACCTTGACCACATCCAGCGAAACAGTGGCAGTGACGCCGAGATCGAAGGAGACAGGAGTCCAATGAAGGTTGATTTCCTCAACGATTTCAACAGAGTTACGGCCGCCTTTCTCAAGCAGGCGCTCACTCCATTCCGGACTGAGTCTGATCGAGTGGATTCCTATGCTCTCCACTCGAGATCGACGGGAACGAGGCTCCTCATCGGGTGGGTGGTTCAAGCCATCGGAGAGGAGAATGATACCCACAGCCCCTCTCTTCTTAGCGTTCATCACCTTATACAGCACGGTTGCGTAAGGCGTGAAGTCCTTCCCTGCGAAACGACTCTCTTCCGCTTGCTCCTGGGGCTGATGCTCAAAGATCAGCACGATCTTCCCGACCACATCGAGATCTCTGTAGTCGTCATACTCCAGTTCGGGCGCCGAAATGCCGAAGCCGGCGAATACCAACGGTCCCTGAACGACCGTATCCGGACCCGAGGTCAACGGCACGTAATCCTTCAGCACTTCCAACCGAATCTGTTCCGTTCCCGTTTCCAAAGTGACCTGATTTTCCGGGCCCAGGGATCGTCCCATGCTGATATCGAATTCCTGGAAATAGGTTTGTTGATTTCCGGCCGGCAGAAGACCATATTCCCGAAAGAACTCCGCAAGATAATCGGCTGCCTGCTCAAGCTCCGGACTGCCATTGCCACGCCCTTGCAGTTCATCCGAAGCCAGATAACGCAAATGCCCCATTAAATTGTCCCCTGTGCTGGGTTGGGGTTGAGCCAGAGCCGGCGCGATCGGCGCGATGAGCAGCAACACAATCGTGCTGCCAAAACAAGCCATCCGGACTCTACTCACCGCTAAAACCTCTTTATTTGAAAAACCCTGAAATTTCACACTTGAAACGTGATGCCCATTATAATGAGTTCCTCCTATGAAGGAAGTGCTCAAAGCGATCAAATACAAGAACATCGACGAAGCGCAGAGAATCCTGGCCGAAAGCATGGATGGGGAAATCCAAATATTCGACGACGCAGGTGAGGAACCTCAGGGTCTGCTGAGCATCATACCCCAGGATCGCCTCCCCGAAAATGAGTTTTACCGTCTGCTGGACACCAAAATAGGAACCCTGATCGAGGTGGAGAAAGTCTCCTATTCAGGCTATGGGCCACCCGCCGAAGTGCAGGATTACATGGGATTTGTCAGCGAGAAAGTCGCCTATGTTCTGAAAGGGTGCTGCTTGCCTGTTGAAATCGAAAGCTGTCCCCAGGGGGCCACGGACATCCATCACCTGGAAGCGATGGTCCTGGACCGTGAACATCCCCTCGATCATGCTCATTTGACCAAACATTTGCAACTTCCTTCAGAGTGGGACTTCGACAGCCTCTTCGCTTTGATCGCACAGGGTCAATGCACGGCCGAGGAGATCGATCGCCTCATTCATGAGGGGCAATAGCAAGAAGAGCTGTGTAGGGGCGCACAGACGTGCGCCCTATAAGCCGTTGATGAAGCAAGGTTTGCGGGCGCACGTCTGTGCGCCCCTACATACCTGAATCAGCGTCAAGCAGGTGGGTGCGAGACGAAAAGCTCTCAGGAGCCACCGGCAGGGTTTCCTGCCTCTTGAGATAAAACTGCATTTGACCACTGTAAAATAGGAGTTTCACAGTGAGCCGACCCATCATGTACAGCTGTTGCACAATAATGGCCATCAAGATCGTCAGCCAGCTTTGCTGGGGCAACAACCACTCGATTCCGGTGTAGAGGACAACCCAGGCCAATCCGACAACGGCGATCAACAGGTAAAACCCGAAAGAAGAAAAGAAAAAAGTTGTACAGAACTTCAGCGCGGAGTAAAACGCGACGACGACACTTGTGCGATCCTCGAGCGCTGTCTTGATCTTGGCATAGTCAAAGAGCATATTCAGAAAAAGGAAAATCACCAGTACGATCCCATAGCGCGACACATCCCAATAAAAGGCGCCTCTGTCGGTGACTGCCGCGTTGGTGAGCTTCTCCCCTAGATCGCTCAACGGTTCAACGATCCAACTCCCCACAAACCAGAAAGCCAAGACGGCCAGTACCGTCAACCGGAAGAACCGCCCGAAAAACATCCCTCCATTGCGAAAGAACTCACGGAGACTGGTGCCCTTTGGATCCAACGCCAAAGAACCCACGGCGGCAGCCAGCAGAAAGGAATTGAGCAGAATATAAAGAGTTCCCAAAGAGACAATGATCCAGGGCAACCGGGTGAGCTCCCCATCCAGTAGAACCTCCCAATTGCGAGCGAAAGGACCAGCCCCCAGTACCCACGGAGTAAAGGTAGAAGCAAACCCCGTCACTCGATCGGCAAAAAGCATGTACCAGTCGTAATCCAGCTGTCCCACCAATTTGTCACGGTACAACCCTGGCCCCAGAGAGTCCTCAAAGACCTGCATGAAGGGCACCAGCAGAAGGGCAGCAACCAACAGGTTTGCGAAATAAAAATAGAAAACTGTTTTCTTGTGATTTCCCAGCTGATTCCAACCCTGCTTCAATATTCCAAGCATGATCAGGCGATGAAGGCAAACATCTCCAATAGATTTTGCAGCCAGAACAGCCACTTGGAGGCCCACTTCTTGGTGGCCAGGGAAAAACCCTCTTCCTCCTTGGCATAGTGGCTGTTGTTGGTGGGATCAATGTCCAGCAGGAGTTTGCGCTCAGGATCCACGACGGCGTATCTCAAACGAACCGGCTTTTCCAGCCGATACCTGTGCCATCGATCCTGTCCATCCCACTGTCTGCGGATCTCCTCCCCATCCTCAAAGACCATCAACACTTCCACCGGGAACCTTGCGCCTTCGAACCGCTTGACCACCACCTCCGTCAAATATCGCTCTTCGGCTTCCCCTTCCTCTTCTTTGGATCCGGCAAACTCCTGTTGATCCTCGTCAAACACTCCCTGTGGGTCTGGAATTTTCACCGAGGTTGCAGATTCAATTCCATAATCCACCAGTTCGGAGCTGAAGAAGGTCTGCTCAAAGAACCAACCCAGATCCTGCTGGGCGACTTCGTTAATGGTCTCGATAAAATCACTGGTGGTAGGATGCTTGAATTGATATCGCTGAAAGTAGGTGCTCATGGCTTCCAGCATCAACTCCTCTCCCAGCCAGCGCTCCAGCGTCCACAGAATCATCTCAGGCTTACTGTAGGAATTGACACGGTAGCTGGTGCGCCCCAGATACTCCCAGCCGCGGCGGGTCATGACATCCAGTTGGCCGCCCCGTCGCAGAAAAGCTAAAGAGCCCGTTTCAAAGGGGATTTCAACGGAGTTAAAGACAAAAGGAATTCCCCCAAAAAGTCTTCTCATAAAACGGCTCGGCTGGTAAGCGTACTTTTGTACTCGCGACTCGGACCACGAGTTCAGCCCTTCGTCCAGCCATGATTCTTCAAACTCATTATTTGCCGACATCCCATACCACCATTGGTGGCCGACTTCGTGAATCGTCACTCCCTCCGGTGAAAGGACCTTCTTAGGAGCCCAGAAGTTCGCTCCTCCAGTCAAAAAGGTGGGATACTCCATGCCCCCGCTGCCGCTTCGGTAGGCGGGGTCAACGACCGTGATGGTTTCATACGGATAAGGACCAAACCAGGTCCCATAGTAGTGAAGAGCGTGTTGGATAGCGGTGAAATATCTCTCTTCCAAATGCCGGTGCTCGGGCAAAAGCAATAGCGTCATGTCCACTTCGGGAAGGGGAGGGTGGGAAAAACGTCTTTCCCTTTCCAGAAAACGTGGGCTGGCCGTCCAGGCGAAATCGTGTACGTCCTCCTGTAGGTAGCGATAGGTGGTCGTCCCATCACCATTGTCCCGTTGATCAACTCTTTTGCCCGTGGCACCCACCACAAAATGGGTGGGGACGGTAAAGGAGACGTCATACACTCCAAAGTCGGCGAAATATTCGGTGGACTGATGATACTGATGACAATTCCATTGACCCTCCTGAACCACACCGATCTTGGGAAACCACTGGGCCACGAAAAAATAATCTTCCGCCCAGCCCGTTCGACGCGTCCCCTTGGGCAACTTGGATTCAAAATCGATTCGAAACTGAATCACTTCTCCTGCGGGCAGCGGCTGATCCAGTTCGACCCTTAAAACGGTCCGGTCCATCTCGTTGTCATCATCCGGATGGATGTATTCCCTTTTGATCACTTGCGGGCGAAAAGATTCCTCATCCGAGATCACCTGGATCGACTCAACGTTCGTGTACCCCCAGTAGTCATCCGGAA
>Ga0209988_10003722_pt1 | contig 10090 bp, 11 predicted proteins | sample N075metaG_FD_183115 | JGI IMG/M metagenome (GOLD analysis project Ga0209988, IMG submission 183115) | Deep subsurface microbial communities from Kermadec Trench to uncover new lineages of life (NeLLi) - N075 metaG (SPAdes) (version 2) | ecosystem: Environmental > Aquatic > Marine > Ocean trench... | reverse complement strand
AAGGCGCAGTGTGCAGTGAATGGCTGGTCCTTTACAAGCACTGCAACACAGCGGCGGAATCTCACAGCAGCGCCCTGCGGGTTGACTTGTCAGTGCCCATGGACGTCGTTGCACCTCTTGCCAAAGACTCAGGCCATTAGCTGCGAGCCGCGCCTTGCCATGAACACTGACAAGCCAACTGCATCCGTAATTATCATGTTGAAGGAGCACTAGCCATTAACCCCTATTCGGTATTGGTAGCCAATGCCACGGATGGTTTCAATCCGCTCATTACCGTCTTTAGCTCGTCCCAGTTTTTTGCGCAGATTGCTGACATGCATGTCGATACTTCGGTCGTAAGCCACCGGCTCGCGGCCCAGGGCGGCGAGGTATAAATCCTTTTTCTCAACCACTACACCACTATGTTGCAACAATAACTGGATGATGCTGAACTCGGTGCTCGTGAGGTTCATCACCTGACCATCACGCCGAAGTTCGCGGCTACCCTGGTTCATTACCAGATCGCCTACCTCCAGGGTCGCAACAGTTGAATGGGCATTGGATCGCCTTAAAATTGCACGAATACGGGCCAGTAACTCACGCGGGTTGGCTGGTTTGGCCAGGTAATCATCCGCTCCAAGCTCCAGACCAATAATGCGGTCAAGATCATCTCCGCGCGCGGTCAACATGATCACCGGCAGCTCGGATTCCTTACGCAGCCTGCGCAACACATCAATACCGTTCATACGCGGCATCATGATATCCAGCACCATGGCGTCCAGACCCGGACGGCGGGATTCAATCAGTGCCTGCTCGCCATCGTGCGCGAGCCGGACATCGAAGCCCTCCTGACCCAGATACTCGCGCAGCAGTTCGCACAGTTCGGTGTCATCATCCGCTATGAGTATAGTTTGTGGCATATGATTACCCATTGATTATCAGCCCCGATTTTAACCAACAGGAGCCATTTTGGGGTGGCTTTACCTTTCTTTACACAAGCCTAACCCAAGCAGACAATGAAATGGTGTCTTATAACGTGCAAGCAATATCACTCACCACCAAAGGACAATAGACATGAACAAGTTCATCATCACCTTCATCAGCACACTGCTGCTAACCGTCACGGGTTCGATAATGGCGCAAGATTCGGACGGCGAGTTCGGAAAGAAAGGCAGACACCATCAACGCGGAATGCAGGCCGACCCCATTGTTGATCAAGTTATGCGCGCTATAAAGCGCCTGGACCTGGATGACGAACAAAAGGCCAGCATCAAATCAGTTATGCAAACGCTTAAGGCAGACACCCGTCACATCATGCATCAGACCAAGGCCGGCCACCGACAACTCAGAGAGTTGATCAAAGCCGAAAACTACGATGAAATAGCGATCGCGGCATTGGCTGAAAAAGAAGGCAAGTTGGCAACCGAACGCATGATCCTCACCAGCCGGGCCTTGTCGGAAATCTATAGCAATCTCACAGATGAGCAGCAGGATGAGCTCAACGCCATGGCTGACGAGCGCATGGAAAGAAGAGGTGAAACGCGTAAACACCGTTCTGAGGATGAGAAAAACAGTGCTTGAAGCGTGGAACTTTTACCGGAATCAGCAATTTCCAGACAATTCCGGTCGGCTTTCCGGTTTATCTGGTTGTTTACATGTAATTCATGCACGCTAAGAAGTTAGATATGCGTTGGAAAAGTGGCAGACAACCCGGTTGAATTTTAAGTGGAAAATATGACAATTTTGTTACAACGACAGCACTGTGTTGATGTAAAATTGCGGCGAAAAGATACACTCTGATTTTGTCGACAAAGTCCGGTTCTAATTGGGAGAAATGAATGTCAGGCAGTTACCTTAGCGGCATCTTCGGGAAGTCACCCGTCAGACCACTGCAGGAACATATGGATATGATTGTTTCCTGTGTTAGCGAACTGATCCCGTTCACGCGCGCGGTACTCACCCGTGACCGGCAGGGTCGCGTGGAGCATCACAAAAAAATCGTTGCCAAGGAACACGAGGCAGACGCGCTTAAAAAGGAATTGCGTCTGCACCTGCCCAATAGCCTGTTTATGCCCATCGACCGTCGTGATGTGCTGGAAGTGCTGACCATGCAGGACATGGTTGCCGGCCGCGCCAGAAATGTTGCCGGCCTGATCATCGGTCGTGATATGCAAATTCCCGACAGCATGGCGAAGGGATATGAAGAATTGGTCCAGCGCAGCGTCGACGCCTGCACTGCGGCTCAAATTGCCATCCGGGAATTGGACGAATTGATTGAAACAGGGTTCGGCAAAGCGGAACGCGAGCGCGTCGGCGGTTTGCTCTATGAACTGGATGTAATCGAACAACATACCGATGAACAGCAGGTTAGCTTGCGCCACGAGCTGTTCAAACTTGAAGATGAATTGCACCCGGTCAATGTCATGTTTCTGTACAAAATTGTCGATAGTACCGGTGGTATTGCTGACCGCGCACAACGCGTCGGCAGCCGTTTGCTGCTTATGCTGGCACGCTAGGGGATAGAAAAACAATGGAATTCTCACTCTGGTATTTGGGCCTGGCGGCGGCATTCGGCCTGTTCATGGCCTGGGGTATAGGTGCTAACGACGTCGCCAATGCGATGGCCACTTCGGTGGGCTCAAAAGCACTGACCATCAAACAAGCTATCCTGGTTGCAGCAGTATTTGAATTTGCCGGCGCATTTCTCGCCGGTGGCCAGGTTACCTCGACCATCCGCAAAGGCATTCTTGATGCATCGGCAGTTGAGGGTAATCCCGAGCTTTTGATTTTCGGAATGCTGGCTGCCTTGCTGGCGGCCGCGGTGTGGTTATTAATTGCCTCCAGTAGAGGCTGGCCGGTGTCCACCACCCACTCGATCGTGGGTGCCATCGTTGGTTTTGCCGTCGTCGGTATTGGTGTGGAATCTGTACACTGGTCAAAGGTCGGCACCATTGCGGCATCCTGGATCGTGTCACCGATGCTCTCGGGTGTACTTGCGTTTTTCATATTTATGAGCGTTCAGAAGTTGATACTCGGTACTGATGACCCGCTAAAAAATGCACTCAAATATGTACCCATTTATATCTTTGCGGTGGGATTCATCCTGGCCCTGGTTACCCTTCTCAAAGGCCTCAAGCATATAGGTCTGGATTTAAGCACCGGCGAGTCGGTGATGGTGGCGGTTGGCAGTGGCTTTGTCACCATGTTCATCGGTATCGCGGCGATCAAGAGAATTAAAATCGATCCGGATGCGGACGCAAATTTCCGCTTTACAAATGTTGAGAAAATATTTGGAATCCTGATGATTTTTACCGCCTGCGGCATGGCCTTCGCACATGGCTCCAACGATGTGGCCAACGCGGTAGGCCCGGTCGCGGCGATCGTGAGTATCGTTAAAACCGGCACCGTTACACAGAGTTCGCCATTGGCTACCTGGATACTACTGCTCGGTGCTGTTGGTATCGTTCTGGGTCTGGCCACTTATGGCTGGCGTGTGATCCGCACTGTCGGAAAAAATATCACTGAATTGACGCCGTCACGCGGTTTTGCAGCCGAGTTGGCAGCCGCCTCGACGGTTGTGATCGCATCCGGGACCGGTATTCCAATTTCCACCACTCACACACTGGTAGGCGCTATTTTGGGTGTCGGTATCGCCCGGGGTATTGGTGCGCTGAATTTGCGGGTGGTGCGCAATATCATGCTGTCGTGGGTAGTGACACTGCCGGCCGGCGGCATTCTGGCCATCATATTTTTCTTCATCCTGAAGGGCCTTTTCTACACCGGCCCGGCCATTTGAACAAACAGATCAAGTGAGTTCCGGCGGAAAATTTCAGCAAACAACTTTTGAACAGAAAATTACTGCGCTTTTAGTGCGGCTGGGTATCTCTCGCGACTACGGGGTTAAACACCAGTTGGATCTTTGCGAAGAGTGCACCCGGCCCGTATCGATTGGTAAGGATATGTTTGATCGTGAGCAGAGCATGACCCCTCATGCTGCCCGCGCATGGTCTGACATGAAAGACGCGGCGGCATCTGCAGGAATCGAGTTGCAGCTTGTTTCCGCCTTTAGGTCGGTTGATTACCAGGCAGGCATCATCCAAAGAAAACTTGATAGCGGCCAAAGTATAGAACAAATTCTCAAAGTCTCAGCCGCACCCGGTTATAGCGAGCATCACAGTGGTAATGCACTGGATATTTCCACACCGGAGTTTGAACCGCTGGAAGAAGAGTTTGAGAATAGCCCGGCATTTGAATGGCTGAAAAAATCAGCAGGGACTTTTGGTTTCAGATTGTCTTATCCAAGAAACAACCCACACGGGGTTTGTTATGAGCCCTGGCATTGGTGCTGGACTAGTGCACCCGATTGGAAATCTCTTCCGGAGCAACGCTAATCTTCTTTGAGCCGGGGTTTACATCAAACGGCAATTCAGCCCCAAACGGGTCAATAAACCGCGCAATTCCTGCGCCAATAACGGATAAATCTGGCGAGCCAGGCTGGCATGGTGGGACGGTAAACTGTCACCGGAATCCATCTCCATCAGCCTTGGCGTCAGGTTCATTTTGGACGTCCGTCAACGATATCAGGCTACCAACATGAGGTGTATGGCCAGTTTATTCAAGCAATGTCGTCCACCACCCGCCAGAAATACCAACTGGCCACGGAACGAAAAGGGGCCAGGTGTTGTGTCACCTCCAATACCTGATCCGGTTTGGGTAATTCAGGTAATTGATAAGTGTGCTGAACGCCCTTCTGGATACCCAGGTCTGCCGCCGGCATGACGTCCGGTCGCCCCAGCGCAAACATCAGGTGCATCTGCGCGGTCCATGGTCCGATACCACGCACCCGGCAAAGCGTTTCGATGACCGCGTCATCATCCAGTGATGCCATTTTCCTGGCATTCGGCAAACTACCTGAACAGACGTGTTCAGCCAGATCAATCACCGACAATGCCTTGTTATTGGAAAGACCAACTGCACGTAATTCCTGTACCGAAAAGCCAACGGCCACGGATGCCCTGGGCACATTATCTTCAAATAATCCTTCAAAACGGCCGTAGATGGTTGCTGCCGCCTTACCGGATAATTGCTGGTAGGTGATCGAGCTTGCCAGCGAGGTGAACAAATCATAATTCTTTGGAATTTGCAGCGTAAATGCACCTTTCTCACGGATCAAACTGGCAATATTTGTACAACTCGATTTCAGCGTAGCAACGGCCTGCTTCCTGTTGTACCGAAGCCTGCTCATGGTGTGTCCAAAGGTTTTAACACATCCTCAGGTTTTTTAGCCATGGCGTCGTACTTTCGCTTGCTGATGCCATAAACCCAAGCGTGAGTTTTTTGATTGATTTCGGCGACTCTGCCAGCGATATCTGCCAACGCCCTCTTTTCGATTTCCTGCTGTTCAGCAGTAGCACTATTTTCTGATGCTTGATTGGTAACCACCTTTGCTGCCGGGTGGTTGGCCTGTAAACGTAGCAAGTGCTGGTCATCGGACTCGATCAATTCCACGATAATTTCAACACCGGAGAACATCAGCAGACGCATTCTTACTGCATCATCCCAATCGATGCCATCTGCGGCCTTGACTGTCTCCAATTCAAGCATGGATAAAACTGAGCCGAGTGAGTTCACCGCCCAGCTACTCTTGATTTCCCGGTCCTCGGGTAATCCCGCAAAATCAAAATCCGTCTGATCTGCTGAAATCCTCATCACCAGCAGCTTGTCTCCCCGTGGATGAATAATTTCCACTTCGGCAACTTCTGATGAGCCGATATCAATGATGCTTGAATCCACCCAATCCAGTAATTCGGTCGAAACATCAAGCCTGCGATCAATCTCGGCACTGGCAGCCTGATCGAGCAAGCGTACGTATTGCCCCTGCCGGCCTTGTGTCTGATGTCCGATCAAGATTCCGCTGGTCTGGCCAGCAACGCTGATGTTGAGCAACACGCTTCCGGCATCGTCCGAATCAATGTCTTCAACCCCCAGCCGTGCATAGTATTCCGGTTTGTCGGTCTTGACTGCGACCACCCTCGCCTGGGCCAGGGCCGCAAGTAACGGCTGTAATTTGCCCCAGTTCGCGTGATAAGCATCCATTTGCTGCAGCCGCCAGCCAGCTTCAGTTTTAATCATGGTCGCAACCACATGATTGCCCGCGGTAACGACTTCAACCCTGTCCACCTCATTGATCTGCTCCGCAATGACGGGTAACAACAAGGCATCCACTGTGGAACTCACCTGCGACCTGTATTCAGGTGTAAATACCACCAGCATCAGGGCAAGTGCTGTTAATATTGCCAGGTAGATGAAACTTCTTTTCATCGCCCACCTCCCTCCTGCCGCTTGCGACGCAACCGCCCAAAGACCAAGCCGGCAACAACGATCAACAGCGGTATCAACACGATGTTGACAAATTTGAGCCGCATCCCCAGCGCCTCGATTTCACGGGACAGGTCGTGTTGCACCTGCCGCAATTCTCTGCGAATCTGCAATTTCCGCTCTACAAACCGCTGCACTTCGTTCTGTTGCTCAAGCGTCAAAACTGTCAGTTCGCTGTCCTGTCTCGCCAATTGCATTTCAGTCAGCTTGCGTTCTGTTTCTGTAAGCTCGGCCTGCAATCGCTCTTCGGTCTCCCGGAACTGGGCTTCTGCGGCCAACCTCAAATCAACTACGCGGTCAAAGGGCTGGGTGGTGCTGGCGCGTGTGCGAATACCAATCAAGTCGGAACTGCCGACTAACTGGTCTGCCGTATTGGCCACCAGCGTACCGTTGTCCGCAAAAGAATTCATAACTGTCTGACCCAGGAAGTTTTGTTTTTGTACCCACAAACGATCGCTCAGAACATCGGTATCGGCAAATAAAACCACGCTGATCCCCGCTGCATCCGACTCGGTAATATGCTCCACTATCGGCCAGCCTTCAGGCACATCCTTAAAAGCAGTCTTTGCCTGGCCCGTTATCCGTGCCGCCAGTGCATACCTATCGCCGGTGGGCTCAAAGCCTTTGGACAGATCCTGCGGGTTGGACAGAAACCTGAATCGTGTCGCATTCATGGGTGCGGAATCCCCGCTGCTTTCGACCAGGGCCTCAAAAACAGTGTTGGCATCCTCTAACGGTGTTAGCCATCCTGTGGTTGAAAAGTTCACCGACTGCAGATCTGCACTGACCACATCGCTATCATTCAAACCATCCGCCTTAACTGACAATATCCCCAGGTGACGGACCGGTGCTTGCCCCTGGGCAATATTAACCTGCAAGGCATAACCACGGTCGGCAATTACGCGGTCGCTGTCAAAGTGCACACCCCAGGCTTGCAACAATGGCCCCAGCGATGAGCTGCCACCAGCGTTCATCCTGGCCATCGGGTCGTTGGGGTCACCGCCCAGGTCAAGTTCTGCCAACGGGTCCATGAAAGCCAAAACCCGGCCACCGCGAAGCACAAACTGGTCAATCTGATAGAGCATGCTGTCATTCAGATCGGCCGGGTGTACCAGTACCAGTAACTCCAGGTCATGCGGCAATGAATCAGCATCGATAGGGATATCCTGCAATTCAAAAATCTGGCTGAATTGTTGATAAATGACCCAGGCCTCACGCACGCTCTGGGTGGCCGGATCGTAGCCACCCTTTATATCCAGACCGGAAATCAATCCAACTTTCTTGTGTGTCGGACGCGACAACGAGGAGATAATCTTGGCAAGATCGTATTCAAGAAACTTCTCTTTTTCCGGTTGCAGAAATGGCATCATTTGTAGACCATCGAGAGAGTTGCTTCCTACCAACCCAAAATAAAGCGTATCGCCTGCAGCGCCCACCGCCACGCCCTGCAAGCCATACTGTGCAGCCTGGTCTTCCTCGGGTGAAAATGGTTTGGGATCGACCCGCTGCAGAGTCAGTTTGCCACCACTGGCCTGCACGAATTCTTCCAGCATCTCACCGGCCCAGCGTGCATAACTGCGAAACTGGGGCAGATCACGACTGACGTCTTCAGAAAAATACAACTGAAGATGTACTGGTTCATCCATGTTTTTCAGAATGCTGCGGGTGCCGTCACTGAGGGTGTACAGACCGTTCTCGGTCAGGTCAAAACGCACACCTTTCAGGTATACAGATGACAACATAGTCAATGTCACGAACAAGATGGCCAAAAGCACCAGGATACCGGCCGAATAAATTGAGTTATGCCTGTTTTCCATCAATTGGCCTTCTTCATGTCAAGTATCAACACATTGGCTGATAACCAGAAACCGGTCACCAACGCAAAATACACCAGGTCACGCAAATCGATGACACCTTTTGAGATATCCACAAAATGTTTAAGGAAACTGAGGCTGGCGATTCCATCCAGCACCATTTGCGGTGCCCAGCCTTTAAACAGGTTCATCACCATCGGCAAACCACTGAGTAAAAACAGAAAACACAGAACGATACTGAGAATAAATGCGACCACCTGGTTGCGGGTCAATGCCGACATACATGAGCCGATGGCCAAAAATCCGCCGGCCATCAGCCAACTGCCAGCATAAGCGGCCAGTATGACGCCATTATCCGGCGCTCCCAGGTAATTGACCGTTAGCCACATCGGAAAGGTCAAAACCAGAGCCAGGCCAATAAATAACCAGGCCGCCAGAAATTTCCCCAATACCGCCTGAAGGGTTGTCAGCGGCAAGGTAAACAACAGTTCAATGGTTCCTGAGCGTCTTTCCTCGGCCCACAGACGCATCGATATTGCCGGCACCAGGAACAGATATAACCATGGGTGAAAGCGAAAAAACGGATCGAGATCTGCAAATCCACGTTCATAGAAATTACCCAGGTAGAAGGCAAAGATACCGCTCATTGCCAGGAAAATAATCAGAAAAACATAGGCCACCGGAGTGGCGAAATAACCGGATAACTCCCTGCGCATCACATTAATCATGGGCTTCATTCTGATGCCTCCGCAGGGCTGACACCTTTGGTGATGTTATAGAAAACCTCATCCAGCCGGCCTGCCTCCAAACGTAAAGCGGAAACCTGCCACTGATTTTCTCTGATGACGGCGGTAACCGCCTCGAACAGACCATCTTCTTTTGTCGGAAACAGGGTCAATTCACCTTCTTTGAGCTCCGCCTTTGCTACCTGGGGCAACTCGCTCAATATACTGGCGACCTTTTCTGCCTCTTCCACCACCAGCGATACAGCATTGTGGTACCGCGACCGGGCGATCAGGCCTTGCGGTGTATCGTCGGCTAATAGCTTACCCTGGGCGATGATCATCACGCGGTTACACAGCGCTTCAACCTCTTCCAGGATATGGGTAGAGATAATGATGATTTTATCCTTTGCCATGTCCCTGATAAGGCTGCGGACTTCCCGTTTCTGATTGGGGTCGAGACCATCCGTAGGCTCATCCAGAATCAGTATTTGCGGATCATGAATGATTGCCTGCGCCAGACCGACCCGCCGTTTGAAACCTTTAGACAGGGTTTCGATGGTCTGATGCTTAACCTCTGTCAGGTTCAGCCGCTCAATGGCCCTGTCAACACTTGCGACTACCTCGTTTTTTTCAATCAGCCTTGCACGGGCAACAAAGCTCATAAACTGCCGCACCGTCATTTCACCATAACTCGGTGCGCCTTCGGGCAGATAGCCGATATTTTTTCGTACCGTCACCGAATCATCCACAACATCAACGCCATTGATCAGCGCGGTACCTGATGTTGGGGTGAGAAAACCCGTCAACATTTTCATGGTGGTAGATTTGCCCGCGCCATTGGGCCCGAGAAAGCCCAGAACCTGTCCGGCTTCTACCTTAAAACTCAAGTTATCAACGGCTTTGAGAGCGCCATAAGACTTGGATAATGACTTTACTTCGATCATGGATTTATCCCATTGTTCTTTTCATAAGCAGCTATTTTCGAGTCTCTGAAAAAAATTTCGAGCCCACTATATCCTGCCCGCCAAATTGCCTGTATTGTCTGTCGTTTTCAGGCCAATACTCATTCATTGTGAAACTCACCGAACTTGACCATTTACCCTCGGGACTGCTGGAGCGCCCTGCGTCTGCACTACACCATGAGCTGGATGGCCCAACGCTGATTCACCTCGAAGGCAAAAACCCACAACCCCT
>Ga0209988_10003716_pt1 | contig 10095 bp, 10 predicted proteins | sample N075metaG_FD_183115 | JGI IMG/M metagenome (GOLD analysis project Ga0209988, IMG submission 183115) | Deep subsurface microbial communities from Kermadec Trench to uncover new lineages of life (NeLLi) - N075 metaG (SPAdes) (version 2) | ecosystem: Environmental > Aquatic > Marine > Ocean trench... | reverse complement strand
TGGACAGCAGGCTTTCGGGATTTTCGAAATTTCGTGAATCCGTGAAATCATGCGGATCCGGAGCTGCCGTTGTATCTACATCAACAGTAGGCTCCGGCTCTGGAGTGGGCTCTGGTTCAGCCTTTGGTGCTGTCTGGCAGGCTGTTAATGCCAGTGCAATAATCATTGCGAAAGTCAATCGCCACACGGTTTTCATTCTTTTCTCCTGGTTTTAATCATGAAGCCGTTCTGTTCGGCTTCTGTTGCAAAAATTCGCTGTCTAGTCTACCTGATTACAGGTGACCATGCGGGCTCCCGAACGTCTCCTTCACTCAATATCAGCCGTTGGCGAACACTTCCATCCGCAGACACCGCTGACAAGACCCCTCGTGTCCCTTCCCGGGTTGCGTACAACACCATACTTCCATTGGGAGCGAAGCTTGGAGACTCATCCAGAACACCCGGGGTGAGTACGGTAAATCGTTCTGTTTCAATATCCCAGATGGCTATACGATACTCGTTTCCTCGTCCTTGTGCTACAGCTATTCTACGCCCGTCAGGTGCAATACTCGCACGCGCATTGTAGTCGCCTCCCAGGGTGACTCTTTCAGGCTTCCCGCCGGTGGAAGCAACACGGTAAATTTGCGGCTTTCCGCCCCGGTCGGAAGTGAAATAAATGTGTTTGCCGTCCGGCGCCCAGACGGCTTCGGTATCAATGGCCCAGTGATTTGTCATTTGGGTCATACGGCCGGTTGCCATGTCCCGGACAAAAATCTCGGGATTACCCGAGGCGGACAGAGTCATGGCCATTTTTCGACCATCCGGTGAAAACGAAGGTGCGCCATTGATGCCCCTGCCGCCTGAAATTAATTCCCGCGAACCGGTCGCAACGTCCTGCATGTAAATCGCAGAGTTACCTTTCTCAAAGGATACGTATGCCAGTTTCTTCCCGTCCGGTGACCAGGCGGGCGACAGCAGGGGCTCGGGTGAGCCCACCACAGATTGCGGCCCGAAACCATCGGCGTCTGAAATCACCAGCTCGTAATGCAAATCCGAACCCAGCCCGGTGGCGGTGATGTAGGCAATCCGGGTGGCGAATGCGCCGGGTACACCGGTCAGGGCTTCGTATATGGCGTCCGATACACGATGTGCGCCATAACGAAGATCACCCGGGCCGACCGTGGTAATTTGCGACAGGAGGCGTTCCTGTGTGTGCACATCGAATAACTGGTAGATCAGTTCATGCCCGTGGCCATCGAGGGGTGTGCGCACGCTGCCAATGACGATGTAGTCAACTTTCAGTAAACGCCACGTCCCGAAGCGGATGGACTCCTCGTCAGCCGGCCGGTCCATCATGTCCGCGGTTTCCATCGGTTCGAACAGGCCGGATCGATACAGGTCACCGGAGATTATTTCATCCATGGAAGTTTCCGGGGGCGAACTGGCAACGTTCCACTGGAACGGTACGATTGCGATGGGCAGTGCACTGGCGTTGCCGCTGATGATTTCGATTTGAAGATCAGCCTGTGCCGCCTGGATCATCAGCAATGATGCGGCAAGAATCAGTAGCTTTTTCACGTTGTCATTCACCTTCGTATATAAAATTGAAATTGATTTCCCTGTCGAATACATCTTCGAAACCCCGGTACGGCAGTATGCCGGTACGCTCGACAGCGGCTATGATTGAACGCCGCGTAGCCTGATCAGCGTTGCACTGGCCTACGATGCTGGACGAGATCACTTCACCACCCGGAATCTGCACCACGTGGACCATACAGTCCAGCCCCGCCTGGGCGGTGGGGGGCCTCAGCCAGTTCTGTGTAACCTGGGCGGCAATCGCAGCAACATAATTGTCTTTATCTGTTGCTCTTTGACCGGCCCGGAAAGCTCGCTCCTCGGCTTCGATTTGTTTTTTGCGCTCCGCTGCTTCCAACTGGCGTCGCTGCTCGACGGTCTCATTTTGCCGGCGGGCTTCAATTTGCTTGAGGCGCTCTGCCTCTTGTTTGCGCTGTTTATCCGCAGCTTCTCTCAGCTTGCGGATATCTTCCAACTCCTGCTGCTGTTGCACGCGCTGATCTTCCAGCATGCGCTCCCGTTCCATCCGCAATTTCTGTAGGCGATCCCGGGCTTCGCGTTTGCGCTGGGCCTCGAGTTCCTTTTCGCGCCGCTGTTTCGTTTCCAGATCCTGCTGAACCTTGTGCTCGGCCTCACGTTTTCTTTGCTGTTCCAGGCGCTCATTTCTTTGCTGACGCAGATTTTCCCGTTCCACTGCCTGCCTGGCCTCTTCGCGCTGCTTGCGAATTTCACTGGTATCCACAATCACAGCCTCAATGGTCATGCCCACGTTCTGTGGTTTACGGAACGGCTCCCATTTCATTGTCCCTACCACCACCAGCGCCGCCATCAAAGCATGAATACCTATGGCAAGACCAAAAGCCCGAAATTGAGCACCTAGTTCCTGTCGGGCAAACATTTATTCTGCGACTTCCTGCTCCCCGCCCAGACCGGTATCCAGGGGGTCGCTCATCAGCCCTAACTTGGTCACTCCGGCTTTTTGCAACAGCACCATGACCTGGTAAACCTGGCCGTAAACTACCCGTTCATCACCACCCACCAGCACTTGAATTTTCGGATTGCGGCGAACGATGGCAGAAACCGTAGTCACCAGGGTTTCGGGATCAATCAATCCACTGCTGGTGCCATCGAGATCACCACCGGCGTTCAGATAGAGGTCACCGTTTCGTAACACCGTAATCACCAGGGGCTCGTTATTCTCCCGGGTGTCCATAGGTTCGGCATCTGCCTTGGGCAACTCAACTTCAACACCGAGATTAAGCATGGGTGCCGTGATCATGAAAATAACCAATAGAACCAGCATCACGTCGATATACGGTACGACGTTTATTTCTGCCATCGGGCGGCGGCGCTTCCTCCTGCTGGTCTCCATCAGACCCTACTCCTCGCTGAGTTTATGCGCCTGGCGCTGCAGGATGCTGGAAAACTCTTCCTTGAAGTTGTCGTAACGCACTTCCAGGCGATCGACCTGGTTCGAAAAACGGTTGTAGCCGATCACCGCCGGTATGGCAGCAAACAGGCCCATGGCCGTGGCAATCAGCGCTTCTGAAATTCCCGGAGCCACCATGGCAATGGTCGCCTGGTTGACGCTCGCCAGCGCGTGGAAGGAAGTCATAATGCCCCACACCGTGCCGAACAAACCGATGTACGGGCTGGTGGAACCCACCGTGGCCAGGAAATTCAGGTGGTGTTCCAACTGCTCGGTCTCGCGGATCAGTGCGATGCGCATGGAGCGTTGAGCGCCCTCAACCATCTCATTGGGAGTCATTCTTCCTAGCTGTCGCATGCGCAGGAACTCGGCAAAACCCGCATCGAAAATGCGTTCCATGCCACTGGTGAGCCGGTGCGCGCCGGTAATACTTTCGTGCAATTGGGTCAGGTCTGTGCCGGACCAGAAGCGCTCCTCGAAGGCAACGGCGTCTTTTCCCGCTTTTGACAGTACCTGGCGTTTGCGGAAAATAATCACCCATGAAGCAACGGAAGCAACTAACAGGATCGCCATTACTCCCTGCACCAGCCAACTGGCTTCCAGCACCAGTCGCCAGATTTCCATGTTATTCTGCATTTTTTATAAACCCTCCATTCTCGAGTGGTAAACAACACCACCGGCATCGGTGTCCTCGAAATAAACCCTTACAGGCCAGACAAACGGCGCCGGCCTAAGTTCATTCACAAAAACCCATGCAATTTAATTCAATCATCTTTATTAACGCCCAAACCCCACAAAAGGGTTACAGATATTTTTATTTTTCCTGCTCAAAAAGGTCTCCGCGAGGACCGGAAGGATGTTCCAGGCCAAAATGCTGGTAGGCCTTGGCCGTAGCCATACGGCCCCGGGCCGTCCGGGTGATGTAGCCCTGCTGGATAAGATATGGTTCCAGTACATCCTCAACCGTACCCCGCTCTTCCGACAGGGCGGCTGCCACGCTCTCAACACCTACCGGTCCGCCATCGAAAAATTCAATAATAATTTTCAGTAAACGGCGATCCATCACATCGAAACCCTGTTGATCAACCCGCAGCAATTCCATTGCATCCTCGGCGATAGACCGGTTGATCGATCCATCACTCTTCACTTCTGCAAAATCCCGTACACGCCGTAAAAGGCGGTTGGCAACCCTCGGAGTGCCTCGCGAACGGCGTGCAATTTCCATCGCACCTTCATTATCGATACCAATCTGCAGAATTCCTGCGGATCGTGTGACGATTTGGGACAAATCCTCTGCACTGTAAAACTCAAGGCGCTCGACGATTCCAAATCGGTCGCGTAAGGGTGAGGTCAGCAATCCTGCCCGGGTGGTGGCGCCGACCAGAGTGAAACGCGGCAAATCCAGCTTGATGGAGCGTGCGGCAGGACCTTCACCGATCATGATATCGATCTGGAAATCTTCCAGCGCAGGGTACAGCACTTCCTCGACTACGGGGGGAAGCCGGTGAATTTCATCGATGAACAGCACATCACCGGGCTGTAAATTGGTTAACAGCGCTGCCAGGTCACCGGCTCTTTCCAGTACAGGTCCGGATGTCTGGCGCAGGTTGACACCCATTTCATGTGCAATGACGTGGGCCAGGGTTGTTTTTCCCAGGCCGGGTGGTCCAAAAATCAGGGTGTGGTCCAACGGTTCATTGCGGCGCCTGGCGGCCTCAAGAAAAATATCCAGCTTTTCCCGCATCACCGGTTGCCCGATGAATTCGTCCATGCTCCGCGGACGAAGGCTGGTGCCAACCGCAAGGTCTTCGACGGTATCGTCGGGAGATATGATCCTCGCTTCTTCGTTCATGACAGTTTGACCGTGGATTGCAGGGCGAGGCGAATGATTTCCTCGGCGCTCATATCCGGTTCAGCCACCAGGCGCACCATGCGTGAAACTTCCTGTGGTTTGTAGCCCAGGGCCCGCAAAGCGTGTGAGGCTTCGCTGCCCGCATCACCGGCAATCATGGAGTTGCCACCCCGGACCGAGCTTCCGGTGGCAGGAATAATCTCCAGCTTGTCGCGTAATTCCATGATGATGCGCTCGGCCGTTTTTTTACCAATGCCCGGTAAACGTATCAGCGAAGCGGTATCGTTATCGTGCACGTAGCGCGCCAGTTCATCACCGCTGACACCGGAAAGTATGGTCAGAGCCAGCTTCGCGCCGATGCCGCTGATTTTTAGCAGTTGCCGGAACAGGGTACGTTGCTCTTCGCTGGAAAAGCCGTACAAAGTATGACTGTCATCCTTGATCGACAAATGGGTGAGGATGACAACCGGCTGTCCGGTCTCGGGCAGGTCATAGAATACGGTCAGGGGCGCTTCCACTTCATAACCGACACCGGCAATGTCAATCACCATCAGGGGCGGCTGCTTGAGAATCAGAGTTCCGGCGAGGCGTGCAATCATGGTCTTTGCATTTTTTGCATGCGGTTCAGGGTCTGTTGCGTGTGCTGGTGACATAATGCCACAGCCAGGGCGTCGGCGGCGTCTTCTTGCGGTTTTTCCTTCAACTGTAACAACATCTTCACCATGTGCTGAACCTGAACTTTGTCTGCACCACCGCGCCCGACAACGGCCTGTTTGATGGAGCGTGGGGCGTATTCTGATACCGGCAATCCCAGCGAAACGGCGGCACATATCGCTGCACCGAGTGCCTGCCCCAATTTCAGCGCCGTGCCGGCATTGTGGCTGACGAAAACGGTTTCGATTGCCACTTCATCCGGTTGATGCTGGTCGATCAAGTCGCAGATTCCAGCGAAAATGATACCCAGGCGTTGTGGGAATTCGCCGGTGCCGGCTTTGATCACTCCGTAATGAACGGCAACGGCCTGGTCACCGCTGGCTTCAATAATGCCAAACCCGGTAAATCTCGAGCCGGGATCGATTCCCAGGATTCTCATCGGCTGTGGTGTCCCGTACCGGTCTCAGGCATAGGCCTCTTCAGGTATGTCTGCGTTCGAATAAACAGCCTGTGTATCATCCAGGTCTTCCAGGATGTCCAGGAATTTAAGGACTTTCTGGCCGGTCTCTACATCCAATTCCACTTCCAGGCTTGCCCGCATGGTGATTTCAGCGTTGGCGGGTATCATGCCGGCCGTCTCCATGGCCGCCACCAGCCCGGAATAAGCTTCCGGCGAGGTGACAACCTCGATGGAGCCGTCCTCTCCCGTCACGATGTCATCGGCACCGGCCTCGAGCGCCACTTCCATAACGTCATCCTCCGATGTTCCGGGAGCAAAATTGAGAACGCCAATCTTGTTGAACAGGTAGGACACCGAACCGTCTGTGCCGAGGTTTCCACCGTGCTTGGAGAATGCATGCCGTACCTCGGATACCGTCCGGTTGCGATTGTCGCTGAGGCATTCGATCATCACCGCCACGCCACCCTGTGCATAACCTTCGTAACGGATTTCTTCGTAGTTGACACCTTCGAGTTCACCGGCGGCTTTCTTGATGCCGCGCTCGATATTGTCTTTCGGCATATTGGCGGCATTCGCCTTCTCAATGGCCAGGCGCAGACGCGGGTTTGCATCCGGGTCGCTTCCACCGGCGCGGGCTGCTACCGATAACTCCCGGTTTATTCTTGTGAATATTTTTCCGCGCTTGGCATCAACGGCCTTCTTGCGGTGCTGGATATTGGCCCATTTACTGTGTCCGGCCATACTTCAGGTTCCTTTTATCTATCTGCTAATCGGGTAATTTTATCATGCCAGCAATAATTGGTGGCAGAGTATATATTCCAGAGCCGGGGTCAGATCCCTTTTTCATGAACAGTTTTTGAACTGGCACCGCCTTGCAATAAAAAGAGCTCTGACCCCATTGAACTGGCGGAGCGGGTGAAGTTATGGAAACGCAGGATAAAATGGGCGTCAAACCGAACTGACACCGCTTCGCGCTCCGGACGGGGGTCAGAGCACTTTTTCCTTGTGGGCTTTCCGAATCGGCAAGACCCTTCTTGGAAGAAAGTGTTCTGACCCCGACTCTGGACGCCGACTCTGGAAGAAAAAAAAGCTCTGACGTGCCTGTTAAAAACGGCCGGTTTCCAGGAAATTGGCAGCGTGCCTCGCCACTTTGGCGGAATACAACAAGCCGGTATGGCTTACCGGTAACACCATCCGGTCGTGCAGACCGGGACAGGAGGCTTCTTCCAGGGATACCGTACCGTCACCCGGGCCGCCGGTTCCGCCCATCATTACGCCCAGGCCAAGCCCCATGGATCCGGCGATCATACCCGTCTCCCGGTCCTTGGGAATCCGGGAATAACCTTTCTCAATCGCCGTGCCGGCTTCACCCAGCAACTTCTCTGAACCGGGTAAGTTTCGCATCCGGCGCGCAACCACACTTCCTCCCAGCGGACTACCGAGCAGAACGATGCGTCCCGGGGGTAATTCCGGTGTGTCTGCCATCATGCGCAAAATCACCAGGCCGCCCAGGCTGTGGCCCAGAAAATGTATTCCATCTGAGCGGGTATCTGACGCAAATTCAAACAGATTGCCCGCATGCGCGGCAAGTTGAGTCGAGGTAGCAGGGTAGGCGAAATGACGGACTTTAAATCCGTCCTTGCGCAAGCGATGGCTCAAGGAGCGAAGCGCCCAGGATCCATACCACAAGCCATGCACGAGGATGACCTCGGCCTGCTTGTCGTGTTGGCGTTTCGAAACGGTTGTCATCAGCTCTGGCGCTTCATCACGGTGATATTACGGAAATACGCAGACGTTTTGAGCGCACTACGGATTCGATGGAAACCATAATCAGCGCCAGCCAAATACAGCTAAATGCAACCGCATGGCCCCGTGTGAACAGTTCGTTATAAAGGAATACGGCCAGAACAAACGTAATAGAAGGCGCCAGGTACTGGAAAAACCCAAGATTTGTTAGCGTCAGGTTCTGTGCTGCAATGTTGAAGCCGATCAAAGGCAACACCGTCACCAGGCCGGAAAACAGGAGCAGCAGGTTTAATTGCAAACTGCCCTGCATGAAGTGCAGCGATCCTTCACCCGAAAACCAGGCAAAAAACAGCAGCGCAGGTGCGATCAACAGCAAGGTCTCCCACAGCAGCCCGATCATCGGCCCGACGCCAAGCTTTTTCCTGACCAGCCCATAAAAACCAAAAGAAATCCCCAGAAACAGGGCAATCCACGGGGCAACTCCCAGGAACCAGGTCAGGTATACGGTCCCACAGGCGGCAATCAGCACGGCCGCGCTCTGGATACGTGTCAGGCGCTCGTGCAGGAACAGGAACCCCAACACCACGTTGACCAGGGGGTTGATGAAATAACCCAGGCTGGTTTCGAGGATGCGGTCATGGGTTATCGCCCAGACAAAAACCAGCCAGTTGGACCCCACCAACAGCCCTGAGAGCAGCAGGGTCATCAGCGTTTTGCGTGGCAACAGCATCCGTCGCCAGAAATATCGCCCATCCCGCACCAGCAGGAACAGGATCAACACCGGCACCGCCCAGACTATCCGGTGAGCGATAATTTCCAGCGCCGGGACTGCCCCGAGAAACTTGAAATAGATTGGCGACAGGCCCCAGAACATGAAGGCTGCCGTGGCGGCCACCATCCCCAGTTTTTGATCGGGTTCAGAGGAGTTCACAAAGTTTATTAACCGCTGTGCGCGTTACAAATTCCGTATGTGGAGTTCCGCCACCTGCTCATCAGGAACAGTCGACGGAGCCGAGGTCAACAGGCATTGTGCCGTGGTTGTCTTGGGAAATGCGATGACATCGCGGATTGAATCCTCAGCGCACATCAGGGCGGCGATTCGATCCAGGCCAAACGCGATTCCTCCGTGTGGCGGGCAGCCATATTTCAGAGCTTCCAGCAGGAAGCCGAATTTCAATTGTGCTTCTTCCTCCTCGATGCCGAGCAGTTTGAATACCGCCTGCTGCATCACGGGCTTGTGAATACGAATCGAGCCACCGCCTATCTCCGCACCGTTGAGCACCATGTCGTATCCCTTCGACAGGGCTTTGCCGGGATTCGCAAGCAATGCTTCATGATCTGCATTCAGCGGCGCGGTAAAGGGATGATGCACGGCTTTGAATCTGCCACTGTCCTCATCCCACTCGAACATGGGGAATTCATCCACCCACAAGGGCATCCAGCCTTCTTCCACCAGTCCGCGGTCCCTTCCGACTTTGACCCGTAACTGCCCCATGAAATTACTGGATGTAAGCCAGTCACTTGCGCCGAAAAACAGGATGTCTCCACTCTCAGCCCCGCTGGCATTGGCAATTCCCTGCCATGCTTTTTCATCCAGGAACTTGGCGACCGGAGATTGCAACCCGTTCAGGCCCGCATCAAGGTCATTGACCTTGATCCATGCCAGGCCTTTGGCGCCGTAGTTGCCAACGTATTTTGTGTAGTCATCGATTTGCTTGCGTGAGAGTTTGGCACCACCCGGCACCCGGAGTACCGCGACCCTGGAGTCGTCGTCGTTGGCCGGTCCGGAGAACACGCGGAACTCAAGGTGACTGACGTGCTCATCCACCGAAACCAGTTCCATCGGAATACGTAAATCCGGCTTGTCCGAACCGTAGCGGTCCATGGCCTGGTGCCAACTGAGCCTGGGGAAAGTCTCCGGCAGCGCAACATCCAGTGTTTCCATGAATATGTCCCGGATCAGTTTTTCCGCACAATCCTGGACATCTTTTTCCTCGACAAAAGCCATTTCGATATCCAGCTGTGTAAACTCGGGCTGGCGGTCGGCCCGCAGGTCCTCATCGCGGAAACAACGGGCAATCTGGTAGTAACGATCCATTCCGGAAATCATCAGCAATTGTTTGAACAATTGTGGCGATTGAGGCAAAGCGTAATACTTGCCGGCGTGAACGCGGCTGGGTACCAGGTAATCGCGTGCGCCCTCGGGCGTTGCCTTGGTCAGTATCGGTGTTTCCATCTCGGTAAAACCACTGTCATCCAGGCTGTTGCGAATCGCACGGTTCATGCGCGCCCGGGTGCGAAGGTTTTTTTGCATGCGCGGCCGGCGCAAGTCGAGATAACGGTACTTTAGGCGAACTTCCTCGCCATCTTCGTCGGTCATCAACAGAGGCATGGGCGCGG
>Ga0209988_10003714_pt1 | contig 10096 bp, 10 predicted proteins | sample N075metaG_FD_183115 | JGI IMG/M metagenome (GOLD analysis project Ga0209988, IMG submission 183115) | Deep subsurface microbial communities from Kermadec Trench to uncover new lineages of life (NeLLi) - N075 metaG (SPAdes) (version 2) | ecosystem: Environmental > Aquatic > Marine > Ocean trench... | reverse complement strand
CTCGACGTCGGCGAGCGCCGGGATGCCTTGGGCCAGGTTCTCGCGCATCGCGGCCAGGCGGTGGGCGTGGCCTTCGAAGAAATCGCCGACCCGGCCGGCGAACGCCAGCCCGCCGCCGCCCTTGCCGAACTCGACGCGGCCGTCGATCGTCGGGCGATAATTCGCGATCATGACCCGGCTGTCGGTCGTGCCCGGCGCGTCGGCGAAGCCGAGATCGGCGAGTCGTTCGGGCATCGGCGGCGTGACCGCGGCCTCGGCGGCGGTGACGACGAAGGCGCGCCGCAGCTCGGGCAGCGCGGCGGCCCAGGCGTTCATGGCGATGACGGCCTTGTCGGCGGTGACGGCGCCCTTTTCGGTGACGACGCGGGCGGGACTTCGGCGCTCCAGCAGGGTCATCGGGCTGTTCTCGAAGATGCGCACGCCGTTGTCGAGCGCGACCCGGCGCAGGCCGCGCACCAGTTTGGCGGGTTGGACGAGCATGCAGCTCGGCTCCAGGACACCATCGACGTGGCCCTCGATGCCCCAGCGTTCGGCGATCTCGCGGCCGGTCAACCGCTCGAACGGCGCGAGCTGATGGCGCGCCAGCGTCTCGAGCGCCTCGTCGAAGCCCTCGGCCTGGCCGGCGCAGGTCGCACCCCACAGCCAGCCGGGCCGACGCAGCGCGGCATCGATGGCGTGTCGTTCGCAGAACGCCGCGATCTCGCCGACCGCGTCGGCCGCCGCGCGGGCGACGCGCACCGCCTCATCGCTCGGCATCATCTCCAAGAGCGTCGGGAACTTGGCCCACAGGTTGATGACGTAGCCGGCGTTCCGGCCGCTCGCACCGCCGCCGCAAATGTCGCGCTCGATCACCACGACGTCGCGCGACGGTTCCCTCTCCTTGATGGTCAGCGCCGTCCACAGGCCGCAGAAGCCGCCGCCGACGATGACGACGTCGGCGCGTTCCTCACCGGCCAGAGTGGCGGCCACCGCCGTGTCGGTGGCGAGGGCCTGCTTCAGCCAATGACTGCGCACGCGCATCGTCCTACCCCTACGACACTCGACGGTCGTCGATCGGAATGCGACAGCCACCGCGGAAACAATGCAACGCCAAGCCGAGAAGCTCGCCGTCGGTGCCAACCGCGGTTACAATCGCGAACTCGGTCGCGAAGCTCGCCATGGCGTCGCGGAATTCTCGCTTGTCGAACATCTGTCCTCACGGGCCTTCGATCATGCGACGTTAACGCGCGATCCCCGCCGCCGGCAACCGGGTAAAGCATTGCCCCGGCGGCGATTTGGTCCCAGATTATACGCAGTCAACCGCGTCAGGCGCCCATGGAACCGACACTACGGAAGTCCGAAGTCATTCCCGCCCCGGAGCCGGGCGCGCCGTGGCTCGACCACCTCGCCTACCCCGAGACTTATGACCGCGTGACGATGCGCCGCATGGTCGCCTATCTGGTCGACATCGTGGTCATCGCGCTGGTGGTCGCGGTCGCCGCGGTGGTCTTCTGGACGCTCGGCGTCCTCAGCTTCGGTCTGCTGACCCCGCTGCTGGGCGTGATGCTGATCGCCGTGCCCTTCTGCTACCACACGCTGCTGATCGGCGGCACGAGATCGGCGACCCTCGGCATGCGCCTTTTCGGGCTGCAGGTGCGCTGCCTCGACGGCGGCCGTCCCGGCCATATGCTGGCCGCGCTGCTGACCGCCGCCTTCTATATCTCGGTCGCGTTCACCGGCTGGCTGATCTTGCTCGTCGTCCTGTTCAACGTGCGCGGCCGGGCGCTGCACGATTTCCTGTGCGGCACCGTCGTGATCAACACGCCGGGAAGATAACGACATGGAAGCGGTGATCTTCACGCCTCACATGGCGCTCGCTTACGGCGTCATCCTGGTCGCCCTCGTGCTCTATATGCGCGAGCGGGTGCCGATGGAGCTGACGTCGCTCGGCGTCGTCGCAGCGTTCATGATCCTCTTCCACCTGTTCCCGGTGGCCGGCAGCGACGGCGTCAATCTGCTCGACGCCACGCGCTTGCTCGAAGGCTTCGCCAACCCGGCGCTGGTCACCGTCCTGGCGCTGCTGATCATCGGCGAAGGCCTCGTGCGCACCGGCATTCTCGACCGCGCGTCGCAAATCATCTTTCGCGTCGGACGCCGCAGCCTCTTGTCGATCGGGCTGGTGCTCATCGTCGTCGCGACGGTCAGCGGCTTCCTGAACAACATCCCGGTGGTCGTCATCTTCATCCCGATCATGCAGGCGCTCGCCGACCGGCTGCGCCAGCCGACCGGCGGCCTGATGATGCCGCTGAGTTTCGCCGCCATCCTCGGCGGCATGACGACGCTGATCGGTTCGAGCACCAACCTGCTGGTCTCCAGCGCACTGGTCGAGGCCGGCGAGGCGCCCTTCGCCTTCTTCGACTTCACCGTGCCCGGCCTAGTCATGGCCGGCGTCGGGTTGGTCTACGTGATCGGCGTCGTGCCCCGCATCCTGCCCCATCGCGAAGGCCCGATCACACCGTCGGCCGAGGGTGCCGGCCGCCAGTTCATCGCACAGATCACGGTTTCCGAAAACTCGGCCCTGGTCGGCACCGGTCCGGTCGCCGGTATCTTCCCAAACATGCCGGCGATGACGCTGCGCATGATCCAGCGCGGCAACGAGATCATGCTGCCGCCCTTCGAGGACGTCGTCATTCAGCCCGGCGACTCGATCGTCGTCGCCGCGACGCGCAAGACCCTGACCGAGGTGCTGACCGGCGACCCCGGCCTGCTGGGCGCCGGCGACGAGGCGCGCCTGCCGGGCAACCAGACGCTCGCCGAGGCGATGGTGACGCCATCGTCGCGGCTGATCGGCCAGACGCTCGGCGAAGCGCATTTCCCGGACGCTCACCACTGCGCCGTGCTCGGCATCCGGCGCCGCTCGCGCATGATCCGCGCGCAGCTCGCCGACATCCACGTCGAGGCGGGCGACGTGTTGCTCGTCCTCGGCCGGAGTGCCGACGTGCGTATGCTGCGCAGCGACCCCGAGGTCTTGCTGATGGAATGGTCGGCGACCGACCTGCCGACGCCCTATTACGGTGCGCGCGCGATGCTCATCTTCCTGGGCGTCATCGCCTGCGCCGCCAGCGGGCTGCTGCCGATCGCCGTCGCCGCGGTGTGCGGCGCCGGCCTGATGGTGGCGACTGGCGTGCTGAGCATACGCGAGGCGACCCACGCGCTCGACCGCCGGATCATCATGATGATCGGCACCGCGTTGGCGATGGGCGCGGCGTTGCAGGAGACCGGCGGCGCGGCGTTTCTCGCGCATGTTCTGATCGCCGTCATGGGCGACGCCGGACCCGTGGCGGTGTTGTCGGCTTTCTTCCTGCTTGTCGCACTGTTGTCGAACGTCATCAGCACCAAGGCGTGCGCCGTCCTGTTCACGCCGATCGCGGTCGACCTGGGGCGTAGCCTGGGTGTCGACCCTGTCGCCTTCGCCGTCGCCGTGGTGTTCGCGGCCAACTGTTCCTTCGCCTCGCCGTTCGGCTACCAGACCAATCTTTTGGTGATGACGCCCGGCCAGTACCGCTTCACCGACTTCATCCGCGCCGGCACGCCGTTGATCTTTATCGTCTGGCTGACGTTTTCGTTCTTCGCGCCGTGGTATTTTGGGATATCCTAACGCTGCGACCAATTCTCAAATCACACCCGATGTAATGTCCAAGCCGATCGACCGTCCGCTTCAGTTCTTCTTCGGGACGCTCAGCCAGCCCTGCCCCTATCTGCCCGACCGGATCGAGAGCAAGGTGGTCACCGAGCTCGCCGGGCCGGACGCCGTGGCACTCCACGACAAGCTGACGCGCGCCGGCTTCCGGCGCAGCCACACCTTGGCCTACAAGCCCGCCTGCCCCGGCTGCAACGCCTGCGTGCCGGTGCGCATCCCGGTCGCCGATTTCCGCTACACGCGCTCGTTCCGGCGTGTCGTGCAACGCAATGCCGGCCTGATCGCACTCGAGGTTCAGCCGCGCGCGACCGACGAGCAGTACGCGCTGTTCGCCCGATATCAGGCCTCGCGCCACGGCGACGGCGGAATGGCCTTGATGAGCTTCGAGGATTACCGCTCGATGGTCGAGGACAGCACGGTCGATACGATGATTGTCGAATTCCGCGACGCCGACGGCCGCCTCGCCGCGGCCGCGCTGACCGATCGGCTGAGCGATGGCTTGTCGGGCATCTACAAGTTCTTCGATCCCGACGAGGCGCGGCGCAGCACCGGCACGTTCATCGTGCTATGGCACGTCGAGCGCGCGCGGGAGCTCGGCCTGCCCTATGTCTATCTCGGCTATTGGATCGCCGACTGCCGGAAGATGGCATACAAGACCCGCTTTCGCCCGATCGAGGCGCACGGCCCGGCGGGTTGGCGGACGATGGAGGACTAGCCAGACTACGCAAACCGGTTCGATTTGGGGAAGCCGGTCGGCGGCAGGCGGCCCGCCTGGCCGCGCTTGCCCAGCCAGTCGGCGAGCTCGTTCTGGGTGCGGATGCGCTCGCCGATACGCCAGGTCAGCCCCTCGGCCATGGCGAAGACCTTGGCATCGGACAGCGCCCCGTCGCGGTAGCGTTGCAAAATGACGCCGCGCCCGCGCGCCATGACGGGCACCTCGGCGAGCGGGAACAGGATCAGTCGGCGGTTGCTGCCGATGACCGCGACGGTATCGCCCTCGACCGGCGCGCAGACCGTACCCTCGACGCCGGTCGCGACGTTCAGCACCTGCTTGCCCTGGCGCGTCTGGGCGATGATGTCATCCGCCTCGACGACGAAACCGCGGCCGTCGCTCGCCGCGACCAGCAGCTTGCGGCCCGGCGTATGGACGAACATGGCGACGATGTCGTGGTCGTTGCCCAGCTCGACCATCAGGCGGATCGGCTCGCCGTAGCCGCGGCCGCGCGACAGCCGGTCGCAGGCGAACGTGTAGAAGCGGCCGTTGGTGCCGAACAGGACGAGCTTGTCGGTCGTCTCGCAGCGCAGCACGAAGCGCTCGCGATCGCCTTCCTTGTACTTGGTCTCGACGCCGTTGCCGTGGCCGCCAATGGCGCGGATCCAGCCCTTCTGCGAGCACAACACGGTGATCGGCTCGCGCTCGACCGCCTCGGCGGGCGCCGCCTCGACCGCGGCGGGCACGCCGGCCAATTCGGTGCGCCGGCGGCCGAGTTCGGTCGTGGCGCCGAATTTTTCGCGGATGTCGGCGAATTCCGCCTCGAGCGCCTTGCGCCGCCGCCCCTCGTCGGCGAGCAGGTCCTCGAGGTCGTCGCGCTCGGCGCCCAACGCCGTATGCTCCTCGCGGATGGCGATTTCCTCGAGCTTGCGCAACGAACGCAGGCGCATGTTGAGGATCGCCTCGGCCTGCGTGTCGGTCAGCTTGAAACGCACGATCAACGCCCGCTTCGGCTCGTCCTCGTAGCGCACGATGCGGATCACCTCGTCGAGGTTGAGGTAGGCCACGAGATGGCCTTCGAGCACTTCGAGGCGGCGGCCGATCCAGCTCAGCCGGTGGTTGGTGCGCCGCTCCAAGACGACGTGGCGGTGGTCGATGAACGCCTGCAGGACCTCGCGCAGGTCCATCACGCGCGGCACGCCGTTGGCGTCGAGCACGTTCATGTTGAGAGCGATGCGCACCTCGAGGTCGGTGAGGCGGAATATCGTCTCCATCAGCGCGGCGGGTTCGATGCCGCGGCTTTTCGGCTCGAGGACGAGGCGCACGGTCTCGGCCGATTCGTCGCGCACGTCGGCCAGCACGGCGAGTTTCTTCTGCGCCAACAACAGGGCGATCTTCTCGATCACCCGCGCCTTGGCGACCTGATAGGGCATCTCGGTGACGATGATCAGGTATTGGCCATGCTTGAGCTTCTCGACCACCCAGCGGGCGCGCAGGCGGAACGCGCCGCGCCCGGTGCTGTACGCCTCCAGGATCGCCTCGGGCGCCTCGACCAGGACGCCGCCGGTCGGGAAATCGGGCCCGGGGACATACTCGACCAGCGTCGCCAGCCGCGCGTTCGGCGTCTTGACCAGGTGGATCAGCGCATCGCACAGCTCGCCGACGTTGTGCGGCGGTATCGAGGTCGCCATGCCGACCGCGATGCCGGTGGCGCCATTGGCCAAAAGGTTGGGGAAGCGCGCCGGCAGCACGACCGGCTCCTGCTCCTCGCCGTCGTAGGTGCCGCGGAAATCGACGGTGTCCTCGTCGATGCCGTCGAGCAGCGCCGTCGCGACATGGGTCATGCGCGCCTCGGTGTAGCGCATGGCCGCCGCGTTATCGCCGTCGATGTTGCCGAAGTTGCCCTGGCCGTCGACCAGCGGATAGCGCACGGCGAATTCCTGGGCCAGGCGCACCAGCGCGTCGTAGACCGCGGTGTCGCCGTGCGGGTGGTACTTGCCGATGACGTCGCCGACGACGCGCGCGCATTTCTTGAAACCGGTCTCGGGGTCGAGCTTGAGCTGGCGCATGGCGTACATCAGCCGCCGGTGGACCGGCTTCAGGCCATCGCGCACGTCGGGCAGCGAGCGCGAGGTGATGGTCGCGAGCGCATAGGCGAGATAGCGCTCGCCGAGCGCGTCGCCGAAGTCCACCGTGCGGATATCCTGGCCCTGCGGCTCGTCGCCCATAGCGTCGTCACGCAACCATGCAAGAATTCAACTCAAGACGCCCCGTTCGCGACTATATCACCAGATGTTGTGGTCATGCGAGTGATACGATCAACAAATCGTTCGCGCGCCGGCGGCATCGCGCCACCGACGGGGCCGAAGACATGGGCGTCGAGGAAGCGCCCGGCGAGCCGCAAGCCGGCCGCGACCGCCGCGCCGTCGACCTCGCCCCGGCCGATCAGGAAGCCGGGCAATACCAGCAGCCGGTCGCGATAGGGCTCGCCGGCGGCGCGGCTGACCGCCCGCCCCGTCTTGGGCGAGACATAGACCAGATCATCGGTCGCACCGGTCGCGGCGCAGCTCGCCAGATCAAGGCCGAAACCCAACTCGCCGAGCAAGCCGATCTCCCAGCGCACATAATCGGCGGCCCAGCCGTCGGCCTCGACGATCGCCTCGATCAGCGCGCGCGTGGCATCGTAGAGCGCCGGATAGGGATGGCGTTCGGGCAGCGTCGCCTCGGCCACCGCGCAGGCCGACGCGAGGGCGGCCAGGCGCAGCGGATCGTCGAGGATCGTCGCCGCATGCGACCGCACCAGCTCGCAGGTAAAACTCCCCAGATGCTCGGCCAACCGCGCCCGCCACCGGGCGGCGACCAGATTGCCCGCCTGATAGACGCCCCGCGCCTTCGACCCTGCCCCGCCCCGCACCAGCCCGGCGTGCCGCCCATGGCCACGGGTAAAGAGCTGCACGATGGCGGATGACTCGCCATGCTTCCGCGCCGCCAACACGATGCCGTCCTCGGTCCAGTCCATGGGCGGAGGTATAGCAAACGCAGACGATGGACGGCGAACGAAGTTCAGTCGCTATTTGGGTTTGCCGGATGCGTCGCACTTATCCGCGAAACCTCGGTCTCGGGAAACCTACAGCCTAATAATTGCTTTGGATAGATTCTTACGGTAAAATTTGCCGTATAAGTGATATGCAAAAAATTACGGCGCATGTGCCGCTCGAATCGCTGCGTCGGGCACAGGCGGCGACTGGCAAGGGGATAACGGAGACGGTTCGCCTCGGTCTCGACTTGCTCGCCTCGGCCAGGGCGGCCGAGGAACTGCGCCGTCTGCGGGGCAAGGTACGGCTCGATCTCGACCTCGCGGAACTGCGCCAGGATCGCCGGTGATCGCGGTCGACACCAGCAGCTTGATCGCCTACCTCGCTGGCGAAGATGGGCGCGACGTGGAGGCGTTCGATTTGGCGCTCGCCCGCAATGAGGTCCATTTGCCTCCGGTGGTCGTGACGGAGACGCTCAGCGCGCCCAAGGCGGCGCCTCGGGTCGAGCGCCTCATCCTGGCATTGCCCATCCTCGCCACCGTCGACGGTTATTGGGAGCGTGCCGGGCGACTGCGGCGCCAAATACTTTCCCGCGGTCTCAGAGCGCCACTCGCGGCTGCCCTGATTTGCCAGTCATGTCTCGACCACGATATGCCGTTAATTACGCGCGATGGCGATTTCGTTCACTTTGCCAAACACTGCAGTCTGACGCTCGCGTGACCAGCGATGCCGCGCGAGTTTTTCCCGAACCTCGTTACGACTTCGGAAACTCCAACCCCAGGTCCCTATAGCGCGCCGGGTCGTCGGCCCATTTGGGGGCGACCTTGACGTGGAGGAAGAGGTGGACGCGGCGATCGAGCGAGGCTTCGAGGTCTTGGCGCGCGGCTGAGCCGACCGCCTTGATCATTTGGCCACCCTTGCCGAGCACCATCGGCTTGTGGTTCTCGCGCGCGATGTAGATGATCTGGTCGATGCGGACGCTGCCGTCCTTGCGCTCGTCCCAGTTCTCGGTCTCGACGGTGAGCCCATAGGGCAGTTCCTGGTGCAGGCGCAGGAACAGCTTCTCGCGGGTCGTCTCGGCGGCCAGCAGGCGCAGCGGCATGTCGGAGATCTGGTCTTCGGGATAGTGCCAGGGGCCGGCCGGCACCCGCGCGGCGAAGAAGTCACGCAGGTCGTCGACGCCGTCGCCGTCGAGCGCCGAGATCATGAAGGTGTCGGTGAAGACGCCGGTCGCGTCGAGCGCTGCGATGATCGGCAGCAAGGCGGCGCGCTTGACCAGGTCGATCTTGTTGAGCGCGAGGATCGCCCGACGCCGCCGCTCCACCAAGCCATCGATGATGCGCTGGGCGTCTTTGTCGATGCCGCGTTTGGCGTCGATCAGCACGACGACGATGTCGGCGTCGCGCGCGCCGCCCCAGGCGGCGGCGACCATCGCCCGGTCGAGGCGGCGGACCGGCTGGAAGATGCCCGGCGTGTCGATGAAGACGAGCTGGGCGTCGCCCGCCATGGCGATGCCGGTGACGCGCATTCGCGTCGTCTGGACCTTGGGCGTGACGATCGAGACCTTGCCGCCGACCAGCGCGTTCAAGAGCGTCGACTTGCCGGCGTTGGGCGCGCCGACCAGGGCGATGAAGCCGCAGCGCGTGTTCGTTGCTTTCGTGTTCATCGGTCGCCCCCAATGCATGCCAGGAGCACGGCCGCGGCGGCTTGCTCGGCGATCCGTTTCGAGCCGCCGGAAGCGGTCGTGGGCGGCTGGCCCTCGACGCGCACTTCGATCTCGAAAGTGGGACTATGCGCCGGCCCCTCGGTGCTCACCGTGACATAGCGTGGCAGGGCGAGGCCGTTCGCCTGGGCCCATTCCTGCAGCGCCGTCTTGGCGTCCTTGGACGGCCCCTCGGCGGCGCGCATGGCGGGCGCCAAATGGCGCCGGACGAAGCGCTCGGCGGTGGCCAGGCCGCCGTCGAGGTAGAGCGCGCCGATCACCGCCTCGAGGGCGTCGGCCAGAATCGCCGGGTTCTCGCGCCCGCCGGACTCCGCCTCGCCGCGGGTCATCTCGATGACCGTCGCGAGGCCGATACCGTCGGCGATCGCGGCCAGCGATTCGCGCCGCACCAGGCTGGTGAAACGGAGCGCCAGCGCACCCTCGTCCTCGTCGGAAAACGTCGCAAGAAGCATGTCGGCGACGACCAGGCCGAGCACCCGGTCGCCGAGGAATTCGAGGCGCTCGTAGCCGTGATCGCGGCCGCTCGCGCTCGGGTGCGTCAGCGCCTCGGCCAAGAGCGCCGGGCGCGCGAAGGCGTGCTCGACGATGGCGGCGGCGGCGGCCAATCGATCGGCGTCGTCCAAGGTCAATCGATGCCCCGGAAGAAGCGGCCGAAGCGCCAGTCCCACGCCTCCCAGATACTCGTCTCGCTGGCAATCGAGAAGAACGTCAGCTCGGCGCGGCCGATCAGGTTCTCGGCCGGCACGAAACCGACCGAGGCGCGGCTGTCCGACGAGTTGTCGCGATTGTCGCCCATGGCGAAGTAATGGCCCTCGGGCACGACGTACTCGATGGTGTTGTCGAGCGAGCCGGTCGGCCGGTCGTCGAGCACGCGGTAGCTGACGCCGTTGGGCAGGGTCTCGACGTATTGAGCGATCCGGCGGCCATTGCCGGGATCGACGAAATCC
>Ga0209988_10003712_pt1 | contig 10099 bp, 11 predicted proteins | sample N075metaG_FD_183115 | JGI IMG/M metagenome (GOLD analysis project Ga0209988, IMG submission 183115) | Deep subsurface microbial communities from Kermadec Trench to uncover new lineages of life (NeLLi) - N075 metaG (SPAdes) (version 2) | ecosystem: Environmental > Aquatic > Marine > Ocean trench... | reverse complement strand
ACTGGCCTGCCAGATATTCCCGTTACCGCCGAAAGCTACCAGATTTGGGCTACTCGGCAAAAGGCACTGCAGAAAATCGACGCCTGGGAGTTACAGGCCAGAACAGCGATATTTGTTAATAAAGAGGTATACCAGGTTGGATTCAACTGGGTGCGCGAGCCCGAGCAGTTCGTCATAATGATCCAGGCCCCCTTTGGTCGGGGTGTGTTTCGTGTCGAGTCAAACCCGACGATTGATCTAAATTATTCAGTCAAGCTCACGATGCCCGATGGGCAAACCCATTTTAGCCACTCTGCTGAAGCCCTGTTATCCCAACTATTTGGTTGGTCGATCCCTATCGGTGGCCTGAAATCGTGGATAAAGGGCTCGCCTCAACAACCGGAATCCTATACATATGAATTGTATGCTGATGGACGCTTAAAAACCCTCCGGCAAGAAGGCTGGTCGATTAATTATCTGGATTACTTTGCAGACGATGAGTCTGAACCTGGGTTACCAAAGAAGATGTATCTGAAACATCGGGACCTGGCGCTCAAAATTGTAATCAGTCGCTGGCAGCGAATCGAGTCGCGGTTGGATAATACATTTGAATTTCCCGGGTTCGACTGAACTAGAAGCATGGAACGCTTAGCCCTGAACTCACCCGCAAAGCTAAATTTGATGCTGCATATCACCGGACGCAGAGGTGACGGATATCACCTATTGCAGACGGTATTTCAATTTATCGACTTATGCGATCGAATGGTCTTCAGTGTGACCGAGGACGGTACGATCACTCGCATAGAGAGTAATTCTCCAGTTCCTGAAAACGAAGATATTTCGCTCTACGCAGCACAGGTGTTGCAACAGCGAGCTAATTTATCCCAGGGCGTAGAAATATCAATCAGCAAACGAATCCCGATAGGCGGTGGCCTCGGTGGTGGCAGTTCTAATGCAGCCACGACATTACTCGCCTTGAACAGGCTTTGGGGGCTGGATCTGTCGGTTGCCGAACTGGCTGAAATCGGACTCGAACTCGGTGCCGATGTTCCCTTTTTCGTGACTGGATATTCGGCCTGGGCAACTGGAATTGGCGAACAGTTAAGTCGTGTCGAACTGCCAGAGCCCTGGCAGCTGATTATTGACCCAGGAATTGTGGTATCAACAGCGAAAATATTTGCCGCACAGCAATTGACACGCAATTGCGATGCAATCACAATACGCGCCTTTCTGGAAGGGTCGGGTACTAATGTATGCCAACCCGTCGCCTGTTCGCTTTACCCCGAAATTCAACAGGCTATTGACTGGTTAGGTCATTACTCAACCACCAGAATGACCGGTACCGGAGCCTGCGTATTCGCCCCTTTCGATAGCCTCGAACAAGCGGAAAGTGTAAAATTGCGGGTGCCAGAGCACTGGGATTCTTTTATAGGGAAGGCAATGAATCTAAATCCAGTGCACCAGCAATTAGGATTGCTGTAGACAGAATTATTTTTATGGGCCGGACGTAGCGACAGGGATGTGAGAATGCACCACAAATAATTGGGCCGTCGCCAAGCGGTAAGGCACCAGGTTTTGATCCTGGCATTCGTTGGTTCGATTCCAGCCGGCCCAGCCATATTTAGAGAGACTTTGAGAGACATAGCGAATGGTAGGTAGCACCGCCACCAACGATTTAATGGTTTTCACCGGAAACGCCAACCCCCAGCTGGCTAAGACTATTGTGCGCAATCTGGAAATTCCAATGGGCAAAGCTTCGGTGGGAACTTTTAGCGACGGGGAGACTTCCGTCGAAATCGGTGAAAATGTGCGCGGTAAGGATGTATTTGTGATCCAGCCGACCTGCGTTCCCACCAATAACAATTTGATGGAGTTGCTGGTCATGATTGACGCGATCAATCGTGCTTCTTCGAATCGAGTCACCGCGGTCATCCCTTATTTTGGGTACGCACGGCAGGATCGACGGGCGCGATCGCAACGGGTACCGATTACCGCCAAGGTGGTTGCCAATATGCTCACCAGTGTCGGTGTAGACCGAGTCTTAACCATCGATTTACATGCGGACCAAATCCAGGGGTTTTTCGAATGTCCGGTGGATAATGTTTACGCGTCGCCAATATTGATGGGCGATATTTGGAAAAAGAAATACCCGGATATGATCGTGGTATCGCCCGATGTGGGTGGCGTAGTTCGAGCCAGGGCGGTAGCCAAACAGCTCGATGATGCGGATCTTGCGATTATCGATAAACGTCGTCCGCAGCCCAATATGACAAAAGTGATGAATATTATCGGCAGGGTGAAGGACAAGACATGCATCATCGTCGATGACATGGTCGATACCGCTGGTACCCTGTGCCATGCGGCTGAGGCATTGATGGATCGCGGGGCAAAAGGTGTTTATGCCTACTGTACACACCCGGTATTATCGGGAAATGCAATAGAGAATCTAGAAAACTCAGTGCTTAAAGAATTGATTGTCACCGATACTATTCCATTGTCGCCGGAAGCCGAACAAAGCAAAACTATCCGCCAGGTGTCGGTTGCCGGAATGTTGGCTGAAACGATTCGCCGCATTCATTTTGAAGAATCGGTCAGTTCATTGTATATGGATTGACGATAGCCGCGAAAGTGGCTTTTAGGTTACCTGGTTAACAAGTAACCGCCCGGTCTTTCCTGGTCGCGAGGAAAGTATCCCTCTAGCAGGGTTTTTTATTTTGGAGTACAGCAATGTCAGATAACATTCAATTGAATGCTGAACCGCGTGTAGATTCGGGGAAAGGTGCGAGCCGCCGCCTGAGACGCACGGGAATGGTTCCAGCAATCATATATGGGGGCGATAATGACCCCACCAACATCAGCCTTGAGCAAAACACGTTCAATCACGAACTCGAAAACGAGGCTATTTATACACAGGTCATCGACTTGCATGTCGGTCAAGAAAAGGAAGAAGTCATCCTGCGTGATTTGCAACGACATCCGTACAAAAATGTAATTTTACACGCGGACTTTTTTCGTATCGACAAGAAAAAGCCGATCAAGATAGTGGTCCCGATCCATGTACTCAATGCCGAAGAATGTGTTGGTGTGAAAACGGATGGTGGCATGATGACGCAAACCGTGTCGGAAATTGAAATCATCGCTTTGCCGAAGGATCTTCCGGAATATCTCGAAATTGACGCCCAAAATCTGCATCTCGGTGAATCGCTACACCTTTCGGATATCAAGATCCCAGAAGGCGTGGAAATTATTGTATTGACGCATATTGAGGATACTGAACACGACGACCATAATCTGGGCGTTTTATCGGTTGTTAAGACCCGGGCAGAAGAAGTCATTTCTGACGAAGTAGCAGAAACACCTGATACTGAGGATGAACAGGCCGAAGATGGCGGCGACGCTGGAGAGCCTGAAGGTGGCGAGACCACCGAAAAGTAGAAGTGCGAGATATTAGTGGCTGCGCTCACCGCTGATATTCGATTGATCGTCGGCCTCGGTAATCCCGGGGCCGATTACGTCAATACCCGACACAATGCCGGATTCTGGTTTTTAGACCTGATGGCCGCGCAGCTGTCACTTTCATTTCGCCATGAAAAACGATTCAATGCCGACGAGTCTCGTTACCGAGAATCGGGCAACGATGTATATCTATTAAAACCTATGACATTTATGAATCGAAGTGGGCAATCGGTCGGGGCAGTAGCTCGTTATTACCACCTGCAACCAGAGCAAATTCTGGTCGCGCACGATGAACTCGACCTGGCGCCGGGCGACAATCGCCTAAAACAGGGTGGCGGTCACGGCGGGCATAATGGATTACGCGATTTAATCAACCATCTGGGTGGTCCAGGATTTTTTCGGATACGCATAGGTATTGGGCGCCCCGGGGACAGTAGCCTGGTGACCAATTATGTATTGCACCGGCCGTCGGAATCTGATCTGCACGTGATAGAAGCCGCCAACCAACGCACGCTTGAAGTGATGCCACACGTATTTGAAGGCCGACTCGACAAAGCAATGCAGGCTTTACATACCGCAGCAGTGGAATAGGTAATTTATGGGATTTAAATGTGGCATTGTTGGGCTCCCCAACGTTGGCAAATCAACCCTGTTCAACTCGTTGACCAGGGCCGGGATTGCTGCCGAAAACTATCCTTTTTGTACCATCGATCCGAATATTGGCATCGTCGAAGTACCCGATTCCCGGCTTCAGCAGCTAGCCGATATCGTTAATCCAAAGAAAACGATCCCAACCACGATTGAATTCGTCGACATTGCGGGCCTGGTTGCAGGCGCTTCGAAGGGGGAAGGCCTGGGCAACCAGTTCCTCGGGCATATCCGGGAAACCGATGCAATCGCTCAGGTAGTCCGTTGTTTCGAAGACCCGGATGTCGTGCATGTCAGCAACAAGATTGATCCACTGAGTGACATCGAAACCATCAATACCGAATTATTGCTCGCGGATATGGAATCGATTGCACGCCAGACCGAGCGCGCTACTAAAATGGCGAAATCGAACGATAAGGAAGCCAAAGACAAACTCATTTTTATGCACGCGATACAGGTGCATGTAGAATCGGGACAGAGCGCGCGTAGTTTTGAAATTGAGGATCAACAGCGCAACTGGATGAAGGATTTGCATTTGATTACTGCGAAACCAACTTTGTATGTAGCCAATGTTGCCGAAGATGGCTTCGAAGATAATCCGCATCTGGACGCGTTAAACGCGTTTGTCAAAGGCGAAGACGCAGAAGTGGTTGCCGTTTGCGCCGCAATTGAAGCTGATATCGCCGAGCTCGATGCCGAAGATGCGACTGAGTTTTTGCAGGAACTAGGGCTAAAAGAACCCGGTCTCGACCGCGTAATCCACGCGGGTTATCGCCTGTTAAAATTACAAACTTACTTCACTGCCGGCGAACAGGAAGTCCGCGCCTGGACTATTCGTGTTGGTGATACCGCCCCCAAAGCCGCCGGGGTAATCCATACTGACTTCGAAAAAGGTTTCATCCGCGCCGAAGTAGTCGGCTTCGACGATTTTATCGCGGGCAAAGGTGAACAGGGCGCAAAAGACGCTGGACGCTGGCGGCTCGAGGGCAAGGGCTACAGGATGCACGAAGGCGACGTGGTGCATTTTCGTTTTAATGTCTAGCTTAGTTGGGTGCTTGACAGTAAGCGGCCTTCAAGCGAGAATCGCGCTCCCCCAAAATGGGCAATCCGGTTTACTGGTAAATAATTGGCTATGTAGCTCAGTTGGTTAGAGCACATCACTCATAATGATGGGGTCGGTGGTTCGAGTCCACCCATAGCCACCATTATATTCAATGACTTAGCTTTTATACCTAAACCCCATCTACTTTCAGTGTTGGCATTTTGTGGGTCTTTGACTTTGTAATCGACTCCACCACCGCCTGGAAACAGTCGATTTCAACCCGACTGTAGTGAGCTGTAATGCTATTATTCTTATGCTCTGGCAATTGTTTGAAGTCTTCGTTACTCTATCCTGCGTAACGTATCCTATATTCGAATGTAAGTCGCTGATTTGGATAATGCATTCAACCCGGTCCTAGCAGGACGAGATATTCAGGATCAGTCTCGGCTAGTAATTGGTGTTATGATTGGACCTTGTGTACCTGGAATTTACAGTTTGATGAAACATTTTCCCCCGGGCGAGTACTCAAAGGCAAGGACTTGAGTCCTTCTCGCCCCATATATTCTTTGATGAGCAGCACCTGCATTTTGAACCAGCATCGAAACTGGTGCCAACTGCGAAGGTTCCATTTAACGAGAGGACAGCGACAGTAATTTTATTTTTGCACCAATCAATAATAAGTACTATAACAACTACAAAAATTGTTTATCCACAGCGGGGTGCATTACGATACAGCAGACCATCTCCTTGAGGACCCAAGACTCTCGTCTTGGAACAATATCTTTTCTATTTTTGAAGGCACTTAAGCCGGGTAGAGTAATATTCCCTAGTTACATTTTTCTAATAAATTCGAAAATAGTTTTCTTTTGCCACGAGCGCCTGAATGAAATTAATAATCCAAATCCCAGGCTTCAATGAAGAACAGACACTGCCAGCAACGCTTGCGGATCTGCCTTCGGAAGTAGAGGGATTCAGCGTAACGGAGTATCTTATTATTGATGATGGATCAATCGATAGAACAATAGAGGTAGCACGGGAGCATGGTGTTCACCATATCGTAAAGTTAGTGAAAAATCGTGGTCTCGCTCGCGTATTCATGGTAGGGCTGGAGGAATGTTTGCGACAAGGCGCAGATGTAATCGTAAATACTGACGGTGATAATCAATATCGGGGTGAGTGTGTCCAGTCCCTGGTTAACCCCATTCTTGATGGCGAGGTTCCAATCGTGGTGGGGGGTGCCCGATTTCCGAAATGAAAACATTTTCGCCAATAAAGAAATTTCTTCAATACTTAGGAAGTTGGGTTGTCAAGGTTGCCAGTGGAACGAAGATTCCAAATGCACCATGTGGTTTCCGCGCTTACCATCGGGAAGCTGCCATGCTGGTTCAGGTGAATAATAACTTCACCTATACATTGGAAACTATTATCCAGGCCGGGCAGATGGGTATTCCGATGACTTCTGTTCCAGTATCTGTTAATAAGTTACTTCGACCATCGAGATTATTCAGGAGCACTTTCGAATACGTCTTCCGCTCTGATTCTACTATTTTCAGGGTTTTCATTCTTTACCGTCCCCTTACGTTCCTTTTTAGATTCGCAGCCATCGTATCAATTCCGGGTCTTGGGGGAATTATCAGGTTTCTAAATTTTTATTTCACTGAGGGTGGAGCGGGCCATATTCAGTCTTTGGTATTATCAGGGCTGTTAGTTGCTCTAAGGTCTATAATTATGGCCGTTGGGCTGTTGGCAGATCTTATTTCATCCAGTCGGCGACTACTGGAGGACATTCGAGTCAGACAGATAAAGTTGGATCTTGAGTCACGAGACCGGTGATGGCCGGTTGATAAAAATGTTAACTCCCAAATCTAACGAGTCTTGCGCAAGACCTTTTGAGATTGCTCTGCTGGTCGGTACAATTCTTTTCATCCTCTGCATCCAAGCTATTTTTATAGTCAACTTCAATATAAATTGGGATGAGTTCCTATATTTAAGCCTCATTTTTGAATATTCAAGTGGAACGCTTTCTAGATCTTTGCAAACTTTTTATGTCCACTTTTTTACTTGGATTACAAATCTTGATTGGGATGAAGTACAGCTTATTCTCCTGAGTCGGATCTTAATGCTGTGTTTTGAATTGTTGACACTTGGCTTTATTTTTTTGATATCAAGGAAGTTTGTAAGCGTTAAGTTTGCCTTAGTCGGAGTGGTCTCATATTTAGCCTCCGGTTTTGTGTTAATGCAAGGCACCAGTTTCAGAGCCGATCCGATGATTACCGCCTTACTCATGGCGAGTATTTATCTATTAATGGACAGGTCGATTTATTTGTGGAGATACCTGGCGGCGAGTGTAATTGTTGCACTCGCTTGCGTAATTTCAATTAAATCTGTTTTTTATATTCCCCCTCTAGTCGGAGCACTGGTCTGGAGGACGAGGAGCGTCGGGGAGATGAAAAACAAAATCATTATCTATATCGGCTTTGCTTTAAGCGTGTCAATTTCAATCCTAGTAATTTATTTCTGGCATCGGAGTACCCTTTCCCCAGGTGCTGCGATTGGAGTTTCCAAGCTTGATTCAATATTCTCAAAGGTGTTTATCGAGATTCCTTTTTGGCCACAAAAACAATACTTCCTATCATGGATTACCGCAAGCTGGCCTCAAATGCTAATTATTCTTGCTGGTTTTTGTCTAATGTGTATGCGCCACAAACGTCAACCCACTGTTCAGTTAAAGGTACTTGTATTATTCACTCTTCCAATACTGAGTATTTTTTTCTATCGAAATGCCTATCCTTACTTCTTCCCGTTCATCGTTGCTCCTATGATGATCGTTGTGTCTATTGGAGCTCAAGAAGTTTCGGAAAATGTAACCAAGCTATTCGCCAATTCATTGTTCACGATTCTCTTGATATACATGGTCATTTATACCTTGGGTCAAGGTTATCTGTATAGCTATCACCATCAAACAGGGCAAAGAGAGATAATTTCCACAATCCACACAATGTTTCCAGAGCGGACGCCCTACATAGATCGTAATTCGATGATTTCAAGATACCCTAAATGCGGCTTTTTTATGTCTTCATGGGGAATCGAAAATTATCGACAAAAGGGGAAGTCCATCTTCGAGCAGGTTTTGGAAGAGTGTGAACCGAAGTTTTTAATCGCAAACTCTTATCAGCTCGCTTCAGCAATGAACGCGGAATCCTCGGAGGAATATCCATATTCACTTTTTGACCAGGATGCAAAAGTGCTGCGATCAAATTTTATTCACCACTGGGGCAGCATATGGGTTGCGGGAAAAGGGTTTGGCCCCGGTATGTCGCCGACAGAATTTTATATCTCTATCGAAGGAATCTATACTGTTGAGAGCTCGGAGCAAATCATTCTCGATAAGCAACAATATAATAATGGAGATTATATTTTTCTATCGAAAGGCTCTCATATTATTGGGTTAGTGCCGCACCAGGTCGAGTTACGTTTTGGTCGTCATTTACCTCGGCCAGATTTCGCACCAACTATGCCAATATATTTTGATTTCCTATGGAATATTCTGAACATGCTCGAATAATTTTTATTACCCGAAAATAGCCACCCTCAATTGGAGGGATGGTAACCTATGCGAAAAAATATCCCAGGAGTTACAGAAATATACTTAAAGTCAGAGTTGATGCGCTTTCGACTAAAAATCGCGGCTCAGAGGCTGGCATTGAGACCCTGATTCTGTTTGGAGTACCAACCTCTTTTCGATTGATTTTTCGCCGTAAAAGGATCGATTACATTTTGATCGGTGACCTGGCAACCTGGCCTTTAGCCCTTGCGGCTCTGATAAGATCGCCGAGAATGAATGTGGTGATCGCTGCGCATGGCGCCGACGTAAGTTATGCCTTTAGACCAACCGTGAAGGGCAGACTATATAAGTTATATCTTTTACTCGCAGTAAGGATTTTCAGAAAAGCTTTAATTGTCACCAACTCTAAGGCCACCGAGTCACGAGTAAAAAATTGGGTTTCAACGCACCCAGGTCATACCCCTTGGGCAGATGGCAGTAAATTAGTGCCATCCGGACAACACAGCGATAACATTTTTTTCGTGGGAAGAATGGTAATCCCCCCGATAAACAGAGGTGTTTATAAGTAGGATTTTCTCTAAACTTATTTGAGGAGATTCTCAATGAAAAGATCACGTTATTCCGATAGTCAGATCATCAGTATTTTAAATCAGGCGGAGGCTGGTACTCCGGGAACCGAGTTGTGCCGGGAACACGGCATGAGTGACGCCATGTTCTATAAATGGCGCAGCAAATTCGGTGGCATGGACGTATCCATGATGTCTCGAATGAAAGAACTGGAAGAGGAAAACCGGCGGCTTAAAAAGATGTATGCCGAAGAACGCCTGAAGGCCGAAATCTTGAATGAGGCGCTCACAAAAAAGTGGTAAAGCCATCTCAATGGAAGAAGATGGCTCAACAAGCGGTGGAGCAGTATTGTGTTGCTGTCAGCATGGCTTGCAAGACCTTTTCGATCAGTGAGACCTGTTACCGGTACCAGGCAAAATTCTCTGACGACAATGCATTAATTGCTGACTGGCTGATTCGTCTGACCCACGACCAGAAGAACTGGGGATTTGAGCTTTGTTTTTTGCTTCTGCGTAACGTGAAGGGCTATGGGTGGAACCACAAGCGGGTATACCGTATTTACCGAGAGCTGGAGCTTGAATCTCCGTATTAAGCCGAACAAACGACTGATACGGGAGAAACCAGAACCTCTGGCAGTCCCGGATGTAATCAACGAGTGCTGGTCGATGGATTTCATACATGACAGTTTATCCGATGGGCGCAACTTTCGATTATTCAATGTGATCGATGATTTTAATCGCGAAGGTCTGGGGATCGAGGTTGATTTCTCTTTGCCTGCTGAGCGGGTTATCCGTAGCCTGGATCGCATCATTGAATGGCGCGGCAGGCCCAAAATCGATTCG
>Ga0209988_10003710_pt1 | contig 10101 bp, 9 predicted proteins | sample N075metaG_FD_183115 | JGI IMG/M metagenome (GOLD analysis project Ga0209988, IMG submission 183115) | Deep subsurface microbial communities from Kermadec Trench to uncover new lineages of life (NeLLi) - N075 metaG (SPAdes) (version 2) | ecosystem: Environmental > Aquatic > Marine > Ocean trench... | reverse complement strand
TTCCGATCACACCCCCGTGATTGCTGAATTTGATATCTAAAACAGGTTTTATCATTGTTTGAAATCTTATGTAGCGCCAAAATCTCTTGCCTGAATCCCCCGTTTTTACTAAACTCCCCCTCCCTGACTGTATGGCTAACCCTGCAAACAGAATGAATTTGATAATTCACCGAAAAATTACTTAAAGATTAAGCTGTTATGAAAACTGATATACATCCCGCATACCAGGAAATTGAGGTTAAATGTAGCTGTGGTAATACATTTAAAACCAAATCTACATTAAAAGATGAGCTGCATCTTGATGTTTGCTCACAATGCCACCCATTCTATACTGGCAAACAGAAAATGCTCGATACAGCTGGCCGCGTTGATAAATTCAACAAGAAATATGGTATGTGAACAATAAGGAAAGGCACCGTTTCTTTTCAATAAAAGGCGCTCACTTTGGGCGCTTTTTTGTTTGGCTCGCATTTTTATCTGTTTTCCTTAGCAGTCAAACACACAGCACTCCCCAATCATCATGTAAGCCTGGCTCATCCGATGAAATTGTAGAAGTCACTCATATCATCGATGGCGACACAGTCATCCTCAAAGATGGTCGTCACATACGCCTGATTGGAATTAATACGCCAGAGATTGGCCGCAATGGCAAAGCATCAGAACCAGGTGCAGATGCTGCACGAGAACATCTGCTCTCGCTACTACAAGGACACAGGCAAATCCTCATGGAAATCGATAGACAACAATTTGATCGGTATAAAAGAACCTTGGCTCATCTTTTTCTTCCTGATGGAGAAAATATTCAGGCCAATTTGCTAGCGGAAGGGTTGGCAACACCACTGACCATTCCACCCAACCTGAATTATCTTGACTGTTACCTGCATCATTCAAACGAGGCAATTGCATCACAACGAGGTCTATGGGGCCTGCAACAATATAAACCGCTAGCCTCAACGAGTTTAGACAAAGGCATCCGTGGCTATCATGTCATTACCGGCAGGGTTGAACGTATCGGTGCAAGCCGATCAGCAATCTGGATCAATCTGTCGGGAAAAATTGCGCTACGCATCAAGCGTGAATATTTGAGTTATTTTAATGAGCAAGAGTTACAGAATCTGCAAGGTAAGATGATTCAGGTACGTGGCTGGATTTATATTAAAAACAAGGAATTCAGGATCAATTTAAAGCATCGCTCTGATATGATGCTCATACCCAAACTACCTGGAAATACAGGTTTCAGTAAGTAAACACTCTCCTACATGCGAGGGAACTGTTTGTTTTAGATCAATGTCATAAAATTCGACCATGAAAAATATTTACTGTCTCATACTTTCTCTCATTCTAATTAATCTCAGTGGCTGTGCGGTCAACCCGGCGACGGGCGAGCAAGATCTGGTACTGATGTCAGAGCAAAGTGAGATTGCCCTGGGACGAAAGACAAATAAGGAAGTACTCCAGCAATACATTGTTTATGACGATCCTGAGCTGCAAGCCTACGTCAACGAGGTGGGTCAAGCTCTGGCAATGAATAGTCATCGTAATAATTTAATCTATCGATTTACAGTCCTGGACAGCAGAGATGTCAATGCCTTCGCATTGCCAGGAGGATACATATTCATCACTCGTGGCTTGATGGCTTATCTCAATTCTGAAGCTGAACTGGCAGCCGTGCTTGGTCATGAAATAGGCCATGTCACAGCAAGGCATTCGGTCAGGCAATATAGTGCAACACAGCTGACTAGCATTGGCACAGTTCTGGCGTCAATTTTTATTCCAGGCATGAATCAGGCGAGTAACCAGCTTATGCAGGTAATGGGCACCGCATTTCTCAGGGGTTATGGTAGAGAGCACGAATTAGAGGCCGATCAGCTGGGGGCAGAATATTTAGCAAGAACGAATTATGATACCGAGTCCATGCTGGATGTGATCCAGGTTCTGAAAGATCAGGAAACATTTGAAACCCAGCGCGCCAAATCAGAAGGTCGCGAACCCCGCATATATCACGGCCTGTTCTCCACACACCCGGATCATGACACACGTCTGCAAGAGATTGTTGCATATGCCAGTAAATACCAGAGCCAAACAGAGGGCAGAAAAGGCGAAGCAGAATATCTAAACAAGATCGATGGACTCATTTTTGGAGACAGCCCGCAACAGGGTATTACCCGAGGGAATAATTTTTACCATGAATCATTGGGCATCAGTATCACATTCCCCAAAAGGTGGAATGTAACAAATCTGCCAGATAAGCTGGTTATCAATGCCCCCCTGGGAGCCGCAACCCAACAGATACTTCTTGATGATATCAACAAAAGAATCTCTCCCAGAGAGTTTATGATTCAGCGCCTTGGCCTGGATAATTTAACCAATGACCAGCCACTGACAATAAATGGGCTTGAAGCACACACCGGGATTGCCACGATTAATACCGGCAATGGAAGACGTAGCGCCAGATTTACAGTCATCTACTTCAATAACCAGGCGTATATCCTGGTCGGTGTCACCAAGGATCCCGGAAGCATGTCGCATTATGATGCCGCATTTATGGAAACGGCCAGAAGCTTCCATCAATTAACGGAGGACGAACGCTTGCTGGCACAACCGCTTCGACTAAAAATCATCGAATCGACCGATGGGACAAATTTCAAATCACTGGCCGAACAGTCCCCGCTGGAACAGCATCAGGAAGAGAAACTTCGCCTCCTGAATGGTTTGTACCCGCAGGGTAAGGCCAACTCGAAATCGCTGTTAAAGATCATCATTTAATCCAACCAGAGACTGTCGATTTCAGCCTAAATAATGCTAAAGTTAGCTTGCTTGCTTAAGCCAATTTCTAGCTTTTACTAGATAAGTTATTGCTGTGATTGACAATCGAATATTATCCACAATTTCTGTGGATAACTCTGTGCATGAGATGAGTACAGCGTCCGCCAAATGGCTTAATTATTAACTTTGTGTCAAATCAGACATTTTTTAACCGATTTAAATATTATCATTATTATCAAATAGTTACATGAGCTATTGCGGTTTACAGCCATTTCAGGTCGGCTCAATCAACAATCCACCATCATCGGCACCATCGTTGTGCATAAATTGATTCTAAAAACCCTGGATTTGTCCACTGTCTGAACTTTTAGACATCATTTCAGTCCTAATTACAAGTTAGTTTTCCTGCTCATCCTCCCTTGAGCAGGTGTAGAATCCCGGTCTCCCCAGCCGGGTAACCTTGGCCCCGGCATGCCCTCCCTCCCCTTGAAGCACCGGGGCCTCTTTTTTTTGGCCAAACAGGTGATGTTTTTCGTTAAGATTACCCTGAACATTACCCAGGATAATTAAATGAAATCATGCGTAATCAAACCACCGATCAAGTACCGCCCTGGCCTCTTCCGCACCCGTCTTTTTCAAGGCTGAAAATAGCTGAATCGATACCAGATCATCGTTGAAACGGCCTTTGAGCTTTTGTAACAAGGACATCCCGGCACCACGGGAGAGCTTATCTGACTTATTCAATAAGATATGTGTGGGCAGTCCTACATCAAGCGCCCAGTCAAGCATCTGCTGATCTCCAGGTTTAAGCGGGTGCCGAATATCCATGGTCAAAATCAGGCCCGACAATGCATTTCTTTCCTGAAAATATCTATTCAATGTTACCCCCCAATGTTTGCGCATCGCGACAGGTACCTTTGCATAACCATATCCGGGCAGATCAACCAGGCGTCGCTCATCATCCAGAACAAAGATATTCATCTGCTGGGTTCGACCAGGTGTTTTGCTGATACGTGCCAGCTTCGAATTTGCCGTAATCACATTCAGTACGCTGGACTTACCGGCATTAGATCTCCCGGCAAACGCAACCTCAGTGCCAATATCATCAGGTAATTGCCTGATCTCATGTGCCCCCATGAGGAATGTGCTCTTGTTATAGTTGTTTTTTGACAATTTTTATCTCCAAAAGACGGTAATAGTACACGTCCGTACTGATATTGAGTAAAATGCGCACTTGTAATCAAGTTTACCTAAAGTTCTGCAGATGCATTAAGATGAAGCAAAACCTCAGGCAGAAAAATAATATTCATTCTCAGGGTTCGACAGTCATTATGAAACAAGCGTTAATGTTCACTTCGTTGGTTTTATTTATTTTCTCCAGTCACACTTATGCTGGTGATGCGGCGGCCAACACGGATGCTGCTGCTGGGGAAACAACTTATAATAGTACTTGTGTTGCCTGTCATGGCTCTGGACTTCCAGGTGTTCCGCAGTTAGGAGATGGTGCTGAATGGGCCCCGCGTATTGAACAAGGCAATGACACCCTCTATAAACACGCGATATCTGGCTATACGGGCTCGTCAGGTATGCCAATGCCTGCCAAAGGTGGAAACCCTGATCTCAGTGATGATGATGTTAAAGCAGCTGTAGATTATATGGTGGCAAATAGCCAGGGCAACGCAACTGTGACAAGTAGTCAGGGAAGCGGGGCAATGGCACCAAGCGCAAACGAAAAAACAAAAACATGTGCAGCTTGTCATGGAATCGATGGCAATAGTGTCAACCCTGTTTGGCCTAAATTGGCAGGTCAGCACGCTGAATATATCTTTAAACAGCTAAAAGACTTTCATTCAGGGGCACGCAAGAATGTTCAAATGAGCCCTCTTGCTGCCCCACTCAGCGAGGAAGACATGCAGGATATCGCCATCTATTACTCTTCACAGAAAATAAAGATTGGACATGCCAGTGCTGAGACACTTCCACTGGGCGAACAAATATACCGGGCGGGCGATGCCAGCAAAGGACTCCCGGCATGTATGGCTTGTCATGGCCCCAGTGGTGCGGGCAATCCAGCGGCATTATATCCAGCATTAAGTGGCCAGCATGCTGAGTACACCAAAATACAATTACTGGCTTTTCGAGACAACAAACGCACTAATGATACCAACAAGGCAATGCAGATTGTCTCGGAAAAAATGACTACGGAAGAGATAGATGCCGTTGCCAATTATATTCAGGGTCTACATTAATCTGCTTTTAGGTCTGACGTGAATTATCAAGCACATTGCTATCAGTACAGAATGTCTGAATATTAATTCTTCAGACACTTGATTTTACATGAAAGGTTTAGCCAGTATTTTCTTCCGCTCCCTGGGTTCTATGAACCTGGCCATCACTTTATTGGTCGCCGTTGCCCTGTCTTCAGTCATCGGCACGCTGCTTAAGCAAAACGAATCCTATCAAAGCTATATTATAAAATTTGGTCCTTTCTGGCATGAAGTGTATCTATCACTTGGCTTATACGATGTTTATAGCAGTGCCTGGTTTATCGGTATTCTGTCTTTTTTGGTTGTCACAACCAGCATCTGCATCACGCAAAATGGTCCAGATATCCTACGTAGCATGCAGCGGTTCAGAGAGCTTATTTCAGCACAGTCCTTAAGGACAATGAAACAATACGAAGAATGGCGCTGTGATATCGATACAGATAAGGCATACAAAGGCCTGTGTTATTTTTTTAAAAAATCGGGCTATCGGCTGCGAACACATGAAAATGAACATGGCTATACACTCGCTGCCATGCATGGTGCGAGCAACCGGCTAGGCTACCTCTTGACGCATATCGCTATCGTCGTCATCTGCCTGGGAGGATTAATTGATGGCAATCTGCCATTAAAAATCAAAACACTAACAGGCCAGTTAAGAATAGAAAAAGATAATAATGCGCGTGTCTCAGAAATACCTGATGCCAGCATATTGAGCAGTGATAATCCTTCTTTCAGAGCAAGTGTCACCATTCCTGAGGGCAAGACAGTAAGCGTTGCATTTCAGAATATTGCCGATGGTTATCTGGTCCAAAGGCTACCCTTTTCAATCGAGGTGGTGGATTTTCGTATTGAACATTACGAAAGTGGCCAGCCGAAATCATTTGAAAGCGATCTCATCATTCATGATCCGGAAAATAATGCGCTCATCACCGAAACAATATCGGTCAACCACCCCTTGAGTTACAAAGGTTATACTATTTATCAGGCGAGCTTTGCAGATGGCGGCTCACAGCTCGATATGCTGCTGCATCAACTGCGTGATGATGAAGTGAGTTCACTTGAAATCAGTGGCCATATCAACGAGATATTATCAATCAATACTAATGGCGACCCGATCAGCCTGGAACTTGATGATTTTCGTTTGTTCAATATTTTTCCTGTAGCCAAGGAAGAGGCTGCAGATAAAAAATTCAGGGATCAAGGACCAAATTTTACATTTAAATTAAGAAAACAGGATGGCAGTGCCGTTGAGTTTGTTAATTACATGTACCCTTTAATGATCGATGGCAACAAATATTTTTTAAGTGGTACACGTACATCGCCTGCAGATGAATTCAAGTATCTACATATCCCCGCAGATGATGCTGGTTCACCTCAGCGCTTCCTGAAATTCCAGGCATTGCTCAGAAACAGTGAAAATATCCTGCGCGCCACCAAAACCATTGCCGAAAGAGATAATGTTTCGGAGTCAAATGAAGAATTTCTTGACGCCACCAAAACGCTCGTCGAATTGTTTTTATCAGGCGGGTTTGAAGGCATTCAAAATCATTTGCAAACAAATGTGCCAGAGAAAGAACAAGTTGAAGTCTCCGAAATTTATATGAAAATGTTACAGAACACACTGCAACAAGTGTTTGTCGATATGCTAAAAACTGAGGGGATTCAGAGCACGGATGAACTGAGTCAGAATGATATACAGTTTTTCCAGGATACAGTACTTGCGCTCTCTGCCTTACCATTCTACCAATCACCCTTTTATCTGGAACTGAGAAATTTTGAACACAAGCAAGCAACCGGTTTACAAATCACCCGGACGCCTGGAAAAATTTATGTTTATATAGGATTTGCCATGCTGATTACTGGTGTTTTTCTGTTATTTTACGTCTCCCACCAGCGAGTCTGGGTCATCCTGGAAAGGCAGGGCGACAGTACTCGATTGTTAATCGCAGGAAATACAAACCGACATAAAACTGAATTCTCTGAAAAATTCAGAGAAATGACTGGCATAATAAAAGGTGAACTAAAACCGATAGATAGTTAAGCTTCTCGAATGCAACAAATTTCAGGTTCACGCATCAAACGGATAAATCATTACAGTTAAATTAATACAAAGGCAACAATGGCAAGCGATACTCTTTTTAAAAATACCGGTAGAAACTACTGGCTAGAACAATTAACACCCATTAGCATAATATGGGTATTACTGCTTTTGACAGGAACTGTTTTCGCAGCCCAGCATTACCAACACATTATGGATGCCTATGAATTAGGCATCCTCATCAGTGCAGGAATTGTATTCAGTTTTCTTGGTCTGTCATGGCGACCCATACAGGGTCTCATCTTAATAGTTTCACTTTTAAGTCTCTGCAGCATTTCATTTTATGGGTCTGATCTGGAGGCAGCTGAACAGAATTTCTTTCTCAGATTTTTACTCTCCAGTCAATCTGCAATCATGTGGATGAGTGCACTGTATGTTATGGCAACGGTGACATACCTGGGAAACCTTTTGTCTGGTTCTGTCTTCACGGGAAAAGTCGCGACTGCTCTTACCTGGTCTGCAACCATCATGGGGCTAACTGGATTACTGGTTCGTTGGCGTGAATCCTATTTAATGAGCCCAGATATTGGTCATATTCCCGTCAGCAATCTGTATGAAGTCTTTATTCTATTTTGTTTGATTACTGGCCTGGTTTATCTCTATTACGAAAATAAATTCAGAACACGTAGCATGGGGGCATTTGTGCTTCTGATCATCAGTGCCGCAGTCGGCTTTCTGCTTTGGTACACCTTTTCAAAAGGTGCACACGAGATACAACCCCTGGTACCGGCGCTGAAAAGTTACTGGATGAAAATCCATGTGCCTGCAAACTTTATTGGCTATGGTTGTTTCAGCCTTGCCGCCATGTTGGGAACAGCCTATTTAACAAGAAATCTTATAGAGCTAAAGGCACCGGGCTCCATCATTCTTTCTCGACTGCCATCTTATGATTTACTCGATGATGTGATGTATAAATCTATCGCGCTAGGTTTTGCATTTTTCACCATCGCAACCATCCTTGGTGCCTTATGGGCAGCAGAGGCATGGGGAGGCTACTGGTCATGGGACCCGAAAGAAACCTGGGCACTGATCGTCTGGTTAAATTACGCTGCCTGGTTACATATGCGCATGACCAAAGGCTGGAAAGGCGCACCCATGGCATGGTGGTCTGTTATAGGTTTATTCGTGACATTATTCGCATTTCTCGGTGTTAATATGTTTTTATCCGGTTTACATTCCTACGGTGAATTGTAATCCACTTCATTTTTCAAAGGTCTTAACTGCATGATTAAAAAATCGCTTTGGTCTCAACTAAACAGTATTTTTCTGCTCGCCACTCTCAGCCTGTTTTCAGCCTGTTCTGATGCTGAAGAAAATGTGTCTCAAAATAAAACAGAAGTAGCTCCAGTAATACAGGAGCAGACCGCGACGATAGCTCCAGGTAAACAGGCAAAGATAGTATTGAAAGATGTCACTGGCCTCTATAAAGAGCTTGACTCCGTACAACCCACCAGCACAGGTGATAAAATAGAAGTCCTGGAAGTCTTCTGGTACGGCTGCCCACACTGCTATCATTTTGAACCAGTAATTGAAAAATGGCTTGGAGAAAAAGCTGAATATATTGAATTCGTTCGCATGCCTGGCATTTTAGGCCCACAGTGGTTGCCCCATGCCAGGGCATTTTATGCAGCTGAAAAACTGGGCATCCTTGAGAAGATTCATGAATCGCTGTTTGATGCGATACACAAGGATAAAAGAAAAATCGTTGATGAAGAGAGCCTTAGAGCCTTCTTCTCAGAGCATGGTGTCAGTGGTGCTGATTTCGATCAGGCCTATAATTCAAGAGAGGTCGAAGACAAGGTCAGAACAGCCTTTTCTGCAGGGAAGAATTACGCATTAACAGGCGTTCCAGCCATTATTATCAATGGTAAATACACGACAAGTGCATCAATGGCAGGTAGCTTTGAAAAAATTGTTGATGTAATAAACACTTTAGCAGCAAAAGAACATGAGGAATCACCTAATTAAATTTTGAATGTATAAATGTAATGTTGATTTAACATGTACATAAAACAAAAACCCTCTACTGATGTCTTTTACATGGCAAAAGAATGGCTATAAAAGTATCTTTTGCAGCCATCTTGAAATATCCAACACCTCTTCAGCGCATACACTATGTTGCATAGGGTATGTTTGATAGTTAACACTGTAACCTTTTTCTTTTAATGCCCTGTAGGCAATCTGACCCAATGGTTCCGGAACAACCGGATCCATCGTTCCATGATAAATCTTAATCGGCAGTGTCCTGTTTTCCTGGCTGAGCACAATTGATTCACTGGTCGCAAAATACGTCGACATTGCCATTAGACCTGCGAGCGGTTGAGGATAGGTTAAAGCCGTTTGATAACCCACGGCACCACCCTGCGAAAATCCGGCAATCACTATACGTGAGCTATCTATATCACGTTTTATCTCTCTGTCTATCAAGGCTGTTATCTTTTCTGAAGCTGTCAATAATTGCTCTTCATCAACCTTCTTCTCGATACTCATATCCAGAATGTCATACCAGGCAGGCATTACCATACCATTATTAATGGTGACAGATATCGATGGTGCATGAGGAAAAATAAAACGAATAGCTGCGCTATCTGGCAACCTTAGCTCCGGGACGATAGGTTCAAAATCATGCCCGTCCGCACCCAGACCATGCAACCAGATAACGGCTGCGTCGGCGGGTCCTTGAGGGTCTACTTCGACGCAAGGTAAGTAATCCATAAAAATAATATTCTCAGTAGTAAGACAAAATGAACTCTTTATATTCTACCTGTCCTAGAAAAAACAACTAAGAAATAATATATATCGATAAAAATATAATTGAGACAATATTAATGAAAATACTGAATTATACCTTAGCTACTTTCATCCTGAGTCTGCTGGCAATGGCCATATCATCGGCAGACGAAACGGCTATCACCACTGAAAATAAAGATCTATCTGTTGCCACATTTGCTGGCGGTTGCTTCTGGTGTA
>Ga0209988_10003708_pt1 | contig 10103 bp, 10 predicted proteins | sample N075metaG_FD_183115 | JGI IMG/M metagenome (GOLD analysis project Ga0209988, IMG submission 183115) | Deep subsurface microbial communities from Kermadec Trench to uncover new lineages of life (NeLLi) - N075 metaG (SPAdes) (version 2) | ecosystem: Environmental > Aquatic > Marine > Ocean trench... | reverse complement strand
TGTTGTTCCTGCTGACGCTTTATGCGGCTATTCGTGGGTGGACCGTCGTGGCGATCGTTGCTTGCGGGCTGGGGATGGCCAGCAAGGAGTCAATGGTCATGGCGCCGCTGCTGGTCATCGGCTACGACTGGGCCTACCGGGTCAAGCCCTGGCGGCAGGTACTCGCCCGACGACGCGGGCTGTACATGGGGCTCGCGGCCACGTGGATCGTCCTTCTGGCCCTGTCGGTGGGTGGTCCGCGCTCGGAGACCGTCGGGTTCGGCCACGGCGTAACGGCATGGCAGTACGGCCTCAACCAGTGCGTGGTCGTGGTGAACTACCTCGGCCGGGTCGTCTGGCCCGATGGTCTGCTGCTGGACTATGGGTTCCCGGTGTCACTGGACCTTGCCGAAGCAGCGCCGTGGGCCCTTGGGCTTCTGGGGCTCATCGGTCTGACCGTCGTGCTCCTGTGGCGATGGCCGAGGCTCGGCTATCCGGCGGCCTGGTTCTTCGTTGTCCTGGCCCCGACTTCGTCGGTCGTGCCGATCGCGACCGAGGTGGCCGCGGATCGCCGCGTCTACCTGGCCCTGGCAGGGATCACGGTCCTGGCCGCCGTGGCCGGTTTTGCAATGTTGGAGTCTGTCGGGAGACGCCTCGGCGGGCAAGGGCGACGCGGGCCGCGGTTCGCGGTCGCGACGGCCCTGGTCGCCCTGATCGTGGCCGCAACGCCGCTCTCGATCGTCACCTGGCGGCGGGCGGCGATGTACTGCGAGCCCGTAATGCTCTGGGAGCAGGCCGTCGAAGCCCACCCGCGCAACCACCGGGCGCTGACGAACCTTGCGGTGACGCTGGCGGCCGAGGGCCGGTACGCCGAGGCGACCGTGCACATGCTGCGCGCCGCGGTCATCGACCCCGACTCGACGATCACCGCCGACAACCTCGCCGCGCTTCTGGCGGCGGGCGCAAGCCGCGACCGATAGGCCCGTCATGCTGCGAGCCGGGCACGGCCTGATGCTGCTGACGGCAGGGCTGTTATCAATCGGCGTCATCATGGTGAATTCCGCGGGGCTCACCGTCGGTGCAGCCGAGCCGGTATCGCTGACGGGGATCCTGCTCGGTCGTACGACCCTCCTTGCGGCCCTGGCGATGGCCATGATGCTCATCGCGTCGCGGCTGCCGGTGGATCGCCTCTACCGAATCGCGTTGTCGGCAGACGTGGTGCCGTGGATCGTCATCGGCGTCGTGATCCTGCTGCTGGCAGTGCATTTGCCGGGCGTCGGCCGCGAGGTCAACGGCGCTCGCCGCTGGTTGAACCTCGGCCCGGCCAGCTTCCAGCCCAGCGAGGTCGCGAAGTGGTCCATGGTCGTCGTGCTGGCGTTGTACGCGGCACGCCACGTGGCGGTGATGGGCCAGCTCAACCGCGGGCTCATCCGCCCGATCGCGCTGGTGGCGCTGGTTTGCGCACTCATCGCGACCGAAGACCTCGGCACGGCCGTGCTCATCGGGGTGGTGTCGGTCTGTGTCCTGGTCGCGGCCGGGGCCCGGCTGGCATTCGTGGCACTGCTGGCGGGCCCCTGTATGGCGGGGCTTGCCGCCGCCGTCATGATGAGCCCGTACCGGATCGACAGGGTCCGGGCCTTCGTCGACCCGTGGCAGGACCCGCAGGGCATCGGCTACCACGTGATCCAGTCCATGGTCACCGTGGCCGGGGGCGGGGTGGCCGGACGCGGATTGGGCAACAGCATCCAGAAGTTCGGCTACCTGCCTGAAGACACGACTGACTTCATCTTTGCGATCATCAGCGAAGAGCTCGGCCTGATCGGCGTCATCGTCGTCGTCTGCCTGTACGCGGCGATGCTGCTGTGCGGGCTCTCGATCCTCACCAGGGTTGAGCACCCGTTCGGGAAGCTGCTTGGCCTGGGCGTCCTGCTGACGATCGGGCTCCAGGCACTCATTAACATGATGGTCGTGACAGGACTCGCTCCGACAAAGGGCATCGCGTTGCCGCTGATCTCCGCCGGCGGCACCGGCTGGATTCTCACGGCATTCTGCGTCGGTCTTCTCGTGGCAATGGATAAAGGGGACAGATCTCTTTACCGGCGGCCGGTAAAGAGATCTGTCCCCTTTATCCCCCAGTGATGTCGCGCACCTTCCTCTTTGCAGGCGGCGGTTCAGGCGGGCACATCAGTCCTGCGTTGGCGATCGCCGAGCGGCTGGTTGAACTCGATCCGTCGGTCGAGACCGTCTTCATGTGCTCGACCCGGCGTATCGACACCACGATGCTTGCCGAGGCGAACGTGGACTTCACGCCCATCCCCGGCGCACCGTTCTCGGTGCGCCCACGTGGGCTCGCGCGTTTCGCGCACAGCTGGGTCCGCAGCCGAAAGGCAGCCCGCGCGGAGATCCAGGACCGTCGCATCGACCGCGTTGTCGCCATGGGCGGGTTCGTTGCGGCCCCGGTGGTGTCCGCCGCGAAACGCACCGGCACGCCGGTGACGTTGATCAACCTCGACGACCCCCCCGGCAAGGCGAACCGTTGGATTGCCCGCCGTTGCGACCACGTGCTGTCGGCGATCGAGATCACCGACCACCCACGCTTTGCCGAGCGTGTCGTCGGCATGCCGATTCGCAGCAACGCGATCGCGTCGGCGTCGGCCCGGTCGTGCCGCGCCACGCTCGGGCTCGATCCGGACCTGCCGACGCTCATCGTCACAGGGGCGTCGCAGGGCGCCAGGAGCATCAATGGCCTGGTGGCCGCGATGGCAGCCGCGGAGCCGGATCTCTTCGAGGGCTGGCAGGTCCTGCACCTCACGGGCGCCGGCGATGAGAGCCGGGCGCGGGCGGCGTGGGAGAACGCGGGGGTCACGGCGACCGTGCACCCGTTTCTGCACGGCATGGGCGCCGCGTGGGGCGCGGCCGACCTGGCCGTGAGCCGTGCGGGAGCCAGCTCGGTTGCCGAAGCATGGGCCAACGCGGTGCCGACGCTCTTCCTGCCCTACCCGTATCACGGGGACCGCCACCAGCACCGCAACGCCGCGCCGATGGTCGCGACCGGCGGGGCCGTCGTCGAGACCGACGTCATCGAGACCGACGCCAATGTCGCCCTTGCCGGCTCGACACTGCGGGAGCTCATGCGGGATCGACCCCGCCTGCAGTCAATGCGGGCGGCCCTCCGGGTCCGCCCCGCTCCCGATGCCGCACGGACGATCGCCCAGCTGTTGCTGGACCGCTGATACGGGGTGACCCGGCGTAGAATGGCAGGGAAAGCGGTATGAACTCGAGTGACCGGGAAACAAAATGCGTCCTGCTGGCGTCGAACGCCAACGGCACCCGCGTCCGCGAACAGCTTGACGCGCGAGGATGGGTCGCGCACCTGTCCAACGACCCGCTGCCGGCGCTCGCGGAGTTGTGTCTGCTGGACCGTCTCGACGCGAAGCGTCGGGCGTGGGGACGCCCGGCCAGCAGTCTCGCACTCGTCGTCGTCGAACCCTCGCGATGGCCGCAATTGCCGGCGATGCTCTCGGCGGCGCGCCGGTATGTCCCGACCGCCGCACTGTGGACCTTCGACGACGGCCGGCTGACGCCGTTGATCGTCCAGGACGATTCCGATAACGGCGCCGCCGCGAGTGCTCGGACGGATCACACGAACGACGCGGTCCCGCGGTCGTATGAATTGAGCACGACCCCGGAGGCACCCACTGCGGGGCGGGACGACGACCACGACTCGCGGCAGATCACCGGCGACGAGATCTCGATGCTGCTGGACGGTGACTTTCGCACCGGAGAGGACGCGGAGCCCACGAAACACGTTGACACCACGGGACCGGTCGGGTCCGAAGACCCCAAGAGCCCGGACAAGCCGGACACGGATCCAGAGGCATGAGCACATCGAACCGAGAAACACGATCCCGCCGCGGTCGCGTGGTCGTGGTCGGCGGGCAGTCCGTCGGCGAGGTCAAGCGGACGGTCGTTCGCGCCGCCAACCTTTTCGAGGCGGTCGGTGAGGTCACGCTGGCCCCTGACGCAGAGCCGGTGGACGCCGTGGTGATCCCCGCGGCCATGGTCGGCAACCCGGCGTCGATCGCCGTCGAGGCGTTTCGACGAATAGACCCGGCGGTGCGGCTGATCGTGGTGGCCGCCAACGACGACGAGCAGGCTCGCCTGAGGCAAGGCCCGAACGGCTTCGACGAAGTGCTGGTCCAACCCGTCGATGACCAGGCGCTCGCCGACGCGATCGAAGACACCGCGACCCGGCACGCACCCGACCACGGGGCAGTCCAGAACAACACGCCGCTGATCGAGTCGATGCCGGTCGATCCTGCGCCGCTGCCGGTGCTGATGGAGGCACCGCCGGCGGCACCGGACGCTCCGGCCAACGAGGACCTCGGCGACACCGACCTGGTCGAGGCAATCCTGACCGATCCGTCCGGACTGCGTAACCGGGCTTTGCAGCTCATGATCCAGCAGACCGGCTGGTCGGATCTCGCCGTCACCGACACGACACCGGCCGGCAGTGCCTGTGTCGAACTGCGATTCCGCCGGCGGTGCTACGGCACGTTGTCCTCGTCTCTTGCCGAGCCTCGTCAACTGCGGCCCTGGGCCGAATGGCTCGCGCGGTGGATGGCGTTGGACCATGGGTATCGCGAGTACCGGACGATGGCGTACCGTGACGAGCTCACCGGTGCGTGGAACCGGCGGTTCTACGAGTCGTTCATGAAGCAGGTCCTCCGCGACGCAGCACGTTCGCGGCTGGCGGTGACCGTGCTCGTCTTCGATATCGACGACTTCAAGCGATACAACGACGACTTCGGACACGACGCCGGCGACGAGGTGCTCTGCGAGACCGTCCGGCTCCTGGAATCGGTCATCCGATCCGGCGACCGCGTGTGCCGCATCGGCGGCGACGAGTTCGTGGTGGTCTTCGCCGACCTCGAAGGTCCGCGCGAGCCGGGCTCCAATCCGCCTGAGACCGTCGAAGCGATCGCGGCCCGGTTCCAGGACCAGGTGTGCCGGATGCGATTCCCGAAGCTCGGCCTCGACGCACCCGGGACACTGAGCATCTCCGGTGGCCTGGCCACCTTCCCCTGGGACGGCAACGACGCCGCGAGCCTGCTGAGGCACGCCGACCAGCTCGCGTTGCAGTCCAAGCGGGAAGGCAAGAACGTAATTACGTTCGGGCCGGGGATGGAAAAAAGGAGCCATTAGCCATTAGCCATCAGGGAAGAGGGGCAGGTCGGCACCTACGTCTCAGGTATGCCGCTTGCGATTCCCCCCTAATGGCTAATGGCTTTTCCCTTCTGCATTGAACACGCGGCCCGGCAAACCACGCCCGAGCACGCCGCTCATGAACTTGGCCGCCTCGAACAGCGCCGACACGTCCATTCCCGTCGCATACCCCATCCGGTCGCAGAAGTAGACGAGGTCTTCGGTTGCAAGATTGCCCGCCGCGCCCGGCGCGTACGGGCAACCGCCGAGCCCGCCACAGGCAGCGTCAAACCGACGCACGCCGATCCGGATCGCCGTCGCGGCGCATGAGAGCGCCGTGCCACGCGTGTCGTGCAGGTGCAAGGTCGTCCGCGACGGCTGCACCACGCCGTCAAGGCCCTCATACAGCCGCTCGATATCGTCCGGCACCGCCACCCCGATCGTCTCGCCAAGATCGATCGTGTCGATGCCGGCGTCGAGGAGCCGCGCCGCCACGAGGCGGACCTGTTTCGGGTCGGTCGGTCCCTCGTAGGGGCACGACACGACGCAGCTGATATAGCCGCCCACCGTGATACCCGCCGCGTGCGCGCCGGCCACGATCGGCGCAAGCCGGCTGAAGGTCTCGTCGATGGAGGCGTTGGTGTTGCGGCGGCAGAACGACTCCGATGCAGCGGTAAAATGCGAGACCTTGTCCGCGCCGGCCGCCAGCGCCCGACGCAGGCCCTGTTCGTTGGGCACCAGTGCCGAATACACGATGCCCGGCAGACGGGTGATCCCCGCAAACACCGCTTCCGCATCGGCGAGTTGCGGCACCCAGAGCGGGCTCACGAAGCTGCTGACCTCGATCTCGGCAGGACCGCTGCCTGAGAGTCGATCGATGAAGGCAATCTTGTCGGCCTCCGACACGACAACCGACTCGTTCTGCAGTCCGTCACGCGGCCCGACCTCGGTGACCCGGATGTCGGCGGTGTCAGCCATCAACGTCCTTGTCGTCCTTGCGGGTGAGCACAAAGAGGAAAAAACCGGCCACCACCAACGTGAGCACGCCACCCATGCCAAGCAGAACCCACTCGAACCCGCTGCCACCACTACTCATGATGTCTCTCCCCCGTGGAACTTCAGATCGACGATGACGGCGTCGGTCAACTCGCCCTCGGCCATCACCCGGACCGGGCCCTCCATCGCCGCGAGGCGAATCATCGCGAACGCGATCGGGACCGCGCCGAGCATGGGGCTCAGCGTGCTCGACGTCACCGCACCAACAGCCTTGCCGTCGGCGTCCACGACTTCGGCACCGGCGCTGGGCAGCAGATCTCGGTCGGGACGCAATCCGACCAGTCGCTGTTTGGGCCGGCCCAGGTTCTCGGTGCGAGCGACGATCTCCTGGCCGAGATAACAACCCTTCGTGAAGCTGACACGCTGTGCCAGCAAACCGGTCTCGTGGGCCAGGCTGTCGGTGCCGAAGTCGATGTTGAACAGCGGCGTCCCGGCTTCGATCCTGGCGATGTTGTACGCGTGCCATCCGATCGGACGCACGCGCGCATGCCCTTCGCCAAGGGTCTGTCCGGCCGACAGCAGCGCCTCCCAGACGGCCTCTGCCTCAACACGCTTCATGATCAGCTCGAAGCCGGGGACACCCGCCTGGTCGCAGTGGATCGCGAGGACCTCGTTGCCGCCGATCTCGATCGCCCTGCACGCGAGATCGGGCAGGTCGGCCAGGACCGGATCCTGGGAATCCTCGCCGGCGGCGGCGATGACCCGGGCCGCCATCGGGCCGTGCAGTGCCAGGTGGTGAGTTGCGTCCGTGACCTCGACGATCTCGACGTCCTCGGTAAAAAGGAACTCGCCGAGCGATTCGACCGCTTTCGAGGCTCCGTGAACGTCGAGACAGGCCAGCAGGTGGTCGCCCGTCTCGGCCAGCAGCAGGTCGGCGACGATACGGCCGCGCCGATTCAGCCAGAACGATTGCCGGACCACACCCGCGTCGAGATCCTTGAGTTCCTGGGTCACCATGCGGTTCAGGAAGTCGCGCCGGTCCGAACCGGTGATACGGAGCGTCGCGCGGTGCGGGCTGTCGAGCAGGCCCGCGCCGCGTCGGATCGCGGCATACTCGGACTCGAGGTCACCGAGTGTCGCGACGAGGTTACAGCCGGGGGACGGCGTCTCCTCGCCGGCGCGACCGTAGGCGACGTACTCGACCCTCGGCGGCTCGATCCGCTTACCGCGGGCGGCGCCGGGCCGACCCGCAGCGATCTGGGGATCCGGCTCGCGTGGCGTTGACCAGGAGGCAATTCGTTTGCGGAGCGGGCTGTCCTTCACCATGATGCTGAGTCTAGTTGCTTGGATTCTAGAAAGGTAGCAGACTCAAATGGACATTGAACTGTTCCGCCGATTGTGCGAGACGCCCGGCGTGCCGGGACGCGAGGAGCGTGTCCGGGCTGTCATCACGGAGGCAATCGGCGGCCTCTTTGACGAGGTGCGGACCGACGCGCTGGGTTCGCTTCTCTGCACGCGGCCCGGTTCGGGCGGCGACGACGCGACGCGGGTGATGATCGCCGCGCACATGGACGAGATCGGCTTCTACGTCCGGCACGTCGACGACAAGGGGTTCGTCTGGATCAACCCGGCCGGCGGTTTCGATCCGCGCAACCTCTTTTCGCGACGGGTGCTTGTGTGCACCGACGACGGCGACTTCGAAGGCGTCATGAACCCCGGCGGCAAGCCGATCCACATCGCGTCGGCGGATGACCGCAAGAAGATCCCGGAGATCGCCGAGTTCTTCGTCGACCTGGGGATGGCACCCGATGACGTGGAGAAAAAGGTCAAGGTCGGCGACTACGTGGTCATGAACGAGCCGTTCGTGGAGCAACCCCTCAAGCTTGTCTCCAAGGCAATTGACAACCGGCTCGCGTGCTTCGTGGCGATCGAGGTGGTTCGAAGGCTTGCCGAGAAGGGTGTGAAGCTCGCCGGTGATCTCGTCGTGGCCTTTACCGTCCAGGAAGAGGTCGGGCTACGCGGCGCGATTACCGCGGCGAACGCGGTCGGCGCCGACATCGGGATCGGCCTGGACACGACGCTCGCATGCGATACACCCGGCGTCCCCGACACGGAGCGTGTCAGCAAGCACGGCGACGGCGTCGGGATCATGATCCAGGACTCGTCGATGATTGCCGACCACACGCTCGTCGCGGACCTGTGCAGCGTGGCCCGGAAGAACAAGATCCCCCACCAGCGATGCATCCTGCCACGCGGCGGCCAGGACGGCGCGGCGATCCAGAAGTCAGGAATCGGCGCCCGCGCCGCCGCGGTGGTGTGCGGTACGCGGTACATCCACACGGTCACGGAATCCGTCGACAAGAAGGATCTGCAAGCGACCATTGATCTGCTGACGGCGTGGTTGGAGACCGTCTAGCCGCCCGCAGCGCACACCAGCTCACGGAAAATCCCGGCCCCGAACTGCCGGGCCTCGGTCCGCTCCGGGTGCCACTGGACGCCCAGATAGAACGGCCGGTCGTCGTCGCGTACGGCTTCGATCACGCCGTCCGTGGCGGTTGCGACCACCCGTAATCCGCCGGCATCCGAGAGCGCCTGGTGGTGGTGGCTGTGAACGACGCCGTCGCCGAGCGCACCGCGGATGTCGTGCGTGCCGCCGGGCCAGTGCAGACCCGAGGTGGGAAGCGTCTCGGGCAGGTGCTGGTCGAGCGCTCCGCCGTGATGCAGCCCCATGAGCTGCATCCCCAGACAGATCCCAAGCACGGGACGGTCGTGGACAACATCGGCGGCCGCCAGGATTGCAAGATCGAACGCCTGTCGTCGGGGATCCACCTTCCGGGCCTCGGGGTGCGTGGGGAGCCCCCACTGCTCCATGATGGGGTCGTCACCACCGGTGAGCACCACACCGTCGCACCGTCGCAGGTAGTCAGCAGCACAATCCGCCTCACAGGGCAGGAGTACGGGCGTCCCACCCGCCATCCTGACCGCAGTGGCGTATGGGACGGCAACCTGGTACCGGTCGCCGTGAACGTCGGTCGTGATACCGATGAGCGGGCGCGTCATTGCCTCGGGTATCGGGGGACGAGGGGGTCGGGGCTTGAATAGTGAAGACGCGGCGATTCGTGCCCCGACCGGCGGAACCGCCAGAGCCCGCGCCGCGAAGGTATAGACGAGGTCGGCGAACAGCCCTCCTCCTCTCCTTCTTCATCCGCCGACCGGCCCCGCCCGACGTCGCCCCCACCGTCGATCATGCCGGTCGGTGGTCTTTTTGGGCTGGCAGCACGGACTATCCCGCGAGTATGCCATCGGTCCACCCTCCTTGCCACGACAAGAAGCATCGCACTGAGCCGAATCCCTGATCCGACCAACAGCACCGACCTTGATCCGGAGACGAGCACCGCTACCCTATGTGGTCCCACACGGCAGTGGGTGTCATCGCCACCGAGGATCCCTCCATGAATCATTTCCGTTCGAACCGACGCGGCTACCTCGAGAAGACCGAGGAAGGCATGGTCTACGTCGATTACAAGAAGGCCGAGGACCTCCGCCGGCTCATGACACCCAACGGCAAGATCTACTCGCGAAAGCGCACCGGCATCTCCTCCGGCGAACAACGCAAGGTCGCCAAGGCGATCAAACGCGCGCGATACATGGCCCTGTTGCCGTATACCAGCGCGACGCTCTAGTTAGCAAGTTCTACATTCCGCCGCGCGTTTGTCCTTGCACGCCCGCTCAGACCCGCCGAATGAATTGGGTGGCACGGCCGAGCGAGCGAAAGCGAGCTCGCCCGTGGTTGGACGTCGCTCCACGGGCGATGTCGCTACCGCTCCGTCGGCCGTGCCACCCGATGAATTCGGCGGGGCGTACGAGAGCGAGTGTCGGCCCGCAGGGCCGTACGGAGCGCTCAAAAGAGCCGCGTAAACGTC
>Ga0209988_10003705_pt1 | contig 10104 bp, 7 predicted proteins | sample N075metaG_FD_183115 | JGI IMG/M metagenome (GOLD analysis project Ga0209988, IMG submission 183115) | Deep subsurface microbial communities from Kermadec Trench to uncover new lineages of life (NeLLi) - N075 metaG (SPAdes) (version 2) | ecosystem: Environmental > Aquatic > Marine > Ocean trench... | reverse complement strand
TGCCGTTGCCGACTACCAGCGACACAATCATGCCAACGTGCACAGGGGCGTACACACTCTGAGCCATCGCGCGACCGATCTGTATGAGGGAGCCCGCGACGCGGTGCAGGAATTTATCGGTGCCGGCAGTCGCACGGAGATCGTCTTCACGCGCGGCACGACCGAGGCGATCAATCTCGTTGCACAAAGCTATTGTCGGCCGAATCTCGACGCCGGTGACAAGATACTGATCACCCACCTGGAACATCACTCGAACATTGTTCCCTGGCAAATGCTGTGCAAACAAACGGGCGCGGAACTGGTGGTGGCGCCAATCGAGCAAACGGGACAAGTCGATACCCGGCAATTGATTGAGCTGATGGATGATCGTGTCCGCATTGTCGCGGTTGCACATGTATCCAATGCACTCGGTTCGATTCTTCCACTGGAGGAAATCATTCAGGCTGCACATCACCGGGACATACCGGTACTCGTCGACGGTGCCCAGGCGGTACCCCACCTGGCCATCGACGTACGAACACTGGATGCCGACTTCTATGCGTTTTCCGGCCACAAGATGTTTGCCCCCACCGGCATTGGCATCCTGTATGCGAAGGAAGCACTGCTGGAAACCATGCCCCCGTATCAGGGCGGTGGCGACATGATTCTTGAAGTGCGTTTTGATGGCACAACCTACAACGAATTGCCGTACAAGTTCGAGGCGGGTACACCGAACATTTCCGGCGCGATCGGGTTGGGCGCGGCCATCCGCTATCTCAATTCGGTGGGCCTCGACGAGATCGCAGCACACGAAAATCGCCTGCTCGCCTACCTGACCAGGAGCCTGGAAGGCATCGACGACATACGACTCATCGGCACCGCCGACAACAAGGCCAGCGTACAGTCCTTTCTGCTGGGTGACATACATCCGCATGACATCGGCACGATACTCGATCATCAGGGTGTTGCCATTCGTACCGGGCATCACTGTGCCATGCCGGTGATGGATTTCTATGGCATTCCCGGCACGGCACGTGCATCACTGGCTTTGTACAACAACGAAGATGACATTGATCGACTGATTGCAGCACTGGCGAAAACGAAGGAAATTTTCGCGTGAAGGACGAAGATACAAGCAAGGCGGACGAACTCCGCGAGCTCTATCGTGAACTGATACTGGATCATGCACGCAGCCCGCGGCACTTTGGGAAATTGACAGACGCAACCCATTCGGCAGAAGGCATAAACCCGCTGTGTGGCGACAAGCTCAAATTGTATTTCCGTATTCTGGAAAATGGCCAGATTGATGCGGCGTGTTTTGAGGGGTCTGGCTGTGCAATTTCGGTTGCATCCGCGTCCTTGCTGACAGACACCGTCATCGGCATGAACACCTCGGATGCCCTGGATTTCTTCGCGGTTGTTGTTTCCCGTCTTCGCGGCGATGTCGATGCGAATAGCGGCAAGAGAGCGGCAATTGATCTTGGAAAAATAAGGGCCCTTGAAGGCGTCAAAGAGTTTCCATCCCGCGTCAAATGCGCATCACTCGCCTGGCACGCATTGAATTCAGCGATTCACCAGGACAGCCAGACAGTTTCAACGGAGTAATTTCAGACATGTTCGGACACACGAATGAACCGATCACACTGGCACGCGATGTGGCCGCCACAATGATTCCCAGCGGCGAGTCGCTGACGCTTCGCGAAGGCACACCCGGTTTTATCACGCAATCGCTCGGTGGCAGCTTTACGATTTATATCGAAGGCAATCTTTTCCGCATAGCCGGGGCCGATGCCGATGCGCTCGGCAAGGAAGCGGTTCTGCCACCGGCAATCCCGGACAATGCGAGCGATAAGGACATCGAAGACGTGATCTGGAGCCAGCTTAAGACCTGTTACGACCCGGAAATCCCGGTCAACATCGTCGATCTCGGCCTGATTTATCGTTGCGAAGTAACGCCGTTACCGAATGGACAGCGTTCGGTCAGTGTGGACATGACCCTGACAGCACCCGGCTGTGGCATGGGCGAAATTCTGGTGCAGGATGCACAGGAAAAAATCGCCGTGATTCCCACCATCGAAAACGTGACCGTCGAACTCGTATTCGACCCGCCGTGGAACCAGAGTATGATGTCGGATGAAGCGAGGCTGCAAACCGGATTGATGTAAGCTGCGACACGATGAAGTCCCTTACACTCCTACGGCATGCCAAATCGAGTTGGCATAACGCCGGTCTGGCCGATCGGGATCGTCCGCTGAACAAACGCGGCCAACGCGATGCCCCGCTCATGGGCAAGAGAATCGGTGCCCAGGACATTCGACCTTCGCTCATTATCAGCAGCCCGGCTGTGCGCGCATGGACGACCGCCAGGATTATCGCCGAGAGCATCAATTATCCGCGAGAATTCCTGCAGCGTGATGAGCGCTTGTACGGCGCGAGTGTCGATACGATTATGGATGTGATTGCCGACCAGGATCCCGGTTTCAATAACCTCATGATCGTTGGCCACAATCCGGGCCTGACCCGGTTCGCCAATTATCTGCTCAAGGACATCACCCCGAACCTGCCAACCTGCGGCGTGGTATCCGTGCTTATCGATTCCGATGACTGGAATTTGCGTGGGCGACCGGTTGCCACCCTGACACTTTTGGACTACCCGAAACGTGCCCAATAAAATAACCCAGGAGACTGCGCTTCAGTCGTCTCCGAGCGCCAGCAGACTGGCATCACCCCCCACGGCGGAAATGTTGTTGCTCACCGCATATTCCGTCGCGAATCGCAGCAAATAATTAGGCCCACCCGCTTTGGGTCCCGTGCCCGAAAGTCCGCGACCACCAAACGGTTGCACGCCCACTACCGCGCCCACCATGTTGCGATTGATGTAGATATTGCCAGCCCCTGAGTGTTCCACGAAGGCCCGTACCCGACCATCGATGCGGCTGTGCAGTCCCATCGTCAAACCGTAGCCGGTGCCGTTCACCGCATCCATCGCTTCTTTCATTTTTCGGCCCGGGAAACGCAGGACATGCAACACCGGACCAAACACTTCCTGCGTCAGTGAATCCGTGGACTTGATCTCGATTGCGACCGGCGCAAAATACGTTCCTCTTGCCGTTGAGGAAGGCAATTCACAACGGTGTATCAAGTCTGTTGTTCTGCTCAGTGCATCAACGTGAGTTTGCAGTCGATGAAGCGCTTCCTCATCGATGACGGGGCCCACATCGGTTGCCATGTCCGCTGGATCGCCAATCACCAGTTCCTGCATGTGGCCCCGCAATAATTCGATGACGTCAGACGCAATATCCTCCTGCACACACAACAGTCGCAACGCCGAGCAGCGTTGCCCTGCACTGTTGAATGCAGAATGAACCACGTCGACAACGACCTGTTCAGGCAATGCTGAACTATCGACAAACATGGCGTTCTGTCCGCCTGTCTCGGCAATGAGTACCGCAATCGCACCGCTGCGGGATGCGAGCGTCTGGTTGATGATCCGCGCCGTTTCAATCGAGCCGGTGAAAGCCACGCCGGCGATGTCAGCATGCGCTACGGCGTGTCCCCCAACCTCCGCACCATCACCAGGCAGGAAGTGCAAGACATCCACAGGCACGCCCGCTTCAAAGAGCAATTCAGTGGCGCGAAAAGCAACCAGTGGCGTCTGCTCCGCGGGTTTCGCCAGCACGGCATTCCCCGCCACGAGCGCAGCAGCAACCTGACCGGTAAATATCGCCAGGGGGAAATTCCACGGACTGATGCAAACGAATACACCACGACCCTTCCACCCCAGCGTGTTGCGTTCGCCGCTGGGCCCGGGCAGATCGACAGGTTCCGCGAATTTTTGCCGTGCCTCCAACGCGTAATAGCGCAGAAAATCGATCGCTTCCCGCCATTCGGCAACGGCGTCTTCTATCGTCTTGCCGGCCTCCTTCACACATAAAGCCAGCAATTCAGCAGCATGTTGTTGGTAGAGATCTGCCGCCCGGATCAGTATGTCCGCGCGGTCGCCCGCCGGCGTATGACCCCAGGCGATCTGCCCGACAACGGCTTTCGCCATGGCCTGGTCAACCATTGCACGATCGGCCTGCTGACAGACACCGACGACCTCGGCTGCATTCGCCGGATTCAACAACTCCACGGGACGGCCTGCAAGATATTTGCCGGCGACGATCGGTTGAGCCGAGCCGGCGTTGGCAAGCGCCTGATCCATCCTGGCGAGCAAATCGGCGGATACCGCACGATCCGCCAGATTGATTCCGCGTGAGTTCTCACGCTCGTCGCCAAACAGATGGGCCGGCGCCGGTATGCGGGAGTGCGGCTGGAATGCCGTGGCACGACTCAAAGTGATCGGATCCGCGACGATGTCCCGTACCTCAATATTTTCATTGAATATCCGGTTGACGAAGGAGGTGTTTGAACCGTTTTCAAGCAGGCGGCGCACGAGATAAGGCAGCAAGTCCTCGTGGCTGCCGACCGGCGCATATACGCGGCAAGCTCGCCCGTACTTGTCGGGATCTATAATTTCCGCATACAATTCTTCGCCCATGCCGTGCAATCGCTGGAATTCAAAATCCTTAACTGATCCGGCAAAGTGCAGGATGCTGGCCAGCGTATGGGCATTATGGGTTGCAAATTGCGGGTAGACGGTTCGCCCCGCATTGAATAACAGGCGGGCACACGCCAGGTAGGAAACGTCCGTATGCACCTTGCGCGTGAAGACCGGATAGCTCTCCAAACCGCTCTCTTGAGCAACCTTGATTTCTGTATCCCAATACGCACCCTTGACCAGTCTCACGGGTATGCGCCGGCCCCCGCCGTTCGCCAGCTCGACCAAAAACCGGACGACGTCCGTCGCCCTGCGCTGGTAAGCCTGCACCGCCATGCCAAAACCTTCATATCCCGCCAGCGCATCGTCCTGATAGACACGCTGAAATATTTCCAGCGATAATTCAAGCCGATGCGCCTCTTCCGCGTCGATCGTGAAAGCAATGCCACCCTCGCGCGCTGCTTCACAAAGCTCAAGAATACGTGGCACCAACTCGCGCATCACACGCTTGTATTGGGTGTAGAAATACCGCGGGCATAGCGCCGATAATTTGACTGAAATACTCGGTGCCGAAAATATGCTGGAGGCGTCCTCAGCATGCGCCGCAATTTTTTGAATGGCGTCCCCGTATGAATCGAAATAACGTTTCGCATCGTTCGCCGTCAACGCGGATTCACCGAGCATATCGAACGAATACCTGAAATCCCGCCCACCCTTCTTGCGTGAACGTGCCAACGCCTCGCCAATCGTGCGACCCATGACGAACTGGTGGCCCATGATGCGCATGGCCTGTCGCATCGCAGCCCGTATCACCGGCTCACCCGCCCGGCTCGCAAGCTTGCCGAGATACTGTGCGGGCTGCTTCGCCGCGAGAGTATCAAGTTGCAGCACTTCCCCCGTCAACATCAGGCCCCAGGTGGAGGCATTGACAAAAAGGGAATCACTGGCACCCAGGTGATCCTTCCAGTTCGCTGCTGTCACCTTGTCAGCAATAAGTCGATCGGCTGTGTCTGCATCGGGAATTCGCAACAGCGCTTCCGCAATACACATCAGCAAAACGCCCTCTTTAGACGACAGGTCGTATTGCTGCAAGAAAGCATCGATGCCACCTTCCCTGGCCGTCCCCTTACGCACGGCCCTGACCAGGTCTGCCGCGGTTGCCTGAATGGCCGACCAGCGACTCGAGCCGCCAGCCGCAATTTCAACCAGCTCCGCGACTAACCCGGCCTCCCCGGCCAGGTATCGCCGGCTGATATCACCTGGCGGGTGTGCCGTAACCGTCCGCTGATCAATAAAATTCATCGTGGAAAAAATCCAATATTTATATTTATTACAACAAGTAACACTCTCTTTCTAATCTATTTTCGATTGCGCTCCCTCAACTGCCGCCGCGTGTGCTTGTCAGGCCTGCCGGACGTGCGTGGCATCAGCAATCGATCGCGACGAATACTGCTCGCGATCTCTTCTCGCTCACGCACTGATTCTTCCGCTTCGTCGTAACACGCACGCGCTTCGCGTGCCGGTCCGCGACGCAACGGAATCGATTCAACCGTCATCAAGTACGGCAATTGGTCGCGCACCATACTGATGATATTACCTGGACTGATCCGATGCCCCGGCCTGACCCGCTCACCATTCACTCGCACATGACCGCCGTGTACGGCAGCCGTCGCCAGAACCCTTGTTTTGAAAAAACGCACGTGCCACAACCACTTGTCAATACGCCCCGTTGTCGCGGTTTCGACCGTCATTTGTTTGCCTCTCCCGCAAGCTATCTTCATTCTGCCTGGCACTGATATACTTTGCGGCCTTTCCAGTCCAAGAGCAAACTCGTGACCAGCAACCTACTGAGTTCTCTCGCAGAGCAAACCGAAGCGCTGAAGGAACAGGGGCTTTTCAAGAAAGAACGCCTCATCAATGGTCCTCAGCAGGCATCCATAAGAGTACAAAATAATGGCGCTGCGCTTGAGGTCATCAACCTTTGCGCGAATAATTACCTGGGTCTCGCCAACCATCCGACCATTATCGCCGCAGCCCACAAAGCGCTGGATGATTACGGTTATGGCATGGCTTCGGTCCGCTTCATCTGTGGCACACAGAACATCCACAAGGAACTCGAGGATCGCATCAGCCAGTTTCTTGGCTCGGAAGACACCATTCTCTATCCCTCCTGTTTCGATGCGAACGGCGGTCTGTTCGAAACCATTCTTGGTCCGGATGACGCCATCGTCAGCGATGCGCTGAATCACGCCAGCATTATTGACGGTGTCCGGCTGTCGAAGGCGCAGCGCTTTCGTTACAAGAATGACGACATGGACGACCTGGAGACACAATTAAAGGCGGCGGCCAGCTGCCGCGAAAAACTGATCGTTAGTGACGGCGTTTTTTCGATGGATGGCACCATTGCCAATCTTGCCGACATTTGTGATCTCGCCGATCGATACGGTGCCCTGACCATGATCGATGACTGCCACGCCAGCGGTTTCCTCGGCGACACCGGACGAGGTACGCACGAGTACCGCGACGTCATGGGTCGCATCGACATCATTACCGGCACCCTCGGGAAGGCCCTGGGCGGTGCATCCGGCGGCTTCACCTCCGCACGCAAGGAAATCGTGGGCTGGTTGCGACAGCGCTCACGCCCCTACCTGTTCTCCAATTCAGTCGCACCCACCATTGTTGCCGCATCCATCGCCGTTCTGGACCTGCTGGAAAACGACCCATCACTGCGCACGACTCTGCACGACAACGCCGCGTATTTTCGCAAAAAAATGACCGCATTGGGATTTGATCTCAAACCCGGCGAACACCCGATTATTCCCGTCATGCTGGGAGACGCAAAACTCGCCAGCGAGATGGCCGATCGATTACTCGGTCACGGCATATACGTGATCGGGTTTTCCTTCCCCGTAGTCCCCCAGGGACAGGCCCGGATCCGGACACAAATGTCCGCAGGACTCACACGAACGCAGTTGGACAAGGCGGTTGATGCGTTCGCATCCGTTGGCCGTGAACTGGGAGTCATTCAGTAATGAAAGCGCTGGTCAAAGCAAAAGCAGAGCGCGGCATCTGGCTGGAAGATATCCAGGAACCGGAAATCGGACACAACGATGTTCTCATTAACATTCGCCGCACCGCCATCTGCGGCACTGATATTCATATCTACCAGTGGGATGACTGGGCCAGCAGGACGATCCCGGTGCCCATGGCCATTGGTCATGAATTCGCCGGTGTTATCGTCGAATGCGGCAGCGAAGTCCGTGGCTTTTCCGTCGGCGATCGGGTCTCTGCCGAGGGTCACATTACCTGCGGTGTATGCCGAAACTGCCGTGCCGGCCGGCGCCACCTGTGTATCAATACGGTGGGCGTCGGCGTAGACCGCCCCGGCGCCTTCGCCGAGTATCTTTCGGTACCCGCCTTCAATGTATTCAAGATTCCCGATGATATCTCCGATGACATGGCTTCCATTCTCGATCCACTCGGCAATGCGACGCATACTGCCTTGTCGTTCGATCTCGTTGGCGAAGACGTACTCATCACCGGAGCAGGACCCATCGGCATCATGGCGGTTGCCATCGCTCGTTATGCCGGCGCACGCCACATCGTCATCACTGACATAAACGACTATCGACTTGAACTCGCCCGCAAAGCCGGTGCCTCTATTGCGCTCAATGTCAGCAACGGTTCTCTCGACGACACCATGCAGGAACTCGGCATGGAAGAAGGCTTCGACGTCGGCATGGAGATGTCGGGCAACCCCTCCGCATTCCGTGACATGTTACGCATCATGCACAATGGCGGCAGCATCGCATTGCTGGGAATCCCACCCGGTGAGACCACCATCGACTGGACCCAGGTCATCTTCAAGGGCCTGACCCTGAAAGGGATCTATGGCCGCGAGATGTTTGAGACCTGGTACAAGATGTCCAGCATGTTGCAAAGCGGCCTGAATATCGATTCGATCATCACTCACCATTTCCCGATCGATGACTTCCAGCCCGCGTTCGAGCTGATGGAATCGGGCCAGTCAGGCAAGGTTATTCTTAACTGGGACTGACATTCCGCACCGGGTACTCTTCACTGTCATGTAGAGTGTATTTGACTATTTATCTATGCTCCTTCTGGAAGCCGCTCCTACGAACGCGGTTATTCGATGGTGCAGAAACAATAGGCGTACATGCCCTTCGGGTCGTTGAAGCGCAGCAACGGCGTCGCAGCATCTTCAAGTATTCCTGCCAGTCGTTCAATGGAGGAACTGCGCATCTTGATGCTGGCCAGGTCGATGCCTATCCACTTCGCACTGCTCATCAGGTCCAGCGCGAATTGCTCGGTCGGGCTGAGGGACTTCTCAATATATCGGGTGCCGTACTCACCCGCTTCGAGACCGGCCAGTTCCGCAGCCATTTCGATGGAGAACTCAAGGTCACCGATACCGTCGATCAGTCCGAGCTCCAGTGCATCCCGTCCGGTCCAGACCTGCCCCTGTGCAATCGTGTCAACAGCCTTCTTGTCCATGTTGCGATGCTCGGCAACCTTGCTGATGAAATCGTCGTAGCCGCGATTGATGACAGTCTGAATGAGTTGCTTCGCGTCGTCTGACATTTCCCGGTCTACCCTGAATTGTCCGGACCAGGGTGTAGAACCCACGCCATCGGTTGTTATGCCAATCGCATCAAGCGTGCGCTGAAACGTCGGAAACATACCGAAAATTCCAATCGAGCCGGTGATGGTCGTTTCGCGCGCATAAATCCTGTCCGCCGCCATCGATATCCAGTAGCCACCGGATGCTGCCACGCTGCTCATGGACGCAACCACCGGCTTGCCAGCGGCTCGCAGAGCCTCAACTTCGTTGCGAATCTGTTCCGATGCAAAGGCACTTCCACCCGGACTGTCGACGCGCAGTACGACGGCTTTCACGGCATCATCCCTGAGTGCCCGCCGCAATAACTTTGCGGTTGATTCTCCGCCAATCGTGCCGGGTGATTGCGAACCATTGAGAATGTGGCCGGACGCAACCACGATCGCAATATTCTGCCGACTGGAATTCGCACCATCGAACAAGCGCATTTGTGCGAGATAATCGTCAAGACCGGCTGACTGGTAACCACGGTCGGTATCATCGCTGCCGACATACTCGACCACAATGCGCTGCAATTCGACATGGGTGACCAAGTCATCAATGAAGCCGAGTTCCCTGGCTGTTTCTGCGAAGTCACCTTCGTGTTCGCTCAAGTGCACCAGCAGATTATTCGAATAATCCGACACGGCATCCTGCTCGAGTCCGCGCGCTGCCACGACATCCGCCTGATACTTGTCCCATAATTGATCGATCAAACGCGATTTCGACGAACGATCTTCGTCCGACATATCCGTTCTCAAGAACGGCTCGACGGCGGATTTGTGGGTACCGACACGAAAGACATTCCAGTCTATCTTCAGCATGTCCAGCGCATTCTTGAAATAGTTGCCGTAGATACCGAAACCCTCGGGCAGAAACAGGCCATCAGGGTGCATGTAAATCTCGCTCGCATGCGCTGCCAGGTAGTAGGCACCCTGGCTGTAAGAACTGGCGGTGGCAATCACCG
>Ga0209988_10003703_pt1 | contig 10109 bp, 7 predicted proteins | sample N075metaG_FD_183115 | JGI IMG/M metagenome (GOLD analysis project Ga0209988, IMG submission 183115) | Deep subsurface microbial communities from Kermadec Trench to uncover new lineages of life (NeLLi) - N075 metaG (SPAdes) (version 2) | ecosystem: Environmental > Aquatic > Marine > Ocean trench... | reverse complement strand
GCAGATGAAGGTTGAGCTGATTGCACCGATCGCGATGGAAGAAGGCTTGCGCTTCGCCATCCGTGAAGGTGGTCGCACGGTAGGTGCGGGTGTTGTTGCGAAGATTATTGAGTAACGACATCCGTCGATTTGTGATGCGTGGAACGCGAAATTTCGTTTCTCGTTATTCGATGGGACAGGAAATGTTCTTTTGAGCTTCCTATGTGGCATTGAGGCGACAATTTTTTAGTGCAGGATTGCAGGGTTTTTTGAGTTTTCGATTTGGTATTGAGGCGACAATTTTGTACCACAGGATCGCAGAGTTTTTTGAGCTTCCTATGTGGCATTGAGGCGACAATTTTTTAGTGCAGGATTGCAGGGTTTTTTGAGTTTTCGATTTGGTATTGAGGCGACAATTTTGTACCACAGGATCGCAGAGTTTTTTGAGCTTCCTATGTGGCATTGAGGCGACAATTTTTTAGTGCAGTGCTAGATGTTGAGATTGGGGTTAATAAGTATTAGGCCAGTAGCTCAATTGGCAGAGCGGCGGTCTCCAAAACCGCAGGTTGGGGGTTCGATTCCCTCCTGGCCTGCCAACTGCCGGCAATCCAGGACGGTGACTCGGTGAGTGGGCACTTTTTTAGACAGGATTTAGCGTGACTACAGCAACAGAACAAACCAGCGAGTCAGGTGTCCTCGACATTCTGAAGCTGCTGGCTGCGTCCGGTGCATTGGTAGGTGGCTTGTATAGCTACTACTACTTCATCGAGCTTTCATTGCCGCTGAGGGTGTTGATGGTTCTCGGCGGTCTTGCCGCTGGCGTCGTGCTGGCAATGACGAGTACCCAGGGCCGGCGGCTTTGGGCCTTTATTCAGGGCTCGCGAATTGAACTTCGCAAGGTGGTCTGGCCGACGAGACAGGAGACGACGCAAACTGCGATCGCTGTTTTTGTGTTTACGCTGATCATGGCATTGTTTTTCTGGGCCCTCGATTCGTTTCTGTTGTGGCTCACAAGATCGTTGGTCGGCTCTGTCGGCTGATGTTTACTGACTTTATAGAGGTATAGCTGGTGGCGTTACGTTGGTACATCGTCCACGCTTATTCGAATTTCGAACACAAGGTCAAGCGTTCCCTGGAAGAGCGCATTAAGTTAGCTGGCCTTGAGGACAAATTTGGTGACATATTGGTGCCGACTGAAGAAGTCGTCGAAATGAGGGATGGCAGCAAGCGCCGTAGTGAGCGCAAGTTCTTCCCGGGCTATGTTCTCGTGCAGATGGAGATGGACGACGAGACCTGGCATCTGGTCAAAGACGTGCCAAAAGTACTTGGTTTTATTGGCGGTTCGAGCGACAAACCGGCGCCGATAACGGAAGCAGAAGCCGACCATATCCTGGCGCGCGTCCAGGAAGGTGTCGACAAGCCACGGCCGAAGGTACTGTTTGAGCCCGGTGAAGTGGTCCGCGTTACGGATGGACCGTTTAACGACTTCTCAGGCGTGGTCGAGAAAGTCAATTATGAAAAGAGTCGCCTGCAGGTGGCGGTGCAAATTTTAGGTCGGTCTACGCCGGTCGAGCTTGATTTTGGTCAAGTTGAGAAGGGATAGGAATTAAATGACGCGGCGGATTGCCGCGAGCATAGGAAAATCGAGGCATCTCGGAAGCAGCATTGGCTGTGAGTGATGTTGATACATATATACGAGGAGCCCTGACCCGGCGCTTGAACTCGAAAGGAAAGCACAATGGCTAAGAAAGTTACTGGCTTTATAAAGCTGCAGGTTCCTGCAGGCCAGGCAAACCCAAGTCCGCCCGTTGGCCCGGCACTGGGCCAGCATGGCGTGAATATCATGGAGTTCTGCAAGACATTTAATGCGGAGACGCAAAGCATTGAAGCAGGCCTTCCCATTCCTGTCGTCATCACTGTCTATAGCGATCGCAGTTTTACGTTTATTACCAAGACGCCTCCTGCGGCCGTGCTTTTGCTTAAGGCGGCGGGCCTTAAGAAGGGTTCCGGCATGCCGAATACCGTCAAGGTTGGCAACGTGAATCGAGCACAGCTTGAAGAGATTGCGACATCTAAAATGCCGGATTTGACGGCTGCTGACATGGATGCGGCCGTGCGCACTATCGCTGGCACCGCCCGCAGCATGGGGATTGAAACAGAGGGTGTGAACTAATGACTCGTCTAAGCAAACGCGGGAAAATTGCGCGGGAGAAAGTGGATCCCACCAATGTGTACTCAATCGATGAGGCGTTGGATCTGGTAAAGGAACTGGCTAGCTCCAGGTTTCGTGAAAGTGTGGATGTTGCCATTAACCTCGGTGTCGATCCACGCAAGTCGGATCAGGTTGTTCGCAGTTCTACTTTATTGCCAAACGGTACCGGCAAGACGGTCCGCGTCGCTGTTTTCGCCCAGGGCGAAAATGCAGACAAGGCGAAAGCGGCCGGTGCGGATATTGTCGGATTCGAGGATCTTGCCGAGACAGTGAAAGGTGGCGAGATGAATTTCGATGTTGTCATCGCAACGCCGGATGCCATGCGTGTCGTCGGTCAGCTTGGACAGATTCTTGGTCCTCGCGGCCTGATGCCAAACCCGAAGGTAGGCACGGTGACCACGGACGTTGAGACTGCCGTGAAGAACGCCAAGGCGGGCCAGGTGCGCTATCGCACGGACAAGGCAGGCATTATTCATTGCCCGATTGGCCGCGCTGATTTTGAAGTTGCCGCATTGAAGGAAAACCTTGCGGCGCTGATTGCTGACCTGAAGAAGGCCAAGCCGCCTTCCGCAAAGGGACAGTATGTGAAAAAGCTGACCGTGTCCTCAACGATGGGACCTGGTGTGGCTGTTGATTGGGCAACTATTGATGCCTGAATGAATTTGTAGCCCGGGTAGCAACAAGACCCGGGCTGCGAAATGACCGGAGACATTGATCTCGTGGATTGCGATTGAGCGATCCGCCAGGTCGGCATGAACCGGTCAACGTCGAAGACCGTAGGTGATCAGCGTGATGGCTGATCTTAATTGACATTCTGCCTGCGCAGATGGTGTTACCTGAGTCAGAGAAATCTGCTGACGGTCGCTATCTCGATGCGAACCCGAAGCATCGTGCTGGAGAGATCCGGTACCTGCGGAAGGATGAAAGTGGGAGGGCAGAGAACGCTTCTGCTCATGGTGTGACCGTAAGCCAGGAGAAATTCATGGCATTGAGACTCGAAGACAAGAAAATCGTTGTCAAAGAGATTAACGCGGTTGCGGGCGACTCTATTACAGCCGTTGTGGCGGAATACAGAGGGTTGTCTGTTGCGGAAATGACGGAATTGCGCATGAGTGCGCGAGACTCGGGCGTTTACCTGCGTGTTGTCAAAAACACGTTGGCGCGCCTGGCCCTCAAAGGTACCGATTTTGAGTGCATGCAAGACATACTCAAGGGACCGATTCTGCTCGCGTTTGCAAAAGAAGATCCGGGTGCTGCTGCCAGGGTCATCAAAAACTTTGCCAAAGAGCATGACGCTCTGAAGGCAGTGTCGTTATCTATCGGCGGGCAATTGTTGCCGGGTTCTGATCTGGCGAAACTGGCTGATTTGCCAACGCTCGACCAGGCACGTGGAATGCTGCTTAACCTGATGATGGCACCGATGACCCAATTGGTACGCACGCTTGCTGAGCCGCCTGCAATGCTGGCACGGACATTGTCCGCGCGCGCCGAGCAGGAAGTGGCATAAGGCACTAGCGGAAAACATATACAACCTGATTCAGGATATTGACTTACAAGGAAAACTGACATGGCATTGTCAAATGAAGATCTGATCAAAGAATTGAGCGCGAAACCGATTATGGAAGTTGTTGAGCTGGTCAAAATGCTCGAAGAAGAGTGGGGCGTATCTGCCGCTGCACCCGTTGCGGTTGCTGCCGCTGCGAGTGGCGATGCGGGTGAAGTTGTTGCCGAAAAGGATGAGTTCGATGTCGTAATGACGAGCTTCGGCGGTAACAAGGTTTCCGTGATCAAGGCTGTTCGCACCATCACGGGACTCGGCCTCAAGGAAGCAAAAGATACGGTTGAAGGTGCTCCTTCAACGATCAAGGAAGGCATCTCGAAGAGCGATGCGGAAGAGATCAAGAAGCAGCTTGAAGAAGCTGGCGCAACCGTCGAACTGAAATAGTCGACACCTGTGGATTCATTCCGCAAGTCGAAGGGCAGCCAGCAGAAGATTCTGTCCGGCTGCGTCTTCGCGCCTGTGTATTTTTAGATTTAAAAAGCGGTAGTGGCATATCAGCTTGCCGGCATGGCGCGCTGATTAATCATCACCTCAAGCGAAGGTAATTTCGAATGGCATATTCATTCACTGAGAAAAAGCGAATACGAAAGAATTTTGGTAAACAGCCGACAATTATGGAGATACCGTATCTGCTCTCCATTCAGGTGGATTCTTACAACAAGTTTCTGCAGCAAGGCGTAGATATTGCGGAACGTACCGATATTGGTCTGCACGCTGCGTTCCAGACTGTTTTCCCGATCGTAAGCTACTCCGGGAATGCAGCTCTTGAGTATGTGAGCTACCGCCTCGGCCGACCCGTTTTTGACGTTAAAGAATGTCAGATGCGTGGACTGACCTATGCAGCGCCCATTCGCGTCAAAGTTCGCTTGATCATTTACGATAAAGAGGCCAGCGGCACGCCCAAGCCCGTAAAGGACATTCGCGAGCAGGAAGTGTATCTCGGTGAAATGCCCCTGATGACCGAAAACGGTACGTTCGTGATTAACGGCACCGAGCGCGTCATCGTGTCACAGTTGCATCGCTCGCCGGGCGTGTTCTTTGATCACGACAAGGGCAAGACCCACTCGTCAGGCAAGCTGCTTTTCTCTGCCCGAATTATTCCTTACCGTGGATCCTGGCTCGACTTTGAGTTCGATCCCAAGGACTGCGTCTTCGCGCGCATCGATCGCCGCAGGAAACTGCCGGTCACCATCATCATGCGTGCACTGGGTTTGAACAATGAGGAGATTCTGGACATCTTCTTTGAAACAGACGATATTTACCTGTCCGCAAAAGAACTTCGCATGGGCCTCGTGCCCGAGCGCATGCGTGGCGAAACCGCGACCTTTGACATCAAGCTTGGTCGCAAGCAAATCGTTGAAGAAGGTCGGCGGATAACCGCGAAACACGTCCGCGACATGCAGCAGTCCAAGGTCGATCGCCTGATTGTGCCGATTGAATACCTGGAAACCAAGGTTTTGGCACATGACGTCATCGATACGGAGACCGGCGAATTGCTGGCCGCCGCGAATGATGAATTGACCGCCGAACTGATCGAATCCCTGATCGAGAAGGGCATCGAGCACATTCGCACCTTGTATGTGAACGAACTGGATCGCGGTCCGTTCATTTCCAAGACCATACGCATAGACCCATCAACAACGCGTCTTGAGGCGCTGGTGGAAATCTATCGGATGATGCGCCCAGGCGAGCCGCCGACCAAGGATGCCGCAGAGAACCTGTTCCAGAACCTGTTCTTCAACGCGGATCGTTATGACCTGTCGGCCGTTGGTCGAATGAAATTCAATCGCCGTGTCGGTCGGGAAGAGACGGAAGGCAGCGGCATTCTCGACAAAGAGGATATCCTCGATACGTTGAGGACCCTGGTCGACATTCGCAACGGTAACGGTACCGTGGATGACATCGATCACCTTGGCAACCGTCGTGTAAGAAGCGTTGGTGAAATGGCTGAGAACGCATTCCGTGTTGGCCTTGTGCGTGTTGAGCGGGCTGTAAAAGAACGTCTCAATCAGGCGGAGACGGAAGGTCTCATGCCGCAGGACATGATTAACGCCAAGCCCGTTGCAGCAGCCGTAAAAGAATTCTTTGGCTCAAGCCAGCTGTCGCAGTTCATGGACCAGAACAATCCATTGTCTGAAGTGACGCATAAGCGTCGCGTATCGGCGCTGGGCCCTGGTGGGCTGACCCGCGAACGAGCTGGATTTGAAGTTCGCGACGTACACCCGACCCATTACGGTCGTGTATGCCCGATTGAGACGCCTGAAGGACCGAATATCGGCTTGATCAATTCATTGGCCTGCTATGCGCGTACCAATGCATACGGCTTCCTCGAGACACCGTATCGCAAGGTCGTGAAAGGCAAGGCAACCACCGAGATCGATTACTTGTCGGCCATTGAGGAAAGCGGCTTCGTCATCGCCCAGGCAAACGCGGATCTGGATAAGAACAACAAATTCGTCGATGATCTTGTTGCGGTTCGCCACAAGAATGAATTTACCCTGTCGGAGCCGTCAGTCATCGATTACATGGATGTCTCGCCGCGCCAGATCGTATCCGTGGCAGCATCGCTCATTCCGTTTCTTGAACACGACGATGCCAACCGCGCCCTTATGGGGTCAAACATGCAACGCCAGGCTGTGCCAACGCTGCGCACCGAGGCACCGCTGGTCGGTACCGGCATGGAGCGTGTAGTAGCGGTTGACTCGGGTGTCACCGTTATCGCAAAACGTGGCGGCAAAGTCGATTCTGTCGATGCATCGCGCATCGTGGTGCGCGTCAACGATGACGAGACGGATGCATCGGAATCCGGTGTTGATATCTACAATCTGACCAAGTACACGCGTTCCAATCAGAATACCTGCATCAATCAGCGTCCGCTGGTAAAAGAAGGTGATCAGATTCAGAAGAAGGACGTGCTGGCAGACGGTCCGTCAACGGACATGGGTGAACTGGCATTGGGCCAGAACCTGCTGATCGCGTTCATGCCGTGGAATGGTTACAACTTCGAGGATTCGATTCTGATATCGGAACAAGTCGTGAAAGAGGATCGTTTCACAACCATTCACATTGAAGAATTGTCCTGTGTGGCGCGTGACACGAAGCTTGGCTCGGAAGACATCACGTCAGACATACCGAATGTCGGCGATTCCGCGCTGGCGAAGCTGGATGAGTCCGGAATCGCGTTTATCGGCGCTGAAGTCAAGGCCGGCGATATTCTGGTCGGCAAGGTTACCCCTAAGGGTGAGACACAGCTTACGCCGGAGGAAAAACTCCTGCGTGCCATCTTTGGCGAGAAGGCATCGGACGTCAAGGACACTTCACTGCGCGTTCCACCGGGTATGGATGGGACGGTCATCGATGTACGTGTGTTCACTCGCGATGGTGTCGAAAAAGACAGTCGTGCGCTGGCCATCGAGCGTGCGGAACTCGAAAGCGTCCGCAAGGATCTTGACGACACACTCAGAATCCTCGAGGAGGATATTTACGAGCGTGTTGAACGTCTGCTGATCGGGAAGATGGCGCAGGGTGGCCCGAACAAACTGAAGGCAGGCAGCAAGATCACTGCAGCCTATATTGCGGAGCTGCAACGTGAGCAGTGGTTCGAGATTCGCCTCAAAAATGACACTGCGAATGAGCAACTCGAAAAAGCCGCAGAGCGCCTGAAAGCGCAGCGTGGCGAATTCGATGATCTCTTCGAGGAAAAGAGGATGAAGATTACCGCGGGCGATGACCTTGCCCCGGGTGTTCTCAAAATGGCCAAAGTGTATCTTGCGGTCAAACGTCGTGTGCAGCCGGGCGACAAGATGGCTGGGCGTCATGGCAACAAGGGTGTTATTTCAACCATCGTACCGGTTGAAGACATGCCGTATCTGGAGGATGGCACGCCGATTGACATCGTGCTGAACCCGCTCGGTGTTCCATCACGCATGAATGTTGGCCAGGTATTGGAAACGCATCTCGGCATGGCCGCCAAGGGCATCGGTAACAAGATTAAAAAGATGCTCAAGGCGCAAGAGTCAACCGCCAAAATCCGGCAGTTTCTTGAAGTGGTCTACAACAAGACAGGCGGTACCACCGAAGACCTCAAGTCTCTGAACGATGAGGAAATACTGGAGCTTGCGGCCAATCTCACCAATGGTTTGCCGACCGCGACACCGGCCTTCGATGGTGCGTCTGAAGCGGAAATCAAGGGTCTTCTGGAATTGGCGGACTTGTCTGCCACCGGACAGTACCGTTTGCGAGATGGTCGCACTGGCGAGGAATTCGATCGTGACGTAACCGTGGGCTACATGTACATGCTCAAACTCAACCATCTGGTTGATGACAAGATGCATGCACGCTCAACCGGGCCTTACAGCCTCGTGACGCAGCAGCCATTGGGCGGTAAAGCCCAGTTTGGCGGACAGCGATTCGGAGAGATGGAGGTCTGGGCGCTTGAAGCCTATGGTGCCGCCTATACGCTGCAGGAAATGCTGACGGTGAAATCGGATGACGTGCAGGGCCGGACCAAGATGTACAAGAACATCGTGGACGGTGAGCATGAGATGGATGCCGGCATGCCCGAGTCCTTTAACGTACTGGTTAAAGAGATTCGTTCGCTGGGAATCAACATTGAACTGGAAACAGACTGATGAAAGATCTTCTGAAGCTATTTAAATACCAGAACCCCGTAGAGGATTTTGATGCAATTCGAATCAGTCTTGCATCGCCGGACATGATCCGTTCATGGTCTTTCGGTGAGGTCAAGAAGCCGGAAACCATTAACTATCGTACGTTCAAGCCCGAGCGTGACGGTCTGTTCTGTGCCAAGATTTTTGGTCCGATCAAGGACTACGAATGCCTTTGCGGGAAGTACAAACGGCTGAAGCATCGCGGTGTGGTGTGCGAAAAATGCGGCGTTGAAGTTACCCAGACCAAAGTTCGCCGGGAACGCATGGCGCACATTGACCTGGCGAGCCCGGTCGCGCACATCTGGTTCCTCAAGTCGCTGCCGTCGCGAATTGGACTCATGCTGGACATGACGCTTCGCGAGATTGAGCGTGTGCTGTATTTCGAGGCCTTTGTGGTCGTTGAACCCGGCATGACGCCGCTTGAGCGCGGCCAGCTGATGACCGATGAGATGTATCTTGAGGCCATTGAGCAATACGGCGATGAATTCGATGCCCGCATGGGAGCTGAAGCCGTGCGCGAGATGCTCAGCACGATCGACCTGCAACGTGAAATGTTGCAGGTCAGGGAAGACATTGGTGCAACGCGATCGGAAACGAAGATCAAGCGCTTGTCGAAACGCCTGAAGCTGGTGGAATCGTTCATTGAGTCAGGCAACAAGCCCGAGTGGATGGTTCTGACCGTATTACCGGTATTGCCACCCGATCTGCGCCCGCTCGTACCGCTTGATGGTGGTCGATTCGCGACATCGGATCTGAACGACCTTTATCGTCGTGTGATCAACCGCAACAATCGCTTGCGGCGATTGCTGGAGCTCAACGCGCCCGACATCATCGTTCGCAATGAAAAGCGCATGTTGCAGGAATCCGTTGATGCGCTGCTGGACAATGGCCGTCGTGGTCGTGCGATTACGGGCACCAACCGGCGTCCGTTGAAGTCACTCGCGGATATGATTAAAGGCAAGCAGGGGCGCTTCCGCCAGAACCTGCTCGGCAAACGTGTCGACTACTCCGGGCGTTCCGTGATTGTGGTTGGGCCGACGCTAAAACTGCACCAGTGTGGCCTGCCGAAGAAGATGGCGCTGGAGTTGTTCAAGCCGTTTATTTTCTCGAAGTTGCAGATGCGTGGTGAAGCCACGACGATCAAGGCGGCGAAGCGCCTCGTTGAGCGAGAAGGCAGTGAAGTTTGGGATATTCTCGAGGAAGTGATTCGCCAGCATCCAATCATGTTGAACCGTGCGCCGACACTGCATCGCCTGGGTATCCAGGCGTTCGAGCCGGTCCTGATTGAAGGCAAAGCCATCCAGCTGCATCCGCTTGTTTGTACCGCGTTCAACGCGGATTTCGATGGTGACCAGATGGCGGTTCACGTGCCACTGTCGATCGAGGCGCAGCTTGAAGCGCGTGCATTGATGATGGCATCAAATAACATCTTGTCGCCCGCGAATGGTGAGCCGATTATTGTGCCGTCACAGGACGTTGTCCTGGGCCTCTATTACATGACCCGGTCGAAGCTCTTCGGCAAGGGCGCGGGCATGGTCTTTTCAGATGTCAATGAGGCTCGCCGTGCTTACGAGTGCGGTTTCGTTGAGTTGCATGCCGAAGTAAAAGTCCGTGTACCGCTGCATGAGACCGACGAGGAAGGAAATACTCAAACCGTCATCAAGCTGGTCGATACGACGGTAGGCCG
>Ga0209988_10003701_pt1 | contig 10110 bp, 8 predicted proteins | sample N075metaG_FD_183115 | JGI IMG/M metagenome (GOLD analysis project Ga0209988, IMG submission 183115) | Deep subsurface microbial communities from Kermadec Trench to uncover new lineages of life (NeLLi) - N075 metaG (SPAdes) (version 2) | ecosystem: Environmental > Aquatic > Marine > Ocean trench... | reverse complement strand
GGCAATGGCCTGGAGTCCTGCGACCCCCGCGCCCACTATGAAGACCTTGGCAGGTGTGATGGTTCCGGCGGCGGTAATCATCATCGGGTAAATCTTGTTAAGTGCAGAGGCGGCCAGGAGAACAGCCTTGTAGCCCGCTATGGTGGCCATTGAACTCAAGACGTCCATGGGCTGGGCACGGGTAATACGCGGTAACAGCTCCAGGGCAAAGGATGTGACTCCTGTTGCTGCCAGGTCCTGGGCGGCTTTGGGAGCTCCCAGGGGGTTCAACAGACCCAGCACGATTTGGCCGGAGCGAAGCAGTTTTAGATCAGAGTTGGTATCCATACCCTGCACTTTAAGAACGACCTCGGCCGAAGCGAAAAGTTGTTTTTCATCCCCTGCGAGACCTGCCCCTTTTTCCTCGTAGGCGGAATCCTGGAACCCGGCCTTCTCACCCGCTCCCCTTTGTATCAGAACTTCGAAACCAGCTTTGACCAGGGTAGAGACAAATGAGGGTACCAAAGCGACTCGCCGCTCATCTGGATGGGATTCTTGGGGTACTCCGACGATCATATCAACCTCTAAGTGTAAGGTACAGGCCGGAATGAAGGATAATTGTTTAAGTGAATAACAATTCTTTAAAAGAAACTATCAAGGAAAGTAAAAGTCAAGGAAAATGTTCATTTTATGTCTTGACAATCAGGAACTACTGCTACAGCGCAAGATCGATAAAAAAATGTCGTTCTGAGCGCGAAGTCCCATGAACATCGTTTTCACCACCGTTTGTAGCGCGAAGAATCTTTCTCCACTCAAAGCATTGTGGTACCAGATTCTTCGCACACCTTGCTCTGATGAGAAGTCGTAGTTAGGTGGTTTATGTGCTCAGAATGACAATGTTGCGTTGTATTACTAATGTTTCGGATAGTGTCGGAGTTAAGTGTAGCGGTCTCCGACACTACCTGGGTTGGCAACCTGCATTATTCATGAATGCTGATGTTGGCCCAGAACTCTGGCGAGTTCTGCTACAAAAGTTAGCGAAAGGCGACCCCTTGCCGATTTTCCTTAAATCTTTTTATAATAATGAAGTCGGGAAGGAGGCGACTGAAGCCCGCGCAGGATCCCTCGCCCCGTTTTTCAGGGCGAGGAGCCTGAGCGGCCACAAAATCGCTAAATTTTTGAGCTATTTATTCTCCTTCTTCTGCGTAATCTTCAACTCCTTCCCATCAAAGCGGCAAAATTCGTTTTCAAACGGAAAAGCTCGGCTGCATTGCGGACAGTAACGTTTCAAATGAGCTGCTTTTATACCGAGCCTGGTGCCAAGCCAGTTCTGACGAAACTCAAGCATCTCTTCAGTTAATGTTGTCCCGGCCTGTTCGTACGGAATAACTTCAAACTCAGGATTGCTTTGAAAAAGCAATTCCACCTTTTTTATAATTCCATTCTTTTCGAACTCAATCTCAACTTTGTCGCCGGGTTTATGCTTTTTCAGAATTTCTTCAAAATCCTCCTTACTTTCGGGAGCTTGCCCATCAAAACCAATAACATTATCCCCGTGGTCGAGACCTGCCTGATAAAGCGGGCTGCCGCTGAGAGTAGATGTTTCAACGATTGCCTTATCTTTTTCAAATTTGAATTGCAGGCGGCCTATCCACGCTTCGTCTTCTTTGGCACGGCGCAGGAGCAAACCGGCCCGGGTCAGCAATTCTTCATAATTCACAAGCTTATGGCCCTGAACATAATTTGCGAAAAACTCAGCTGCGAAAGCAATATCGCCGGTCACTTCACCAAGGATGTCACGCAAATCTCCATTTGTATAAGGAACCTCTGGCTTACCGTGTCTCTCCCAAACTGCCCGCATAAAATCATCCAGTGTGACGCCCGGGAAATTGTTCCTCAAAGTCAGATCAAGGCCAAGGCCAATTGCGGCGCCGTAAGTATAATAAGAGATAAAGGTATTGGATAAATTTCTCGGATCATTTGAGCGCGCCCGATCCACCAGGGGTGCCTGCATGCTCATTTCGACCGCACTAAAATAGCGGCGGCCACGGCCATTTAGAACGTCGTTTAACAGGCCTGACAAGTTTTTTGAAAAACGGTCGATACTAATCAGTTCAGCGCGCTTTAAAACCAAAGCATCGTAGTAGCGGGTAAACCCTTCTGCGAACCAAAGCTCACCGGACATATTCGCCTTTTCAAAGTCAAATGGCTCCAGGGAAACCGGGCGAATTCGTTCAACATTCCAGGCGTGAAAAAACTCATGGGAAACCGTACCTAAGTTTCTAACAGCGTGTTTATCTAAAGACCGGGTGCTGGTTAAGATAGTGGAATTGCGGTGCTCCATACCATCGCCGCTAATATGCGGTAAATAATCGGCGATGAAAATATAAGTCGAGTTGTCGAACGCAGGCGCTTCGCCAAAAATAGCTACCTGCTCCTCGACCACGGCTTTACACATTTCAGCAAACGAATCCACCTCTTCATCGCTCCCATCATGGTGCAGGGCCAGACGAATCTCTCCAGCGGCCCCATTGGCGCCTAAAGACCACTGGCGCAATTCAAAGTCGCTAATCTCGGTTGGGCTATCCATGAAGTAATCTAAATTAGGGGCGGTAAAAATCTCCAGCTTTTTGGTAGGCGCCAGTTGGGTGGCGATCTGCCAGTCGCGCTTCGGTTTAGTAAATGTGATTTCAATGGGCCGTTTCTCAAGGCCTCGCGCCCACATAAAAGTTGCCGGCATGTTGATGTGAGCATGGGTATTATCCACCGCCAGATAGGTTCCATCACAGCGGTCGCCAAATATAGTGTACGTAATTTTAACGGTGCCATCGTGACCGGACACGTCCCACTGATGCGGATTCGGACGATTAATTTGCAACTCTTTACCCTGACTGTCCACGGCCTTTACCTGGTAAACATTTTTAGCAAACTCATGCAAAGAATAGCGGCCCGGCGAGGTGCGGCTCATTCTAATCTCCAAAGGTGAGGAAGACACCTCGGAAAAAATTACCGAAATTTCGGCCTCGTGGTGATCAGCATTATCAAAAGAAATATGATATTTTACCGGGCTCTGGGCGTAGCTCCCGGTTGAAATTGCGAATAAAAAGATGCAGCAAAACCACTTCATATTTGTTCTCCTCAAAAAGTTAAAAAAATCAAAGATTGGCTGGCGTTGGAAAAATAAATGACGCAGGTGCCATAAGGTAGTTTTCAAACAATTTTTTAGTTGTTAATATTGAACTTAAGATTGACCAAATCAAAATATGGCCTCTGTGCACCAACGGCATAAACTCAATTTGAAGTTTAAAAAGTTTTAATTATGCAATACTCTATGAATTATCAAGCACCAAATCAAGTTTTCTGTTGACATTCTAAAAAACAACATGTAGTTTTACCGCAGCATCTTTTGATCTAACCCCAGTGTTATCTGCAAAAAAAAATTCCTTCAAATTAACGGCTTATCATGGTTTTATTAATCCTTAAATCGACGGTACAAAACAATGGGAATGATGTGCTCCTGAAACCCGGTTTGAACAATTACGGCCTTGCACCGTAAAATAATTAAAAGATGTTTTGAAATGTACCGATAATACTTTTATGAAGAAACACGGTCAAAGTCTCGACAAAATTATCGAAAGGACATCTGAATTAAAGCAGATACGCAAAGAGGAGGTCCATTTCGGTGATTTGGTCGTCATCTCGACACAAAATTCAGTCTATTCACTTCGCGTTCTCGACAATGGGTTTTACCTGGTGTCCGGAGGGTGGTTTGAACAACAGGGCCTCTCACCCCACAAGATTAGAATTGCCGGATGCACCTGGGGCGGCAGTATCATAAAGATAGATATTATCGCGGCCTGCGGACTCTGTCTCGAATTCAGCAACAGACTTATAACATCCCCGATTAAGGAGTTCTCCGTATTCCCCTCCGGCTTGCAGAATTAATTTCATCTGCTGCTGGTGAACCCGGGGCTTAGAAAGCACTCCTGCCTTCTTTACCTCACTTTACCAATCCTTTCTGTAAAAGCCTTTACTCTCGCCTCTTCTACAAAATTATCCGCTTTACCATCTTTCTTAAACGTGCTGCCGACAATCAGGCCATCCATTTTAGAATAAACTTTTCCGAGGTTTTCGGGAGTCACGCCGCTGCCGATAAGAATTGGCAGGTTTGTGCTTTGTCTAACGATATCGATGTCTTCGGTTTGGGTTTCTGAACCGGTGGATTCACCGGAAACGATAACAGCGTCTGCCAGACCCCGCTCGCTTAAGTCCCTGGTTTGGGCGGCAAGCCCGCGGTTGCCGAGTGGTGCTGAGTGTTTGACGCCGACATCAGCGAAGATAAGCACATCCGACTTCAGATTAGCCCGAAGCCGCAAAGTTTCATGGGCCGCCCCTTCGATAATTCCCTGGTCCGCGACCACTGCGTCCAGGTGCACATTCACCCTGATAAAATCGGCCTCAGTTGCGCTGGCAATGGCAAGTGCTGACTGGGCATCATTCCGCAACGCGTTCACTCCCACCGGAATCTGAACCACATTTACGATTTCGCGAGTCACAGCCGCCATCGCTGCGATGGTTTCAGCCGGAAGCTTATTCGGGTAAAAAGGCATGTCGCGGAAGTTTTCGATGATGAGTCCGTTTATCGGATAGCGTTTATAAATTTCGACTTCAGAAAGGGCGATGTCGTAGACTTCAGTGATTTTCCCGGAATAGTTTGGCGAACCCGGCAGGGGCATCAGATGAATGCAGGCGATAATCGGTTTGGGATTTTTAAAAAGGTCTTTAAATATCATGGATCAAGTTTGAAAGATTAAAAACATTAAACACCGAAGCGCACCGAATAACACCGATTCTGAACATCTAAACTATGTTGCAACTCCAGGGCACTTAATTCATTCTATATAGTTTCGTTCTCTACGCAGAACAGGTTCCGCGAGTGGTTAGGTGTTCTTCGGTGTTTAGATTTCTTTTAATTCTTGCAACTAATTCTCAGATGAACCAAATTAAAAAAGGAGCTCAGTTGCTATTCGCGTCGAGCTCCCTTTTAATCCAAAAAATAGTGCGTATTGCGTTTCTACTTCATGGATGTCTCTTCCGTTGGCGCAAGCTGGCTCTGCATACCCGCTGTGTCCCAGGTGACCCACTCTTCTGCTGCTTTGCCATCGGCATACCGGGTCATGCTCATACCCCTGACGGAAATCTTCTTGTCGAGTTCTTTATTTGTACCGCTGACGGTCCAGGTGGATGCAACCATGTCACCTTCAGCAACTTTTTTGTGAACCTGAACATGGAAATCGGGGTAAATCGTACGAATATTCGTCATGTACTCCTTGAACGCTGCGGCCCCCTCAATTTTTTGCGGGTCCCAACTATTGGGCAAGTGACGAACGAAATCATCAGCCATCATTTCGTCTATCAAATCCAGGTTACCATTATTCCAGGCTTCGGCTGTAAAACGATCTGCCATGGCTCCGTTCGCTTCAGCAGTTTTGTCCATTTCGGCACAGGCGCTCAAAGCAAATAATGCCCCTAAAAGAAAAACAAATGTCTTTTTCATCGCTCCCTCCTCTTCCTTCTAATTGAATGAGTAAGTAAATTATCAAAAAATATAGTCATACAGTCTTGAAAAAAGCAAGCAAAAAAACAACGTTTTATTTTATTGAGCGATTTCTACGGGGTGCGGGTTGGTAGTCCAAGCTTTAGCTTGACTTAAGGGGGTAGCGATCACGCCGAAGCGTGTACTCCAAACAGATCCTCCATTAGAATCAATTCTTAACTAAATCGCTCAATCTTGTTTTGATTTACTTCGATTTCTCCGGAAAAATTAAGTTCAGAATGAACCCGGTCAATCCGCCGACCACCAGTCCTTGACTTAACAAAGATTTGACTGCCTGTGGAAAGTGCTGCAGTACTTCCGGCCGGTATTCGACGCCCAAACCGAGCGCAACTGAAGCGGCGATGATGATCATGCTGCGTTTGTTCAGGTCAACATTGCGGTGAATAATCGCCATGCCGCTGGTAAAAATCATGGCAAACATAATCAAAGCGCCGCCGCCGATCACCGGGGCCGGGATGGTTGCAACTAGGACACCCACTTTGGGAATCAGCCCGAGCAAAACCAGAAAGCCACCGCCGATTGCTGTCACATGCCGGCTGACCACACCGGTGAAATTCACCAGGCCGACGTTCTGCGAATAAGATGTATTCGGGAACGCGCTGAACAGCGCCGCCAAAGCGCTCATCAGGCCATCTGCAACCAGCCCGCCTTTCATTTCTTTACTGGTCGGATTTCGATCAACCGCTGCGGTCGTTCCGGCAATATCGCCCATGGTTTCCAAAGCGCTCACCACATAAATAAAACTCATGGTGAGTATCGGCGCCAGGTGGAATTCCAGTCCGAACTTGAGAGGGCGGGGAAAACTAAACCAGCCGCCTGCGGCCATTTGCGCCAGATCCACTTTGCCGAGCGACAAGGCGAGTAAATATCCGACCACAACCCCGATGATCATGCTGGCGTAACTTAAAAACCCTTTTGAAAATTGGTTGAGAAAAAGAGTGATCAGCAAAACCACACCGGCAATAGTTAGATTTGTCATCGAGCCGTAATCCGGCGAACCCACTCCGCCGGCGGCGTAATCCATGCCGACCGGTACCAGTGTCAGGCCAATCAGCATGACCACGATGCCCGTAGCCAAGGGCGGAAAAAACCGCTGGAATTTTTTGTAAGAAAACCCGATGACGACTTCCACGAAGGCCGCGGCAAAACAGGCCCCAAAAGCAGTCGCCAGATTATACTCTTTCGTAATAATGATAATTCCGGCTACGAATGCAAAGCTGGTGCCCATGACGATCGGCATGCGGGCGCCCACCGGCCCGATTGGGTAAGACTGAATAATAGTTGACACCCCGGCCATGACCAGCGCCATTTGCACCAAAAATGCCTTTTCTCCGCTGGTTAAGCCAATCGCGGTGGCGATGATCAAAGGCACGGCGATATTGCTGAGAAACATGGCCAGGATATGCTGCAGTCCAAGTGGCACGGCTTCACGCAGCGGCGGCAGGTCGTCAATGCCATAGGCGATTTGAGGTTTGGGATTTTTCATGGGTAAATCGTTTGCATTGGGAAATGGATTGCCATGATAAATCTATTTCCAATTCTTAGAGTTATCTGCGTCGTCGACCCATTTCACGGGGTTGTATATGATATATTCGCGAATTCGATTCAGTTCGTCTTCGTCTCGAATAACACGTTCCCGTCGGCTTCGCTCTGGGCAGGCTCCATAATTCCGCTGCCACAATTTCCCGGGAAACGATGGCCAATCGTGTTGTTTAACGCCTCGGATATATTCGTTTGTCGTAATAGATTTGAATGCAGCAACAATTTCACCCAACGTAGGGGGCAGGCCTTGTGCCTGCCCTTTGCCGCACGTCAGTCCCATTTGGGGCACCCACAAGGGGTGCCCCTACGGGGTTTGTTACATTCATTGTCGATAATGATAATCGCACCCTGAAAATGGTTTGGCATCACAACACATTTATCTAACGCAATATTTTCGAATCGTTTCGCCATTTCCAACCATTGGCTATGAATCATTTGACCTGCGCTATTTAATACCATCTCTCCGCTCTTTATTTCACCAAAGAAACATCTCTGGTCTTTCGTACAAACCGTCACAAAATAAGCGCCTGCCGAACTGTAATCATATTCTTTTAGTCGAATCGAACGATGATGATTGATTTCAGGGCCGATCATGTTAGGATCTCTTTTAGAATTCTTGAATTGTTTAAGTTAATTATAAAATTTCCAACCAAAGAAACAACGATATTTTTGAACTTTCTGACTCATATCGGTTTGGGACACAAATCATAACCAACAACGTGAAAGGGTTGACTCTAATTTTGATTTTGAATATTTTGCATTCATGGCAAAAAAAATATCCCTCTTTCCTATTCTCCTCGTCAACTTCATTGGCACACTGGGATTTAGCCTGGTGATGCCCTTCCTGGTTTTCCTGGTGACCAAATTCGGCGGCAATGCCCAGATCTACGGACTGCTTGGCGCCGCTTATCCGGCTTTTCAGCTCATCGGGGCGCCCATTCTCGGCAAATGGTCGGACATCTACGGTAGAAAGAAAATTCTGCTGCTGAGTCAGGCGGGAACTTTGCTCTCCTGGCTCATTTTCCTGGGCGCTTTGCTTTTACCGATCACCACATTGCTTGACCTGAAAACTTCCTTTATGGGAGAATTTCTGGTTACTGTGCCCTTGCTGGTTTTGTTTTTGGCCCGGGCCTTCGATGGCCTGACCGGCGGCAACATCTCGGTTGCAAATGCCTATCTCGCCGACATCACCGAGGAAAAAGACCGCAGCAAAAATTTTGGTAAAATGGCCATCTCGGCAAATATGGGCTTCATTCTCGGGCCTGCCCTGGCCGGGCTTCTGGGCTTCACTGTGTTGGCTGAAACTCTGCCGGTCTTAGCGGCAACGGCAATTTCTCTTGCCGCAACTTTAGTGATCGCTTTTGTTCTTCAGGAATCCCGTCCTTGTGTTCTCACAGAAAACCCCAGGAAAGGAACCGTCACTAAAATTTTCGGCCAGGAGAATAAAGACTGCTACGAATTGGCAGGAGCGGGTGAAATTAAATTTAGAGATATTTTAAAACAAAAAAATCTTCCTTACTTGCTTACGCTTTACTTTTTTATCTATCTGGGTTTCTCTTTATTTTATACCGCTTTTCCGGTGCATGCGGTGCAAGGGCTCAAGTGGTCGATTTTCGACCTGGGCATCTTTTTTAGCGTCTTGGGCTCACTCATGATCTTTGTTCAGGGGCCGGTTCTGAGCAGATTAACCAAAAAATTTTCTGACGCCAGGTTAATCATTGCCGGCAATTTGATTCTGGCCACAAATTTCGTGTTGATGGTTGCCAGCGACAAAATTTACATCTACTCGGCCGCTCTGCTTTTTGCGGTCGGCAACGGCATCATGTGGCCATCGGTTATGTCTATTTTGTCGAAGGCGGCTGGAAAAAAATACCAGGGGGCAGTGCAGGGATTTGCCGGCAGCGTTGGCAGCCTGGCAAGCATCATCGGATTAATCGGCGGCGGCATCTTTTATGGCGCCTTTGGCGCAACCACTTTCTTGATTTCAGCGGGTGTCATTTATTTCATCTTTTTTCTTTCTTTCAGGCTTCTGCGAATTGAAAAGAATATGCAGCCGGAGACCCCATGAATAACAAATAAATTCTAAACACCGAAGGACACCGTAAGTTCCCTAAAAATAAAAGGAGTCGATTGTTCATTAAATTTACCGGATTTCTAATCTTCGGTGATTTCAGTGTTTACTATCTTATTTTTCGTAAAAGAACCGCTATTTTAAAGTCGGAGTCTAATAAAATGACTACAAAAAACCAACCTGAAAAATTAGACATAACCTCGGAAGCGCCGGGACTGCTTCCTCTTCTGCCCATGCTTTACATCGCCTGGTCAGACGGGCTTTTGAGTCCTACTGAAATTAAAACCATCCGGGGAAAGCTTAAGAAACAAAATTGGATGACCAAATCCGAGCAGAAGATTCTTACCGGCTGGCTGGATCCGGCTTCGCCGCCATCCCCTTCAGACCTGTTAAACTGGCTGAAAGTTATTCGAAAATCGGCCGGAAAAATTCCTTTGTCATCACGAAAGACGCTGGTTGAGCTGGGCGTCGAGGTAGCTCGTATTGGCTCGAAATCAGAATCTGAGCGCTGCACGACGCCGGAGGCTTGTGTCGCTTTAGGCGTCATTGAACAAGCGCTGGGGGTTATCGGCGCTGAGGCCGCACGCCATGTTCTGCTCGAAGCCGCTGCTAAAAAACCGGTCAAAACCGCCAAAACCGCACCCAGGGCTGCTTTTAATGTACCGGCAATGAGCCGCCTGCTGGACGGTGAGCACGGAGCAATCCGGCAAAAAGTAAAGAGGTTGTTTAAGGATCCCGTTTTTAATTATGAATACGGATTAACTAAAGAAGTCTATCGGCAAAAAGTACTGGAGTGGTGCCAGGAACTTGCCCGCCAGGGTTTGGGCGCCCTTTCATTTCCAAAAGCCCAGGGCGGCCAAAACGACCTGGGATCTTTTATCGCCGCTTTCGAAGCCATTGC